>Ga0307517_10004532_pt1 | contig 21306 bp, 25 predicted proteins | sample 23_EM_MG_FD_194515 | JGI IMG/M metagenome (GOLD analysis project Ga0307517, IMG submission 194515) | Populus trichocarpa ectomycorrhiza microbial communities from riparian zone in the Pacific Northwest, United States - 23_EM | ecosystem: Host-associated > Plants > Roots > Unclassified | place...
TCGAACCTGGACTTTGCTATGTTCCTTGTTTTGACCCATGTGTTTCATGAGACTTCCTGCCTCGGCTCTGACGGTCACTCGGCCTGGGTCGAGGCCGTCCGGCAAGCGGCTGGGAGGACCGGGGACTTGGCCGTGGTGACCAAGGAGCCCACGCTCTTAGCACTTGAGGTAACTACTCTCTCCGAGATTCAGACTTCATTTTTGTTGAGTCTTCAAATAGTACAAGGGATCTAAAGATACTCGTTCATCAGCCCTGTACACATTCACCTGGCTCACATACTTCGCTCTCCTGATCTATGCGTATCGAATGTCTCGAACGATCAACAAGTTGCACTCCAGACTTGGCGTCGCCTTCACCGGTGCGGTCGAAATTTTGGTTAGTACCATCACAAGTTTGAGCGTCTGCGCTCTTGCTGGTTTCAAGATTACCATGATCCCATGGTTCGTCCATCCCCCATTTAATCGAATCCCCAGTGAATTGACGTAATTTTAGGGAATTGTTCCCCATCCTTATCACATTTGTCGGGATAGAGAACATGTTTGCCTTGGTATGTCTTGAGCACCTGTGCTCTTCGCACCACTGACCGGAATTTCAGGTCGATGCCATATATTCCACCCCCATCACCCTGCCCGTGAAGGACCGTGTCGCAGGAGGCTTAAGTCGAGCTGGGACCTCCAACACCTTGAAGTGCTGTGCCTATAACTCTATCTTGGGTGTCATCGCCGGCTTTTCCGATGGTGCCATCAGGCAATTCTGTGCTTTTGCTGTGGTTGTCCTTGTGGCACACTGGTTCTTGGCACATACTTTCTTCGTCACGGTATTATCAATCGACCTGCAACGACTCGAGGTATTATTTATAGCTTGCGGTCCCTGGGGTAGACGTCGTGCTCATTTTTTCTAGCTCGACGAACTTCTCCAACAGGCACCTGACGTTGCCAAGAACGACTCGGAATCTCATAAACTATCGAAAGCCGCCGCTGCCCAGAATCTGAAGGGACGAGTGAACAAGAACGTCACCTTGCTATTGGTACGTCAAGCAGATTGTTTTGAACCCACTAATCCTGATATACCTATAGCTTCTTGCTATTACCGGCATCCTCTACTACTCGACTCAACGCGCTGGTGTGTCCGGCGCGAAGAGCCCTCTCTCACGAGGGGCACTGTCGAGGGGGAAATATGGTGCTGAATTTGTTCCGGCTCATTCACCTGCGTCCAGTATTTGGGGGCTCCTCAACCCCAACGACGATCCCCTGGTCCACCTTCGCATGGAAGCGCCCACGATTCTGATGCTACGTCCCGATGTGACTCAGCCGACAGACCCCAGGACGTACCAGCGCCCTCGGTTCCCAGTTCGAACGATTCGTCGGGTGATATGGTTATTGAAGATATTCTTTGGACCCATCCTTGCAACGGTTGGACTGTTGTATGGGCTGATGCTGTACCTCCTACGGGGTGCACAACTCCTGGATGCCCGGCACGATCGACCAAATGAAGAGACCTCGGGATGCGCCAGCACTGGGCCTGCTGTCAGCGAGAACTTCTCATTCACAACCCTCCCACGCGCTTTCCCCACAGACATCGAATTTATTGCTACCAGCGATGATGGTCGGCGGATTGCGGCAGTTGGAACCCAGAACGAATTCACCATTTGGAATATGCGAGACAATGAACACCAATCCTACGTCACCATTGACGCGACCGACCTCCTCATGCAAACTTCCAGCACCTTATCCAACCAACTTGCGATCACCGCGCTCACACTTTCTGGGGACGGGTCGATTTGTGCCGTTGGAACGGGTACCGGGATGATTCTCGCGTGGAACCTCGGGAAGTCTGGCATCGCTCCCGTACCCCAATTATGCACGGAAAATAGTTCGTTCTCCGTGACTGGTCTACAATTCTCCGCCACTAGGCCATCAAGGGGACCGCTGCGACTGTTGGCAACCTACGAGAACGGGGTTGCCGTGGAGTGGTGGACGGATGGAACCGGGTGCTCCCGAGAGATAACTCCTTCCCGACCCACGTTGGTATCCAGGTGTGGTATTGTCCCATCTTCCGCAAAAACAGAACCCGCTGTTGCGTTTTTCATGGAAGACGGCACCTTGGAGCTGTGCGGTGCCTTTCAAGACTTCTATCCCAGCCCGGACTTTTGCGTTGCTGCCGGAAACCCTTCGGATCACGTCTTCCAAGTCCACGCCGCCGACCTCCCGATCGGTGGACAAACCCGTAGTCTCATCGCTGCCGCCACAAGGGCGGGAGTCATCTCGGTTTGGGATGGGGAGACGGGAGAGTGCATCACCATTCTGGATGATCTGTTCGGTGAAACGAATAGTCTCCGGTTGTCGCCCGTGAAACCCAAGACGTGCCAGTTCTGTGGGGAGATGATCTTCGACAGCTTCCTGCTCTCGTTTTCGATCGGCCAAACGGTTGTCGTGTACCGAGCATATCTGATGGAGGGTTCGACGAGGAAGTGTTCGTGTCCCCAAAATCAACCTCAACGGGCGTCGAATGTCGGAGTTGACTTTTCGCCCCTAAAGAAGAAACGGCCGAGCAGCGTGGCATCTTCCGGAACTTCGTCTCCACGGCAGACTAGGTCCCGGCATCCTTCGCTCAGTGGGGCGACGATCAGTTCAGGAGTTCTTCCGACATTCCCGGTTTCTGGGCACGGGGTTCACTCGAGGAGGGTCAGTGAGAAGGATAAGGATTCACTGAGGAGGGCGGTGGAGCTGATGGTTTTACCGATTCCGTCTTTTGAACATGAGGACACCGAGAAATCTCCTTCAGACGGGCACGCGCGGACGTATACCTCTCTCACGGCCGGGCGGTCACACACATGGGAGAACCTCGTCGCGGTCAGGGTGGCGGTGACCAACTTCGAGAGAGGAAAATGGGAAGTCGTAGATGAGAAGGTCATAGGGTTGAGGAGGAGACCGTTGAGAGTCGGGAAACCTCCAGAAAAATGGACCGTACAACTGAAACCTGGATCAGCGTCGGGATTAAGTCCCGCGTCATTGGAGAGGTGGGAGCTTTGGACGTTTGATCCATCGGTGGGGAAGACGCAAGCTTCATCTTTGGCTTCGCTGAGGCAGGAGGATCAAGGTGATATCCTCACGGATTTTAGCAGGTTCAAAACCGCCTTCTCCGTTCAGAACGGTATCACACTTCCGGAGCCCGTTCCCAGACTTCCATTCACTCGGATCTCGTCTTTCTTATGTCGTGGAAATCGCTGCTTAGCTGGGTTCGGAAATACCATTGGTGTCCTCAGGTGGAATACACCACAGGTCTTACAACGAAAACCAAGCCTGCCTTGATCGACATCCCCACCGCTTTCATCCCCTCCATCCTTCACATCATTCCCCCCACTCCTCATTCCCTCGGAGCTGACCCGTTCTTGTTTGACTCGCTGCTCGAGACTCTTTTCTCCCGTTCTCGGTATCCTTAACATCCCCTCCTCCGGAGTTGTATAGTAGTTTCACTGTATCCCCATTATCACTAGCAGACTATCATGACATATGCTGTAGACATTATTAAAAATCCAATCAGTGGATCATCGCTAGAATCCTGCGGTAGTCTTCGACCACGATTTGGAAGGTTTCTTCAAGTTTATCAAGACGCTCTTGCTTTTCCAACTGCACGAGCATCTCCTGTGCAGAGATGTGAGAAAACGTAATGAATAAGTAGAAGGTCGACTCACGTAGTTGAAACGGTAGAGCCTTTCCTTAACTTGAACCCTAAACGCTTTGAAGGCCTTGGCGTCCAGGGGATCCAGATTGTGCAACTGCAACATCTCCACCAATCGATGGAATTGGCGCTGCAGCATCAACAGGGTCAGAAACTGAAAATCTCCAATATCCCTCGGTGTCGTACCCCAGCGATCTTCAACTGCATCCTCCACTTCTGCGCCCAAGCCTTATTCACAGGCGGGCTCATCTTCCCAGCGCCAGACGAGGATTTTGTACGACGTATGGGACCCACTCCACCGTGTATTGACGAACCGTTGGCCCCGAAACCTTCTTCCATGAACTGTTTGAGGCCGAGAAGCATCTTGAGGTCGTTGCGATCTCGGAGATCCTCGAACGCTTCTGCAGGGTCTTCGACGGTTAATTCCGAGATATGTTCTTGCGAAAGCACGCGCTGGTATATGGCAGTGTATAAGGCGGCTGGATATGGGTTAGATTGTTAGGATAGGTTCGCTCGGTTGGATGGGAGGGACGTACAACCATGGCCTTGTCGTTGGTAAGGTGGTAGTATTACGAATTGGCTGTGTGAGGTAGGTCACCAGTGGGGATCATTCCATCGGCGCGTGCTTGACAATACCTGAGTCTCAACCTGATCCTTTCGGGGAAGCAGTAAAACGGATAGAGTGAAGAGTATCCCACAAAGTGGTACGTCGTCACCCCGGGCGCCCCTCTTCGTTTCCGTTTCTCGTACCTGGTGCGGTCGTGAGAATGAGCCGGGGGGGAGGAAGAAGGGACTCACAGTACCACAAACTCCCAAATTGACTCATCCTCCACGATGTATGTACCACCGTCGATATAAAGGAGGATAAACACTCGCATTCTTCGGTGGTATTCCCTAAATCCCGGGGTATCCCATGTTGACTAATCGAATTGTTGATATTAGGAGACTGGACGCCGCCGGAGGAAAGCAAATGCTGACATGATATACTTCGTATTCGATGACATCCTCGCTCCCTGGGTCCAAATCGGTTGCAGAAGCGACACCCTTGCCCTTTCCTTGACTGGAGGGCGATAGACGTTGGTACGAGTAGATCTTGTTGCCTAAAGGCTTAAATTCTGTCGCATCACGTTCCACGATGTCCAGAAACGTTCCCTCATCCGTTTCATAACCTATAGGATGTTTCGGAAAGTGGACCCCGGGGAAGGTGGAAAGTGAACCATACCTGGTGGTATGAACTCGGACAGAGTGGCTTCCACGTTGTCCACCGTTGAGGAAGATGCGAGTTTCGACGCGTAATGGACTTTCAGATATTGGTGTAAAGAGCCAGACGCAAACCTCAACTGGATCAAAACAGCAAGTGAATATCGTGAGGGGAATGCGACACGGGATAGCACCGCGAACGCACGTCTATCGTCAAGTTTTTGTATCCATAGATCTTCTCGTCTTCGCCGTAGATCTGCAACGCGGTGTAAGCTGGTGTTATGGGTCTCAAACCGATTGATAGAGCCGCACGGGATATGTGAAGGTAGGGGAGAAATTCTCGTATGATTCCGTTTCAGCGAGCGATCCCTTGTCCTTCTGGGATCTCACTGTGGTGGGACGCGTTCAGCCCCCCTCGTAACATCAAAACCAGTGGCATTCACCTAGCGACATGGATAGCGCCGCATTCGAATCTGCGGTCCACTCGGCGCTCATTAAGGGGGGCAGATACAGGCAGCACTGTTGGGGGGTGTTGTGGATGGGGCGGGCGTGGACGCGCAGTCGCTAATCGAGAGACGGCAGTGAATGAGTCCACGGTTGAGCTTCGCGACCGCGTCACCGAAGGCCCACCAAACAAACATAAACACGAGCCGAGATGTTGTCGAACGCAAACGGAGTCGTGAAATTCGTGAGCTCTAAGGATGCTAAGTAATACAGAAACCAATCCACGAGGTAAAAGGCTCGATTTTGAACCAAGGGAAGAGTGCGAAAATGTAACAGGGCGGGTATATCTACAAACAAATGGAAACGGTGCAGAAGTAGCGGTGACACAGATTGTTTCCGTCCAGTCACATACTTCCTCCTAACAAGAACGGAGGCGTTCATTACAACCCCATCATTGAGAAGGAGTCAAAATCTGGATTAAACACTGGGTTGACCTCCCAGCCGTTGCTGTGAAAGTAGCTATCCATGAGCTTGTCGTAGGTAAGGCCGGAGCTTCCCACCAACGCCTGGGTAGGTGGTTCCGCTTCCGACTCCGGTGTCGGAACCTCGCCCACGGAAGAGCTAGTGGTGGTAGCCGAATCCCCCGTCGAATCTGACGGGTCGATTCTTGGGTCAGGATTGACCGGGGGTTTAGCCACAGCGGTCGCATGTGGCAATTGGTGAAGGTCCGAGGGGCCGAGCATGTTGCTTGCTGGAATTAGTGTATTATGACCATGTCGTTCCGGGTTATGGAGTCCATCGTTCCCGGAACCCGGGGTTGGGTGGTACACGGGTGGCGCGGCGTGGAAGTTTTGTGCCACACCAAAATCATACATCTGGGCTGGGGAGAGGAAGGGGTGGGGATGGGTTGGTACCACGGACGAAGGAGCGGTCGAGGGCTGATCCGTGAAGTGAGCAACCTTCACATCGTGGGTTATAGATAGTACACTTACCGGCGCAAGGGACCGGAGGGGCGCAGAATAGAAGGGGTCCTTCATCGACGAACTTCCCGAGAACCAAGAACCATCCCAAACCAATTCCGTAGGTGCGGTAGTTCGAGTGAGTGGATTGGCCGCAGCCTCCCGCTTCCCCTTGGCGGCGGTGGAGGGCTTCTGGTACGGTGCGGCTGTGCTACCGCGGACGACGCGCTTCGCGGAAGAACTATCCAGGGGCATGTCATCTGCAACTCTGTTCTTCCTCTTCGCGACTCTGGGTTGGTAGACCCACCCAGGGTACTTCTTGCTGTGTTCATCCTTGACGATGTCCGCTTGGATCTTGTAAAGTTGTTTGAGAGTTGGAGACAGATTATTCCAGGCCGCAGCAGCCTCCTGGGATACGTCCTTCTGCTTCTGACGGCCGCGGCTTCCCGGGGCGGAGCTGACGGTAGAGTTCCTGAGCCAGTTGGCACGGAAAATCATAAAACAGTTGGCCGGACGAGGAATGCGTCCGTCGGTCGAAACATTTGTTTGTCGCCTCTTGCAACCGCGTGGCATTATTTGAGATTCTTGAGAGCTGAATGGAGGGTGAGAGGGTCGGAGAAGGAGGTGGGGGGTCAAGAAAGGGAGAATCGGCCATTTTATGCGGTCCTTGGGGGCCGTAGACGGAACGACCGTTCCTGTTAGATCCAGCGGCCATGGTGAGGCGTGGGACATGGCCATATCGGAGATCCCTGCGTCCGGCCATGGCAGTCGTGCAGCCAACTCCGAGCGATCACATTCTCCTGGAGGGCCAGGGGTGGTCGACTACTTACCTTGAGGTTGGGAGAGTTTAGAGGTGGGGCTCGGATGACGACAGATCGACACCGCGATCGTGGCGGTTTTGCCACGGTGTCTGCGTCCATGGTGAAGTGATACGTCCTAGCCACGCACCTCAATCACACAGCGGAAGCAGCTACCGGCAATCCTGAGAGCGGGTCTGTGGTGTCTCGAGGGATAAACCAATCACAGCGACGCCGAGGCGCCAGCCCCGACTCCACCGCTGTCAGTTACTGCGCGACAACACAATTGTTGGGCAAACCGGTATGGTGCACGTCACTTAGTCAGCACAACTTTTTGACAGTGGTGGAGTTGGGGCCGGGGGATAGTATGGGTGTTAATTCACACCTGCCGCCGCCTCTGGAAGGGTAACACCTCCGACCAGGTAGAAACGTCAATATACTACGCTTTTCGCGCGTTGTGGGACGGTCACTTCACCCCGTGCATGGGCGTTGATCGTGGGAACTGCTGCCTTTATGTATGGCGAGTGGCAAAACATCTCAGAACGGAAACATTTCCAAGCTGATAGATTTCATCTACGGATGGAAAGGAGGGGATCTGTTAGCGTAGATTGTTTTGAAGTCAACTGCCACACCAAAAAGAAAAAAACAAGTTGTAACCAAGGACTTTTATCTGTTTTCAAAACCCTGAATGGGATCGTCCGATCGCATTTGGCGCGGTCAAACCGGGTGAATTACCGCCCCGATTTTCGTCTCGGCGGTGAAACCGAAAAATACGGTAAACATCGCGTTGTGGACAAAATCACCCAGAATCCAGAAGCGAAACTCAGGTCGCTTTTCCTACGGAAACAGGGCAACAATCGAACATCGGACCCTTGAAGATCAGCCCAGTTTGACCACGCCTGTTTGCGAGAACTATTGCATGACCGTGCGGAGGATGTATGAGACGAGTGGGGCTCTTTCCTTCACGCGCGACATTTCTTGGCTTCCCGTGGGTACTGTTCCGTGGGCTAGAACATGGTCAACACGAAGGAGAGCGACAGGCGCATTTAAGTTCTGGGATGGGAGACTTCGGGCGTCGAGTTTTGAAAGCTAGGAACTCCGAACGCCGTTATATCATCCGGTCGGGGTTCTGGTCGGTTCAGCACGATCGCGATGTGCCGTTATGTCTGTGCGTTTCACCACGAACAAACCCTCATTCACGTAACTAGGGAATCCAAAAGATACTTAGATGCGACCAACCCCTAGCACTGATTCCCCTCGTCGCTCAAAAGTTCATGCCTGCAGGCTTTTCAAACTCTAAGGTGGCTTTTTGAGACCCTTTCCTTCTCTTCGCTCTCGGCCCTCGTCCTCGAACATCTGGCCTATCCGGCCACCATGGCGTCGACCGAGGACCTCATCACAGGTCTCCATGATGGGTATGCCATTCACCCCCTTCCCGAGGTTAAATATTCATGCACTTTCTCTCCCGCCAGGGTTGCACTGAACGTACGCGTTTGCTTTATATCATCGAGCTAACTCAGAGCTCGGACCCTGATGATCTCCCCCGCATTGCCGACCCGCGATCAGCGCTATGCGGTCGCCCTAACAGCCTTGTATCTCTACGACTACCTCTTGACGTTTGCAGATGAGGTATTTTTTGCGCCTGATAACACAAGCCGGGGCACACCGCGACCTAACCGTGTCACTTGTAGGTCAGGTATGTGTGGAGAGCAAAGAAGACATGGGGTGAGTTAACCATCCCAACCACTGTCCATCGTGACGTTGATGCGGGGCGAATCCTAGTGTTCTTTCTATTCCTTGGGGTATGTCCTTACAGCCCAATGGAAGACAATGCGTTGACTCACTTATCATTAGAATAGATACATTCCTATGCTGTATCGGTTTTGGATAATATTTCGTGAGTATTCACGAGTTACAATGAGGGGAGGTTCGAAGGAAGTGCTCAAATGACCGGCCGTCCCCTGGTTCATTCCAGAGGAAATTTGGCCTGGGTACACGCAAGAAATGTAAGCGGACACCCTAGCTCTTGATTCCCTCGTGTCCTCATCGTACCGCAGATGTAGTCGGACGGCATTCATCCACATCCTAGTTCACGTTCTCTGCTTATGGATTGCTCAAACTTCTCTGACCGTGAGGTTCGTACGGTGGTCCGACATCCACGATCAGCGAACTCAGAGCACTGATAAAACCATACACCCAGAGTGTACGCCATAACCCTCAAGAATTTACCCATAACAGTCTGCCTCGCTCTCCTGTCAACCGTTCAACTCGGGCTCGGGATGTACCACATCGCCCTCGTGATAAGCACTCCAAGTACGTTTAGCCCCCCCCCCCCAACGTGGCGCTACGCCCGTATTTTCTGAAGGCTAGGGACCACACCGTAATGCGTGATGGCTTACGTACCAGACCTCGTCCAGCGATACCTCCCCACGAGATCCCCGACCTGCGAATCTATTTCTGTCTTGTCCTGCGACACAGGGCGTGGGAGATTACTAACACGATATTCCCTATTCCTTTCGGTATGCGTTCCCCTGCAGCCAGTTCACCATATTGACCAAGGGTTTCCAACTGGTATCTCTGATATTCGCCTTTAGACGTCATAACATTTGCTGTAACGATCTATACCGCCGTGAGGCAAGGTGTGGCGAGGCGGTCGGGGAGTGGGATGCCAAGTATCTTGCGCACCCTCGCGAGGGATGGCAGTTATACTTCGCGATCATCTTCACCTCTCATGTAATATTCGCCTTTTCGCTCATCTCGGGTCGAGTGAGTGATCTGATTTTGAACACACTCTGCTGCGATTGCTTTCATCCGGTCTTTGACATATTTTGTGTTTACAGCCGGCTGCTCGAGTAACACCAGGAATGTATGGGTTGTTTTTCTTCTTAGAAAATTCAGGCTTACTCTCCATCTTCCTGCCTTGGCTGACGGGTGACTGGCAAACTCTAGCGGGGTACATGTGTGAGTCCTCCCACTGTCTACCGTAGAAACAGTCTCATCATCCCGCGCCACCACCAGATATGTATCAATTATGATATCCAGGCTCATGTTCTCCATCCGAAAAGCAGCGGCGGGCGATGAAGGGTGGGAATCGTATACCCGCCCCTCCATGCCCACAAGTTCTGGCAACAACTCCCATAGTACCATCCAATTCGCACCAGATGCGGTGCAACCAAGGGAAACCAAGGCGATAAAGCTCGATTACTTGCCACATCGATCGCCGTAGTCGCTCCTAGACTGGTTTGAGCGGTGCATATGGACACATAGGTTTCACTCACCTCGCGTCTATAATTAACTTAGCATTAGCATTAGAAACCCACACGTGAGATATGTTGGTAGGTTCACGCTTCCAGGGGGAGTTATTATACACTATGCGGAGTCCGGGAGTTGTCTCTTGGATTCCTCTTAGTCGAACATGAGCGTAATCAATGCAGTGTATTGAGTCGCCAAGGACCAAAAAGTCGTGTACACAACTACATGCAAACCGCGGTATCATCTCTAACTGCAACCACGGAGCTGCTCGGTATGCGAGCAAAAACTCACGTTGTGGCGCGGGTCGAGACGGTCTGGTAGATGTCTGGAAGGGTTTCAGAAGGATACTCTTCGCAGAGAATAGGGAGGACGCACCAGTCATGATAGCTCGGAAGGCAGATTCGACGTTTGAGGCGTCCATGGCAGATGTTTCAACGAACCAAAGGTTGTTCTGAGCTGTGGGGAGCAATGTTGGGTAACCTGTGCGGGCGAAGGGGAGATGGGTGTGCGCACCTGCAAAGGCCTTCGCCTCATCCGTCGGCACTGCACGCAGATGCTCCAAATCATTCTTGTTTCCAATCAACATGGCGACGACGTTGGCCTCAGTGTGGGCCTTAAATTCATTCAGCCACCGGGTTATGCTATCATATGTTGCGCGCGAGGTGATATCGTATACGAGCACCACTCCAACCGCCCCACGATAGCACCTGTGCGGTTAAGGTCAGCTTTCGGTGGGCCTCAACAAGCTCACGGATCTCGTTTCGCTGGATCGTACGTACATCGAAATGATCGTACGGAATCGTTCCTGGCCGGCTATCGTAGGTCAGGTCCGTAGGCCGTATGGCTAGGAAGAAGTGTTTCGCACGACTTGCCTGTGTCCCAAATCTGCGCCTCGACGGCCTTCCCATTTATAGAGAGAGTCCTGCTCGCAAAATCTGCACCGATGGTCGCCATGGAGTTGATATTGAATTCTCTACGAGTGAACCTCAAAAAGACTGGGTAGATGGACCGAGGTTACGTGAAACATTCGAAACCTGCGGTCTCCGTGGTCACGTACTATTCCTGTTGGTAAGTTCGTCTCCCCATCAGCATGGCCGGAACGCTTTTCGAGCGTGAAGGTGATGTGCGCACGATTTCCCAACGCCAGGGTCACCGATTAGAACGATCTGTCGGATGTTTTGGTTTGCGGGTCCGTTCCCGCATTTTCCGACAGGAGAGACGGACCTTGAAGAGAAAATCAAAATCACGGTTGGCCATGGGGGATTGGTTGTGGAAGGCTCCGGGCCGAGTTGCATCCGGCCAACATGACCCTCTCCGCGCTTTCCTTGACAGTGGTGTGAATTACAAGCCAGAGGTCTGTTGTTTCTCCAATCCCAGTGACAGAGGCTTGACGGCAAAGCCAAAGGTGCCTAGACACGACATAATCATATCATATGATTCTAATGGGGGCAATGGGTGAGTGACTAGTGTGTAATGCCTAAGCATACAACGCCGACGATTAATATCCTACAGTACTCTACGAATGGTGCCATGGTAAGTGTTCGTTTCGACAGTCCGGTATGAATGAAAAACGAAAAAGGGGAAAATTAGAAAAAGTCAAGCTTAAAGCTTAACCATCGACTTGCATGTGCTGCAGAACTCCAGCATAGTATCGGGTGGTCAAAACCTGTTGGGAGTTCTCCTTGTACCCTCCCACCCTCACCTCCAAGTCCGCGCAGATGAATAACAACTCTGCCGCGGCCAGGAACTCTCGAGCGGCAACCATCTCGTCCACTGCGATCCGGCGAATGACCCCTAGGGCCTCCTTGACCCTCTCCCTCGAAGCTGCAACCTCGTCGTCTGCGCATGCCTGGAGAGCTACCTCGACCGTTCCGCCAACCACTGTGTCTGTCTGAAGAGCGGCGTTCGCTCCTGCCTTTGCTTGATCCACGGCGACTTGTTGCACGAAACCTTCTGCTTCAAGGAACGCGTACAACTCTCCTAGGGTTGTCCTTCCCTCGCCTGGCTCCACCGCGTCTCGCAGGGCCATCTCCTTCAGGGTGGCGGATGCCCACTGATGGGAGCTATCCCCTCCGAAAGCCTCTCTCGCTACCTCTAACTTCTTCTTCCTCTCCAAATCCTCCCACGCCGACATCGTCACCAAACGTCCAATCCCAAACTCCTCCAACCTGAGCTTGTAGAACGCCCCGATGTCTCTCTTCATCCCCATCATGTTCAACCGGTACTTCTCCTCAAACGCCTTCACGCATTCCTCGATGCCTCTCGTCCCATCCTCGACCACACTTGTTGGTTGCCCGAACGTCAGGTTCCTCGCATGACCGTATTTCTTCCTGAGCGAAGAGATGAGGAGGCTTGCGGGTTTGGTCAACGCCATCACGAAGTTCGACGGGGACAACGTGGGGGACGAAGGTTCGAACGTATCCGTGAACCCAGACACGTTCGTCATCCTCGCTTCAGCGTTCGGGGAAAAGGATCGTGTGGCGGAGTGGGAGGCGCCCGTCCCCCTTCCTCGTGACGATAAGATAGAGTTTGTGCCTTCCACTGGGGTTGTTGTTTCAGGAGAAATGATATGAGTTCTCCAGAGGGGATGATTGACGGTGGAAAGCGAAGAGATTTTCTTCCGACCATCTGGGCTATTTAAACCGCCCTGGAGCGGCTGACGACGCAGTATGTCCGCAGGGCGTACCGCCACACGGTGCGCTTGTGGCAGTTCGAACCTGACAGACCCGACACGTCGTTCGCCTTGTATGGCGATTATAGGATCCTCTGTGTGACTGGGGTAATCCTACACAAAGGGTGGACAGCCAAAAATGGTCAGGCCTGGCGTCTTTCCATCAGAGGATACCGGAAGCGGTGGGGTGTTCAAACAATTCGATTGGCTCCATTAGAACGGTACGGAAAAGAAACAGCGCTTGCGGCCACACCACATCCTCCGGTTCGTTCGGTTCGACTCACCTTTGGCGAATAGTCGCGCGCTGTGGCTGTCGGTTCCGAGGTTGCTGGCTGGATAGCCTCTCTCGACGAAGTGAAACCTTCCCCCATTCGTGACGCGATTTGATGATGACCAACTAGCGCTGCGAGACGCGAGGCTAGCGACTGGGTCATTGGGTGGGTCTGTCGGGGAAGAGGTCATCTGCCCATGCCAGCGTTCCTTTTATCTGCTGTTCCCCCAACTGCTCCCCAGCCGCCTAAATCCTCGTTTAGTCGTCCCCGTGCCTTTGGCCTTTACAAAGACAGACCACGAAAGTGTCCTCAGTATCCCACAGGAAATTACTGACAAGTCTTGGTGACCCTTCACCCGCTTACAAACCACAATAGTTATTCAAAATCGGTATTCACAACAACACCGCAGTCGGTAACGGGAAAGACAATAATGATTATCCCCGAAAGGCAGGAGGGGGGGAACACCGGGGAATGTTGATATATTGCAGAATATCATACAAGTTTGAATGATTCGCTATTGCATAACAGGAGGGGGAGGGGGAGGCATCATCTGGTTCACCGGCATCGTCGGGATTCCCGGTCCACCGAACCCTGACGGTGGGGGAGGCATAAACCCAGGTGGCGGAGCACCGTACATACCCATAGACGGAGGTTGCATCCCCATCGCAGGAGGCATGCCCATGTTAGGTGGCGCCATACCCTGCTGAGGAGCAAATCCTGGAGGCGGTGGAGGGGGAGCAGCCAAAGCACCCGCAAATTGCCCTTGATAGGGACCCTGGAACGGCATCGGGGGTCGGGTCGCGCCAAAAAGGGCCGTGGGAGCTGGGGGTGGCCGTGCACTGACGGGTAACGCGTTATTCTTCCGTGCTTGAGCGGCAAGTAACCTCTCTGCGTTGGTCCCGTGTCGTTCTCCCTTTCCGTCCTTTTTGAACGCGTATTGAACCGTGATGGCCTTGTTCATGAGGAATTGGCCGTTCATGGCTTCGATGGCCGCGTCCGAGGACTCGAAATCTGTATATGCGACGAAACCGTATCCTTTTGAAAGACCCGTGCCGGGATCTCGAGCAATCTGACATGCAATCAGAAAATTATGACTATTTGAGAGAGGTTCTGAGGTGCCACGCACCTTGGCTGTTGTGGCCATCATCCCAAAGGCACTGAACGTGTCATACAACAGCCTCTCGTCTACACTATCGTCCAAACTTCCAATGAACAGGTTCGCACCGACGTCCAGTTGCTTTTTGTCCGAAGACGCCTATTCGCAGTAATCCGTTGCACCGTAGTAATAAAATTAAATATGGGCGGTGACAGGGCGCAGCGTGGAAGTAAAAGGATGACACAGAGTCAACTCCAGTCAGAATAACGCACTTGCACAAGTTTGAGCCGGACAAAAGAGAGCTCACCTTGTTAACCCTGATAGGTTTCCCCCACAGCTTTATCTGGTTCATGATTTTACAAGCGTACTCCGCGTCTTCCTCAGTCAAAAACTCACAGAACCCATAGCCCTGATGAGCCATCGAGATCCTGTCTTTGGGTAAATGGACGTTCACTGTGCACAGGAACGCAAATACGACAAGTCAAAACGCAGTCCTTGACTCTTTGGGCTGTGAGGTCGTAGATGTATGTGACGTACCCACTGGACCAGCTTGGAGCATTAGCTCCCAAACCAACGCATCCGCGCACCTTTCGTCGAGGTTACCCTACAGGATTCCAGTCAAAAGAGGTGTTACGGTGGATGATAAAGTGAGAGACGGACGAGATATACGGTTGCCTCTTGGTTCCTGTCCTCGTTTGGGCGGGACATGGTGGTGCAGGCACAAGCGGATGATCGGCCCGTAACCAAAACCGATCAAACAGTAAACAACTTTCGGTCCCTCACAAAGCCTCAAGAAGACCATAACGCGTTCATTGGGTGTCGTAAGGTACGCTCGAGTAAATACCAACAAAGAGTGGGTCGTGAGAATCTAAATACGCTTGAGAACGCACAACGACCCTCGTCACAAAACCCCTTTTCCACCCCTCCCCGGTGTCGTCTTAACGCTTCGCCCCACCGTAGTTGTTGACGGCTCTCGCGGAGAAGAGGGCCATCAGGGCGACAGTACACGCAGCTCTAGCGATTTCGTAGTCAACCGGAGCGAGTTTCTCGTCACCCGAACTGAGCCAGCCGAAAATGGCGGCGTGGGCGGTTTCCCAGAAGGGTTGGGCGTGGGTAAGGAGAGAATAGATGCCCGTCACCAAAGGTGCACACCACAAATCAACCGTCGTCCACCCGTAAGGCAAAAGTTCCGAAGGGGTAGTGAGCGACAGCGGCGTGGGATGGAGGAAGTTAGTCAGGTTGAGGACGAAGAAACCGGTGTTCGCGGCGAACTGGCATGATCATGCCTTAGTAAAGTGAAGCCACATTTCTGGAATGCTGAGTGAACGTACCAGGGAGGTCACGAGCAGCGCCCAGGGGGAGCCGGCGATCTCTGGGTACGGGCTACTCAACACCATCCCAGGGATGACGTGGACGAGCAACAGAGTCCTGCTCAGTGCATCCAGGAACGACAGAGGAAGTTCAAGCTGGAGAGACAAGTCCGGGACCGAAGGAATCCACTCGATCCCAGTTTGAATCAGTGCATACGTGATGGGATACACGCCCGAAACCAGGAAAGACGGCGGCACGCCAAGCAGAGGTGCTAAATAAGGGCTACATCAGTTTGACACGTACACGCAAGATATGGGCGTATTTAATGTTGAACACACCTATGGCGTCACCTCCGTGGACGACGATGAGTGTAGCGACCAAGTCCCTCACCAACGACTTCTCCTCAAACTTGGGTCCAAAAACAATAGCCGCGGTCTTCTCTTTCTCTGAAGCACCCACGGTTGCTTGGGCAGCATGAGCCTTGTAGTCCCTCGCGATAAGCTCTCGGGCCTGCCGAAGAATGAGACACAATCGAACGGCAGCAGCAACCTCTATTGTGTTGATTTGGATGCCAAACCACGAAAACGGGATGGCGGGTTGCAAGCCCCAACGGTAGAGCTCAACAATAGGGGCGAGGGCGAGGGACATCGTGGTCAAAGTGAAAGAAGGGAAGCGGCGTGTAACTTCCTTGGCCGAATCCGATCATGTTAAGGGAACAGACTGGGGTGATCGAAACAGTCCAGGATCACGCACAGGGCGACAAGATGCGGGACGACCCACGCGTATATAATTTAATATCATATTCCAGAGCAAATAGCTAGGCATAGAGCACAGAGGGAGTAGCGAGTGAACAGATCCGGGATCAATAGACATATGGGATGATGCGATATGGCACAAGCAATTTGTACATATCCCAGTCCCCACCATACCTGTCCGTGGTGATCAGCAAAGAGAACGGATTCGAGGTTGAACATGCTTACTTGGCCTCACACATCTCATCATCACGGATTTGTCTGTGAACGAGCAGCACAAAGAAGTAGACGGGGTAGAAATATGTAATTGGTGTGTTGAAGCCAGTGGCAAGAGACCACGACAAAGCCATCAACCAATCTCCGCTGAAAGTGATGTCAACAAAACACCAAAGGTGCAGAGGAACTGAAACACGAACAAGTAGTTGGGATGCCGTGACCTTCCCCACCAACCAGAGATAAGGAGCCTAGTTCCCCGCTTCGTGCTCATCCAAATGAGATCTATGGCAAACGAATCAGACCCAGTAACGCGATCCTACCGAAGAACCTACTCTTAGGGTTGCGTCCATTCCTCAAGTCGTTCTTCTCCCCATTCGCGCTCCTGAAGATCCAATAGCCGGTGAAGGCGACCACAACGGCGATTGCAGTTCCAACGCCTCCGAGTTCGACGTGCTCGAAGGCGAGATATCGCGCTTGGAGGGAATAAGTGAAAGGAACCCATAAAAGATCTCCAGCGGCAAGCATGTAACCAAACCCGTCGGTTGTGATGTCCATGATCGTGAAAATGGCCGGCTATTCCATGAGTCAGCACATCTGGCGCAAATTAAAGCTGAATTCGAAGGTGCGTACCTCGTTGTAGACCGCATCTGCAACGTACCACAGATGGAACACAAGGACGAGGATCATAGAATCCGTCAACGTGCCACCCCGTCGGATGTACTGTTCGCAGGCCATACTGATGTCGATGAGTGCCCAGAGGATCAAGCCCGGTCGGAGTTCATTGAATGACTTGAAGTCGAAAGAGCCGATCGTTGGGTTTAATTCACGACCAATGTAGAACTGTCACAAGGGTTAATGGGGATATCACAGTCACATTCACACATCCTGGCGACTCACGTCATAGATAAAGTTACCGCTGTTTCCTCCCAAGGCAAGCAACTTGTTGCCGAAGAACGAAGAGGCGTAGCAGTAGACAGATTGAACGATGGACATGACGAAGGACGCGGTGACGAAACCAATCCATTTTTCATAGAGGAAGGTGAATGATTCGGGACCGAAACGGAGGATGACGCCCGCAGTCACGCCCATAGTTAGGAGGAAGGTAGAGAAGGCTGAAAACGATGAGGTTAGGATGCGGCGTAGAGAGCTATATGGTATAGAAACACGTACCATTGATCTTGTACTTCATTTTCTTCCCATTACGCATGAGGGTTCCTTCAACCCAATCCCCAGGAAGCACCAACCAAGCAATAACGCAGAAAGCGTACCAGCCCAAGTACATTAACGCGGCCTCGGTGTCCCACAAACTCTTCCAGAACTCTGGCTTCTGGAGGGTATCAAGGATTTCAGGATCCTTGATGGAGGCCCAAGGGGGTGGACATCCATTTTGCTGAGAACATCCAAAGTAGAGCAAATACGTCGTCAATGGGACAACAACCGTGATGAATGTCGCTCCGATGGGTCCGCCAAACTCGTACGAGGTCGTGCGTGGGTTTAATTGCGACTTTTTTTCGACTGCGGTCGAGGAAGCCATAGGGGAAGGTGGAGGGGGTTGGTGACCAGGTGGTGATCGATTGATCACTAAGCACTGTAATCCGAAAAGAAAAGCGTGGACGAGACGGGTCGCACGTGATTTTGCCGCACGCGACTTGCCTTTGTCCCTCGGACGCCCACGTCCTCTGCTTCTCTCACAAAACAAACTGCATTTTTTCTGAGATCCGGTTGGACCATGGCGGGCTCAACAAAACATCTGTGGCGGGTGACCCGCAGGAGTGGCATCTAGGACCTGGATTTGTCTGTGACAATCACCCTCTCGATTTCTCGTTCTGGATTGGCTGGAACGTTATCCACCATGGCACTCGTCTTCCCTTGTGGTTGGTTGGACAGTCGTTTTGACCATGCCAGCGATCGAAGTGGCTCCTAATCAAAGCGTTCCATGGCTTGCACGGCGACAATTGCCCTTTGTTATGTTCGCCATGGCATTCCTCTCGTTAGGCGATTCTGGTATAAATAATCCTCATTATTTCTGGACTCGCTACTCCCCGCTCTTTCGTGCCCAACACCCGACCAACTAACTTGCCCACTTCTCGAAATGTCTTCCCCTTCTCCTGTCTCCTCTGCCGCCGCCTCTCAGACCGTTCGCTCGGAGGAAGTCACGAATCAGACTCTTATGAGTGTGATCGTGGACCTCCGAGCCCAGTTGACCTCCATGTCCCGTCGACAAGATGAGTTAATGGAACTCGTCCTCGACCTCCGACGCGAATTGAAAACGCACACCGAGCCGTGAGTTTGATCCTTAACTCATGGGGTTGGGCGTACATAACGGGATTTGATTCACAGAACCGTGTGCAGCCGTTCCACAATCCCCCGTTCCACCGCCGGACCGGCCTCCGTCGTTCCCAAGGAGGCAAATTCTACAGCTACCGATTCCACAGCCCCATCCAGTCAAGGTGCGGGGTCAGTCGTGGCCCCTCCGACCAACAAGCCTACCCGCCCGGTCCCTGCTCCTGAGCGGCGGATTAGAAGGCAAAACGCGTTCTACCACATCTCGAACGCGGAGGAAGCCCCCTGGAAGGCACCCGGAGGCTACCACCCGCACCGTAGCGGTACACACCCGACTCGCGGAAGACCTACCCCCGAGCGGCCAGCATCCCCATCCCCTCAGCCCCTTCACCCACCAGCCTCGCGCCAGCGCGTCTCGGACTCCCGCGGCGATGGTAACCACTTACCCCCGCCACACCCACACCCTCCGTCCCGACTCCCTGCTCAGCAGGGGTCCCAATCTTCCCCCTCCCTCCCCGCTCCGCCCATCCCTCAGGCCAAGGGTACACCCACCCTCCCACCTCCTGAGACGACAGTCACCCTCCCCATCCAACCTGCGCCGACCCCGCGCACACGTCCATTGCGCAGGGAAGGCGCATTCTACCATGTATCGTGGTTCGCGCGAACCCCATATGTAGCCCCCGGCCCCGGCATCTTCCAACCACCTCCCCACCCTCCGACAACGGCACCCGTTACACCAGCCGCCCCCCCTCCATCACCGAAACGCAAACGGGAAGATGTCGGCGACACCATAGACGACGAGGAGGCGTCGGACAAGAAGCGCACTCGCCGCCCCTCCACCGACGATGTCGACTGAGCGTATTTTTACGTGTCGGTATCATCCGGAAGGGGATCCCGGTCCCCCGCCTCAAAGAGGCGTTGTAGATAGTTTGGTCAGCCCACGCCGGCTTTAACGGCGGTAGCCGGATGGCCGGGTGGCAGGAGGTTGCCGGGTGGCCCGGTGGCAGGTAGCCACGAGGTAGATAGTAAAAATTTACTTTTCTGTTCTGTTCCACCATGTTCTCCACAAGATACCGCCTTTACGCATTAGAGCCGTGGCTCGTACGTTTCACTGCCTCGCCTGCCACACGCTCGTCCCACTAGCCTCCGAACAGCTTGAGGTATGTATCACATCAGCAGTGAGCTCCGGCACCAATTTCTGGCCAACTTGCGTCTTCTTTGTGCCCAAAGTTCACGGTATTTACGTAGCTGGAGTTGCACTGCAAATGCAAGGGAAACGGCGCCCAGATATCCAAACTTAAGGACGCACCGGTCTGAAACACCACCACTTACCGTTGGACCACACATGAGGGGTACACTCGTCGGAACTTGCTACTTCCCTCCTTGCCTCATTCATACAGAGTCAATTGGCCTCGCGCTGACAGAGCTATGTACACGCATTCGTGGCCATCAAGTTTTGATATCTCGCGAGGAAAGTGACACACAAAGGTCATCCCCTTTCCGATTGTGACTGTACCTCGAGGGATCCTCTCTCACTCCAGGTGTTCAAATCGACCGCCCCCAACGACGCGTCGTGTCGGTTCGGAGCCCAAAGTCCCATGGACGTTCCAACTTCTTACAAGTATATAGTATCCCAGCAGATACGAAACCTGTCCCAGCGCGCGAGTCGTTCTCGCTGACCGGGTCCTTGTACTGTTCTCGCCGTTTTCGACCTTCGTCACTCTCTGTCTCGATCTCTTCGGATGATATCGTAGTGTGCCTCCGCGATGTTTGACGAATGGTAGGTTTTTGCGTCTGTATCATGAAAATGTGATTCTCGGTCTTATCAGCGTCTCTTCCACCAGGACCGAGACGGAACTGCAGGCCCTCAGGCGCCAAACGTTTGCTCCGGTGGTTTGGCATCTGATTTCTCTGTCTTGTTCCGGCGTAGGACGAGGCGAGAGTCAGGTTTGGTGTCCCAATGCTGGTTCCGACAGGCATTGCCGTCCCGACTCGCCGGAAGGGTCTCAAGAGATGAGAGACGAGTAGGCCGCGATGATGTCCTTAACGATCGCCGTCGGTGGCGCCTGACCTCGGCGTCAGCGTTCCCTGAGGAAACGCTGAGAACCACCGGATATTGTGCTTCGTTGTGGGATCGCTTAGGAGGCACCTGGTGGGACTCCCAGTCTTACCCGGAACGCGAACGCCGATGGAAGGTCAAGCTGGAGATTTGGCGCAAGCCCTTGCGGGGAAAACTACTTCCCAGAACTATATTCAAATTCACCCGAGTATATAGACACGGACAATGCGGACATTTCGATTGGTAATTGGTGCAAATATATGGGTCTTCCATGACACCATCGCTGTGCGGTAAACACGAGGCTCCGAAACA
>Ga0307517_10004534_pt1 | contig 21304 bp, 24 predicted proteins | sample 23_EM_MG_FD_194515 | JGI IMG/M metagenome (GOLD analysis project Ga0307517, IMG submission 194515) | Populus trichocarpa ectomycorrhiza microbial communities from riparian zone in the Pacific Northwest, United States - 23_EM | ecosystem: Host-associated > Plants > Roots > Unclassified | place...
TCCCGCGAGCCGTGAATCCGGAAATCTCTAGAACGTCTTCCCGATTCGTACCCGGAAACCCGTCCCCCAACAGTTCATATGGATCAGCACAAAACGTCAGACGTGTTTGGCCCTCAGCACTGACGCATTTTGGGACCTAGATCCCCACAGCATAAAAGAAATCAATTGTAAGTACTGCGGAATTTATTGCACTGACGACCAGTACTGAGACCTCCCACAGTGATAAGCCCATGTGGCTGAGCACCCTGAGAAATGGTAGCGCATGAGTTTCATCGTGAAATTGTTTACCTCAAGGACCCACCCTCACCAGGTCAATCTATTCCGATCCCCGTTCCGTTTGTGTTCACGTCGCACCTTCGAAACTTGCTGTTTACGGTTTCTGAGTCCACGTTTCTTTATGTGATCACCCCGCTTTTTTATCCGGAGGTATCACCAAAGATAAGAATCGAAATTGATTATCTGAAGATCTTCTGCACTGCGTCTCATAGGACCAACATCGAACTCAACGGTCTGCGCAAGGACCCTACCTCTCTCTCTTCTTTCGCCACATTGAGGCGAGGCCAGACGTATTCCAGTTCGATATTTCAAACCCTAGGATGTTGCACCGTCTGATCAGGCGATGACGTCCGGTGCTGAGAGCAGGGCACCTCCGAAGCTCAAGCTCGCCTGCTGCTGAAGGCGATGCATCATACCCGCCGGGGGGGCGACCTTCGATCCCACGTCTACTAACAATAAAGGCCTGCCTCTGGGAGGTCTTTCGCTCTGCACGTGTTTACACTGCCTCTCCGCCGGCATTCAGGTCGCAACTCCGTGGTAGCGTTTCGTGGCCTTACGGTTGCTTTCATCGCGCTCTGGTCTAATGCCGGAGTTCCGTGGAAAGCTGGTATAAAGCCCAGACGACAATAGGGTACACCTCCCCCGTTCCCGTTCCCGTTCACGGTTCTCGTTCAGGTTGCTGGAAATACGCATTGGCCTCATGGGTGAGGATTTCGTGGCCCGCCACTAACGATACTCGCTTGGTAGGACTCATTCGATTGATAAAGGGTGGGTGAAGCGCAACTTCCGCTGTGATCTGCCTTTTCCAGCTGGAACGAGCGAACTTCCGTGGTACGGTCGGTCCTGCAAGTCCCTGCCACAGTCTTTATCCCACGGCTAACATATTTATCGTGATCCATGGGCGGTCACACACACTTCTCCGAGTCAGAAAAACATTGGCACCACTTGCATGGGAACTTTCCCCTGGGGGGGGGCGGAATGGAAAAACGACGAATGGTCTGCCCCTGACGCTCTTACGAGGCTGGAAGCTTTATTGCTCTCCGCCGAGCTGCGCACCGGCAAATCGTTTCTCCCTCCCGCGTAACTCGAGCGCGGATATTACGGAAGTTTGGAAGGAATGATCCGTCCCTGAGGATCCACCGGAAAAGCCAATCAGGCGGAGCTGGAATTACTACCGTCGGACAAGGAAGTTTAGGTTCCCCATCTGGTGTTAACTCCCCCCGGTGCTGCTCTCAACTCAGGATGTTCACTCAGCGCGCCGGACCACGGACAACGGAAGTATCCGGTTCTTCGCTGGAATATGCCCTGTTTCGGGGCTTGGAATTTATAGCTCAAGGTCCCATCAGGGACCCCAGGGTGCCGACCATCCGAAGGAGGGTGGTAAAATGAACGCGTGCCCTCAACCCCGCCGAATTCATCCGAAGGTAAACCCCCCGAGTGAGCACCGAGCGCTGATCCCTCGCCAGCTCGCCCTTGTCTTTGAACGGCTCTATGGCGGTCCAGGTTTGAACCGAGATCGACAGCTTGTTTGCTTCAGCCGATCCAATCAAGCCCGTAATTCTCCCTCCGCAAGGCGCTCAACGGACAATTAGTTGCTACCCTCAGGTCCACCCTGCATCGTGACATTGGTTCGGGTACCCCATCGCGGGAAATAGAGGGCAGCCAGCGGTGGTCGCCCAAATTATCTCGTAAACTCTTCCTATCTTCGCGTGTAATCGACACGCATGGTCCGGTCTCGTGAACATCTGGCACTTCTTTACGGCGCCTCTGATTGACGCTGTTACCTCATGCGCACAGGAACCGCTAATGGTCCCCTGACCATGATAAGCTGGGTGCGAATTCGGCCTCAGCCAACCCGCACCATTGCCAGTACGTTCGTAACCCACTTTTATGAAATGGACGTACGTGATCGTTTCGCGTTTCGAGGACATTGTCTCTGGGTTTTTCTAAGTTATCCCCAAAAGTCAACTTGTCGCGAACTTTAAAAGCTCGCGCCTGATGGTGATGCCGTGCCAAACGTGAAAAGGGGACCTGACGGTCTCTATAGGCGGATTCAAACATTTGTTGCCAAGAAAAGATCCGCTCCGCGTGAGGGAGCGGGACGCGGTGAAACATGCAGTCGTGAGTGATGGATGTATATGCATTGGCGACGGCAGCTCAATACCTCCTTGGCTGATCCTTGTCGCGGTGTTCAGGCAATGCAAACCAACACGTCGAGACGCAGACCACTATATCACCACTGATCGCCCGCGTCAGTGGTGGTCTGTTTGATGCGGCGAGGTTTTTCCGCTATTTTTCCCGAGCATTCTTACGCTTTGTGCTAATCTTGCTCGACAACGTGCAGCACCTCGAAAACTCGAAGGACCGGCTCGATTTCTGCGGCGTTGTGATGGCGCCGTTGAGTCCCCCCCCAAATTCCGAATTTGAATTCACGCGACCCTCAAACCCATTTGGTCTCCCCCATGCTTGCGTTTTTTTTATCACTTGGGGATTCATTTGACGGTTTCTAGCGAGCGCGTAACGCGTTACCGTACCATTCCTCCACGGAGTCACCACGCCGTGTGTCATTGTAAAATCGTAGTGCAGGGGTGGTTGTGTGGACACTTAGTCGTTCGAATTGTCAGAACCCTCATCTATCACGCATCTCGGAGCAGTTCGTGTGTGATGAAGAATGGAATAAATGTATATCTGCCAGCAAGAAGAGTCACACTCGGTTCATATCCGGGGGTCTGGGTCTCGCCAACAACGTCATATCACAATGAACTGTGCCTATTACAAGGCCCAGATCCCCAGGACGTGCCGTGGTGGCGTTTCAACTTCCTTCGAGTCGAGACGGCTGTGGAAATGGAATGCAGGTGGTGGGGTATAACGGGGCCCAAATGTCCAATTTGTAACCCTGCTTCCTCATCTAGCTGCGTTCTGGTGAAGTTCGATGTCGTAATGGAGGGGCCGAATAGAGGAACGGGGGAACCGCGCAGAAATTTAGGGATAGGAAGGAAGGGGGCGACCATTACCAATACCAATTCGCAATCTGAGGCCACCAGAACGGCTCGCAGAAGACTCCAACGCTAGAATCCTCTGCCCATATGTATGAGACGGGTATTCATTTCGGAATAGACCATCAAAGTCACGGCTCCTGCATTGCATATCGATCGGATTAACGGTGACAGAGGCAAAGCTAGCTCCTACCACATGCGACCAGGGCCGTACTGGGGCGAAGGGGATCCATCGCAAACGCAGGGCCCCCATGAAGGGCATGGGCAGCGTTTCTGTGAAAGCAAGAGTGGGTGAAGGCCAACACGGAAAACAAGCGATGTACAATTCGGCCAGAATGGAGCATCCCATCCGCTGCCCTCGTACCCGGGGAATATAGGTCCAATCCAAATCGATGGAATGGATAGATCCGTGAAGCAATATACGCACCTGATCTGTGGATCAAAACGAGAAACTATTGCGTGTCAGGAGCACAATGGGAACCCGACACCGCCGTGAGACCGGAGAACCGATGACATTCCAAACTCTGGAGAACCACAGTTTTTCTCGAGATGTTCCGATTCCACAGCCCCAGCGTCTCGACTTGCCAGGCGGACCAATTTGCCCCCCTCGCAGGCAATCGTGGTACCTGAATGGCAGTCCTGCGCAGTGGTAAGTCATAAACAAGTTCCAGGAAACCAAATGGGACCAGCAGGGGTGTGATCACCTTAACTTTAATGAGCTAGTATCGTTTCCTGCGAGACCGGCGCACCACCCGACGTTACCCAGATCGAGGGGAACGTTATGGTTCGCATCAAAACTGGGTCGCAAAAGGCCGTTGTCCCGTCTACGAGCTGAGAAGCACAAAGGAGGGGTGGTGCAATTTGATCACAAAGAAACAGAGGAGGGACGAGGTTACAGATTCCCGCGTACACCGAGATGACCCGTGTCAGACGACTGTCATTCGATGACGTCGATGGTCCACTGTCTTCGCCCGAGGTTGTGACGGCCAGCGTTCATCCGGATTGCCCGGTCGAGAAACGCCGGAGCACGGGAAGGAAGGCAGTCGTGCGGGATCCAAAGGCGTGCCGAGAATCAGTCGACCGCACTGAGATAGATTCCAGCCCAACATTGTGACTCCCCCTTCCGTTCATAATGTTATGCTTTTGGCATTCCCATCACCTCCGGTTAGTATCGAGGCTCCCCAGTAGGTCGCGCTGCAGCCGCGTTGTACTGGGATCCCCGACTACGATTTTGGGCAGGCAACGTCTTATCGAGAAAAAGTTAAGATTTTATCAGCCCCGTCTTCGAACGAAACTAACTACAACCAGACGCACGTGCCACTTGAGCGCAAATAATGGGTGGAAGCATATTCAAGGTAACATGAACCGATTGACTGTTTGGAAACTGAAATGCCCCCGCACCTCCTTGACAATATCCACCGAACTAAATGAACAGTTCGGAGAGTTTCGAGGTCAATAAATCCGGGCTCAAGGGAGAAATTGAGGGAGGAAAGGCAACGCGCAGCCCCTCTTTTGCCTCCGCCAAAATTACCGCACCAGAATTGAGTGATTCAACATCAATACCCTCGATGGGCGTCCTGTATAGCCGGCTGATCGTGAAACTCAGTAGAGTCGACAACCGCTTGAGCGAGATCTGAACAGCCAGAGTCAATTCGGGGTTATTGAAGGATAATAATTGGCCCGGCCTGGGCCAACGTACCCCAAAGAACGTTCCTACGGCGGTAAAGCCCTCGTGGCCCAGTCCGTGAACGGCCTTGGCGGCCCGCGTTAGAGCCGCGATGCATTGACGCTGATAATCTGTCGCGAGAGGTTCGGGGGAGATGCGCGACATGAGATCGAGCACTTCTGCGAGGGCCGCCAACGAGTTGACAAGGCTGGATCGTAATGATACCGCGTTCGCGCGATCCTTGTTCAGCGGCCCGGTGGAAAGTTCCGTCAGCCCATCAACATGGGAGGCAAGCGTGGAGATCAGTCCGAGGCAGTTGTTCGCGAGTCCTCCCATTTCGACTCCTGTTTTGATCATGTGTGACTGGTGAGAATTCGAAACCTTGGAGTATCTGGCTAAGGTATACCTGGCTTCCCAGCTGAGTCGATCACGTCCGATACTTCTTTCATGACGAGTACGCTCCTGATTCGCAAGATCGACGGGGAAACCTGGAAGAGAAACGGGAACGCTTTCTGCGTTCGGGAAGGGTGTGATTAGTACCAATGTGCTATCAAAGAAAAATCGGACAGGCATACCGGGAACCTGTAGCGGAATTCGTCTTCAATCGCGTAACAAAGGCTGCGTTTCTTGGCACCGTACAGGTCCAGCACCATCTCCACGTGAAGGAGACTGCCAAGGAATACAGCCCTTTCGAGCACCTCCGACGCCTCGAGGTGTGCCGGATCAGAAATCATGCAGCCTGGGTCCTTGAGTGTGTGCAGACCGTTTCTTTCTGTGATCTCGATGGCTGCCTCGTGATACGCAATCGCAGTTTGCATCGACTGAGGACACAAACTGCTGAATGCTAGGTACTGGTGCGCTTGTCCATAGATAAACGGGTCGTCTTCTTCCTTCATCTGCTGTAAGGTCTGATACGCGAGCGCGAAGTGGGCGTTTTGCATCTCCCGCATGGAAGGGTCTGCTCTGCGCGCTTGGTAAAAAATGCAACCAATAGCGTGAGCGAAGTGGACGAAGAATGGATGGACACAAGCGTTGGACATGTCCCCCAAGATGATAGCCTGGTATTTTCCAAACGGCAGGTATATCCCGAGCTGTTCTCGATGGGCCAGGAATGTCAATCGGCTGCGAATACGCACGAAAAATCTTTAGTTCAAAAGTGCAGAAAGGAGAGAAGTTCGGACTCACAATGACGTGTTGAGATCATCCAACGAGGCATCAGGAATTCGAGCGGTTGCCTGATCGGTGTCCAACGGGCTGGTTGATACCACGTTGCTGGGACCGCCAGGGTTGACGGAAAATGGAAGTCCTGTGGCCGGCACCGGGAAAGTGTAATGGGAGCTACTGCTGGACGGAGAAGAAGAGCGCACGGTCGACGTGGCAGAGAGTGTGGGAGAAGGGATTCGTGGGGTATCGAGGGGGACAGTGATGGGGTCCTTCAAGGTCGGAGACTTGTGGGGGGGCCGCTCCTTGTAGAAGCACTCGTGGCCGATCCCCGCCGCAGAGCATCGGTCACAGATAGGTTGTGCAGCGTCGCATTTCTGGCACAGCCCCAGTCGCTTAGTCCAACACCCGGCTTTCAATCAACATTGGTCACGAACCTTTTTTTTTCGGCTGTTGCAAGCGCGGTGAGTATAAACCAGCTTCCCCGAGAACGAGACGAATTCCTTTGACTCACCGGCAAGGCATGCAGGCTTCTCCTTTGCGTAAATTTTCCCTCGTTGGCTTTGAAGTAGGAGCATCGTAGGTGCATTTGAACATCCGGCGGGCTTGAAGACACTGGCCACATTCCGGTTGCCTACTATCACACCTCTAGAGAAAGGCGCAGAGATAGGAAGGTGAGCGAAACGGGTGATGGGAGAGCCGCTTTCAAGGGCGGTGAGCCACCAACGGCTATCAACCGATTGGTGTCAGAAGACAAGAACCACTAACCACTTTCCGCGTTCTGACAACCAACCAACGTCTCGTCAGACACAATGAGCAGATCCAGAGAGATGAGCGCGTCGTACCTGCAAGGGGCGCATATGCTTGGGTTGACCATTGTCGACAGGGGTTGGTAGGAAAGCAACGGGTGCAGGGAGGTGGTATTTAGGAGGTCAGCCTTTGGTGGCGGTTAGATCAACACATATCGGTCAATCCCTGCCCCGAAACTCTCATTCAGACACCTCGAGCGAGCCTAACAGACCACAAATTCGACGCGTGTTCTGACGTAATCTCGCCCACGGGGGAAGAAAGGGAGTTGTGTGAAATCCGGAGGGTAAAAAGTCGGCGGTCTAGATAGACAAATTCATGAGTGAATTTCGGGCCGCCTAGAAGCCTCCGAGCTCAGATTTGCCGCCCGTATCCTGGTCGTCGTGGAACGCCGGTGCATAATTCGGCTCAGACCGATCAATCGCGAGTGACTTTCAGAGGTGAAAAAGGTAAGGGGTCCAGGGTCCAGATTTCTTGTGTCCATTCGTTACAACTACATTACATCTCATAGCTCTTCTTCAGAAAGGGGTCAAACCACAACGAGAGAGTTACACCCTGTCCGAACAGGCAAAAAGGAGGAAACGGGGCCGATCACGGCGATTCCTGGCGTCAGCAAACCTGTGTCACTCTTTCAGCTCAGTTTGTGCACATCCTCCAAAAAGTCTAGCAGCGTGCTGGCGCTCCACGCCTGCGTGTTGCAAGAGTCTCGGCAGTGTTCACCATTTTTACTTGTCAACTCCGGCAGGCCGGCCCAGGCGTCGGTCCGGATATGGTGACGGGACGGCAATAGTGCTTCGTGCAATTTGTGTAGCGTCTTTGCCGGGTCCTGGACAGAACCTATCAGTGCCGAAGATTCACCGAGAGTGGAGTATCACGGAACTCACCGTATTGCCTTGTCCGACCTTGGTATCAAAGTAAAGATAGGCCCTCAAGAAGAACCCGAGCGGCCATCCCCACTCTGGCCCCTATGTGAAGCGTGTTCAAATTAAGCGCACTGGATGGTGAAACGAATATACGCGTACCTGGTGATAATTCCTTCCCTTGGCGGTGGTAGGATCATCCGAGTCATTCGAATTGTCGTAGTATGGGCGGTATTGAAGGTCCGCTGCATCCAGAGTCTTCATACCCAGCGGCCCCCGCAAGTGTTGATCCGCAAGCCTCAACGCACCAAGAGCGTGCACTGGATCAAACAACTCCGGTGCCACAACCATTGCGATAGGGAAATTTGGCCTGAACTGATAGTCGGACCACTCTCGTCCAGGTCCAGATCCAAAAACATCCTTGTAAATCCCTCTACGGTTGACGAGCCCAGTGGAGATCTCGTACTCGGAATCTTTGGCAGGATCTAAGAAACAACTTCCGTCAGACTGTTGCTGAAGGAGATACGCCAGGAGGAGGTACCTAATGGGACGTAGAAATGCTTCTCGAAGGATCTGTGGATCAGGTTTGCCCACTCTTCGTATGTTACAAGGCGTTGCACTCCATTGACTGAAGGGGAAACCGGCAAATGCATCAGCATGCCGATGCAGAAGTTGACAAGGTCGACAACATCGAGAAGCGACTCACTCGTAGCATTGACGCCCTCAAAGGGGAACTTGCCCTTGCCTCTAACCTCGTTTAACCATCTCAAGGTACTGAATAGAAGCCCAATGATCTCGACCGGAGCTCCATCTCTTGGAGTCCCAGGTACACCCTTTGTTCTAGCTTTCATGCTCTCACCCATCTTGTCCATCCACGTCCCACAGTTGTGCTCGTTTCCACCAAGCGTGAACCCGGTATTCCAGTCAACCTTCACGTCAATCTGGAAACCCTCATCCTTCATTTGCATATCGAGGTTAGGCCCAGCATTGTACTCGCGGAAGGATATCCCTTCTGCGTGGCGCTGGAGGATCTCTTGGATGATCTCCGCGATGGTGCTCGAGTATGAATATGCCTTTGGGCTGTCCCATGGGACCCAGGTATCGTCCTTCGGGAACCGACGTTTTACCGGCTCATCCAGGATGGAATATCCGTCCGGTGCCATGACGCAGTAGTCTTGGATGTTTTGAAGCATCCACCAGGGCGAGTCGCGAGAGTTGTATCTTGAATTACACGGTCAGTGGCACACGCAAAATCTCAAATTGGAAGCCCGACGTACCTTGGACTTCTGACGGAATCCAGTAGATTTGGGATCAGCCCATGTTTCAAAGTACTTGCGAATGCGAGGATGTGCCTCCGCGCGCCTTCGAAGTTCCCCGTCGTCAGAAACAATCCTCTCAGCGAAATGAACACATCTCTTCCCCAACACCTTGCCCAGCCACCGGTGAAGTGAGGGAGGCCGGCGGCAAGGGATGGAGTAATATTTCCTGGATCCAGAGATGCAGATGCGACTTGGCCATGCATCTGCAACGAACACAAAGCGAGATCATGGGTAAATGAATGACCGTCCACGACAAATTCCGAGCATTGTTCAATCGCAATTCGACGCGCGGCCTTATAAGCCTCCGATATGACTATCGCGAAGTACTTCGGCCTCAAGAAAGGCGGCACGGCGGCTTTAATTTTGTCGAAGCGTTCCTTGAACCAGGCTGCCGGCTTTGCGAAGCTCGGGAACGTATCGGTCTGCCTTCAGAGGGGAACCCGAGTCAGTACACCGACAGCTAGAAGAACCCTCGATGAAATAGACAACATACTTGGTCAGCCTTCCACTGATGTAATCGAACGCCCAACTCCCTTGCCTGAGGTGCGCACAAAGTGGATGCCCGAGATCGTTGAACCTGATGATGTGCCTTAACGGATGCATCCAACCTTCCAAGCCGCAGTAGACTAGTTTCCCAATTCCGGGAACGTCATAGGCCCCTATTTCCCCTTTGGTCGCATCCCTCTCTTCTCCCTCGCAACGGAAGAGGACAACATTCAATTCTACGAGATTCAGATCTTTGAACGCTTGTTCGGCTCCGGAAGCGCAGAATTGATCGAGTCCAGGATCAAGTCCCTCCAAATGCGTCTCGAATAGCATAAAGCTTCCGGGCGGGAAGTACTCCGGGACGATGATTTCGGAGAAGGAGCCCTCAGCGTCGAGGCTTTGTGGCACGACAATCGTTGGGATTTCGGTAATCTTCCCGGGCAGTCCCTTAAGCGTGGTTTCGTCCTTCACTGTTTCGTACGAGGAGATGTCGATTGTGTGTCCCGTGATATACTTTACCCTCGTGGAACGAAGTTTGATCGGATCGACTAGGCAGGAGAAATCGTGAGCCGAGGTGCGGACATGGTTACAGTGCACTCAACTGTATCCACGATCTTTTGACCCCTTTCTGAATGCCGTGTGTGCTACAAGTATGTATCCCTTCTGTGTAGTGGGCTGTACACGGTGTATCACAATGTACTGCCCCAAAAAGCATTCCGATGAGGACTCATTCCGTTGACGGGGCGAAAGAGCTACTCACGTCATTTTCTTGATGCACGTGTCCCTCCTCGAAACCTTGAATTGCCATCTCCGCGTGGAGAGCGTTCAAGACCATTTTGGCCCTCGCCAATCCACTGTTCTCCGACAGACCGGTCACCTACCAAGATTAAATGAGTGTCGTGTTACCAATAGAAAACTCTGCATTACCTCATAATGTCTCTTTTCATTGACAAGATCCAAAAGGGCTGGATATAGATCGTCGAAGCCCTTCACGCTCGCAGTAGCTGACCAGGAAAAAGTTACCAAAGCTCCAGTGGGCAACGCGTCCTCAGCGCTTCTCTTGTGAAGGTAGGTTTCGTTATCGTGAGTAAGATCATAGAACAGCGCGTGTGGGGCGGAGCCGTTGTGAGGGATAACCACAGCCGGGCGGGATGGTCCCTTTCCGGTGGGTGGAGGGATTTCTTCGTTCACAGTCAGGCACGCCTCTCCCATCGAACCTGCGTTTCACATAAGACAAACGTGGTAGCGATTGGTTAGTGAGCTCCGTGATCGTATGAGATACGCGGGTACTGACCGAGGGGTTTTCCGATTCCATGTCTGTATAACAAGCGGCTGAATTCTTTCGGGTCCCACGCGTTTCCGGCCTCCCGCACGAGACTGTTCAACCCCAAGCGGCTGACAAACAACAGATCCATCTCTTCACTGCCAGTAAACAACTCAGCGCACACGTAGAGATTGGGGTTAACAACTCGAGCGGCGTCCAACACCCGAACTCCAACGTGGAGGGGGGTGCTATGGCAGTTGTCGATGCGGAAACCCTGGAAGGCGCTTGCGAGGGTGGTGGCATACTTGATCATGTAGTTCCAGAGCCAAGGGTTGTCTTCCGGGCCGGAACCGTACCGAAGCTTGACGCAATCACCCCAAACGATGACTTCCCGACGAAGGTACGCCTTGGACGGCGGCGTGGCAAAGTTTTCAAGGGGGTTCGCGTTCCAGATCCATCCATTGTTGGCCAAGGAATACTTGAGGGGGTCCGTTTTGGCCTCAGGCAGGCGGGTGAAGTAAGGCTCCACAAGGGGTAACCTACGGATAATCAGCGGATGCTAATTTCGAAATGGGACGGTGCGCACTTCGCAGAAATGGGTCCGAGTTTTGGCCCATGATCATCTAGGCGGGTATAGTTGAGGCGGTTCTTGATGTTGTCCAGCGCAGCTTTGGTATCCTCGTTCCATTCCTCGTACAGCGACACGTTGATAACATCGACAATTCTGATCCATGCATCTGCCAAAGCGTCAGCGTCACTGGTTTCCGAGAACGCAGCCTTGACGAATCCCGCGGCCACTGGACCGTCGACCTTCCTTGAGAAACGACCTGCGAGTCCGCGATAACCGATTATCTTGCCCGAGTCCTTCAGGATCTCAAAGAGCCCTGCAACCGTATTGCCTCCAACCTCAGGACCATCCCAGGGCGTGACGTTGTCCGTCGAGAGGGCTGCTTTGACCCTCTCCCGTTCTGCCCTGACATCCAGAACGTAGTATTGCCAGAAGTCGAGGGATTTGAGATCCGCGGTCAAGGCGTTCATTAGGGCATCGACATCTGCGGCAGAGGTGACTTGTATCGGGAGCCCCCGTTTTTGTAGACCGGTAGAGAAGTCCAGAATAGCGGTATCCAGTTCCAGAGCGGGGGTAAGGTGGGGCGAGTTGGCGGGGGTATATCCTAAATCACGATCAGTCATCACCGTGACAACGGGCTTGGTGCCACAAACCGGCTTCTGGATGCTCGCTCAACCAAGGGCAGTCGTTGGAAGTGTGGTTGAGCACGACATCAGTCAGACTCAAGAGGCCATACTCTTCCCTCGCGATATGGATCAGTTCTTCGATCTTTGATGCACCTCCGTCCTTTTCGAAGTCAGATTTTTCATCGAACATCAAAGGATCGTAGGCGAGTTGGTTTCGGATGGAATACGGACTGTCGCTCTCCCCACGTTCCTGAATAGGAGTCCAGTGGATCATGTTGTATCCTCGATCCTTCGCCTCCTGGAAGTGGATCCTCCAACCAGAGACAGGGCCCATCCATTTGGAAACAAGGGTGAGCATGGAGATACCATCCAATGGAAGGTTGACATGTCCCGATTCCATGTCGCGCTTGGGGTTGATCGCACGATCCGGCGAGAGGATAGGAACGCGGGGTTTCACGAGGAGGATAGGGTCGACATTAAAGTAGCCTTCCCGACCCTTGACACGGGTGTCGGGGATCTCTCCGTCAAACTCGACCCAGTACACGAATGCACCAGCGCATGAGATGGGTAAATCAACCTTGATGGGTTTCGAGAAATCGATTGGGAGTCTGACGGGAAAGAGATGGGCGGGTCGTTCCGGAGTGATGTCTGACAGGGAGCACTCACTTGCGATCCGTAAATCTATCCCGAGCGAAGGCTCCTCCATCCAGCGGAAAGTTGGTTTTGAACACACCGTTCCTGGAGGCGGGCGTTCCGGCATCTATGGTCACACGCAAGACGTAGGGCGTGGTTGCCGGGGGCAACCGCACGTACTGGATCGGAAGTAAGCGATGTGAGTAATGATTAGCGAGAGGAGATCAACGGATATCATACAGCTCTATCTTTGTTGGGACCACCGTCCGGGTCCAATGGAAGCTCGTAGACGCGAATTGGATCCTTGTTATCGACCGACGAGAACTCGAAGAACTCGATACCTTCATCGGCGGGGGTCTTGGGGGTCGCAGGCTCAGCCGCGGCGGTGGAGTTGAAGTCGGTGGGCGGACGGGGTATGTACAACGACTTGAGGTTCGCCATGGAGGATGAGGAGGAGAACGGGAAACTCCAAGTTGAACATTTTTGTACTTTGGGGGCTGACCGTATCCGATGATCTACGATGTTGCCTATATCCGGCAACTGACGGACGGTCCGTGAGACCGACCCAGTACACGGTGGTCTCTCTCAGCGAGCACAGTGAGGTGCCGCTGTCGACCCCCGCTTGCCATCGTGATGGACGCCTGAGGAACGACGGCTGACTTGCGTCTGGGGCACACCCGCGACTCGGAAGCCAGTAGGTTTTCAGTGCGGCAGGTGCAGTGCTCTAATCCAATGCCCCTGCCGGCCCTTTACACTGTAAAAGACTGAAATCAAGTTGGTTTGTGTCGCCTTTCAGTCACCTTCCAGGTGAGCGCCCATTTTCAGTACTCCGGGCTGACTGGGTTTTGGGGCTCGGCTCAGTCGGAAAACGACTGAACTTGTAATTCAAGTTGCCTTCGACTGAATTTAAGGCGCAGTTTTTTTTACAGTTTTTGAGCTTCAAGTCCGAAACTTTCGGACCCACCAGGACCTTCCGCGTGGCGGGGTCGGGATTGTTTTGACAGTGACAAAAGCTCAACCGGGTAGGGTTGTCACGCCACGTATGTGCACAAAATAAAATAAGCCCCGTGCATGCCGCACCGGATTACTTTTCTTTTATGCATTTACATAGCATCGCAACCTCGCCAAGTTGAGCTTGAAAAGGAAATTTTGTCCGCTCGTTGACGGCTGGGTGGGCGCAAATTACAACATTCCAGAGCGGTCGGGCTCCCACCCAGCCAACGACGAGATACGTATACATAAGAGGGAATAAGCCCGTCCAGTATGCCTCATCGAGCCGCTGGAAAGGGGTCTGCATGGCGGGCGTCCGCACACGATGGTCATCGCTCCTTCGAATCCCCTTCCAGAATAGAGCAAGCGGTTTGGGTTCAAAAACCCTTATGTTACGCGGTTCCAGTCCCCCGCCTCATACCCTCTCCCCACACCCCACACCTCCCCACCCTCTCCCTTATTCTCGGTCAAAATGCGAGGCTTCCTGACCCTCGCTGCCGGCATCTTTACTCTTTTTGCTCCTACTCTCGCTTTCTCCCAACCGAAGCCTATCTATGGTGTCAACCTTGGAAATTGGTATGTCTTGAGACCCCTCCGTTCTGGAGGGATTAGTAACTGACCTCTCACAGGTTAGTGACAGAACCATGGATGTTCCCAGAAAGTGCGTACTTGGGTAGCTTCGCTCACCTTTGACGCCACAAACTGATCCCCAACCAGAATGGGCCACGATGGGCGGTAATTATGACGATAAATGCCAGACAAACTGCACTATGTCCGAACTGTGAGTTGCTTGCAATTACTCCTAACGATCAGCAATTCACGGTTCGGATGAATCGATAGCGAGCTTGCCAGGACGCTTGGGGACCGTACTGATGAAGTCTTCGATGAGCATTGGAGCACCTGGTTTACCGAGGCCGATGTTCAGCACCTGAAGGAGTTGAGAATCAACACTGTCCGCATCCCCGTGAGATTGATATCTTTGGAAGCTTCTTGGATTTCCCCGCTGATTATACGTGTAAAAGCTTGGCTACTGGCTCGTCGAACCCATCGTAGAAGAGGAAGAAGAACCCTACGCCAAGGGTGGGATGCACCGTCTCGTATGTCTGGATGTTCTCTCTCCGACACCGCCGACCACTTACACCGTTTACAGAGGGAAGGTTTGGGATGGTTGAAAGATGCAGAGATCGCTGTCATTCTCGACCATCACGCCCTCCCCGGTGTCGCAGCCATAAATCAGTCGTTCGCCGGATTGTAAGTTCATACTCCGAATTCCAATAAACCCGAGGCCCACATCAGTATCATAGGCGCACCGATAAGGTCGAGTTCTACGCGAGTAATCTCCTGTGATTCTCCCCTATTGTATGGCTGAATTCTTCCATACAGACCCCAAAGAACTACCACCGTGCCCTAATCTGGACCGCAGTCATGACCGTTTTCTCGCATGTCGACCCTACCTTCGAGAGCGTATTCTCAATCCAGGCCATCAACGAGCCTATTCAAAACGCTGCACTCACTCCCGGCTACGGACAATGTCGGTCCGCATTCTCCTGACACATTATTCAGATTCCAACCCCATCCAACAGTCCAGAAGGACTTCGTTCAGACCATCCGCGCGGTTGAAGATATCCTCGAGTCCACCCCCGACCTCGCTTCCTCCGGGAACATCACTGAAACCTTCTTGAAAGCAACTGAAGCTGGCAGTTGCTCCGATGCGATCAAGCCCGTGCTCGTGGACAGCGCGCCTGTCCTGTCCGAGATGGTCCTCCGGTATGGGGGCCAGGATATGATAGACGGATTCAAGCAACCTAGAAATGAGCCCTTGACCACTAAGTATGCGTATTTGTTCTCTGCCCGACTGATCTTTAGGACTGAGCGTCAATACTTTCTTGTAGCTTCATGGACATGAGCTGGCAGTATGGCGACCACCCGAACCCTGCCGACGCCAAGGATGGTCCTCAGACCTACGACGGTCACCTCTACTACGGCTTCGGAGTAAGTCTTCTCGTCTCGGTGTTTTCGGTGACGCGGTGCTGAGTTTCATCATAACAGGGTATCGCCGATCCCAACCCAGAGTCCTACATGACCCACATCTGTAGTGAGCAATTATCCTCCGACCACACTCTGTAGGGAACACGTGCTAATGTCCTTGTGTTCCAGACTTGGACAGGGTTGAGAATGCCACTGTCGTCCAGAATGTTCCATTGTGGTTCGGTGAATGGTCCATCTCTACCAACTTCAATGCCACGGATGAATTCTTGAAACAATGGGCTGATGCTCAGAAGCTTATGTATAGTAAGTCTGACGGATGGATCGTGAGTTTGCCCCATGTGACAAAACAAGGCAGGGGTTGCTGACGACAGATCCTACCCCAGTTCTGGAACTTCAAACTCGAGGATCTCCCGAATGCCAAAAACTATCAAAGGCAATGGTGTGGAAGTAAATTGTCTATTCGTCGGACTGAAACTGATTTTCAACCTCCTCAGGTCCTATTTCAAGGGCGTTGAACTCGGATATTTCACCAAGAATCCGGCCAAATATCACAATCGCAAAGTGTGTGATAAATACAAGAAACGTCAGGCCCGGACCTAGACAGAACTCGTCACCCGCACACGCAGGCTTGAGCACGAACCACGATGTTTTTCGACATACCCACTCTTTCCTGGCACTACCAAGCTGGTTTGGTACACCGGAATTCTATTGCTACAATTTGCTACAATTTATTAGGGATACATTGCTAAATAGACACTCAGTTGGTCCGGCCCCCAATAAACCCACGCATCCCTGCCTTCACCAACTGCGCTGTGGGCCTTGTGAATCAGCTCAGAAGATGATCGACTCCCGCACAAGTGACTTCGCCCACTCTTCCGACCACTTCTCATGGACTCTTCGCCCCCAGCTTCTTCAGACCGATCCGGCTCAACCCCACGGGGTCGTGGCGGGAGCCGCGGCAGAGGGAACCGTGGCGGATTCGGAAAATACCTCCGAGCCAGAGGGAGAAGGGGAACCGGTCCCCCGGCGGTGTGGAAACCGAGGTTACTGCTTGAGGGCGAAGGACCTGAGAATGAGGACGACGAAGAGGCGAGAGAGGTTAGAGAAGAGATGGCTAGGAGGTATGCGAAGAGACAGTTAGGGTCCAACGCGGATAGATATAAAGAGGAAGAACCAGAACTTGATTCCGAGGGTGCGCACCGCCTACACCGATCCCGACGTGGGGTTTCTAATCGCACGGTACTGTGACACAGGGGAAGAAATCAAGGACCCCGAAGTTGACTTATCCAACTTCCTCGCCCGACAAAGGCTAGACGATACCGCCGGCCCTAGTATCCCCAAACCCACGACCGAACCCGACGAAGGCGAAGTGGATCACTCATTAGCGCATCTCAAGCCTGTCGGTCTTCAATCAGCACACAAATCGATGAAAGGGCGCGTTCAGGCAATGGAGTGGGATGAAGAGTTAGAAAATATGAGTCGCGAAAAGGCAGTAGCAGACGCGAACAGAGGTGAGGGAGCAAATGGGATTACATGTTGACCGAGGGAAACCCTGGTTCTGACCCTGGTGACCCCTAGATCTCAAATCGAGGTTTCGCACGAGCGCAGCAAAGCAGCCGACGAACAGGTCTATAGCCCGACCTTCGCGCACTCAGAGCAAAGGTAGGGTACAACTGTTGATTGGCATTTGGGATTACCGCTGATTGCTCTTAGGTCTCACGGAAGCACCTCCGCTACCAACTGAGGAACACGGACCGAAGAAGACCGAGAAACAAGAGATGCAGGACTTTCTTGACGATTTATTGTCATAATTCCACTCGCCCTCATCCCTATCCGTTGGCCGTCATATTCCCCGATCCCATGTTTTCGGTTGACGAGCTACCGTCAACCTTTGCTGCACATCGAGACCGAGTTGGTCCCCACATCCGTGATGCGCCAGGAGTCTCACGTTTCACTGCCACACGTGCACTATCTGATGGTTCAGGGTGTTCTTGCATCCCGTAATACCGGAAGTCGCGTCCACAGCCGCTAGGAACTGAACTGCCCATATGTTGCAACACTGAAACATCAGATCCCTTCGCCATCCGCGATTTTGTGGTTTATCGCATGTTGGATCGCACTGTGTGCTTGCGAAAACCGTGCTGATACCCTTTCGTCCGGGCCAAGGGGTGCGGGGCCCCGTTGACGCCGGGAGACTTGTTATTTATGGATCTACGGACGGCGACCCACCAGAATCCTGAAGGAGCAACGAAATTTTGTTCGCTGACCCGGACCGTCAACCAGAAGTTTTGTAAGTTGGGGATAGACCGTTTGTATGCTCAACGGTCGTTCGACTCTTTGACGCGTACACCACACTGCTGGACCTTGTTGGACACCTCGAGAAAGGCGAGGGTATGTTGGACCTTGACGTGTTGGCGGGCGTGCGGTCGCCCTCGTCGCCAGATTCCAAAACCCCCTTCCGAAGCCAGGCAACTCCGTGGATCCTGGTCCTTCCTTTCGATGTGCCCTCTTGTGGGCCGTTAAGTTCCTCGATTTTTGATGGCGCTGCGTTGATAATACGGCAGGGTGTCGCACGTCGTCAGTTCCAAAGGAGCCTGATCGTCCAATCCCCGTGGGTTCAACATTGAATATGAACGTGTTACACCGATTGACTATCCGCAAGGTCTGCGACATGCACAATACAATATCTATGGACTTTCAAGGGCACTGTCAAGACCCCGCTCACTCTTTCGGCTCGCGGATAGCACAAAGCTCGGCTACTGGCACCTTCTAGGAGGGATATGATATTTCTACTCCCGCGGACAGTCACTCACTACTGGATGCATTAGCGAAACGCCCCACATCTTACTTATGCAGTACTACCCGATTGCGAGAACCAAATCCAATCCAGTTTTGGCGTTGGCGCCGGCCAGTTGTGTAAGGTCGAGAAAGTTCTGGTTGGAGATGCAGTTGTCAAGGATTTACGCCCAATTTCAAGGGATTAGGGAATTCGGAAATTCGCACCTACGTGGTGCCCATCCTAACTTGTACCCTCCATCCTCCGGAAATTGCTATTTATCAGTCGCCACTGCGTATCTGTGAGCTGCTATTTGCCCACCGGGACAGGACCCGGTCTAGGGTTTGGTGCGAGTGTGTGCCAAAGAGACCACCGCACAGTACCCAACGATCATCCTTGCAACGGAATTAATCTTTCCATAAAGTTCCTGCCATGTACATGGGATATGGCTGCTGTTGATGTGGTCGTTGCGGTGGTTTCAGGCTCGTGTATTGGGGGGGTTCATTAATAATCCAGTTGGGAGATACGCGATAAATACGGGGGGGCCGCCCGACGACGAGTCGAGAGGGATGCGTGTGTGCAGTACTCTACAAAAGGTAACCGTTTCAATACAAATAGCAACGAAGAGATGGATACATGTCTAATGCCCTACGCCGAAACAAAGAAACCTTGCCCATGCGCAGAATAAATATGTGATATAACTTAAAATATATATATGGAGTCTAGAAGTCAGGGTTGCAAGATAAATATTGAATAAGATATAGGTCGAAAAGGACGAAAGCACAGTCGAGGCTATTGCTGTGTTTGAGAGACCGTTCCACGTGAATGCTGAACTGGTCCAGGGCCAAGGGTCGAGAGAGACGACGGAGAGATTGGAATGACGGAGCCCTGAAACACCAAAAGAATTAATGAATACCCTCCCTGGGTGAACGTGTGCTTGCCTGTTCCCACAACAACTCGCGTAGATCACTGAGTCGGGACCCTAGATGGTAGCATAGCGGTCGATTCCTCGAAACGGCGGTAAAAGATAGGGGAGAGATCACCTCGACGTGATCACCGTGCAGAAGCAGCGGCGTAAGCTCTATCAAGTTGCCTCTGAAATTTCTGTTCCGCATCGGCCCTTCGTATATGCCCAGTGAGCGTCCTAGGCCACGCGGAACGCTGCACAATCACAAGCGACTCCCCAGATCCAATTCTCTCATGAGCCAACCTCCTCGATTGGAAATGCCGTACCCGTCTGTACACCTCCCGCTTGACCGAATCCGGATCTCCCAATGTCGCAGCGCCAGGACCAAGTTCAATCAAAAGCACAGGCGAAGGTCGCCCGTTTCCAACGGCGACGCATTCAACGAGGAGGTCAGGACAACTCTTGAGCGTGTTCTCCTCGATCGCCCTAGGTGAAACAGGAAACAAGAAAAATGAAAAAAGATGCCGTGATAAGCGCGCGTCGGTTATCTCTCATGGATGAATTACAAATGAGGAAAGGCACACGTACTTGGCGTCGTACCAGAGACCTGCGGAACCCCTGATCCATTCACACATCCGACTTCGGAAAGTGTAATGTCCAGGAACGACTTCAAGGAACAGATCGCCCGTATGGAAGTGTCCGTCTTCGGGTTGTCTCACCGAAGGATGGGGACAATCAGGTGAAGTTGTTGGAATCAAGAGCTCCAACACGTTCGTATTGACGTTCTTGTAGGCGGACGACGAGAGGGTGGACGAAGAGCTCCCAGAGGATGAAATAGGAACAAACGCGACAGATCTGCTGTCGATCGGTAACATGAAGGTCGACGAAGGTGTTCGTGAATCCTGCGCCGATCTCAGAATTAACGGCACCTCGGTGGTACCGTACGTGTACTGTAGCAAAATTTTGGCAAGAGAGACCAAAGGTGAGTTGGAAGGAAACGAAGAAAAAAAAGAGGAGTGAACGGTCACTTACGGAAAAGGCCATACGGTTTTGGACCAACCATTCCTCGTCCTCACGGTTCAAAGGGGTATGATGTATGATCTCATCCAACCCCCTGATACTGCGGAGGAGGTTTGCATCGTGTTTGAAGTCTCTGATGTGCACAGAGACCTGCGCGGCCGTGGTATGGAGCTTGTTCACGCCCGCCCTTTGAACCATATCCCCCAGCTCAACTGAGCAGAAATCTCTCTTCGCCGGTTGAACAACACAAGCAGCGTGAATCAGGGACCCAAAAAATGCTTCGAACAGTTACGTGATCGCACCAGCGAGATAAATCCCGTGTCAGTCGGAAATCCATCTGCTTCAAGGTGGGGTTGTCATCACTCACAGACGAGACCCCGATAGTTACAGATGGACAAGCTGTAAGCAGAAATTCAGGTCAGTTTTGATTCAAATAAACCGGAATTAGGGGGCGGGGGGTTTGGTTATTCCGAGGACCGGACTCACTTCACAACGTACGTGTCTTGACGACGACTTGACGTTGGCGCCGCGATCACTTGCGCTCTCCTCATGATCGAGTCAATACTCCGATGAGTGTATGGGACGAGTTTCGGGGTTCCCATGGTGGTCCCAGCGGTATGCAACACAAAAGCAACAGCATTCGGGTCCGCCACTAGATCCTCGATCTTGGGTAACCTGCAATGGCTGGGTACCCCCGCCTGCCTTAGATCCGAGCTCGCATACACAAGAATCGGGAGCGAGGCGAAAGGGGACGAGGAGTCACGGTTTGATTGCGTGTGCGAGACGTCGCAGATCAAGGCGAGGGAATTTGCACGTCGTAGAAGTTCAATGATCAGGCTCTTGCTCGAGCCGCGGTGGAAATGGAGTAGCTGGGGAATATAGCCAGCGCGTGAGACTCCGAACACGTGGAGCACGTCTTGGTAGGTCACCCCATCGATCCTAATAATGTGCGCGGAAGAG
>Ga0307517_10004535_pt1 | contig 21302 bp, 30 predicted proteins | sample 23_EM_MG_FD_194515 | JGI IMG/M metagenome (GOLD analysis project Ga0307517, IMG submission 194515) | Populus trichocarpa ectomycorrhiza microbial communities from riparian zone in the Pacific Northwest, United States - 23_EM | ecosystem: Host-associated > Plants > Roots > Unclassified | place...
GCCTTCATCTCCTTACTTTCTCTGGGGCCTTTGGCCTCCCCTCCCTGGGGTTATGGATTCCTTTCTGGTTCCGTTCGTCTTCGTTGAGCACGCTCGCGTTGATGTTCCTACCCTTTACCCCGCACTTTGCGACGCGTCTCGCTTAGCGATTTGCACGGTCGGCAACCCTCCTTCCTCCGTCAACACACGGTCGCTAGTTTCGGACTATCGGTGAAGTAGTTGCCCTGGTGGCCCTGCTCTCTGGTATTGCACTCTCTCCTGAGTTGCAGGATCGGTACGGTCGGCATTCGAAAAACTGTGACCCCGTCTCCGTCCTCCGTGTTCGTACTTCTCGGTTGTTTGGCGAGCCTTCCTCCTCCCGCTTCCCACGCGTCAGGTCCGCTTGCACCGTACTGCTACATCCCTCCTTAGCTGGCACCTTATCTGCCCTTTGGCTGGCACCCTACTGCCCCTCACGATAGCTGGCACCTTTACTGCTGAGTGGCTCTCCTCGCCGGGTGACCCCCCTCGTCCTCCTCCCGCTCCCGCGATTTTCTCTACGGTCGCACACCTCGCGTGTAGGTTACGCTGGGTCATGGTATAGCACTACCTCCTTGGCCCATGCTAAAGTCCGAAGCGTCGCCGATATGACGGGCAGCCCGCCCGTGTCGAACGCCTTCCCCGCGGCCGAGTTGGCTAGGGGTTATTGTTCAGGCATCCAGCAATAGTAGTTTTATCTCTCCTTTCCGTCGGCACTTGGTGCCGTAAGATCATTTCTTTTGTCGTGGGGGGCCCGCCGAAGGGTTTGTGTCTTTTCCTGTTTCTGTTTCTATACTTGTTTTTCCTTACGTGTCTGGAGGAAGGTATTGCTCCGTCTTGCTTTCGTCTTAGGTGCTACTAGGGGGAGGAATGGGCTCTGGTTGCGGGGGGATTGATTTTTCCCATGAGGGGGTGGAGCGGGTCGTTGGATTGTTTATAGTTTTGTTCACGCCATAGCTAGCGCTCCACGCGGTTTCTTGTACTTTAACAACGAATACATGATAAAAAAAAAAGAAAAAAAAAAAAAAAGTGAAAAAAGCCCCGTATTTCCTTCATCTTTCTCGTCCGCTCCACCTCCAGCGATTGAAATCTCAAACACCATGAGAAATCATCTTGAGAGTGTCCTCTGCCTCTGGGCTCCCTTGATGGCTTCTGCCTAGGAGTGCCACGCACCTGTCTTTCCCTTTCCTCTCTCTGGGGTCTCTGGCCTCCCGTCCCTCGGGGTTCTTGATCCTGTCTTCGCTTGTTCGCTTGTGTTGATGTTTCTCCCCCTTACCCCGTACTTCGCGACGCGTCTCGCTTAGCGATTTGCACGGTCGGCAAGCCTCCCTCCATCGTCAACAGACGGTCGCAGCTTCGAGTTATCGGTGAAGTAGTAGCCCTGGTGGCCCTGCTCTCTGGTATTGCACTCTCCCCTGAGGTGCACGGTCGGTACGGTCGGTTATCGAAAAATCGTGACCTCGTCTCGGTCCTCCGTGTTCGTACTTCTTGGTCCTCGGCAAGCCTTCCCTCTCCCGCTTCCCACGCGTTAGATCCGCTTGCACCGTACTGCGGCATCCAGCTGGCACCTTACTGCCCCATCCTTCCTCCTCCTCCTTGGGCTTCCCTCTCGTCCGGGATCCTCTCCGGTAGTGACGCTCTCTCTCCTGTAACAAGGGACCACTTGAGAGAAGCGGTAATTTCGTCCGGACGGCCCGTGGACCATCCGCTGTGGCTGGCATCCCGTCTGCTGAGTGGGTCTCGGCGCAGGGTCGCTCCCCTCGCCTTCTTCACCCGCTACGCGATTTACTCTGCAGTCGCAACTCGTGCTGGTTACGGTATTCCATGGTATTGCACTATCTCCTTGGATGTTCCTAAAGTCTGGTGGGCGCCGATTTCCGGGCAGTCCGCCCGTGTCACGTCTTGCCCCTAAGCCGTTTGGTTCGGGGAATTCCCCTAGGCAACAGGCGACAGTAGTTTATGCTTTCCGCTCAGTCGGCCTTGGGCCGTAAGATTCTTTTCTTTAGTTTTGGGGGGCCTGCTGAAGGGTTTCTTTGCTCCTGTACATCTTTATGTTAGTTTTCTTTCGTGTTTGGCTTTCCTATGCTTTCCTCCCCATTAGTTTAGGCTGGTGGCTGGTGTGCGGTTAGGCCCATACGATAGGGTCTTGGGAGTACGGTATTTGGTCTTCATGTTTGATTTCTTTCCTACAGGTGGGGGGTATTTGCTTGTCCCATGACGAGGTGAAGCGGGCCGTTGGATTGTTTCATAGTTTTGTTTCGGCCATAGCTAGCGCTCCATGCTGTTTCTTGTACTTAACAACGAATACATGATATAAAAAAAAAAAGAAAAAAAAAAAAAAGCCCAGTATTTCCTTTGTTTTTTCATCTTTCTCGTCCGCTCCACCTTCAGCGATTGGAATCTCAACACCATGGGAAATCGTCGTGAGAGTGTCCTCCGCCTCTGATCTTCCCCGTCCGTGGCAACTGCTCGGGGGTTTATCACGCCTTCGTCTCCTTCCTCTCTCTGGGGCCTTTGGCCTCCCCTCCCTGGGGTTATGGATACCTTTCTGCTTCCGTTCGTCTTCGTTGAGCACGCTCGCGTTGATGTTCCTACCCTTTACCCCGCACTTTGCGACGCGTCTCGCTTAGCGATTTGCACAGTCGGCAACCCTTCTTCCTCCGTCAACCCACGGTCGCTAGTTTCGGAATATCGGTGAAGTAGTTGCCCTGGTGGCCCTGCTCTCTGGTATTGCACTCTCTCCTGAGTTGCTCGGTCGGTACGGTCGGCATTCGAAAAATCGTGACCTCGTCTCCGTCCCCCGTGTTCGTACTTCTTGGTTATTGGCGAGCCTTCCCTCTCCCGCTTCCCACGCGTTAGATCCGCTTGCACCGTACTGCTACGCCTAGCTGGCACCTTACTGCCCCCCACCTTACTCTCTCCCTCCTCCTCGGGTCTCCCCCTCGTCCGGGATCCTCTCCGGTAGTGACGCTCTCTCTCTTGTAACAAGGGACCACGTGAGAGACGTGGTAATTTTGTCCGGTAGGCCCTTCGTCTATCCGCTGTGGCTGGCATCCCTTCTGCTGAGCGGCTCTCCTCGCCGGGTGGCTCCCCTCGCCTTCTTCGCCCGCTACGCGATTTACTCTGCGGTCGCAACTCGTGTCGGTTACGGTATTCCATGGTATTCCACCATCTCCTTGGATGTTCGTAAAGTCTGGCGCGCGCCGATTACCGGGCACCCCTGCCCGTGTCTCCGTCTTGTGGCTAAGCCGTTAGGTTCGTGGAATTCTCTTAGGCAACAGGCAACAGTAGTTGTATCCTTTCCGCTCCGTCGGCCTTGGGCCGTAAGATTCTTTTCTTTTGTTCTGGGGGGCCTGCCGAAGGGTTTCTTTGCTCCTGTACGTCTTTATGTTGGGTTTCTTCGTGTTTGGCTTTCCTATGCTTTCCTCCCCATTAGTTTAGGCTGGTGGCTGGTGTGCGGTTAGGCCCATACCATAGGGTCTTGGGGGTACGGTTTTGGTCTTCATGTTTGTTTTCTTTCCTACGGGCGGGGGGTATTTGTTTGTCCCATGACGAGGTGAAGCGGGCCGTTGGATTGTTTTGTGGTTTTGTTTCTACCATAGCTAGCGCTCCATGTAGTTTCTTGTACCTTAACAACGAATACTTGATTATAAAAAAAAAAAAAAGAAAAAGAAAAAAGAAAAAAAGCCCCGTATTCCCTTTTCATCTTTCTCGTCCGCTCCACCTTCAGCGATTGAAATCTCAACACCATGGGAAATCATCGTGAGAGTGTCCTCCGCCTCTGACCTACCCCGCCCGTGGCGACTGCGCGGGGGTTTGTCACGCCTTCATCTTCTTACTTTCTCTGGGGCCTTTGGCCTCCCCTCCCTGGGGTTATGGATTCCTTTCTGGTTCCGTTCGTCTTCGTTGAGCACGCTCGCGTTGATGTTCCTACCCTTTACCCAGCACTTCGCGACGCGTCTCGCTTAGCTTTTTGCACGGTCGGCAACCCTGCTTCCTCCGTCAACACGCGGTCGCTAGTTTCGGACTATTGGTGAAGTAGTTGCCCTGGTGGCCCTGCTCCCTGGTATTGCACTCTCTCCTGAGTTGCTGGATCGGTACGGTCGGCATTCGAAAAACGGTGACCCCGTCTCCGTCCTCCGTGTTCGTACTTCTCGGTTGTTTGGCGAGCCTTCCTCCTCCCGCTCCCCACGAGTCGGATCCGCTTGCACCGTCCTGCTGCACCCTCTTTGCTGGCACCTTACTGCCATCCAGCTGGCACCTTACTGCCACGTCCCCATTGCTGGCACCACTACTGCTAAGTGGCTCTTCTCGCCAGGTGGCTCCCCTCGCCCTCTTCATCCGCTCCTGCGATTTACTCTACGGTCGCAAACCTCGCACTAGGTTACGCTGGGTCATGGTATAGCTCTACCTCCTTGGCCCATGCTAAAGTCCGAAGCGTCGCCGATTTTCCGGGCACTCCGCCCGTGACGAACGCCTGCCCCGCAGCCGATTAGGTAGGGGTTATTGTTCAGGCAGCCGGCAACAGTAGTTTCATCTTCCCTCTCCGTGGGCACTTGGTGCCTTAAGAATCTTTTCTTTTGTTTCGGGGGGCCCGCCGAAGGGTTTGTGTCTTTCCCTGGTTTCCTTTCTATACTTGTCTTTCCTTACGTGTCTGGAGGAAGGTATTGCTTCGTCTTGCTTGCGTCTTAGGTGCTATGTGGGGGGAGGGTGGGCTCTGGATTGGAGGGGTTTGATTTTTCCAATGAGGGGGTGAAGCGGGTCGTTGGATTGCTTATAGGTTTTGTTTCGGTCATAGCTAGCGCTCCATACTGTTTCTTGTACCTTAATCAATGAATACATGATCATAAAAAAAGAAAAAAAGAAAACAAAAAGCCTCCTATTTCCTTCACGCTCCGCGCCCTCTACACCTCCAGTCATTGAAATCACAACTCCACGTCGTTCAGTGCACGATCCCCCCTCGCCCACTATCTCCTCCTCGCGTCTGGCTTCGCGTCCCTGATCCCTCGTCCTTACGATGGACGACTTTCCTCCCCTTCCCTCCTCGGGTGCCCCCTCGGGTGCCCCCTCTAGGCAGTCCTCGTCCCCTGAACTCACCGTGTCCCACCTTTACATTCGCGACTTTGTTCGCGAGACCCGCCAAAGGCTTAACTTCTCTTCTATCCAGCTCCCAATCCTCGACGACCGGCAGCTAGCTGAACTCTCTGACGGTGAGACGATCCTCCTCCCCCTCTCCTGCTCCTCTCTCAACGCTCTCGCATCCATGACGCGTCAGCTTGACACCATAACAACCCAATTAGGAACCATACAGGGTATTGTTGCCACCCTCCCTACCACTGCGGCCCTGGACAGCAAGCTCTCCCCCATCCACCCGTCCCTACATGACCTGTCACAAAGGGTGTCTGCTGCCCCCCCTTCCCAAGCGCCAGCCCCCACTCGGCCACAGGTTCCCCTGGCTGGTGCAACCACACGTCCGGCACTTCCCTCCGTTCGCCCCCCCGTTCCCCCGACCGGTGCTACCACGCGCCCCACACCCCTCCCAGCTCAACCTAGGGCAAAGGTCCGCCCCCCCCCCCCAGCAGGGCTACCTCTTCCTCTTTCGACCCCGACATTCCCCGGTATGACCCGGATACCCGAGCCTTTTACGGCGACCCTCGCGCCTACGCCGACAAGTTCCCTCACTGCTGGGAAGCAAACGCGTTCCGTGAAGGGAAGTACCCCGATCCCACTCCCTTCATCTCGGGCCACCTCGCCCCCGACTGTCACAAGCCCCAAGCCTCGTACGCCCAGGCCGCCTAAAAAGGTACCACGAAGGGCAAGAAGAATAAGAGCTCCCTCACAGCCGCCCAAGTCGCGTCAGCTAGCAACCTCGCCCCTGAGATCCAGGCACCAAGGTCACTTCCTACGGCCAAAAGAAGGTTCTACGCTCCTCGTTCTTCCCCCTCTGTGCACCAGCAACCGCCCCTCATTGCCGCGACCTTCCCTGACATCGCTGCCCGCGTCCTCAGAGATGCGAACTGCGTCCTACCCCTCGCAGTCACCACCAAGGTCAACGACCGTGGATCTGTCACCCTTCTTGTCACCGACCCTGCCACCCCCGCCGCGGCCTTTGCCCCATACTTCGACGCCCTCTCCAACCAGCTCAACAAGTCGTTCCCTGTGTGCGAGTCTCCCTCGTTGCCCTTTCGCCTCGCCCCCAACGAAGCTCAGCTCGCCATCCACTCCCTCCCGATCGCCTTCCTCCCTGAGGAGCCAGAAGAGCTCTTCCCGTGTCTTGCGGAATCGATCCTTAACTCTAAGAACATACACATCCTATCCGCCAGATACCTCAATCCCAACACACAATCCAGGGAGGGCAAGTCTGCCACCTCCGTCATCGTCTCCGTCCACCCAGGGGACGTGCTCACGATGGGCTCCTCGATTCGTCTCTTTTTCCGTTCATGAAATATTGAACGCGCCTACTCTTCCAATTGGTACACTCAGTGCAAGAACTGCTGGGGTTTCGGCCACGTCGCCCCCAGGTGCCCCTCCACCTCTCCCGTTTGCCCCATCTGCTCCCTCAACCACACCCGAGCAATGCACCGGTGCCCCAACCCCACCTGCCCTGGAGGCGGCAACCTTAAGGCTGCTCCTGGCTGTTGTTCTTCCTCGCCACCGCGCTGCACCAATTGCGGAGGCGCCCACACTGCGACTCACAGGGATTGTGACTCCCGCCCGACTCCGCCCCCTCTCGAGCGTTCTTCCGCCCCCTCTCGAGCGTTCTTCCGCCCCGTCTCGAGCGTTCTTCCGCCCCCTCTCGAGCGTTCTTCCGCTGCGGACGAGGTCGTTCTCCCGCGGCCCACTAGTGACGAGATGGACACGGCCACTGACGACCATGACGTCTCGCCCCCTCCTTCACCGACCCGCTCCCTCCAGTCGGCGTTCGAGATGGCTACTCCAAGGGCCAGAAGGACAACGATACTTCCGGCCTCTGTAAGGCCCCCGCCAGGCACTGGTCAGCTCCCTCCCGTGGAGCCCCAGAGCCCCTCCCCTATGAGCAGAACTCCATTGGGCTTGGCCCAATAATGCAGCACAACCTTTCCTCTTGGGGTGGTGAGCAGGCCTCGCCCCCCCCGCCGAAACCCTTCACACTCGTTCAACACAACTGCCTCGGGAGCTGGGATGTGTTCCTTTCGCTGTTCGGGTATTCCACACAGCTGGCCCACCCTCCTTCCATTGTAGCCCTTCACGACCCCCCGGTCTACAGGGGCAAACTCCCTTCGTTTAATTCGTTCACGGTTTTTTCCCCCCCCACGTCCGGCGGCTGCAAGCACCGGGTTGCCTTTTATGTTTATTGCTCCTTTTTGTCGCCTATTTCTCTCCTTCCGCGGATTTTTGGGCGAGGGGACGTCATGGCACTTGACCTCTTCACCCCGGATGGTTTCTTTAACCCCTCCACAACTGGCTTTACGATAATCAACTGCTATAGCACCAAAGGGTGCTCAAATAACACTCGCTCTGTCCCACCGGACATTATTTTCCCCTCCAGCCCCCTTCCCACCCACACCTTGGGTGACCTCAACATCCATCACCCCGCGGCCGACCCCCTCAGAGTCTTTAAGGAGAACGAAATCGCCACCTCGTCCCCCTATTTTGATAGGGCGACAGACCTAGGGTTCTCCCTCCTCAATACCCCGGGTGTTTTGACTCGGTTTTCCATGTCGCTTATCAGGCGCCCGGGCGTCCTGGACCTAGCCTTTGCCTGCCCCCTCCTTTCACCGTACTTCTCTGAATGGTCTGACCCCCTCCCCTCTACCGGCTCGGACCACATCCCGATCCTCCTCCGCTTTGAGGCCCCATTATTTCGGGCTCCCCCCCCAACCCCCAACTGGGTCCTGTCCGACTGGGCCGCTCTGGATACTGCGCTGAAAGCAACGGTCATCTCGCCCCCTCCCCCTCTCCCCTCCACGAGCTCCCTAGACGTTTGGCTCAGTACCAATCTAGGGAGGGTCACGTCCCAATTTGCGCTGCACACCCCGATGAAAAGGGTAACTTTCCGCTCCAAACCATGGTGGTCTGAGCTCCTGTCGGTGCTCAGGAAGGCCTATAACTCCGCTCTCCGCTCCTCGAAACGAGATCGTTTCGATGCCTCTCTCCTGGCATCCGCAAGGGCAGCGAGATCGGCCTATTTCAAGGCGATCAAGAAGGCGAAAAGGGCCCACTGGTCCTCCTTCTTGGCCTCAGCGACCCCCCAGACTGTGTGGACGGCCAAAAGATTCGCCGTCGGGCGTCCCCCCCCCGTTTCCCTGATCTCCCAGGCGCCTCAACGCCGCCTGAGCTCAACAAAGCGCTCCTTGACCATTTCTTCCCTGGCGAACCAACCGGGTTCACCGACACCATCCTGCTCCCATTCAGGGAATGCCTCCCTCTGGCACCGGACGAGGTTAGCAAGGCCCTAGCCCGCTCCTCCCCATCATCGGCCCCAGGGCCTGACGCGATCCCTAACTCGGTTTGGAAAAGGGTGCACCGCGTTGGCCCACACCTCATCCACAACCTTCTAGCCCCCTTGGTGACCTATGTGTCCCACCCCCTTACCCTCAAGAGGGCCGACGGCATAGTCCTTGACAAGCCCGGGAAGCCCTCATACGACTCCCCCTCGTCTTTCCGTGTCATAGGTCTTCTCCAGACCTTTTCTAAGATCCTTGAAACCATAATGAACTCGAGACTCTCCGGTGTGGCCCGTGCCACTGGCCTTCTCAATCCTCACCAATGCGGCTCGCTAGCTGGCCTGTCGGCTTCGGACGCAGTCACCACCCTCACCCATGAGGTGAAGACCCTCCAGATGGCTGGGAGGAAAGTCTCCACACTCTTCCTGGATATTAAAGGGGGTTTCGACAATGTCAACCCCTCTACCCTCTGCGGCATGCTTAAAGCCAAAGGGGTCAACCCGTACCTTGTGTCTTGGACCAGGTCTTTCCTGTCTGGCAGATCTTGCCGGCTCCTTTACCAGGAATCGCCCAAGGTGTTCGCCCCGGTCTCGGTGGGCACGCCCCAGGGCTCCCCAGTCTCCCCGCTTCTGTTTGTCATTTACGTTTCCCGCCTCCACTCCGAGATCCCCCAGGGCCTCACGCTCTCCTACGTGGACGACTTCGGTCTGACCGCGTCCTCTGCCTCCTATCGGGGCAACATCCAAATCCTACAGAGGCAGTACGCCAGGCTGAAGGCCAGAGGAGCCAGGCTGGGTGTCAGTTTCTCGGTCCCCAAGACGGAGCTTATCCACTGGCGCACGAACAGGGATAGGGCCCCCATTTCCAACGCTCCGATCCACCTAGATGGGTCGGTCTTCACGCCCAAAGGAGAGGTCAGATGGCTGGGCTACTGGTTCACACCCTCGATCTCCACCACCCCCCACTTTGTCAAGAGACTAGCCAAAGCCCAAGCCGCCTTCGTGGCGGTCAAACGCCTCTCCCCTCCAGGAATGGGCCTCCCCCCTTTCCTCTGCCACAGACTTGCCTCCTCCCTCCTCTTCCCCATCCTCAGCTATGGCGCGGACGCCTTTGTTCCCACAGTCCACATGATCAGGAAGCTTTCCTCGTTCTGGCACAAGGTCCAGAGATGGACGACCAACTGCTTCATGAGCACCCCTACTGACATCCTGGCCATTGAGGCCTGCCTCCCGCCGCTGGATCTCCTCCTCACGTATAAACGCCGGCTGGCTCACTTGAGGATTCTCGGCTCCCCGCCGGGGATTAACCCCGCAGCTGCGAGGCTTCCCCCATCGGTGCAAACGCCTTCCCTTCACCACCACTCTCCAGACCTTAGGGCCCTAAGCGCGAAGAATGCGGGCAGCCGCTTGCCCCTCCCTTGGACCCAGCCTAGACCACCTTCCAAGAACAGGGCCCACCTCCCCCTCGACGCCCTCCCCCACTCAATGCTGTTCCTTCTGGGCCAGGACGGGCTTGACGCCCTCCCGGTCACCTCTCAACACCTCCTTAGTGACTTGTATCCTGAGCCCCCCCCGGGCCGCTCCTACCCGCAACTTAAGCTTAAGTGCAAGAACCTCCTCATGGATGAATGGGACAAGGCCGCTCCGGACCCGGCCAGGGACCCGTTCCGCCCCTCGCTGAAGCCCCACCCGTTCATGGGCCTCGACTAGTTTACCGTGGGCCGCCTCCACCAGATGAGATCTGGGAAGAGTTACCTCCGCGCCCACCCCTCCTGGGATAGCGACTTCCCCACCACGTGCCCCAACTGTTTGTCCGCCCCTGAGACGTTCGAGCACGCTATCCTCCGATGCCCGGCTAAGGAGCCCGCCAGGACCCGCCACCTTCAGGGGGTCCTAGACGTCGCCCCGGAAGCCCCAGTATGGTCCTCAGCCGCCCTCGCCCGCTTCATTAAGTCTACGGCTACAGCCTACCCGTCGTCCTCTACTTCCTCGGTTTCTGTCCGCTCATCTAATGTAGTTTCCTTTGGGTACTTTATGTCGTCTCAGGAAGGCTAGGTTTATGTTTTTGTTTTTCATGCAGTCCGCTGGTTTAGGGAGGGTTTCCTTTGATTTACTTGGTTGAATTTCGTGCCGGTATGTGGGCCTGGGACCGGTACAGACGCCGGTTGAAGAGTTTTTGGTGCCAGATGTTTCTTTTGTTTGTTTGTTTTGGATTTTGGGTTTTGTTTTCGCCATAGCTAGGGCTCCATGCGATTTCTTGTACCTTAACAACGAATATATGATATAAAAAATAAAAAATAAAAAAACAGCCCCCTATTTCCTTCCATCTTTCTCGTCCGCTCAACCTCCAGCGATTGAAATCTCAACACCATGAGAAATCATTGTGAGAGTGTCCTCTGCCTCTGATCTAGCCCGCCGGTGGCAACTGCTCGGGGGTTTATCACGCCTTGATCCCTTTCCTCTCTCTGGGGCCTTTGGCTTCCCCTCCCTGGGGTTATGGATTCCTTTCTGGTTCCGTTCGTCTTCGTTGAGCACGCTCGCGTTGATGTTCCTACCCTTTACCCCGCACTTCGCGACGCGTCTCGCTTAGCGATTTGCACGGTCGGCAACCCTCCTTCCTCCGTCAACACACGGTCACTAGTTTCGGACTATTGGTGAAGTAGTGGCCCTGGTGGCCCTGCTCTCTGGTATTGCACTCTCTCCTGAGGTGCAGGATCGGTACGGTCGGCATTCGAAAAACTGTGACCCCATCTCCGTCCTCCATGTTCGTACTTCTCAGTTATTTGGCGTGCCTTCCTCCTTCCGCTTCCCACGCTTCAGATCCGCTTGCACCGTACTGCTACACCCTCTTTGCTGGCACCTTACTGCCGTCCGGCTGGCAACCTACTGCCTCGTCCCCATTGATGGCACCGTTACTGCTGAGGGGCTCTCCTCGCCGCGTGGCTCCCCTCGCCCTCATCCGCTCCTGCGATTTACTCTACGGTCGCAAACCTCGCATTAGGTTACGCTGTGTCATGGTATAGCACTACCTCCTTGGCCCATGCTAAAGTCCGAAGCGTCGCCGATTACTGGGGACAGTCCGTCCCCGACCTGCCTGCCGCCGTAGCCCCTGGGTTTGGGGTTTAGTGCGATTTCCGCTAATGCGTCCGGCAATAGTAGTTTTATCTTTCCTCTCCGTCGGCACTTGGTGCCGTACGATTCTTTTCTTTTGTTTTGGGGCGCCCGCCGAATGGTTTGTGTCTTTCCCTGGTTTCTTTTCTATACTTGTCTTTCCTTACGTGTCTGGAGCAAGGTATTGCTTCGTCTTGCTTTCGTCTTAGGTGCTATGAGGGGGGAGGGTGGGCTCTGGATTGGAGGGGTTTGATTTTTCCCATGAGGGGGTGAAGCGGGTCGTTGGATTGTTTATAGGTTTTGTTTCGGTCATAGCTAGCGCTCCACATAGTTTCTTGTACCTTAATCAACGAATACATGATTATAAAAATAAAAAAATAAAAAATAAAAAATAAAAAAAGCCCCCTATTTCCTTCCACGCTCCGCGCCCTCTACGCCTCCAGTCATTGAAATTACAACTCGACGTCGTTCAGTGCACGATCCCCCCTCGCCCCCTATCTGCTCCTTCGCGTCAGGCTTCGCGTCCCTGATCCCTCGTCCTCACGATGGATGAACTTCCTCCCCTCCCCTCCTCGCGTGCCCCGTTGCGTGCCCCCTCTAGGCAATCCTCGTCCCCTGAGCTCACTGAGTCCCACCTCTGCATTCGCGACTTTGTTCGTGAAACCCGCCAGAGACTTAACTTCTCTTCCATCCAGCTCGAAATCCTCGACAATCGGAGGCTCGCTGAACTCTCGGATGGCGAGACGATCCTCGTCCCCCTATCCTGCTCCGCCCTCAACCCACTCGCGTCCATGACGTGTCAGCTGGACACCATAACAACCCAATTAGGCACCATACAATCTATCGTGGCTACCCTTCCCACCTCCACCGCTCTAGAGAGCAGACTTGCCCCTATCAACACGTCCTTCCGTGACGTGTCACAAAGGGTGTCAGCTGCCCCCCCTACCCAAGCCCCACCCCCCTCTCGCCCTCCTGGCCCCCAGGCTGGTACCACCACACGTCCTGCGCTGGCCCCCACTCGGCCACCTGTTCCCCCGACCAGTGCTACCACCCACACTGCCCCTGTACCACCACAGCCTAGGGCGAAAGCCTGCGCTCCCCCCCCCAACAGGACTCCCTCCTCCACTTTCGACCCTGACATTGCCCGGTACGACCCGGACCCCCGAGCCTTCTACGGCGACCCGCCCGCGTTCCCGGATTCCTGGGAAGCAAATGTCTTCCGCGAAGGGAAGTACCCTGATCCCACCACTTTCATCTCAGGTCACCTCGCCCCTGACTATCACAAACCACAACCCTCGTATGCCCAGGCCGCCTCAAAATGTACCTCGAAGGGCAAGAAGTATAAGAGCTCCCTCACGGCCGCCCAAGTCGCGTCAGCCAACAGCCTCGCCCCTGTGTCCCAGGCACCGAGGTCACTCCCTACGGCCAAAAGAAGATTTTACGCCCCTCATTCTTCCCCCTCTGAGCACCCACAAGCGCCCCTAATTGCTGCCACCTTCCCAGACATCGCTGCCAGCGTCCTGAGAGATGCGAATTGCATCCTCCCCCTTGCAGTCACCACCAAGGTCAATGACCGTGGATCTGTGACCCTTCTCGTCACCGACCCTGCCACCCCTGCCGCGGCCTTTGCGCCATATTTCGACGCCCTTTCCTGCCAGCTTAACAAATCGTTCCCTGTGGGCGAGTCTCCCTGGTTGCCCTTCCGCCTCGCCCCCAACGAAGCACAGCTCGCCATCCACTCCCTCCCTCTTGCCTTCCTCCCAGAGGACCCGGAGGAGCTCTTCCCGTGCCTTGCGGAGTCGATCCTCAACTCCAAGAACATACGTATCCTCGCCGCCAGATATCTCAACCCCAACGCACAATCCAGGGAGGGCAAGACTGCCACCTCCGTTATCGTTTCCGTCCACCCAGCGGACGTGCTTACAATGGGCTCATCGATTCGACTCTTCTCCCGCTCGCGAAACATTGAACGCGCGTACTCTTCCAACAGGTATACCCAGTGCAAGAACTGCTGGGGATACGGCCATGTCGCCCCCAGGTGCCCCTCCACCTCTCCCGTCTGCCCCATTTGCTCCCTCAACCACACCCGAGCCATGCACCGGTGCCCCAACCCCACTTGCCCTGGAGGTGGCAACCTTAAGGCTGCTCCTGCCTTGAGCTCTTCCTCACCACCGCGGTGCATCAACTGCGGAGGTGCCCACACTGCGACCCATAGGGATTGTGACTCCGGTCCGACTCCGCCCCCTCTCAGGCGTTCAACCGCTGGCGACCAGGTCGTTCACCCGCCGCCCGCTGGTGACCAAATGGACACGGCCACGGACGACGATGACGTCTCGCCCCCCCTTCACCCACCCGCTCCCTCCAGTCGGCGTTCGAGATGGCTACTCCGAGGGCCAGAAGGACCACGATACTTCAGGCCTCCGTAAGGCACGCACCAGGCTCCGGACAGCTCCCTCCCGTGGAGCCTCAGAGCCCCTCTCCTATGAGCAGAACTCCCTCGGGCCTGGCCCGCTAATGCAGTATAACCAATCCTCCTGGGGTGGTGAGCAGGCCTTGCCCCCCCCTCTGAAGCCCTTCACACTTGTTCAACACAACTGCCTCGGGAGCTGGGATGTGTTCCTTTCTCTGTTCAGCTCATTTACACAACTGTCCCACCCTCCTTCCATTGTAGCCCTGCAAGACCCTCCGGTCTACAGGGGCAAGCTCCCCTCGTTTAATTTATTTACTGTTTTTTCCCCCCTTATGGCTGGCGGCTGCAAGCCCCGGGTTGCCTTTTACGTTTATAGTTTGCTTTTGTTGACTGTTTCCCTCCTCCCGCGGTTTTTTGGGAGTGGGGACGTCATTGCACTTGACCTCTTCACCCCTGATGGTTTCTTTAACCCCTCCACGACTGGTTTCACAATAATCAACTCATACAGCACCAAAGGTCGCTCCAACAACACTCGTTCTGTCCCACCGGACATTATCTTCCCCTCCAGTCCCCTTCCCACCCTCACCGTGGCTGACCTAAATATTCACCACCTCACGGCTGACCCCCTCAGAGTCTTCAAAGAAGACAAGATCGCCACCTCGTCCCCCTACTTCGAACGGGCGACAGACCTAGGGTTCTCCCTCCTCAATACCTCGGGTGTTTTCACACGGTTTTCCATGTCACTTGTTGGACTCCCGGCGTCCTTGACCTAGCCTTTGCCTGCCCTCTCCTGTCACCATACCTTTCAGAATGGTCGGACCCTCTCCCCTCTACCGGCTCTGACCATATTCGGATCCTCCTCCGCTTTGAGGCCCCTTTGTTTCCAGCCCCCCCCCCGACTCCTAATTGGGCCCTGTCCGACTGGGCCGTCATGGAACCTTCCCTAAAAAATACAACCATCTCTCCCCCCCCCCTCCTCCCCACCACGCGCTCCCTGGACATTTGGTTCAGTACCAACCTAGGCAGAGTCACTTCCCTATTTGCGCTGCACACCCCACTGAAGAGGGTGACATATCGATCCAAGCCCTGGTGGTCAGAGCTTCTGTCAATGCTCAGAAAGGACTACAACTCCGCTCTCCGCTCCTCGAAGCATGGCCGTTTCGATGCCGCCCTCCTCGCCTCCGCAAGGGCTGCGAGATCCGCCTATTCTAAAGCCATCAAGAAGGCGAAGAGGCACCACTGGTCCTCCTTCCTAGCCTCAGCGATCCCCAAGACTGTGTGGACGGCCAAGAGATTCGCCGTCGGACGACCCCCCCCTGCTTCCCTGAACTCCCGGGCTCCTCTACGCTACCTGAACTCAACAAAGCGCTCCTTGACCATTTCTTCCCCGGCGAACCAGCCGAGTTTACTGACATCATCCTGCTCCCGTTCAGAGAATGCCTCCCTCTGGCAGCGGACGAGGGAAGCAGGGCCCTAGCCCGCTCCTCCCCATGGTCGGCCCCAGGGCCTGACGCGATTCCCAATTCGGTATGGAAAAGGGTGCACCGTGTGGCCCCTCACCTCATCCACGACCTTCTCGCCCCCTTAGTAGTCTACAGATCCCACCCCCTCACCCTCAAAACGGCCGATGGCATTGTACTCGACAAGCCCGGTAAGCCCTCATATGACTCCCCCTTATCTTTCCGCGTCATTGCTCTACTCCAGACCTTTTCAAAAATCCTCGAAAGGATAATGAATTCAAGACTCTCCTGCGTGGCCCGAGCAACTGGCCTCCTCAACCCCCACCAATGCGGCTCGCTAGCCGGCGTTTCAGCCTCGGATGCCGTCACCACCCTCACCCACGAGGTGAAGACCCTCCAGATGGCTGGAAGGATGGTCTCCACGCTTTTTCTAGACATTAAGGGGGGTTTCAAGAATGTCAACCCCTCAACCCTCTGCGGCATGTTTAGAGCCAAAGGGGTCAACCCATATCTCGTGTCCTGGACCAAGTCTTTCCTGTCTGGCAGATCATGCCGGCTCCTATACCAGGGGTCCCCCAAAGTGTTCGCCCCAGTGTCGGTGGGCACCCCCCAGAGGTCCCCGGTCTCACCGCTGTTGTTTGTTATTTATGTTTCCCACCTCCATTGCGAGATCCCCTATGGTCTCTCACTCTCTTACGTGGACCACTTCGGTCTGACTGTATCCTCTGCGTCCTATAGGCGCAACGTCCAGACCCTACAGAAGCTGTATGCCAGGCTGAAGTCCAGAGGGGCCAGGCTGGGCGTCGGCTTCTCAGTCCCTAAAACGGAGCTCATCCACTGGCGTACGAACAGGGACAGAGACCCAATCTCCAATGCTCCGGTCCATCTGGATGGGTCGGTTTTCACGCCCAAGCTTGAGGTCAGGTGGCTAGGCTACTGGTTCACCCCCTCGGTCTCCACTACACCCCACTTCGTCAAGAGGCTGGCTAAGGCGCAGGCGGCTTTCGGGGCGGTCAAGCGACTCTTCCCCCCGGGAATCCGCCTCTCTCCCTTCCTTTGCCACAGATTAGCCTCCTCCATCCTCCTCCCTATCCTCAGCTACAGGATGGACGCCTTCTTACCCACCGTCCACATCAATCGGAAGCTCTCCACATTCTGGCACAAGGTCCAGAGATGGACGACCAATTGCTTCACGTGTACCCCCTCCGACATCCTGGCCATCGAGGCCTGCCTCCCCCCACTCGCGATTCTCCTTACGTACAAGCGCCGCCTGGCCAACCTTAGAATAATATCCTCCCCGCCGGAGATCAACCCTGCAGCTGCAAGGGTTCCCCCCTCTGTGCAAACTCCGTCCCTTGACCGCCACTCACCTGACCACAGGCCCTTGAGCGCAGGGAACGCAGGTAGTCGCCTTCCCCTCCCGTCGATCCAGCCAAGACCGCCCTCGAAGAACAGGGCCCACCTTCCACTCGACGCACTCCCGCACTCCATGCTGTTCCTCCTGGGCCATGATGCGCTAGGCCCCCTTCGGGTCACCTCCCAGCACCTGCTCTGCGAGTCCTACCCCGAGGCCCCCCCGGGCCGCTCCTACCCCCAACTAAAGCTCCAATGCCAGAGCCTCCTTATGGAAGAATGGAATAATGCCGTGCCAGATCCGGCCAGATACCCGTACCGCCCCTCGCTCAAGCCCCATCCATTTATAGGCCTAGATAGGTTTTCTGCGGGCCGCCTCCACCAGATGAAATCTGGGAAGAGCGCCCACCCTTCGTGGGACAGTGACGTGCCCACCACCTGCCCCAGTTGCCTGAGTGCCCCCGAGACATTCGAGCACACCATCCTCCACTGCTCAGCCAAGGAGCGTGCCAGGACCCGCCACCTTCAGGGGGTCCTAGACGTTGGCCCCGACGCCCCCGTATGGTCCTCAGCCACCCTCCTGGCCGCCCTTGCCCGCTTTATCAAGTCTACGGCTACAGCCTTTCCCCCGGGCATGTTTTCTCGCCCATCATCCGTTGTTTCCTCTGTTGCTTCCCGCTCCTCTAATGTGGTTTCCTTTGGTTATTTTATGTCGTCTCAGGAAAGCTAGGTTTTCCAACTTGTTTTTCATGCTATCCGCTGGTTTACGGAGGGTTTCCTTTGGTTTACTTGATTAAACTTCGTGCCCGTATGTGGGCATGGGACCGGTACGGACCCCGGTTGAAGATGAATTGCTCCGGATGTTTCCTTTGTTTGTTTGTTTTGGATTTTGGGTTTTGTTTTCGCCATAGCTAGCGCTCCATGCGATTTCTTGTACCTTAACCACGAATATATTATATAAAAAAAAAAAGAAAAAAAAAGAAAAAAAAGCCCGGTATTTCCTTCCCCCCATGGACATCCTGGCCGTCGAGGCCTTCCTCCCACCACTAGAACTTCTCCTTACGTACAAACGCCGACTAGCTCATCTTAGGATACTGTGCTCCCCCCCGGAGATCAACCCCGCGACGACGAGGCTTCCCCCCTCGGTGCAAACCCCTTCCCTTCACCGCCACTCACCAGACCACAGGGCCCTAAGCGCGAAGAATGCGGGCAGTTGCCTGCCCGTCCTGTGGCTCCAGCCTAGACCGCCCTCAAAGAACAGGCCCTACCTCCCCCTCGACGCCCTCCCGCACTCCATGTTATTCCTCCTGGGCCCTGACGGGCTTGATTCCCTCCCAGTCACCGCCCAACACTTGCTCTGCGAGTCCTACCCCGACGCCGGCCAGGGCCGCTCATACCCCCAACTTAAGCTCAAATGCAAGAACCTCCTTATGGATGAATGGGACAAGGCCGCGCCAGATCTGGCCTGATACCCATACCGCCCCTCGCTCCAGCCCCACCCGTTTATGGGCCTAGACAAGTTCTCCACGTGCCACCTCCACCAGATAAGATCTGGGAAGAGCTACCAACGCGCCCACCCTTCTTGGGACAACAACGTCCCCACCACCTGCCCCAGCTGCCAGAGTGCCCCCGAGACATGCGAAGACACCATCCTCCACTGTTCAGCAAAGGAGCCTGCCAGGACCCGCCACCTTCACGGGGTCCTTGACATTGGCCCCGACGCCCCCGTCTGGTCCTCGGCCGCCCTCCTGGGCGCCCTCACCTGTTTCATCAACTCTATGGCTACACCCTTCACCCCAGGCATGTTTTCCCGCCCGTCGTCCTCCACTGGTTCCGTTTCTTCCCGTTCCTCTAATGTAGTTTCCTTCGGTTACTTTATGTTCTCTCAGGAAAGCTAGGTTTTATTTATTATTTTTCATGCTGTCCGCTGGTTTAGGGAGGGTTTCCCTGGTTTTACTCGTTGTAATTTCACGCCCTTATGTGGGCCTGGGACCGGTACGGACCCCAGTTGAAGAGTTCTTGGTGCTGGATTTTCCTTTGGTAGTTCGTTTTGGATTTTGGGTTTTGTTTTCGCCATAGCTAGCACTTCATGCGATTTCTTGTACCTTAACAACGAATATATGATATAAAAAAAAAGAAAAAATGAAAAAAGAAAAAAAAGAAGAAAAAAAGCCCCCTATTTCATTCCATCTTTCTCGTCCGCTCCACCTCCAGCGATTGAAATCTCAACCCCATGGGAAATCATGTTGAGAGTGGCCTCTGCTTCTGATCTCCCCCGCCCGTGGCGACTGCGCGGGGGCTTGTCACGCCATCTTCTTCTTCCTCTCTCTGGGGCCTTTGGCTCCCACTCACGGGGGTTATGGATTCCTTCCTGGTTCCATTCGTCTTCGTTGAGCACGCTCGCGTTGATGTTCCTACCCTTTACCTCGCACTTCGCGAGGCGCCTCGCTTAGCGATTTGCACTGTCGGCAACCCTCTTTTCCTCGTCAACACCCGGGCGCTAGTCTCCGGCTATCGGTGAAGTAGTTGCCCTGGTGGCCTTGCTCTCTGGTATTGCTCTCTCTCCTGAGTAGCTCGGCCGGTACGGTCGGCATTCTAAAAGTGATGACCCTGTTTCGGTCATCCCCGTTCTTACTTCTGGGTCTTTGGCGAGCCTTCCCACTCCCGCTTCCCACGTGTCAGATCCGCTTGCACCGTACTGCTACATCCCTCCTTAGCTGGCACCTTACCTGCCTCCTCGGCTGGCACCCTACTGCCCCTCACGATAGCTGGCACCTCCACTACTAAGTGGCTCTCCTCACCGGGTGACTCCCCTCGTCCTCCTCCTGCACCCGCGATTTGCTCTACGGTCGCAGACCTCGCATTAGGTTACGCTGTGTCATGGTATTGCACAACCTCCTTGGCTCATGCTAAAGTCCGAAGTGTCGCCGATTTTCCGGCCAGTCCGCCCGTGACGAGGCCTTGCCCCTAAGCCGATAGGTTCGGGGAATTCCCTTCGGCAGCCAGGAATAGTAGTTTTATCTTTCCTCACCGTCAGCACTTGGTGCTGTAAGAATCTGTTCTTTTGTTCTGGGGGGCCGCCGAAGGGTTTGTGTCTTTCCCTGGTTTCGTTTCTATACTTGTCTTTCCTTACGTGTCCGGAGGAAGGTATTGCTTCGTCTTGCTTTCGTCTTAGCTGCTATGAGGGGGGAGGGTGGGCTCTGGATTCGAAGGGTTGGATTTTTCCATTGAGGGGGTGAAGTGGGTCGTTGGATTGTTTTACAGGTTTGGTTTTGGTCATAGCTAGCGCTCCACACTGTTTCTTGTACCTTAATCAACGAATACATGATGATAAAAAGAAAAAAAGAAAGACAAAAGCCCCCTATTTCCTTCATCTTTCTCGTCCGCTCCACCTCCAGCGATTGAAATCTCAGCACCATGGGAAATCATCGTGGGAGTGTCCTCTGCCTCTGATCTTCCCCGCCTGTGGCATCTGCTCGGGGGTTTATCACGCCTTCATCTCCTTCCTCTCTCTGGGGCCTTTGGCCTCCTCTGCCTGGGGTTATGGATTCCTTTCTGGTTCCGTTCGCCTTCTTTGAGCACGTTCGCGTTGGTGTTCCTCCCCATTACCCCCATCAGCAAAAAAATCATCTTGCGCCCCATCTCTCCCCGCTCACCCTGTGCGCCAGACGTTCCAGGCGCTTATAATGTAAACTCGAGTTCTGTGTGCGTCCGCCCGGGTTCATTCCGTCACGCAGTGAAAGGGCCGCCTCCAATGCGTCCGGACGCCACAGGCAGCGTCTGGATGCATTGGACGCGGCCCTTTTGCGTCCAGACGCCTTAGACCCCCCCCCCAGAAACTGTCCCTCCAGCGCCCAGCCTCTTCCTCCCTTCGCGCCTAAAGTCCACGTTCCCATGCTGCCGTTCTGCGGACGCCTTTCAACCGCAACCTCTCACATCCCGGCCCCCCCCCAGACAGGCCGGCCCGCCAGCTTTCCTCCCATGATACCCTCTCTCCTTTAACTTCGTCACTAGCCTCTCTCTGAATCCGTTTCTCACCCGGAACCCGTCTAACATCTCCTCTGTTTCTCCCCCACCGCCGGATTCCCTCCGTCTTCTCGCATATCCGGCGGACGTTTTCCAGTCTTCATTTTTTCACCCTATTTCCTCCCAACGCCCTCTGCCCTTGCTCCTCCCTCTGATCCCACCCTGTATTCTCCCATATCCAGCGGACGTCCCCCACCCCCTTGCCCTTTCGCTAGGCTCTTTCCTCAGCTCTCCACATCCTCTCTTGTTCGCCCCGCTCGTCTCGCCCTCCGCCCCCGGACTCTTGCTGTCCGCTCGCGGGCTCCCACGGTCTTCCCTGGCTTCTAACAGTCCTCCAGACACATTCCCGTGCCTCTTCACCCACAACTGCCTGCTAGACTACTTAACCAAGCCTGCCCAGTTTATAACCATCCCCCGACACATTCCCATGCCTACCGAACCTACAATTGCCCGCTAGATGACTTACTCATGCTTGCACGGCTTATAACTATCCGCCCAG
>Ga0307517_10004536_pt1 | contig 21302 bp, 23 predicted proteins | sample 23_EM_MG_FD_194515 | JGI IMG/M metagenome (GOLD analysis project Ga0307517, IMG submission 194515) | Populus trichocarpa ectomycorrhiza microbial communities from riparian zone in the Pacific Northwest, United States - 23_EM | ecosystem: Host-associated > Plants > Roots > Unclassified | place...
CATGAGTCGGACTCCGACTCTCCGGCACACTCAAAGGACTCAGTTTCTCATAGAACGGTATACACGCTCCTCAGGGTATATCGAATACCTTCACTAATGCATTCATAGCGATTTGGGTAGCTGCCAGACATATTCACGGCGGCGGCGTGTGGGGCCTCACTGCCTCAGACCAAAGTCATACCGCCACACCGAGTTGTACTGCGTTGACAGGATAGGGTACTCATACAATGCTCTCATACATAGGATGAATTGTATTCATTCAGTGACTTGCTATTATATATGTACTACATATATCATGGAAAAGAGGGGGCGACAGAAGGACGTACCCTCCTGAACACCACCTTAGTGGTTGGAAACCCGCGCTAACAGTCCACGACGCAGCATCGGGTCCCATCAAGCCCCTCCCCTTCGGCGACCACGTTTTCCCCCATTCGTCGTCAGGGTCACCTGGCCTGTCGGTGTGGTTGGTTGTCTGCATCGGCACCTAGCGCGTCCCTGATGCGATTCGTCGGTGCGTCTGTTTGGATGTCAGCAGATGCCGCAGGTGCTCTTGTAGTCGTTCTTGACGTCCGCAGTGCGGAGGGCCGTCTTGGCCATTCGTAGGTTCTTCGCAGCATCGGTAGAGTATGTGGAGAGGAGTTTGAGTTTGGGTGTAGGTCAGCGGTTGCATCTCGTCTGTCATTGGGCTGAGATACGCAAGGCGGGGTGACAGAAAAAGAGGGAGGGTGCAGAAAGGGAGAGCGGGAGATAGGCGTTGAACGTTGAGCGCTGAGCACGGGCACGGTAATTATACGCGACGGTGGTGGTAAGAGAGGAACGGTGACGCATAACATCAGTCACGCTGACAATTTCCACATTGGCCGAAAAGTGACAGCCTTTGGTAATGGGCAACAAAACGGAAAGGTTAGGGTGAATAAGTAGTATTATAATGACCTGAGGTGACCTGAGATAGTTTATGGGGCACAAGAACTAGGAAACGATGAATATTGGGTGTGCCGGAGTCTGAGCCGGACTCCGACTTGTGCCGGTGAGCCGGAGAAATCGTTTCAGTCATTTTCTGGGAATTTTGGATCCTGGACCAAGCGCTCACTCATCGCTCACCTGCCGTTACGTTCGCGTTCGCCAGGCATTCGCGAACCTGGAACCAGATCGCAAACGTATCTCCCAGTAGGTCCGACTTTCTGGTAAAGTCAGACCGATCCCTCGACACTGGTGATTTGTCCGTCGATCGCTTGACTACCCTCAGGAGCCAAAAATCCAACAACAATGGCACAAGCCCACCGATTTTCGAAAGCGCTCGTTTCTCTACAACCATGCCTTCGCCTCAGCGCCAGAGCTTCCTTTCCATCACTGCTACGGATCTCAGTACCACCAAGGAATCCTAGGTTAGGCATCACTCAAAGGGGTTTGTCAGCAACTTCGCGAAGGCATGCCGCGTTGGCACCATCGCTCCCAGCCCAGCCTACCGTTGTCCTGTGCACTCCGTCGCCCGAGTACATCAAAAAAGAGGAGTTAGATGTCGATTTATTACCTCCAGAGCAGGTCAAACTTGAAATCACGGACCGTGCTGCGGAGGTGAGAATTAGGCCCGCTGTTGTACACAATATTTCGCTCACAATACCACCCCAGCATTTGTCAAAAATAGCCGAACGAGAACAAAATCCAGAGGCTGCTCTCAGAATCTTGGTGGAATCAGGAGGATGTCATGGCTATCAATACATCATGAAGCTGGCCACTGGTCGCTCGCCAGATGACTAGTAAGCTACTTCCAGTCGCTGCCCACTGTGATGATTCTAAGTTTCCCTAAGCCAATTTTGTCACCCCAGCATCATACCCTCCAATATTCTGGTCGATGCCGTATCATTCTCACTGATGAATGGATCAACAATCGACTTTGCAACAGAACTCATTGGTAGCAGCTTCCGGGTATCCCACAATCCACATGCCAAAGGGAGCGGTTGCGGGTGTGGAGTGAGCTGGGAATTGAAGGACACATAAACATAACCCCGATTCATTATTACCCGACAGTCCAAAGGTTTGATATATACTACCCTCCTTATATTGGTATTTTCTTCCCAATTCATAGAATCATGTTTATACACTAACATTAATAAGGAAAGCCTCAACTATGTCATCCCGCCTTGTGAGCCCCCTTGGAAGACCCCATATTCAGAAGCCCTTATTCGCAGCCCTTGTGACAGGATTGAAGGGGGCGAAGTTCCAAAAGCTACCAATCGTTAATACAAGACTTTTATGGAGGAAAGAGGGCGTTTAACTGACTTTGGATGCGCTTTTACAAGCTCTGGCATTGCTGCAATTGCATCGGTGGTAATTGGTGGCCAAAACTCGGACGTCCTTGGATCATGATGGGACATACAAAACCTGTGGAAATCATGATCATGTTACCCCCAATAACAATTTGCAAATCATAGGTTTGGGCTCACGGGAGCAGGATGGATATATCGCTGTTGGTGCCCAACCAGATCATGTTGTCTGAAAACGACTCAGATTAGGTTCCTTGAACGGACTGAACTGGAATTCCCCAGACCTATGATGAGGGCGCGTAACTCGCAGTCAGAGACTGATTCCGGCAAGGCCTCTCCCCGTAATTTCGCAACTTGCTTTTTCAAAACATCGACGAACAGGTCTTCCATGCTACTTAGTGAACTCTGGAGCCGGGAAGCTTGGTAAGAATGGCCACTCTGTCCATGAACAAGTCATCAATTGAATACATCAACCACAGCTTCCAAGATGCAGCGTGTTTTTTACCTTCTTCCACTCAGAGACAAGTTGGCGTAGGGCGTTCAATTGGCTTTGAAGCGAGGTAATGTTCTTGTTGGCCACCCAGCGATAACCCTTGCATTTCTGAGATAAAGATTCAAGGAAGACTTCGTCGCCTAAGCAATGTGCGTTGAAGTAAGTGGTGCTGACACCCGAATTCAACCGTCAACAATCCCACCTTTGAGATGCAGGAGAATCATATCACAAACCACCTCGGTATATCCCAAGAAATATTGGAATGCGGGATGCGAAGCCTTTATTTGCGGCGCCACCGCGTAAATGACGTTCAATCCACGAATCAGCGCATTCTATTCACTCTGTTATTAGTTTCACATACAGAATTCGGGAAAAAGGCATGCCTTCATGAATGTATTTTGATACGGAAGAGCTCGTCGAGCTCTAGATGAAAGGTCAGGGAGGTTGACGCATTATGAACTTTTAGGACCCACTGCAAGTTCTCCAAGTTATCCGGAATAGTTGGCATGGGCTGCAGTGGGAACATTGGAGCAAAATATTATGATCCAGTGAAAAGGGTGTTTGATTGTCAGTTTAGTCCGTGAGGTTTTCGACTTTATAGTCACTCCAAGGCGGCCTGTTGTTCCACAATGCCTTTGTGAACAACGTAACGTCAATGGGCCAAGGAATACTAGAATTCTTTACATGGCGCTTCTAAGTATAGACGTACAAAGGGCCAATTAGGCAATGGGCCTGGGGGCCTCAAAGTGATAGGGCAACAGGAACGAATATTGTTTACGGTCATGATTGCTCTGCCCGTTTTTTTTTTCGCTGATAGAGCTTGGATAGAGCGGTCATGGCCCAATTCCAACACCAGGTGGTATGACGTTCAGTAATATTCATGATCATGGTCAAGGCAGTACTCCTGGACACAGTCCCTAAATTTTCCGTAGTTCCTTGTACTATGATGTCTTCCGTTATTCTAGATCTAACTTCTTAAACTATATCGACCCATTGCCATTTAAATTGGCAGACGAGGGACTATCTGATTTCCGGCGCCAGTGTTTTGCGTCGACGTTATTGAACTCTGTAATAATCGGAGTGGAAGGCCTTTTGAAACATATCGCAAAATGAATGTAACTGATGAAAAACGTCAGGTTGGATAACATAACAGTCTTCGTCTCCAGGGAGTCGATACGTGGTTGACGAGGATGAGACGCCTCTTCCTTAATCTTAAGACTCCAACTGATTAAAGTGTCCGCATGAGCGGGCGCTTTTCCCAGTACGGGAAAAGAAAAAATTCACGATTGTAGTCTTTCCAAGCGAGATCGACCTCGGGTGAATGGGACTTCTGATACAGACTTTGGGCCCATATTCAAGAAGGCATTGAACGGGAGCATGGAATCGGGGCGGCTAACATTGATGAGTCTCCAAGTGCAATACAGAGGGTGCGGAAAAAACTTAAAACACTGGTATAAGACAAAATCTGAGGGCAAAGGTTTAAGACGGCTATGAGAGCCCAAAATCGCTAGATTCTATGTCGGTAGTGATATGGTGAATGCGACTTCATACTACTATAGTATGGCAGAGCTTGAACGTGATGGGTTGGACTAGGAGTCTCTTCTAGCTTTTCCTGGTTAGCTATCTTTTATATAGTTGACTAGTCTAGGTCATTCACGTTTGCCGCGCGACCGCTCAACCCTCTGTGTGCTTCCTAAATTAATTATAAGTTCCGCTGGTCAGGAGTAGGGGAACTCCACTGTCCCCGGAAGGTTACGACTCGTAGAAAAGTCAAAGAGTTGCCCCATTTTCATTTCATGCTTACCAGTGACCACAGATGGGAGTGGCTCTTAAGATAGTCTATTGGTAATGCAACCCTTGAAATAGGTCGACGGACTCGCAGTTCGCCACTGGGAGTCGATCCGAAGGCTTGGTAAGAAGCAGCCACAGTCGGCCAAGTTACTCTCAGTTATATCCAAACACCGAGGAGGCCGACAATTCCGAGTCAACCCTAGCAGATGCCCTGCGAAGAAAGCTCCTTTTTCCAGTGAGCTACTTTACAACTGAATTTCTTCGAGAGCGCACTTCGCGTTGCTTGAGTATAGATAAGGTCTATTAAGGTGGCTTGTGACGGCTTCCCTTGACTTTTGTGGCCATCGCTTACTTGGCGGAACGAAAGAAGGCCGGGAATGCACTTTCCCAGCCTTGGTGCTCATAGAACAGAAAATAGTTCAAAGCTGCCAAACCAAACAAGTAACTGGATGAAGAGTGGAAGTTACCGCAATGGCAAAGCGAAAGAGACTTGATACGGCTTCGACCTCCAACACGAAGACTTTTGCTGCCCTTGTCACCAGTGTTTGTTGATCAGAGATCAGAGATCTAGGGGAATAAACGTTGTTGATAGACCACGTGTGGGCAGGTTATACCGAAAAGCGGGAAATGCAGGCAGATTCTTCTCCGATGTGAAAAGCTAGGTTGGGAGGGCACGTCGAAAAGCCGAGGTTAAGTTACATAAGTCATGGTTTTTTTTCTTTGACATAGAGGGTGTTTGTATTTGTTGAATCAAGATAAACTAACAAACCGCACAGCAAGCCCAACTCTTGCTCTCGTCCTTGTCTGGTATCGTTGTCCTCCCACTACTCCTCCTTCTGTGGTGCTTGCCCGTTTCCGCAGGTTGCCCATGATTGGGAGCGCCATCTCGCATCAACATGCTCGCTCGTGTTGCAGTCTCAAACACCTCATCGACTCCCTCAATCCTCAATGCGGAGCATTCCTTATAGGCTCGCGCGCCAATGGCGCTTGCCACTCGCTCTCCCTGCTCCCGTGTCACCCACGGGCATGGATTGTCCGGCGTGTTGGGGTGTTCCGTTGTCGGTCGCAGATCAGCCTTGCAGCCAACGAGTATGACGGGAATGGTAGATCCGCAAATATTTCGTACTTCCTCAATCCACTACGCGGCCGAGGTTAGTCACGAAGTGAAGGGGTTCTGTGCTGGACATGCCTTTGTCGTGACGTTCTCTAATGAGTCGGGAGTGTCGATTGCGAATGCAATGAGAATGACATGTGATTTGGAGTAGGACATTGGCCGGAGACGCTATGCATTTCGGCTCAAAGGTGAATGGGCTGGGTTGACAGTTGAATTACGAGAACATACTTCGTATTCCTCCTGACCGCTGGAAATCGAGCAAGATGAGCGTCAACGAGATAACAATTGAGAATTATAGGTGACATACGCTGTATCCCAGAGAGCCAACTGGACAGGCTTCTCGTCAAGTCTGATTTCGGCAACATAGTTGTCGAAAACGGCTGCAAAGAGGCACGTATGAATTAAAGCCGGGGAACGTTGGTTGTTGAAACGCACTTGGTTGCTGGAAAAATGTCGGAGTCAAAATCCGGAAATGCAGGAATTAGAGGATCGAGAAACGCACATATTCCTTTGGAAACTCTCCGAGGGCGAAGGAACACAATAGAGAAGTCTTTCCGCAGGCACCTGTTGGCAAACTCAGCCATGAGAGCTGGTATAGGGAGCAGAGCTACATGCCGTCGCCAACAATTACGAGCTTGCGTCGTATCTGAGTTATAATGAGGACAACGATGAGGACATGAGAGAAGAGGACACACCGGGGCCTGGGAGGACATGGAGGAGAGATTGCACCGGCCTGAAAGGATGAGTTGATTATTATATACTTAGGGGAAGCTGTGCAGACGAACAGCCCGGTTTTATTTCCTCGCCACAGCCAAACAATATTACGTAATTAATCCCGCTTCCGTTTCAGGGTCACCGCCGCAGAACAGAGCCCGCCTTTCTCGAGCACACCGTGTTCAGCGGTGTCCTTCTCAATCCCAAGGTCTTCTTCCAGATTCCGTGCATCTTGCGGCGGCAGAGCATCGGTCGCTAATTGCCAAAGCCTAATACCTATCGTCAGTGCAGCCCATCGCGTTCGTTCTTCAACACACGTCAGGAACACCTTTCTTCGCCGAATCCATTCGGCTCTCCACTTGGTCCAGTCTGCATAAATCTGTGCAAGCTCTTGCGCAGAGATAGGAGGCGCTCCAGAACGCAGTGGTTGCAGTGACTTTGTAATCTGTGATATCTTAGAGCACGTTTAGAAGTCGCCACATCCAGATCCAATTGTAAAGCCACACCGATCCCTCGACAGCGGTGATTTGTCCGTCAATCTCTTTGTCAGTAGGTGTTGCCTTGATCCTGGCCAGTTCTATGAAGAATATATGCGCAATTCCTTGCCGGTTCAGCTTCGCACCTTACCTGCAGAACACGCCTTTAGCTCTCCAGTAAGGACTTGGTTCTCGTCTTCAATCTTTGATACTTCGGACTTTAATTCAGCAATTTTTTCGTTGGGCAGACAGTCAATCTTCGCCTGATTGTAGACAAAGAAAGTCGTTTTCCCTGCGGCGAGATGAGTTTCGGAACGATATGATGACCTCTACAATGCTCACCGTAGACCTTTTGCACGAGTTCGCCCTTTTCTGCAAGTGCAACAAGGATTTTCTGGGTTGCCGCCTTTGGGACGGCGCCTTTGAGATTGGCAGCGACATCAACGGCACCATATGGGCGGTTCATCTATGAGGCATGCTGAGCTGTGAAAGGAGAGCCCCCTGTATGAAAAAAAATACTCGTTTAATATATTCCAAAACCTTGTCTTCGGCTGAAGAGAATGAGAACAAGAAGAAAGAATCATGTTGAGACTAGAATAACCTTCTTGACCTTTGAGAACGGACACTTTCGGTTTTGAGGACATGATGGTTTGGGGTAATGTTGCCGAACAAGCCGATAACTCTCGGAGCTTGCTTGGCTGCTCTTCCCGTACTCTTTTTTCTTTACATACTTACCACAATCTACCGTGCTTTATGACCCCCTAGCCTTGCGAATGAGTCCAAATGTCGCATCCCCGCAAACGGACACCCAATCTCTGCACTACATCATCCGTTCTGGTCTTGCCGGTGGAATCGCCGGGTGTGTCGTAAGTCGATTTTCCCTCTCTTTATCTCTCTCTGACCCAGGTTATAGGCAAAGACCGTCGTTGCTCCTCTTGACAGAGTCAAAATCCTCTTCCAAGCCTCCAACCCAGACTTTCAGAAATATGCAGGTCTGTTTCTCTCCAGCTTGCTTGTGTGAAAAATATATATACCAATGTTCATAAAGGGTCATGGAGCGGTGCATTGCGCGCAGGCAAGGAAATATACAAAGACGGGGGGTTCAGAGGCCTGTTCCAGGGCCATTCCGCGACGCTTCTTCGTGTTTTCCCCTACGCGGCCATAAAATTCATGGCATACGACCAGGTTCATTATGTGAGTGATCAGGGAAACTTGGCTCGCTGAAGCTAATACCCTCTTAGATCCTCATGCCGACCAGAGAACAAGAGACCAACACCCGTCGCTTCCTTGCAGGAGCAATTTCTGGTCCGTCCTACTGCATCTACCCTGAATTCCCTCCTTACTAATGACTTGCTGGCAACGTCATAGGGACTATGTCAGTGTTCTGGACGTACCCCTTGGAGGTCATCCGAGTGCGCATGGCTTTCCAAACGCGATTGACTGATAAGTCAGCCAGCCCCGTTCGCCCTTCGTTCATGCGCGCCGCTAGAACCATGTATCACGAAGGGACAACTGGTTTCCTATCTGCCACTGCTAAAAAGCCCCACACGAACAACCTGGACCGTTTCCCACTGTTGAAGTTTTACCGCGGGTTTACTGTCACTATGATGGGCATGATCCCATACGCTGGCGTATCCTTCCTGAGCTGGGGTTTCCTCCGTTCTCACTTCTTGCCTCCTTCCAAGGCGGGCCACTCGACTCCAACCCCAATCGCCGATCTTGCTATTGGAGCAGTATCCGGCGCCATTGCTCAGACAGCCTCTTACCCATTTGAGGTTACTCGTCGTCGGATGCAGGTCGGAGGTATCACACGCCCAGATAGATGGCTACACTTGAGTGAAACGGTTTCGGCCATTTGGCGGTCTTCGGGCTGGCGAGGATTTTACGTTGGGTTGAGTATAGGTTATTTAAAGATAATTCCTATGACGGCTGTAAGCTTTACAGTCTGGCAAAGCGGCAAGAGATTGTTGAAAGTGTAGACTTTGGAATAGATTTCAATGATCGGCCTACCCCAGCTATTCATATTTATAAATTGATGTTACCCACGCCCATCCACGGTTTTTCCACCACTTTAACGGCAGCAGATGGACCCTCAAATGCATTTCTTCATTCCCCCCTCATCCTCATGGACCCCCCTGAATCGCCCCAAGGCAGCAAGTTTGTGGTCAAGGAGAAGAAAACTCGCCGACGTCTACGCCTGAGCTGCGTGGAATGCACGAAGCGGCGCCAGGTACTTATTTGCGTTGTGAAGGCAATGTTCGTTAACCCCTGTCGCTAGAAATGCGATCGTAACCACCCTTGCTCTCTCTGTGTTAGCCGAGGCGTTGCCCATCTCTGTCGATGGGAAACAGTGCCTCTTGCCCGCCCAGCAACAGCGAGGCCACCCCCCAGCGCTGTCAGAGAAGCTACCCTCCCAGACCAAAGCACAGTTATCGCGCGACTCAAGCAGCGAATTGCTGTCCTCGAGAACGAGCTTGAACGGGCAAGAGAGCAACCCAGTTCCCCAAATCCAAGTAACATGTCTATTCCTCCTTCGACGCACACCGGCGGTAGCAGCACAAGCTCCCCAACCCAATTGTCAGAACAGCAGTCTTGTTTTGCTGAATGTTTAAAATGGGCCACGGACAACAGTCTGGCGGATTTGAGTCCGTTTCCCTTAGACGATGACGCTTATCAAGTAACATCGACACTTGCTCAGATATCATTGGCACATCACGGAGAATTTATTGGTCGAGGGAGTTTACTTTGTTCCTTGCATTTGGTAGGTGAAAGCCCGACTGCAATTATTTGTAACGTGGAATGAATGATTATGATTGTTAGATGACAAACAGAAAGGCACCCCGCTTCTTGTATGCAAAATCCACCGACGCCATGTCGGGATTGAAAGATCCAGTCGAAAAATTCTCTGACATGCCGCTCGTGAGAACCATCGAAGAACTAGTCTCCAGCTTACCGTCGATGCTGGCTGTCGAGACACTGACAGCCGCATTCTTCCTCGAGGTCAATTGGCGTTATGGCATCCCCGAAGAATGGTTTCGGGGGACGAGATCCCAAATGTGGGCAAGTCTTCAGAACCAACAAATGGCTGCTTCCCAGATCAACGCCAATTGGTTGATGCTTCTCCTCGCGATTCTTGCATCTGCACCGCAATCTGCATACAAGGAAATCCAACACTATGCACCGACCCGGTCCAGTGATGATTACTTTATGTGTGCCATGATGGCTCGGCGAATGGTGGAGGACGCGTATCTTTGTGTCCCAACAGCGTCATTTATGGACTCTGCTGCCGACGGCACAGTTCTAGGGTGTTTGGCAACACCCTTGCTTTGTGACTATCTAGCCCAGAGGGGGCTAGTAAGCGAAGCCTGGAAACTTGTTGGTCAAGGCATCCGCAATGCTATTTCTGTTGGCATGCACCGCGGTCCCGAATGGAAGCTGTGGCAAATGATGTCCGCCGATGAGAAATTGTTGAGGCGGCGGGCATGGTGGGGTTTATTCGTGTCAGACAAGTAAGTCTAATTTTTTACCCTCGCTCCTGCCACCCTGATAAGTTCTGTTCACCTTCAGAACTTATGCATATGTCCTCAGTCGACCCCAAATTTTGCGACCTGAAGTATTTGATGTGATGCTAGGTTCACCGAGGAACCCAGATGGAACCCGAAATCTATTCAACGTTGGCCAAAATCATATCGTGGGCCTGATGGAGTTGCTAGGAGAAGCAATAGAGAAGGTAGTAGCGATCACACTCCTTGAGGGCGCGCATACTTACGCAACTTAGTGTTTCAGCGCCAACTTCCCGAGCCCTTTTGTTTACTTTGATATGGATCACAAGTTCCAAGAGTGGGAAGCAAGGCTTCCACCCGAATATCAATTTACATCTGACGTGAAGGTCTTTCAAGAGCTCAATTGTGCCGAAAAGAAGATTCTAGCTCGACAGCGATACACCCTCCACACATGGTACTTGGTTGGTCGGCTAAAGCTTCACATGGCCTCGACAACTGGTCTAGGACGTGCGCCTCAACCCTCTGATATCACTCAACGTGGAGTGGAAGAATGTATCTCCCTCTCCATCAAGTTGATCGAATTCCAGACAGCAGCATTTGATACATGTTCAGATTTTGACGCTGACCTCTCAGCACCCATCTACCCCGGCAATTGTTGGCTCTTCGAGGGGTGCCTCTCACTGTTTGAAGCCTCAGTGGCGCTCGTCACCATCATGATCCAGTTTGCATGGGTGGGGAAGGTCGCAACTGCCAATGCTGCCCTTGATTCGGCAATGCGCGTCTTCTATGCGGTAGCACAGCGAGAAGATGGCAAAACCAGGGAGACGGCGACAAGAGCGCTGGAAGTTCTGGTTACCATCAGAGGTAAGTACTGGCAGGATACGGGTACACTGATTCAAGCGCCCAAGATCAAAGATGATCCAGAACAAGCAGTGGCGGCGAGCCTCATGAACTTCGACAAAGCGGATACACCATTTGTTCTGGGCCGGTGGGCTTAGGGAACGGCATCATATGGAAGGTTTAAATATGTCGTGTACTACATAGAGAGTTATTTACGAATCGAGTTCCCACTGAGCGCGGAGATGTGATAACAGCCTGATATAGCAATTGGCATCTCGGTCCAAACACCAACAACAACAATCGCTCTCCTTGCATCAACCAGGCTGGCGTCTCAGCCATGCCCGTCCCAATGAGGACCACCTTCCATAGGGCAGAGGCAAAGTACAATGTTACTACCGAATGTACGTCTGCTTTCTTTGTCGTGGTTCACAATGTCATTCATCTGTCTCTAGTCCCCAGTCTCGGCCTCCACTCAGCCGCCGCCACTGGCAACGTCGGGCTCGTCGAGTACGCCTTGAATAATGGCCAACCAATTAACTCGGTCCTCGACGGAGTTCTTCCCCTTCATGCGGCTTGCGCAGGCGGAAATGTGCAGGTCGTCAAGCTTCTGATTGATCACGGCGCCGATGTCAATGCTCCTCGGTAAGCCTCGTTTTCTCATTCTCTCCCACTCCATTCTAACCCTCTACTCAAAGGCTGCCGAGAAAGTATTCCAATGACAAGGGTAGAGACGCCTCTGCTCCAATCGTCGGCACATCTGGCTCTACCCCTCTTCACTTTGCTGCCGCCAATGGTAACACCAACGTCATCTCTCTTCTTCTTTTGCATGGCGCACACGCAGACAGGCCAGACAAGCACGGTGTCACCCCAGAGATGCTCGCTCAGCAAAACGGGTGGGTGGAGTGTGCTAAAGTACTCAGCGATTGGATCATCAATAAAGACCGCGATCTCCGAGAAAGAGAAGGTTACGCTCTAAAATCCACCTCCAGTCCTGGTAGAGCTATTCAACATTCGCCAGAAGCAAGTTCTTCGTCACCCCGGCGGCGCTTGCAGATGAAACGATCCATCGATACCGCACTAAATTTGCTCAAATCCCCAGATCCCAACCTTAAACCCGCACAACAGATACATTTTTTGACCCCTCCATCATCTCCCGACAAGTCTTTTGGCGAATACACGTTCTACCCCATTGACCCCACCAATAACTCTCCCATCGACCCCGGTTCACGCCGGCCGTCTCTTCCTCACATCCCTCCCAATGCTTCTCAACAAAATAACAAGCTTTCTTCCGCATCTGAATATCCAATGCAACGCAGACCAAGGTCTGCTGGTACAGGCGCTGATAGAATGCAAGAGCAGCAGGAGCAAGAAATAATGTATCCTATATATGGGAGAGGAGGTTCAGGCCGAAGATTGGGCACCAAATACTCTTTGCTGAACATATTCAAGAAATCTCAGCCTGGCGAAGGATTGGAGGGTTCCACTAATCTACTAGAAACGGGTCTCAACTCCGAGTCGCCTGCAACAACCGTAGAAGGTCCAGTTGGATCCACGATAACGCTTCCCTTCCCTGTGACTCCTAGTCGGTCCGGTCAAATATCAACTTTAGACCCACCTGAGCAATTAGGAGTACCTGCTTCGGCAATCTCTAGTCCGCCATCTCGCTTGGGCTTTCTGGCTCATCGAGGCAGTGATGCCTCGACAAGAAGCAATCGCTTTACTCCCCAAACCCAACCCGATACTCCATCATTTTCAGAAAACCCGCCAGGAAGTTTTCAGACATCACCCCGTAGCAATGTTCCGCTTGCCGTTGAGTTGCATCTTGCCCTTGCACAGCAACAGCATCGAGCGAAACCAAATATCCCTCCCCATGCCGATACTCCCGCTGAAGGGAGTGAAAAAGCAAAGCTCTCAAGCCCCTTGGCTAAACTCAACGCCCTACTTCTTCCAAACCGAACTCGTTCCGGATCCTCAGGCAGTATGCCCGACAGCCACCTTGTCCAAGACGATGAAATCCTATACACTGCAAATACAAGCTTCGAATCCGACAGTGGAAAGCCCAGTCCGAGTCCAAGGCCGGGTATATTGAGAGGACACAACCACAGTTCCTCACCGGGGCAAGGAGCCTCACCTCTCAATTCGAGAACTCTTAGGTTCGATCCTACCTCCAGTAACCCCAGCACTGAGCGCAAAGGCCGCGACAGTCCGCGAACCATACCAGCTACACTTCGATCTCATGGCAGTGTGGGATCACTTACAAAGATGAACATACAAACCACCAGTGACGGCCTCGATGTCGATTCGCCTCCTCAACCTGAAGCCCCTTCCTCCCCTGATCCCAAAGAAGATGAAGCCTCTTACGTTGAACAAGTCGTTGGCCCAGGGAACATTTCTACGAACGCGCCTGCTGTCCCTTTGCAACGGCAACGAGGACGCTCCTTCGCCTCTTCCTCTGAATCTTCACTGTCGCCGATCCTATCTAACGATAACACAAATGATTCTTCGCTGGCTGTTCTCAATTCCGACTTTCCTTTCAGTATCAACCGATCTCCATCTTTGCTAATTGAAGGTCAAGCGGCAGATGACGTGCCCTCAAGTTCAGGGCATCTCAATGTTCCTCTTTCTTCTGATAACCGCAACCGAGGGGATTCCTTGAGCAGTAATAGCACCTCTGACAGTCGCAGCAACATGATGAGTTCGAGTGGGAGTGGAACTAGTGTTATGGTCTCTACCCCTGGGATGTCGAGTTTGCTCATGTCACCACCTGATTCTCATAATCTACTAAAGTACCGAGAACCACCTCCGGCGGACCTCGAAGAAGAAAGTCTCAGCGCTCCTGCTGTGTTCCCCATTGGACCTGGGTTGAACGAAAGGCGTGCCCATGGACCTTTGGACATTGATATCGCATCAATTTCTTCCCATGCGCAAGCTGAAGCCTTGGTACAGCGTGCCCGTCAGGACGTTTTGGACCTCGCAGATGCTCAGGAGCATTTCCCTATTTTTGGTGTAGGCCGCAGTCCGTTAAGTGCACGATTGGCTGCGTACGGCGAGAGTTTAGCTCTCGAACGGAAATTGCGAGAGCAGAAAGAGGAGGAAATTTGCTGGAAGGACCGCATTCAGGATCCTCTACCTCCTCTCCCTCCCTCACGTCCTGCGATTGCATCGTCTCCTCTCAGAGGGGACATTCCCAGGCAAAAGAGCCGAGACGGTGTGGAAAGGCAGCTTAGCCTCGAAAACAAGGCAGGCCGTCGAGTCAAACGACGACCCAAGGATCCTCGCAGACCGTCAACTGCAGATAGCCGTAAGCACCATTCTGTCTTCCTTTTCATCCACAATTTACTGACCTGACTTTACTAGTTTCCTCCAATAGACAGGATATATTTTTCGGCGACCGATCTATATCCCATCAGTCGTCGCGTTCCACGTCAACCTCCCATTACCCTCCAACGCCCACCGCATATAACCCATCCGACGAGTCGACATTCTCACAGGATCCCCACATTTCTCTACCTCGTAGTGACCAAGGTGACTCCCCGACCTCGGACTACTCTTCGGCACCAGCGATGGGAGTGACTCCTATAGCCACCTCAGACGAATCACTGAGCCGCATCAATTCTTTGGACACCGCTGACGACACCGAAACAGACTCGTCTCCGACCATCCATCGTGCCCTGACCGCGCCTCTGCCCAACCCATCTCGTGGCAAGCGTGAGCAAGTGAAAAGCGCAAAGAAGTTGACCAGAATGGGGTATCCTGTTGCCGATCAAGCAGCAGCAGCAAGTCGTACTTCTCCTCCAACACCCCCAGCAACCTCCAGAATGGGGTTTGGCGTCCTGAAATCTTTCATGCAAACAACCTTCAAGGGAAAACCCTGATCATTGCATACCCAGAGGTCTATTCCTCAAACTCACAACACCTATTTATCGCCTAGCATATCCGACATTGCAGGCTTCCCAGTACACTTTGTTGTTATCTTGTTGGCATTGTTATCGTTTCATTATTTTTCTTATTGAGGTATTTCATTGTTGTATCCATGTATACTATTCCTTCCAGTCTTCGGCATTCGGGTTTTCATCCATTATGTACTGGCGCATACTGCATATTTGTTGTACACTCTTGTCATCACAATATTAACGATACTCATAAAGATGATATCAGATTGAGCACGTGAATAGACCGGCGTTCTTCGATCCGGCGTCTCCTCTTCTCGACGTCGAGCACCATGCCGAAGAAAGCCAGAATTCACTTTATTTCTCTCCGCTCGTCGCTCGTCAACTTACCCATCTCGATTTATGGCCCATTAGTAGAACGGAATGTTGTGAGCACTATTCATAAGCCTCTTCGTGGCTTCTGGCACTCACCTTCCCTAATTCCTGAACAGCGACCCCAACATTTGGCAGTCCATCTGACTTTAGTGCCAAACTCGACAGCAAAAAATATTCCGGAACGAACCGAAGTCTATGTCGGATGGACTGGAATGGCTTCCGCGTCTTCGCTGGCGCATTTTAACGTTGGGCAGGCAGCCGATGGTGGATTCGAAACGATAGAAATTGACCCACAATATGCCCAAGGCCTCGGGCTATCACAGGGTGACCTTGTATGAAATATAAATCATATCAGCATGATATATCTCCTTATACCAAAATTTAGGTCGAGATTGGGCTTCTCCACGACCTACCCCACGCAAGCTCGGTTGGAACAGAGCCTTTGACTTCCGATGATTGGGAAATTATAGTAAGCCAAGCTAACTTCCAGAGTCAATCCCTTTCCGCTCAATTATTTCACCATAGGAAATACACGCTTCCCATGTAGAATCAACACTCCTCTCCCAGGTTCGGGTAGCGAAGGTCGGTCAAGAAATAGACGTTTGGGTTTTAGGCAGGACCCGCGTGCGACTTAGAGTGAGTAAGTAAAGTTACACTCTCGTTTCAGAGTTTCGTGTACTCAATAGTTGACAGCCAGCCTTGATCCACCAAAAGGCAACGCCTTGCTTCTTACCACAAATACAGAAGTTAGTATTGCTCCAAAACTGCACCGCAACCGCGATTCCCCTTTATCCAAGCGGGTTGTTAATGGAAAATTAGAACCTGCGTTATCCCCCGTGGTAAATAGTGTTTCGAAGCCATCTTCAAATTCCTTGACTCCAGCAACACTCTCGGTCATCTTTCGCGTTCTTCCGTCCAGGTTGGTTCCATGCCCCGACTTTCCTGAACACACTGGGGTGGGGTTACTCGCGTTTGTGCATCCAAAAACTTCGGCACAATTGAGTTTTGAAAGCTCGCATGTCGATCCAACTGTTGCCCTATTCAGTCAAGGTACATACAAGATGTTAACCCCTCCACCCAATCCATCATCATCTTCAGCAAATTCCCCGCCTCTTGCAGAGCCACCCGTTCGCGTTTTGAACTCTGCGACACGTGGAGATGTGGCCTCCTTGGGAGTTTCAATGAGCCCTGGGGAATTATTTATCGGGACGTCGGACAATATCCCAATCGGTCACGTCGTATTTATTGCTCTGCCTGAAGGGCTAGAGGAATGGGATCTTGTGAGGTATATTTATTGTCGATTTGTTTCTTCTGCACAACATATCTGAACATGGTTTCTTTTTTATAGAGTTTCTTTATTGTCAAATGGAGAGTCGTTAAAGCTTGGAAAACGCCCTCGTATAAATGGGCATTCATTCATGTTCGTTTCTTGTATCTTTCCCATCAGTTGTGTGTTTTGATTATTATACAATACATCCTCTAGCCCTGGCCAATCAACACCGTTCCTTGCTGGCGTGGATGTCATTTTGGATCGCTGTATAAAATTTTGCACAAGAGAACTCCTGATCCATTCCATGTCAAATTCCATACACGGCTGTAAGTATCAGTCCACCCTTTCTCTCTAGCTGTTGTCCAACTTTGCGTTTAGCGTCTGGCTTGCTTGTGACCGGACGGTCAGGATCCGGAAAGACATCAATTGTCCACTCGGTCGCAAAATCAATCCAAGAGGACCCCAGAACCTTGACTTGTAAGCCAGTTTGAATCTATTCCATCAGGTGACTATCTAACAGCATTTTTACTGTAGATATTCTTTATGTTGATGCATCTAAACTAGCGGAACAACCTATTCCTACCGTGAAAGCGCAGGTCAATTACTGGTTCGACAAATGTGCTTGGCACCGCCCCAGTATACTCATCCTGGACAACCTGGATAAATTATTAAGCGCAGAAGTTGAAGTAGGTCTCCAATATCGTGGTTGCAAGCGTCCCGTGAATTACCTTCCCCCAGCATGCCGATTCCTTCCGATCGCGTCATCTTACTGAGATATTCCTGAACACGTTCTCCTCTACGGCTCGTTCCGCTGGCCTTAACTCTCGGGGCATCCTTTTGCTAGCGACGTCAGATTCCACAGCATCTCTTCATTTGTTAATAAATAGTGCACACATTTTCAAGGAGGTTGTTCATGTCACAGCGCCTAACAAAGATGCACGAAGAGATGTGAGCTTCTAGCTTCTATCCCTAGTTTCTTTGACAGATTCATCGATATATTCCTCTAGATATTATCCCGGCTCGTTCACGATAGACTTAAGGTCGCCAAGGATATCACACTGAATCCAGAATCCCCTGTCAACTTTACCGAACTCTCAACTCAGACAGAGGGGTACTCAGCAACTGATTTAAAAGACCTTGTCGCTAGGGCCATCCACCAGGTTGCAATGAGAGTGAACGGTGATATTCTTACAAGCGTAAGTCATTCGCATAGATCCGTCGACGTCGCTAAGGCTTGGATATGATAGTTAGAACTCACCCAGGCCGACTTCAGTGCCGTTCAAATAGACTTCGTGCCTCTATCTCTCAGAGATGTTAAATTGGAGAAATCAGAGGTTGCCTGGTCGGATATTGGAGGTAAGATCAAGTTCTATATCTTTTTCACAAATCTGATCCTAAGAGGTTAGGTCTACACGAAACGCGTCGCATGTTGCGTGAGACGCTCGAATGGCCAACTAAATATGGTCCAATCTTCAAACAATCTCCTCTGAGATTGCGCTCTGGGTCAGAAATTTTTCACGATGTTAATTCATTGTCTAATTCACGCATCTGTAGCCTTCTTTTGTATGGATACCCTGGATGCGGAAAAACTCTCCTCGCGTCAGCTGTGGCGAAGGAATGTGGATTGAATTTTATTAGTGTAAAGGGACCGGAGATTCTCAACAAATATATCGGCGCCAGTGAAAAATCGGTTTGTCATGTACAACGTTAAGAAACTCTGGCTGACACTTTCCCAGGTGAGAGACTTGTTCGAAAGGGCGAGTGCGGCAAAACCATGTGTGCTCTTTTTTGATGAGTTTGACTCAATCGCCCCCAAACGGTGAGTGTATGTTTTCATGGATAAAAGTTTGGCGTGGTATTGATGATTATGTTAGGGGCCATGATAGCACTGGGGTAACGGACAGAGTGGTCAACCAGATGCTCACCCAGATGGACGGTGCTGAAGGATTGGATGGGGTCTATGTATTGGCCGCAACAAGGTTTGATTGCCACAGGTTCTTCAGCTCTCTTATGCTCATGACATTCAGTCGGCCTGATCTCATTGATTCCGCATTGCTTCGCCCAGGGCGCTTGGACAAGTCCCTCTTGTGCGATATTCCCAACTTTGCGGAACGGAAAGATGTAAACGAATCCTTTGAATGGACACCGAGACATTCTGAAAAATCTTTTCTCCTCAGATTCTGATTGCCGTAGCAAAGAAAATGATGGTTTCGCCTACTGTTGATTTTCACGAAATAGCATCAAGAACAGAGGGTTTCTCTGGGGCTGATCTACAAGCTTTGTTATACAATGCTCACCTTGATGTCATCCACTCCTCAATATCGGAGACTCCCGTGATCTCTTCTAGCTCACAGAATCACAACACACCGATACAATATGCCATAATCGGAGGATCACCAGGTCAAGCAGTGCTTAGCAAGGCAGAGGAGACAGCATTGCAAAGAAGGGTGTGTATCTGTCAAACGGTAATTTATCTCCCTTACGATCTCTGTGCCGCAGCTTCATCAGATAGTCGTGAGGTCACCCTCGACAAAAAATAAAATTCGACCAAGCAAAGAGATTGTACAAAAAAAGGCAAAACAAAAACCCCACTCTTTGTTAATTTGAAACTAACGTGGTATGGTACAGAATGAGGTGCATCAAGAACATATCCTCAAATCACTCACTTCAACACGGCCATCGGTAACTCTGGAAGAACGTCGTCGTCTTGAAAGAATGTAAGATCGCACTCTCCTTACATCACACTCGATATTCCTGACCCCACCTAGCTATCGCGAGTTCATTTCCGATCGTAATGGCAACCTACCAGTTCCCCCCGATGCTGGTGGAATAGGTAATCGTGCTACTCTTGGATAGTATAAGGTGGATTATGTCCCTCAAATCGATGTTTATTGTTAATGTAAATGAAAGCCGCTGTTCTATATCGTAATAATGATGTTATCCAACAGCAGGCACTCCTTTGACGGTTTGCTCCCAAGTCTCAAAGGCAAATCTGGCCTCCTTGATAATGATGTTATAAGCTTCCTGGATATGCTCTTTGTTTGTTCGAGCTGCACCAACTGCAAGTCTGACACAAAATACCCCATTGAGACTTGTTTGTGTGAGCATAATGTCATGTCTGGTCGAGAGGCGCCCGAAGAAAACTCGGTTCAAGTCATTCAAAGAGTCGAGGGAGAGTGAGGGTTGATTTTCTTCTTGCAGTTTTGGTACGATTCTAAATACCGTCAGTGCTAGGGATGGCTTTGTGACAAGTGATAATTCGTCGGAAGCCTCAACAAGATTCGCAAACTTTTGGTTCAAGGCAACGCACTAGTGTCAAATTTTAGGAGCTGTCGTCCGGGAGTTAGACGATGAAGACGAACCTGGCGGATATACTTCTGGAACCCTGCAACGCCGAACCCGCGAAGAACAAACCACAGCTTCAACGACCGGAAACGACGACCCAAACCTAGATGCCAGTTTCGATAATCAATGACGGTCCCTGGCAGATTTCTTGATGAATAAATGAGCATGCTCAAAGGGCAGCAGGTAGCTTACCTGCATCCCCATGTTTGGTGCGGAGGAAAATGGGTGTGATATCTAGCGCATCCGTGAGATTCTTCCTGTCCCGGACCCAGAGAGCTGAACAATCAAAGTTGACAAGTCCCCACTGACAAATCACTTTATATTTCCTGTGCAAATACGCAAGAGGTTAACACACCTTATGGAAATTGGTGCAGAAGGAGTGAGCAAAAGAGTTGATATCCTGCAGGTAGAGTTCACTGCGATACTCCGGGCAGGAAAGAGCGACGCCAGCCCATGCAGCGTCAACGTGAACCCAAAGGAATGGATAGTCCTTGGCTATTAGATAAATGAGAAAGTCTGTACTAGGGGATAAATGGTAAAGGTGAAATGGACTTGCCAACTTTCCGAATACCAGCAAGGTTGTCGATTGCACCAGAAGAAGTGCTCCCTACAGTTGCGACTTGGCAGCAGAAATTCAAGTAAGCTACTTTGGTTTGAAGGAATTATTACTAAAGGCCGCACTCAAAATAAAAGGTTTCCGTCCAATTTTTACGTCGCTTTCCAGGGCGGACCGGAGGGCATCTTCTTGTAGGGCAAACTCATGCTCCTGTTTCACCTCAATGGACCGAATCTGAAGGCCCAATACTAGAGCCGCCTTCGACCCCAAAGAATGTGTCTGGGTAGTCGTATAAATGACTAAATCCTCCAGCCTCGCATCTGGATGGTCACGCATGTACAATGCGCGAGCAGCGACAACCACCACGAGCGCTGAATCTGAAGCCGTGGTCTGGCGGCAAAAAATATAAGCAGGAGACGAGGGAAATAAGAACAATCCAGCAGACCTGAAGGACACCCCCACCAACTCCAGATGCATTGGAAAATGCCGAAGATAATCCAAGCAGGTCTCCTGCCCAATCCATCATGATGGCTTCGAGTTCCGTGCAAGCAGGGCTACTTGACCACTGCAGAACATTTCAAGAAAGAAGAAAGAATAAATCGGCGAGTAAGAACACGCACATTGAAACCAGGGTTGGCAGTGCTGGAGGCATATAGATCTCCCAGAATCCC
>Ga0307517_10004537_pt1 | contig 21296 bp, 4 predicted proteins | sample 23_EM_MG_FD_194515 | JGI IMG/M metagenome (GOLD analysis project Ga0307517, IMG submission 194515) | Populus trichocarpa ectomycorrhiza microbial communities from riparian zone in the Pacific Northwest, United States - 23_EM | ecosystem: Host-associated > Plants > Roots > Unclassified | place...
CCATAAAATTGAGTGATGCATTCTGTGAGGTGTTTATTTTTACCAGTAGAGAGATTACTAATTGTTCTTTTATTATATATTTTTTTTATACTTATCCTTGAGATAAACATGTAAATTCTATAGTGTTTTTATGTTTTATTTTACGCGTAATATTGCTTCTGCATGTCGTAATCCTAACAATATACCAATAAACTGTGTGTGTAATTGATTAGATGAGTTTGAGAGTACTGTCATAGTAATTTTTTTTGTTTGGAAATTGATTAAAATAATATTTTTTTTTATTTTTTACAAATTATTTTTGATATTAATATATAAAAATGATTCAAAAACAAAAAAAAAATAATTAAAAATTATAAACTCGAGCAGCCCCTTAATAGTTCATGCGCAATCAAGTTCCATTCACGAAGAATCTTGCTGATTTTATACCCGCTGCTGCTCATATATTATTATGGTTCCTCCTCTTATGAGCTTAAAGTTGCAGGGGGATGCATCATCAGATGGCTGCTGTTACGTCTAATCGCACTTACGCTTTGAATTCCTGCAAAAGATAAGGGATTATTGAATTCCATATTTTATTCAAATATATTTCCTGTTTCGGTGTTCCAGTCCAACAATATTTGATAACTCTTTGAATATAGTTGGAGATTGAACTGACTTCTATCCTTCAATCTCAACTTCACTAGGACCCTTTCGCTAATGAGGAAAACTTCTTCGTGCTCAAAGCATATGCAGCAACCAGCCATCCCTTCAGTGCATCTTCACCAGTTGCGTTTTGATCCAATACCAAATCAATCCATTTATTTCCAGGACTTGGAATAAACTTCTCCTCAGGAAATAATTCATTCAATTCATTAAGTTTTGAAGGCTTCACCACTCTGTACAAAGCCTGTCCAACTTTTACATTGCCAGCATCTTCTACAAATCCTCCTGGAAATAAGAGATCTTCACGATATCTAAGATCAGCAGGGCTTCATACTTTCCCTGTCTGAGTTGGATGGAAGTTGAAGAGATTAGTCAGGTGGAAATTAAAAAAGCAAAAGCAGGGCATGCTGAACTGTGAAACAAACCTTGACAAAATCAGCCACAACCATTGCCGTCCTCTGTGGATTCAATGTATTAACAGGGGTAGCTCGTATTTCTTCAATAACACAACAAACGTGTACAATAGAAAGAAGAGGCCCAACAACTAACTGCGAGAAATGTTAGAAAATAGAAGCTCAGAGTCCATTTAAATAACACAGACTACTAAATCAGCACACATGCAATACATTCCCAATAAATCACCAAGGTTTACTTTTTTTGTATTGAATAAAACAAGCAAAGAATCAAGCAAGTCTTGCGGCAGATATATTTAAAAAATACACTATTTGATCAACACGAGTTTCAGTTTCTCAAGTTAATTTAAACATGCCAGTGGCTGATTCAAACCTGGCTTGAGAGTTAACAAGTTCCAATTGAGGTTGTGGCCTCAAACAGCACCACAGCAAAGCACAGAGTATGCCAGCCACACTTTTGGGCTTAGCCAAGAAGATGAATGTAGCACAGGGATCCCAAAACACAGCTTCAGTGTTGGGTCATAGTACTGCTCTTCTAAACATCAGCAACCTTTGGAAATGGCTATTCACACTCGCTTTCAGGAACACATGCATAATGCAAAACAACAAATCAAGTACTTGTATCAGATAGCAAAGGTAAACTTTGTACCTTCCCCTGCATTGATGAGCAGACAGTGGATGCCAATTGAATTCCTACTCCTGGTCCAAGAACATTGAAAAGTGTTGAGATGGCCTCCCCTTTTGCAAATAGGTCACTTAGATTGCCTTCTTTTGCAAATGAAGAATATATTGGCAACCTTGTTGCCCTTGCTGCAACTACTGCCATCCCCTATCAAATCCATGGAAGAGAGTAAAATAAACATATTGATCCATGCCAAAATGGAGGACAGCAAAGACATAGATGAAGACAAAGGCCAACAAGACCCATAATGAGCTACCTTAATATTTTTACACAGATTTAAGTGGTTGTTAACCTAAAATATACCTTTGCAAAATTGCCAAGTCCAGCCACCTCAAGAAAAAGATGTGGACATAAAGGAGAAAGAACTTCTAAGCCGGTGCCCAAATCGTAAAGCACATCAGCTGCAATAAATAAAACCCCTCCAAGTCAGACCCCAGCCAACTCCTGTCCAAATTCATTATGTGAGAAGAGTCCATAAATAAAAAAAGGAAAAACTCAGGTTCTAGGCCCAAGAAAACAAACCTAGGATTCTCCAATGTTTTGGCTCTGAGTCCATTCTAGCACCCAAATTGCTACATATAAGCTTCCCTACATGCTGCATCTCATCCTTCAGTATCTGCTCATCAACAATATCAATGAAGACCAGAAGAGAAACGCAAATTAGGGCTAATAGTCTACCATCATTAATGAAGTTTACCCAGCTCACTGCAGCTGCTTGTGCAGGTAGGACACAAGCCTGCAGCAAATAGTAGCGACTGCAAAGCAGTAAGAATATAGAGAAAAGACCCCAAAATTACAGCTCTCGTTTCATAAGATCAAAAGAAGTTCTACTTACATAAATACATGTTAACAGCATTCGTAAAAGTATACATACGAGATATCCATTTCAGAGAATCAACAAAGATAAAGGCATCAGCATTGCATAGTATCTCTAGCCATCAAGGACAAGAAACTAAATTAAGTTGAGACAAAGAAATTGAAGTCTGATTGTTAACTCAGAATAGTCCGAGAAGAAGACCTGAGTGGATAGCACAGATAATGCAGCCCTAGAAAAGTATTGCAGCGCACGAAATCACGTGTATCTAAGATATCCCTCATTCACACTAGCTTTTTTTTTCATAAGCCATATATAACAATAAAGCTGCCCAGTTGTGAGTATACAGTTGCCAAGTTCGCACTGCCAATACCAACTAACCTGCATTGATATCCTGAAGGAAAAAACTTGTTCGAGAAAGATTCAACGACTCTGTGATACACTGGTCTTGCATCATCAACTACATTCACTGTTGTTTGCATACAAATGTCACAAGCTGAACTTAAACTCCCCAAGCTGTAAACTTTATTATAATTATTGGCTTCTTTTATCAAAATTAAAGAAACCCATGATTTAATTTGGTCCACATGGCTCACGGTTACACGGAATAGAAGGATCAAACTATTTTCCAGAAATGAAACAACCACGCACTCCAAATGTTTGTAAGAATGCATAAAAGAGAAAGGAAATTAGAAAATCCCAGAAAAAGGACTTAATTCTAGGAAATAAAATATAATTAAATCAATTGAACGCCAACAAATAGAGACGAGCTGCTATCCCCCAATTTAGCCCATGTGCTCATGATAATTCGACAAATGACCCCTTAAAAAAATATTTCATCAAACTTCCCCTCATATTTATGTTTTACACTCGCATTTCATCAATTTAGTCCATTTGTATTGAACTAGTGATGACAATGAATCTGGTTGGAGTTGGGTTTTGCTCGCTCGAGCTCTTTTCTTGGTGGCTAGCTTTTGGGCAGCTATTCAACTTTTCTGACTTCGTTTTCTACTGTGAATTCTTTCGACTCTTCAATGTTTGCTTTGAAAAAGAATAGGTTTATCTTAGGTGTAAAGGAAGAGCTGCTAGTAACAAGTGAGGGAAGGAACCCTAGGAGAGAACATCGACATAAAGTAAAGAGCCCTTAGTTATAATCAATAAAGAAAAGCGAGGACGAGATCGAATACGCCGAGCCAAATCTTCTTCATGTAAAATTTACTTTGTATCTTCGTTTTCAACCCAGTCGGATCGAATCGGGGGGGGCCTTTCTTCAATAGTGGGTATCTGATTTGATCCCCTTTTTATTTTTAAATCAATTTTTAAAAAAATTATACTTCAAAAACAAACTAGAATTTTAGCAGAATTTCAAGAGTGACACACCCATTTCATTTTAACAGCATCAAACTGAATTTCAACTTTCAAGCATACAATCATGGACCTCTAGTTTCTTCAGCTTTTACAAGAGAATGTCATTTGTCTTTAAAAGGAGCACTTGAATTCAGGTTCTGTAATTTAATCATATCATAAACATATCAAGTTATCAACTATGTGGCAAAGATACAATGAAAAGTTTGTTCTTTTCTTTGACAAAAACAACAGTTGATAGCATGTACCAGGGAATTCAGCTCTAGGATTTAGACAATGTAACAACGCATTATAGAGCAAGTGGGTTTGTTAATTCAGCTCTAGGATGTAGATCATTTGTAACAAAGCATTACAGTACAAGTGGGTTTGTCTGCTTGAACTACTCACAAAGGATGCGAGGTTCTGTGGAGAATTCTGATCTAGGATCTAGACCATGTAATGGCCAACTAGCATATCATCTTACGCAACAATTTTTCACAATGTCAAATCTGCATCATCATCGTAGTCAAAATCTGGATCAGCTGAAGGCCTTGTTCTTTTAGTATCTCTTGATGCACCTCTTCCCTTCTTTGGCTTTCCTCTGAAAAATAAATCAGGTGAAGCTATATATTTTCACATTCTAAATTCTCAATGTCATCATTTAAATTTAACAAGTCATCCCAATAATTCATAAACCATAGGTTATAGTTATAAAATAAGGTTCAGACTGATCTAAGTAGTACTCACTGTCCGTTTGCATATATGCCTCCACCCTTGGATCGACCTACACCATATTCTGACCGCCCTTCTGTGATAAACAGGATGGAGCATTAGTTTTTTTTTTTAAAAAAAAAGGAAGCAAAGTTGTGCCACTTCTTTATATGGCTCACCATCTCGTCCAGCTGCTTGTTCTTCAGCCTGAAAAACGTAAAGTGGAAGGGAAATATGAGTGACATATAGAGCAAATTCCTATCGGGCCAATGTCTGGGGAGAAATATCAGAAGTTGTTTGATATGTTGAAAGGTCAACAAAAAGAACGTCTCAAGCCTAAATGATCCAGTACTGATTCCAAAGGAGCTTTATCACCAAACCAGGCAGCATCTCAAAAACCAGGTACATATACCATAGACAGGATTGGGTAAAAGCAAAATAAAATTCAAAATGACATGCAACTTTCAGACTCCATGATCCCATTTCTATTTAGTCATGTCTAATGAACAACTCAGGAGCAGTAATATTTTCTTAAACAAGTTTTCCATATAGTAGAAGTACTCTTAAGGAAAGCAGAATGCCTTGCCATACAATCTCCAAGCTATTATGGTTTGAATTCCAAATGGCTGCACAGTAACCTTTCCAGAAAACTCAAACCCAAGCACGCCCTAGCATCAGGGTCATAGCAGCCTTGTCATACAGGTATATACACCAGGACTGATAAAACTCCAAAAATTCATGAAGGCATGGTTGTCATGTGTAAACCATCTGGTCTTTTTTTCCAGTTGTTAATGAGTTTAGATGCTGACATACAATTTTTTTGTGCTTTAGTCTCAAGCTTTTTTCAAGAAAAAACAACCTTTTGTGGATACCTCATGTCAGTTTTTAATAGATCCCTTTTACATTCAGAGAACTCAATGTGAGGTGAAAGGCACCAATCACATGTTTCAGAATTCTCATCACCCGAATTATGTGATTTACATGCAAACAGGAATGATTTCAAGGCATTTTATACACCTTTTGGCACAAAATGGCTTTAGCAAAACACCATATCTTTCAAAAGAGAAATGCCTAAGAAGTTAGAACTATCTCTCAAGCAATTAGGTTCATTATAAATGACTATTTTCAGTTTGTCTTGGTTTCCATTTCTTTCCTTTTCTTTTTTTTTTAGCATATACATTGAGCATCCCTGGAAACTCCTTTATAAGGACATAAAGAAAAATATTGTTAAGAGAAAGAAAATTAAAAAAATTTGGAAGTGCTGCCATTACTAAGCATTTAAGTCTTATAACACATACTGCTGGTGAAATGACTATTTTCAGTTTGTCTTGGTTTCCATTTCTTTCCTTTTCCTTTTTTTTTTAGCATATACATTGAGCATCCCTGGAAACTCCTTTATAAAGACATAAAGAAAAATATTGTTAAGAGAAAGAAAAAAAAAAAAAAATGGAAGTGCTGCCGTTACTAAGCATTTAAGACTTATAACACATACTGCTGGTGAGGTGACTGAAGACAATGAGAAGAGCCTATCTTCAGGCTGGAACTTCCTAGACCGCTTTAAGCTGCGATTATAAGCTTGAAGTCAATTACATAATATGCATGGTGATCCACCTGAATCCAAATCCAAAATGTATATGCATACATTCATAAAAAAGTGGAAGATAAAAGGAAGATAAAAACACAGCAACACGGTGTTGCTGTGTTTTTATCTTCCACTTTTTTATGAATGTTACTGTATAGAAGGGACCAGACAATGTAAAGCATCTATTCTCGTTTGTCTATAATAGGTTCACATGTCAAAGCTTCCCTATTACACATAATCAACCTCACAAGAAAAAGCTGTGATCCATCATTACCTATACCTCAGTCATATTGCTTTCATTAACACTAAGATAAATCTGTTTGCTTTCTTAGCACTCGTTCATTATAACTAAGATGCTAATAATTGCTAGTGTCCACCCTCTGTGTCATTTTTTTGTGCTATCAGTAATTGTAGCAACAAGTATTTTCATGACCTATAACCAAGGGCACCAATCAAATTTCTGCAAATTACAAGTATCTATGTCACATGAATTTTTGTATGCATGACTTCAAATATCAACATACAAGGAGGGAAAAAAATCAAAATAGGAACTTCACAAATAGAGACAAGGGGTGGAAAAACTATTTGTATCAAAGCGGAGGAAATAAATGAAAATCATAATATCCACTCCATACAGTGCAGTGTTCTTAGATGAAGATAGAAACCCTTCGAAACCTTTCAATACATTGCCACACTGCCCCGGATCCTGCAAATAACTTGTCTCCAAATCATAAACCTGAATCAAGAACATGCTTCCTTGTTATAATCAAAACAAAAATGATATAAAACTAGTTCCACCTGACCAACTCAAGCATAAAAAAACAGAACCCCGAGAAAATTTCAGCCAAAAAATTCAACTTGTTGCTTGAAGAGTCAAAACTTTGGGCAATGCTGCAGAACCCATTTAGTTATAAATCTCAAATCACAATAACCCGCAAAGTCCAAACCCTAATGAACCCGGAAAGAAAAACAATATGGCAGCACCAAATTTAAGAGTATTATTCAAATTAATAGTAAAATTAAGGAATAAAGAACCTGTTTTTCGATAATACGAAGCTCATCATGCAGCTTGGCTCTTTTGCTTAAAAGATTTGCAAGCATTGCAGCTGGATTTGAAGACCCTCTTTGCCCTAATTATAAACAATAAAATAAAAACATCAACTTTAATCACATCGCAACAGAAATTCAAATACCTATTCAACAAAGGCCATTATGAAATCAGCGGGTTACCTTCAGCATCCATTTTGCCCGCGAGAATTTTGAACAATTTAGAGATCAAAGTTTACAGGTTTGGAAAAGCCCTAAACCAAAATTGGACTGACATAAAAAGAAAAGAAAAATTAAGAAACTAATAGCTGACACGTGTTTTTGTTTTTTTAATTAATAAAATAACGGCAGTATCATCGCGTTGGGATTAATGGGCCCCAATCTGGATATCGAATAATCTGGGCTTGATATTGAGCCTGGCCTTGTAGAAAATACAAATAAATAAATTATAATATTAGAAAAGGTTCAGCAGGACGCGGCGAGCAGATCACGTTGATACACGTAAGGGAGGGACATCAACATGCACGTGCGGGGAGTTCGGACGGTATGTGCATGTGCATCTCAAATTATCAATGTTTAGATTCTGAGAGAAAAATATCCTTTAAAAATATATTAATTTGGATGCACGTGGTATCGGTAACTTGTTAATTCAAAATTTTTTTTGAATAAGATCATTTTTTTAAAATATTATTATTTAAAAAAAAAAAATTAAACCTAGTTAATTTATGTGTTTTGAATTGGATCATTTTGATTAGTATAATAATTATTGATGATTAAAAAAAATTCGATAACAAGTGTTTTTTTTTAACAATTTATGTATAAATGAGAGTTAAAGTTTGATTTTCAAGATAATTTTAAGTATGTATTTTAATATAAATATGGTATATTTACATTGATTTAAGAAATTCTCTTAAATATCAATTTAAAAGTTTAAATCTAAATAATAAATATACCTATTTAACTATTAACAAGATTTATTAAGATTCATAATCATCTAGTAGGTGGTCCAGTGATAACTTATAAGAGCTTGGGATCAAGAGGTTTACTCTTATGTGATTTCAAGTTCGAACCATGTGGTTGCTAATATGATGATCACTGGAAACTTATATGGTCGCTAATTTCAGGGTCCATAAAATTAATCGAGGTGCATGTAAATTGATCCAGACACCATTATTAAAAAAAAAAAATCAAAGTAGAAAAAAAAAAACAAGTGGATGATTGTCGAGAACGCACTTGGTGGGGGAAGTGGGGCCCTGTGATGATAGAAGATTCGTTGTTCAATATTGTAAAAGCCAAAAGTTAGAGGTAGTAGCGTTAATGCAACGCACCGTCCCTTTATAGTGTTTGGTCAGCTTTTCTTTCTCTGCTGGGCTCACCTGCTTTTTCGTCTTATCCTTTGATTTTTCGTTCATAAGTTCTCTACTTTTTCTTTTCTTTTTTAATGTTGAGAGTGATCACTTCTTCCTTTCAGGGTTATTTCCAAACTACACAAACAGAAAAACCACACGTATTTTTTTTTAATAAAATAAATATTATTTGCAATGATATAATGTGAAGTTGTGTTTTTGTTTTGTGTTTTTTTTTAAATATATTATTTTTTTAATATTAGTATATCAAAACTATTGAAAAATATTAAAAAATATTAATTTAATATATTTTTATCAAATAATCATTTCAACCACTTGCTTAGACACACGTTATCTTGTGCTTAATTTTTATCAAATAAATGGAAATGACGAAATTCAAACTCGTAACCACTTGGTCATCAAGATTCTTATATCATGTCAAATAATCATCTCAACCCAACAGCTTAAACTGTTAGGTGGGATCTCAGGACATGATTTATATTATTTTTTTAATAATTTTCATGTTAAACATATAAAACATACAGAAGTTATGGCATTCAAAAACACTTTGTATTATGGTGTTGGATGCTTTTTAATTAATTAAAAATACATCAAAATATTTTTTTATTTTTGACATTTATATGTACATTTTTTCCATAAAATTGTAAAAAAAATCAGTTCGATGTTTTTCTATATATAAAAAAAAGCAATTTAAAAACCAGGTCTCTAACTAAGAAAACATCCACTCATTGTGGTATGAAAATTCATGCCAATTAATAGACATGCAATTTTCTCTTGTTTAAAATGATAGGATTGGACACCAACCATAATCTTCTATCCTAAACTTGACTTTAGGTCTCCCTGGAAATTTCATTCCATTTCTTAAAAACTATCAAAATAACTCAACAATTCAATTAGTCGACTATGAATATGACCCCTCACCCAAACAAAACAAAGCGCTCCCATTCCAAGTCGTGTAGGGTTGCATCATCACCCTCGAGGCCGAGTTTATTTGTTTTCGAGGTACTAACGACTCAAAAAATAAGTTTACAAGTCTAGATAAATTAATTTTAGTTATAGTTGTTTTGATATAAATACATGATTAGTTAAAACCATAGTTGAAGTTATTATTTAATAAAAAATATATTTAAAAAAAAGATGAAAAAGTTATCAGGTAAATCGATATATAACTGATATTCAATTTTATTTTTTTCTACCAAACACTAAATTTTCACGATGCCTTTAAAATGTTAAAATCACCTCAAAGACGACACACACTTAGAGCGTGTTTGACAGTATGGTAGTGGTTGCTTTTCAAATAGCTTTTCGTGCCGAAATATATGCCAATGATGTTTTTTTATTTTTTAAAAATCATTTTTGACATCAGCACATCAAAACGATCCAAAAAGTACAAACCGCACTCAATTTTAGCAAAAAAAAAAATTTGAAATTTGGTCAACCGCAGGTTCAACCGCAGAGCCAAACAAGCTCTTAAAAAATAAAAAACAGAAACCGCAGCCACACTTACAAAGATAAAAAACCTACCTAAAATTATGTATGGTGTTATTATACATCGTATGTTGCAATACAACAAAGATATAGAAGAATATTTTTTAAAATATTTTTTATTTGAAATATTTTATTATTTTTAAAAAATTTATTCTCAATATTAACATATCAAATTAATTTAAATATATTGAATAATTAATTTAAAATAAAAAATTAATTTTTTAAAAATTACGGTCACGCTATAATACCAATCGAAACCCAACAATATCCATGTCCTCTACTTTCTCTCTCTCGCAACAGGAAATTGTAGGGAAAAAAAGGTGAAAAACCCGTACGCTCCCCTACTCACGTTTCTTGAGTGATTGACAATGATTTTTTTATTTTTTATAGATTTTAAAAATATATTTTATTTGAAAAAAATATTAAAATAATTTTTATAATTTTAATATGTTATGTTAAAAATAAAAAAATAAAAAAATTATTTTAATATATTTTTAAATAAAATATATTTTAACACAAGTACTTTTCACATGGCATAATGAATGAAGTGACTCATTGATCTAAAGATGGAATGGTCGGTGATTTATTTTTCTAAACAGCATTATTCTAAGTTTTTTTTTATAAAAAAAATTAAGTTAACCCGAAACATTCCATCCGACCCAAATCTTAAAACGGTTCGACCACCGAATTAACTCATATAACTATTCTTTTCACGTTACAATTCACTACCCCAAAAGCGACAACACTACACTGCAGAATTTTTACGCTCCTTTCGTCTCTTGAGAAAGCACTAAATTTCCATTTTCTATTTTTTTTTTTTTTTACCATTACAGTATCACACAAGGATCTCTCTCTCTCTCTCTCTCTCTCCCCCCCTCTCTCCCTCCCTCCTTTTGAGTCTTGTGTATTTATTCCTTTTCTATTTTTTTTCCTGCCTTTCCGTCCAAAACTTGGCCACCACTGGAAACCTTTTCTTTTTTTTATATAGTTCTTGTAATTAAAGCAGCTTGTGCTGTTTGTTGCTGATCTTCACGCTGCTACAATTCTCACAGCTCTTTCTAAGCTGCCATGTCTTTCAGGGGAGCAAGTCGGGTAAGCCCCATCTCCTTCTCTGTTTATTTCTACAAGGGCTTGTTTTCTCTTTTTAACATGAGATTGCTTTGACTGTCTGTGGATGCTTGGTTTTGCTCATCTATGTTAACTAGGGATATTTCTATGCCAAAAGTTGCTCCCTTTCTTCTCTCTTGTTAATAAAGATTTGATCTTTAGGGATAAAAAAGAGCTAAATTGTTGTTGGGTTGAACCCATTTCCTATCATTCTTCAAAGAATGAATTTTTATACTTTCAAGTTGTGTTTTGATTTGACAAGTTATTGTTTTTATTAATCCACTGTAAATTTCTAGCCCAATGCATCATCCGGCATGGGTGTTGCTGATCACAGCAAAATAGCATTCGTGGAACTACAGAGGAAGAAGGTCCATCGGTATGTGATCTTCAAAATTGATGAAAAGAAGAAGGAGGTTGTGGTGGAGAAGACTGGCGGGCCAGCTGAGAGCTATGAAGATTTCACTGCATCTTTGCCTGAGAACGACTGTCGATACGCTGTTTATGACTTTGACTTTGTGACGTCTGAGAATTGTCAAAAGAGCAAGATCTTCTTCATTGCATGGTGAGCTTCTGCCTTTGATTTGCTTAATTTCGATTTGGTTGATTGGATTGGAAAATTATTTAAGACATGCTTAATTTGGATTAGCAAGATCTTCTGAAAATTGTTTGAGACATAATAAATCCACGCCATTCTTTATACGTGTGTTATGTTTTATTAACTTTTACCCTCAAAAGATATTTTGTTATGCTATTTGGATGAGTTTCCTACTTGATTGTTGACTAGTTGCAATCATAAAATTTCCAAGTCTGATGGCATACTACATATGGGATTTGATCCCGTTTCTTATTGAATGATACGGCGCATTTGGAATCCTTGAACATTTCAATATAAGCACTTTTGCACTAGCATATACATTTTTTCCCCTTCTCCATGAGCAATTTATCGGCACATAAATAGTTCAATTACGAGCATCCATTCTTGCAATGTAACGCAGGGAAAGTCTTCTTGCCTTCATATGTTTAGCCCTCCACTGTTTATTGTTAGTTAGAAAAATCTCTGAAGTTCTAAATGTTAAGATTATGATAATACTTACATAAAGCTGCGAAGGTAACTTCAGAGTTGCACATTGTTTTGCTGTAATTTGTCCACATTAACAATTGCACTTATTCATATGCATAAGATTTGTATATATACTTGTAATTTGTAAATCTATCTAGATAAGATGTTTGCACATCTTCTTTTGGTGTTTACAATGAAAGTCAGGTTGGAATTTTTGCCCCAGTATACAGGGAATAGATATTTAGCTTCAAAAGCTACTAGAAGCCTGATTTAACTGTGCTCTGCAGTCCACCCTTTCTAGTTAAACCAGGTAATTTGATGTCTGATGAGGATCTTATTAGGTAAGTGAGGGGGTTCTACCCTCAAAGATAATTTCACTGAAGAGCATGAATTGATATTCAATACCATTTTACTATACTATGCTCTTGATTGTTTTTCATTTTATTTTTCTTCTTTTTGTCTCATTGTATCATTTTACTTGTTTATAATAGGCCTTTAAAACCCTCACTGCAAGTATAGAATTTGTTATCTGGATTTTGAATTTTCTGAAATATGCGTTGATTCCTTGCCTGTGTTCTTATACGCCAAAGAAATTTTGTGCCACAGTTTCATGCCAACGACTGATAAACCTTTGTTATGAAAATAACTTGGAGGTCTCCCATCTACTTTTATATATTGTCTTATGGGCAAGAGCACTGCTATTGCATTTGCAAGGGAATGCACTGCTCCTTGTTTCTTTAACTATGTTTATGCAGGTTCTTTGACTATGTTTATGCACATTTTTGTGGCTTCATCAACTCTGCAGAATAATTGAAGGCATCTAACTTTCAGTTATTCAATGTATAACCGTTTGACCAGGTCTCCTTCAACCTCTCGAATCCGTGCAAAGATGCTCTATGCCACATCTAAAGACAGATTTAGAAGGGAGCTGGATGGTATTCACTATGAGATTCAGGCTACTGACCCTACAGAGATGGATCTTGAGGTGATCAGAGAACGTGCAAATTAAAGAGTCTCTGACATTAATGGTTTCTTCCATGGAAAACAAAGTTGTGAAGCTCTTGCCAACTTACGGATTAAAGCCCTCTTGTTCCCTTAAGCTATGCACAGGATCCTTGTGTGAACAAGATAAACTACCTGTTACTTAAATAACTAGCGTTGGGAAATACTGATAGAAGCTCTGTGCTATTATTGTGGAAATTAAATTCAGTTTCCTTAAAGCATGTAAGTTGGTGGATACTTGGCAATCCTACATATTTGTATCCTTTAAATTTCTTCTATTAGATACTCTTGTTTCCTTGCCCTCGTTTTTCCCTGCTGTTGCCGAGAGGTGAGAAAATTGAAGTGTTGGAGGCAGCCCAGTAATTTGCTACAAGCAAGCAAGGAAAGTACTAGAAAAAATTCAGAAATTTATATGCAGGGACACAGGACACTGCTACAACGGAAAAGAAGGAAATTTGATGGCTAACCGACGATGTTCAGCACTAGAAGCTGTCGCAGACAAACATGAAGCAAATCGAATTCGATTTGCAAAAATACGAGAATGAACTACTGCCCAAAAAAATAAAATAAAATAAAATTGATACGGTTATTTTCCATGTGTACTTCAGACCACTGTTACTGCTCGTCAACCTCATTTTCACCGGACATCTCCTCAAGAGATTTCCCCTTTGATTCTGGCACCAAGAAAGTAAACAGCAGACCCAAGAGGTTGACCACACCCAGTACAAGAAGCGAATTGCGCACCCCAATACCTGCAGGGTATCCTGCATCGGCCTTGGCCTGGTCCTGATTCTGAGCCAAATATAAGAAACCAAACGCACCAACGATAGCCCCAAGCTTCCCTGATGCTGCTGATATTCCGTGGCAGGTAGACCTCAACCTTGCTGGGAATATCTCGGCTGGCACCACAAATGTGGTGGCATTGGGTCCGAAGTTTGCAAAGAAGAAGGTAAATGAGTACATGACCACGAATCCAATTCTATTCTCACTGTGGGTCCAGTGTTTGTAAGGAATTGCAATCGCAAACATAAACACTGTCATGAAGAAGAAACCCATCAGTTGGATGGCAAACCTTCCGATTTTATCAATAAAAGCCACCGTGAACCAGTAGCCTGGGACAGTACTGCATAAAGCAATCAGTGTTTGTGCCCTTGCAATTCTATAAACCTCTTGAACTGCATTCATAGTTTTTGCCGGAGGAATCCATCCAATTGCGCTAAAGATATCCTTTTGGAAAAGATTTTGGCTGTAGAATGCAATGTCAAGCAAGAACCACGTGCTTGCTGTTCCCAACAAGTGAAGCCCGTGGCGACGAAGAAACTTCGACGAGAACAAACCAAAAGAGTTGGCTGGTTGCCCATCAAGCTTCTCAATCTTCTGGGTTTCTGCTTCAATGTCAACTTGCAAAACCTTCGACATGTCAGAGGCTGCCTGCTTGGCATTCTTGGCAACAAGGGCCGTGTACCGAGCAGTTTCGGGCATCTTCATACGCCAATAGTAGGTCAGTGCTGCTGGTAGTGCTCCGACCATTACAATGATTCTCCAAAGATAGTCGGCTTGAGGGATGGTTGAAGCGATTGGATCAACTTGATAAGCAGGAGCACTGTACTTGGCTTCGAATACAGATGACATAATTATAGCAAATATCCCGCCAGCTAAAATCCCAAAGCCCTGCATGGCAAATACCGCTGCAATGAAGGCACCACGAGTTTTCTTGCTAGCATACTCAGACATGATGGTTGCAGAAAGCGGGTAGTCACCACCAATGCCAAAACCAAGCCAGAATCTGAAGAAGCAAAGGGTTGACATGACAGCCTTGGCATCGCGGCCTAAAGAAAGGCCCGAACAAACAGAACATAAGACCATGAGCATCAGAGTCAGCCCATAGACCCTCTTCCTTCCCAATTTGTCACCAAGCCAGCCAAAGAAGAGCTGGCCGGCTAGAGTTCCAACGAGTGCCACACCATTAACAGCTGCTGCGACGTTGGGAGGCAATGATCCAGGCTTCGCTGCACCGTCGACATGGTAGTATATGCGGCCAAGCAATTTTGTGACAAGGGATATGCAGAACAGATCATATGCATCGGTGAAGAAACCCATTCCAGCAATAATGATAGCAGTGAAATGGTACCATTGTGTTTTTGCCACATCTAGTGCGTTAAGCACCTCCAGCTGTTCCTTGGCCATTTCTTACAATGCTCACTAACACACCCTTCTCCGCTAATATATCTGCATGCATGGTTTTTGAACAACACCAACATATATATAAGAACATGCACTCTTTACACCCAAAATATTAGCCAGATGACAAACATGAATGCACACCAACTCCTATAGGGCAATCTTCTTTGTTTTTTTTTTTTTTTTTTTTAAGTTAATGGATATATGCTAGGGCTAGCTTGCATGCAACAGAGACTAAGTACTCTACCCCTGCAATCTTAAGATGCACCCTCGACATGATGCATTCGAAGAAAAGTCGCCAACTCCTATAGGGCAATCTAGTCTTGATGTAAATATTAACAGGTAACAGTCATTCTATATTCCGAACCCGGAAAAGAATCATAAAAAGGAAAAACTGGTGATCCTAAACCCAAAAAGAAAGAATCAATCAAACAAAAAGATGGCGATCAATATATATATATTTTCAAGAAAATATGAAATGGAAAAGCCGCGGCTTCTTCAGTATCATAGCTATATCAAAATTTTAAACAAAGAAAAACACAAGAACGCAAAAATGCATCGTTAATTTATATTGTATGCTGCAAATTTAAAAGTCATCTCCAACAAATGAAGTTTGCAAGAGCATTAAGCAGGAACATTAAAAGAAAGAAAGACATGCACAACGAAGATCAGTTTCCTGACCTGAACCTGCTAATTCCTTTCTTGATCAGATAGTATTAGAGAGAGGAGATAGAGATGTCGGGTGAGGGAGGCGGACCGAGACAAGGTCTGGGTCAGGTGAGGATTTTTTTGTGGATTTAAGTACTAAAATAATCTCCCTAAAATTCCAAGAATATACCAACCGTTCCCTCCAGCCTCGCTCTTATAACTCGGTCATCTCCTACTATTTCTCCTGCAAAATCTCAGCGGTTTCACTTTATCTTCCAAACCTCAAATATTTCGTTGGCAGTAATTGGCACATTCCATGGCATATTATTTCTCAATTATGCTACATGATATAGAAACATCCCAGGTTGGGGTATCTTGTCTGTATAATCGTAGCGCTTTTATTTGCTTCCATTTTAGCCTCTCAAACCGAGTCAAGCAACTCTATATGGAGTGGGATTAGGGACAGCTGTAGCATGAAATAAGCAGAAGCAAAGATTCTTTGGACATGACAGTTTCGATCCTGATCATGTGTATATGCATGAAACGAATATTATGATGCAGTTATATTGTAAGATCGTCATGGTGTTTTTCATCGTTGAAAAAAGCTTTAGCTTTGTCTATTATTTTATCTTAATCCAAATCTTCCAAATTAGTATTCGATATTTACTTAATTAGACACTAGAATTAAGATTTTTTGCATTACTAATTACCTTCCGCGTGCACCTGGAACTTTATTATATAAATAAGAAAAGAAACACAAACTACATAAAATCTTTAAAAAAAAAATCCAAGATTTTAATTCTCAATATAAACTTTTATTGTTGTTCTTTTATGTTTGCCTTAGCTTTTCTAAGTGAAGCTGATCGGATGAGATCCTAGAGCTAGGGCTAGTAGTAAATTATGAGATCAGCCATCGATTAAGGCAACATTTGTGAACACAGCCTTCGAGAAATATTCAATTTTCGTCGTCCCTAGGGAAAAAAACATAAAGAAAGACAAGAAATTAAAACACATCATTCTTTATTTCTGATCATGGAAACAGAATTCCCCTGCCCCCATTTACATCAACATTGTCATTTAAACGTAGAACAGCAAAGAGAGGCAAGAAGAACCAGTATCAACAGTTAAGTAGCTGATTTTTTTTCTCTTTCCCCTTTTTTATTTTTTTTTCTTTTCAAACTGGTTCAAGAAAGAAAAGAAAATGAATAGCATTTGAGTGACATGTTATTTTAAGCCTTGGTTTAAAATGAAACTACGAGTCATCTTCTAAAAGGGGTTTAGGTTAAATTAAAGTTATATATCAATTTGCCCAATAAACTTATGAAAATTTTCAATTAAGTCCAAAATTGTCCTTATCATTGATAACCTTTTCAATTACACCCCTAGAATTTTGCAATCGAACCCTTGAATTGCTGCATGCCTTACAAAATGATCTTTGGCTTTAGATTTTTTCAATTCAGTCCTCAATTGACTTTTCAAACTTCTAATTCTTTCAATCTCACTCCTGATTAAATCAATAAAACCCTTAAAACCTCAACGCCTATTAGATTTGGTCCTTAGACTTTTATTCCTTGTAATTTTTATCCTAATTGATTCTTCAATATTGGCACTTCTCCAATTAAACCCTTGTTTGCATTAAGTAACCCAACTCAATATTCAATTACGTCCCCTAGACTTATTAATTCTTTTAATTTTGACCAAATTGATTTTCAAACTTTATTTTCCTTTCAATTTAGCCCCTTATTGAGTCAATTAAGTTTTTCCAAAGTTCAATTGAGTCCTTATCTTTTATTATTTTGCAAATTTACTTCTCTTCTTCTAATTTCTTCTTAATTAAGCCCTTATCTGTCAAAATCAGACTGGCAGACTTTGCAATCTTGCCCATGTTGATACCCTCGCAATAAATAAGTCACTGTAATACGAATTTAGTGGCATAATGGCGAGCTTATCGTCCTTGACAAACTTCAAGAAAACTTGAGTTTTCAACGGGGAGAGCCGGAAAGGGTGAAGACTGGATAATTACTCGATCGTGTGTTAGTGTCATGAAGGTGGCTTCATTCTAAAGAACAATAAACCGCACAAAAATCTACCTCTTTTCTCTATCAACTTTTCTCACCACCTCCTCTAACTTTCTCTCCACCTCCACTGCTTCTCTCCTTTTGAGAATCAAATTAAACAAATAATAAGCACCTCGAAATGGGTTTCAGAAAGTACCAAAAGTAGCTTTTCATATTTAGCTTTCTTGCTTGAAAACATCATCGGCCGAATGGATTTGTGGACGGATTTCATATGGGTCCATTCAGGCTGGCTAATGCTGTAGTTTTGAAAAGGACAAATGCACCAAATTTGAAGTTCAAGAGGTCGTGTGGTGTTGTTATATGTTGCAGCTTCCACAACACCTGAAACTATATACTCCTATCTTAATTTAATCTATTCTTTCTTTTTTCATTTGCAGATATTTATTAAATTAAAATCGAGGAATATATATTTCTGCATCGGGATCTAATTATTGTTGATGTTATGCATTGCTTGTTATTAAATATTATGTTCTTGAGGAATCTGAGGGATTAAAATAGTTGAACGTTAATTATATATGGCCTGATTAAAAAACAAGGCTAATGGGCTAGCTTGACGTTCGGCAACAGCTAGCATTCCACAAAGAGGAACACGTAATTTATGATATTTGTTTTTAAAAATAAATTAATACATGGATATCGTGGGCAGATCGATAAGGATAGTTTCACATGCTTAAAGGATAAGAAGCAATCATAGTACCACACATGGATCATGGACGTAGGATTTTCCATCTTGTATGAACGGCCGATCTTCATTCAAATCCACCACGTAATTCAAGTTCATACCTCGACTGAACTTATTGCACTAACGTCTTGAAATATTAGCCCACCAATCAATTTAATTGATATATTGAACTTTGATGTTTTGTGTAATTCTTGAAATTAAAATATTTATAGTGCTCGTAGAGTAATTAATGATAACTTAGTAGTTATTTATGTGATGTATTTTGAGGGAAAAAATCAACAAAAAAATATATTTGTTTATTAATAAGTCTGATGAATTATGTTAGATTTTTTTATATAAATTGTTGTAGCATAATTTTTTTACCTTTATTTTGATATATATTTTAAATAAAAAAATTCATAAAATTCCAAAAAATTTGTTTTTTCAATAATTTTAGCTATTTTAATTATTTTTTTATTATTTTTTAACTTTTGTGTGTCAGAACATCTTGAAAATCATAAAAACATTTGTCTTCATAATCCATTCAAATCAAGGAATTAATTGCATATCTTACAGTAACAATCCGAGCAATTAAAACCAAATTTCAACCTTCCAATTCTAGCTCTCAAATCCCATAAATTTGGCTTCAGAATTATAGCCCAAATCTGCAATCAATTCCCTAAATTTTGTTCCAAGATCTATTCTCATAATCAGAGCCTTGGTTCTCCATCAATACACAGCACAGGAAAAAAAACCAAGACAAAAAAAAAAAAAAAAAATTCCCCAGCCCATCTCAAGCCTCCCACGAGGACCATCAAAGAGGCCTGGAAATTTTTCCAGACTTCAATCTTCCCTACCAACACCATCTCCACCCAAACCGCCACTATAATTCTCTTTTAATTAAACCAGCCACCTCTCCTCTCAAAGAAATAAACCCAGACATGAAACACCACCTGTCTTCCCTCACAAACCACCAAACCATATCCCAGCCACGCCACCACCCTTCCAACCCTTTCATTCGCCAAAAGAAGAAAACACCATTGTTAATTAATTTAATCTTAAATTCCATTTTTAAAAATTTATTTGATAGTATATGGTATGTGTGTATTAGATTTGATGAACTATAACAAATTGAACCAATGATATGTTGTTGTCTTTGAATATTTTCAATAAATCTTGTTGGAGATATAATTTATTTGGATATAGATTAAAGACTGAAAATCTTGATTGAAGTGATATAAATTGAAGTTGATAACTTGAGATGTTCTTGATGTAAGGGAAATTTTTGCTAAGTTTATTTTTAAATTTTTGGTGTGGATTTTTTTTATAAAAAAAAATTTATCAAAAAGCTTGTCTTGAAATTTTTTTTATATCTCTAGGAATTATTATTATTATTTTTTATCTAGGATGAAACACTTTATTTATAAAGATTTGTAGGGGCTCTCATGTTTTTTTTTTAAATATTACATTATTTTATTTTATTAGTTGATTTTTATTGATGAAATCGTGCATTTATAATAAAATATTTTGAATATTTTATTTCATATATCAATATTTTATTAATCAAAAAATATATGTAAGTACTTATTTTTCATGTATTTTTTTTATTTTATCTTTTTATATAAAAATAAAATAAAAAACACAACAAATTTTAATCGATGGAAAATTGTTCTTTCTATACTCGCTCCAGTCGTTGTCATCACCACGAGCCACCATCAAATCCACCACGCGGCTGATATTTAGAAACTTCAAAGTCTACATCAAGACAATAAATGAGCTTAGAAGAAAAGAAGAAAGGCTCCTGCTTTGATTTTCTTTTCATCTCTGTTTTGCAGGATCTATTTGAGAGGAGCGTGATATTCACTCGCGTTTCAAATCCAGCAATTAGTCGGCCTGCGTGTGTATACATGCGCTCCACGTGGTCCCACGGGAATTTTCCAGCATTTACTGGTGTTTTTCCACCTGAAGGTCAATTTCCAACTCCAAATAAGTACTTTTGTTATTTGTGTGTTTAAATTTCATGTGTATTGATTTTTTTTATTGTAAAAATATGAATATTTTTTTATGGTGATATTCTCATGTAATGAAAAACATAAATAGAGAGAAAAATAATAATTGTAAAAAAATAATAATATAAAAAACCAATGAAAATAAAAGGGTCAAAACTCAAATTTTATTAAAACCCATGAAGCTAATAATTGGGTTCAAACCCCAACTCCATCATCAATACAAGTTAAAAACCTATTTTTTTCATCATCCATGCGGGTCTAATTCATGTTCTCAACAACTTCAACGTAACCTTTATTTTTGACTTATCTTCTTCTAAAGGAACTAATGTCCATATCTTAAAATCAAATACAGGTTGCATTCATTTTAGCCATTTTGATAGAAAATCTTTTTTGGAACTTAACGTCAACATCTTTGATGAGTCTTTTATTTTTAGAAACCAATATCAAATCTCCCATGAAA
>Ga0307517_10004539_pt1 | contig 21292 bp, 10 predicted proteins | sample 23_EM_MG_FD_194515 | JGI IMG/M metagenome (GOLD analysis project Ga0307517, IMG submission 194515) | Populus trichocarpa ectomycorrhiza microbial communities from riparian zone in the Pacific Northwest, United States - 23_EM | ecosystem: Host-associated > Plants > Roots > Unclassified | place...
AAAAAAAAAAAAAAAAAAAAAAAAACCGGGTTTCGTCCGGGTTCACCCGGGTCCCGGGTCCCGGGTCGCCCGGGTTTGGCCGGGCTGTTGCCACAGCCGGTCTTTTGTTAAACCCGGACCAGTCCAGCCACCAGGTCGACCCGCCGGGCCGGGCCGGGTTTAATAACTATGGTTTTAACTAATGTAGCTTTAACAATGCCTTCCTCAAGTGTTGTGGTGTCTCTTTTCTTCATAGCTTATAATTAATGCCACCATTCAAGATACCTATTCAACTTGAAGCATGTTTCACGAGTGTGTTTAGTGTTTCCACAATGTGTGCACTTTCCTCCATCAGATGGGCCCTTCGACTTGGAGGATGACTTGTGTTTCCTTATCACTAGTGTTGGTAATTGGACAAATTTCTAGCCTTTGGTAGCCATAATAGCACCGCTGGTTATAATTTTTGTCCTTGATGTCATTACACCTTGACGAGTGTCTTCCCTCTAAACATGAGCATAAGCCTACTTAATTATGGTAAATGGTTTTAGTTGGAATATATCACTCTGACTATTATTGAGTCGGTCATCCAATCCATCCAAGAAAATATAATATTTTTCCTCTTGTAGCAAAAAGTTATATTTTTTATATTTGTTGCACAATCTATGGGGTTAGGGCATCGAAAATCTATCTCATGCCACAACCCTTGTAAATCATTATATTATTTTTCAATTGATCCTCCCCTCTACCGCATCCAAGTTACCCTACATCAAAGGTCATAAACTTGTGTAGTATTAGTTCCATTAAAATATATAGTAGCAATGGAGTTCCAAACATGTTTGGCTGTTGGAAAGCGAATGAAAATTATGACAAGTGATTGATCCATTGAATTGATCAACCATCCTTTCATTATGGAATTCTCAGTACGCCATTTACAGAATGCTGAGTCTGTTTCAAGTGGCTGAGGTAAGTCTCCATTAATATATCCTAGTTTGTCCTTGCATGAGATGTACATCTCAGCGTCCTAGAACCATAGGGCATAGTTGGATCAATCCAACTTGATGTTAATCAGTATTGTAGAGGAATCAATGATAAGTGACCATAGGGCATAGTTGGATCAATCCAACTTGATGCTGATCAGTGTTGTAGAGGAATCAATGATAGGTGATTGTGATGTAGCCTGAGCTTTTGTCAAAACCTCTATCATCTTGGTCATGAGGTTGTCAAGAATGAAATATGTGGAAGTGTTTGGTAATTGTATCAATTTGTGGAATTAGTCATGGAGTTTGGGTTGTTTGGTTTCCTTTCTTGGTCATGTCATAGGAAGCATAAAATCATTGCTCTGATATCATGTTAAATTTAGTAAAATTTTATTTTTGAATTCAATATTTCCTTTAAACCAAATTATAAAATATATAGATACAAGGGGAGATATTTTAAAGATCTATTCTTAGCTACTACAATATGCATGGCTAAAATTATAGTTGACCCTTAAACGAAGAGATCTAGTGTTATTGAATTGGCTTCTGAAAGGATACAAAACTTGACTATAAAAGATATGCAAACGCATGTCTAAAAAATCCCATATTTTTCAACATGGCTGCCATGTTTCTTTATTGCAAAAAATAAATAAAATAAAATAAAAATAAATTACGAGAATGAATGCATAAAGACATTGATTTCCTACATGATTGTCTCTCATCGGTCTTTATATCGGCTATGTGTTTGTTAATATCAAGAAGGTTAAAATTAGTTCTTTTAACATTGCCTGAAAAATGATCGATCCGTCCATGGCTTGGTGTGGGCCCATCGTATAATTATACATATATGCCACTGCTTGTCACACAAGGACATTCTTGTACAACCGACAAAGACTACCGTATGCCATCTTCTTTTTGTTTTGTAGAATCAATGCTACAAGTCTATGATTTTAGTATCCCAGTTAAAAAACAAAAATGGGTTGCTTCTCGGATAATCTATTAAGCCTTTGCACAAGCTTGCACACTATGATTTTAGTAGTTTTGAAGTTATTATAGTTTTGTTCTTCCCATATTTCAAATACTTGTGTGTTTTATAACAACAATTTTGTGAAAAGCCTATGTTTAACCCAGGCACCAAAAAAAGGGGCCTTAGTTTGCCCAACTTTTTTTTTCCATCAAATTCTTAAGGTTTTCTAGTTATGACATTATGTTCCCAGTTCCTTTACTAGGTTGCCGTCAAGAATTAAGAGTTTTTTCTATTATATGTTTGGGCTTCTAGGATGTTTTCATGTCAATGTCTTGCTCAGTTGTCTGAATCTATGGTTGAAATGTATAGTTGGGCTCTACAGATTCTGACCAAAAGGAGCATATGAGAGAATATAAAAAAAGAAGGCAAGGATGGATTTTTAGAGAAGAACTGCTAGTTTAGTTCCTGAATGGAACTCTTGGGCTCTACTTCTTCTTTTCTGCAGAATTATGTTTCTGGTATTTGTTCCTGGAAATTTGATCTTCTTAATAATTCTTCTATCATGTATCAGCATGAATTAAGCCGAGCTGCCTGCCGATTCCTCACATCCTGAATTGCTTTCTCAAGATGCAAAAACTCGTCCTCCTGTCATCGAAGTGAGTGCCAGACAATTTAAAATAACCGAACAACAACAGGAGGCATACTTGTCCTTTGTCATAGGGCAGAGAGAAGTGGAGTTCTTGTGCCAGAAGTTACGTAAGCTTCAAGGAGGTTGATCCCTCGTAATGGCAAACAGAACGTTGGGAAGAGGTCACCACAATGTTTGAAATAATGAGGCATGTGAGATTCAGGGCAATTACAGTAACCAGCAAACTGACAGTTTTGACTCTAATGATGAAGATTGCAAGATTTTAATGAGGAATTGGATGTGTCTTATGATTCAGAAACAGAGAGTGAAGCAGAAATTGTTGGCGGCGATGCAGAAAGTAATGTTGATCTTGTAGGAAAGGGAGGGAGCCTTGCCTCATTAAAGGCTTCTTTTGAAACATTTAAATTACCTTTTGATAACACTGTTCTACATCCATTTCATTCATATATATATAATGAACAAAATTAACTCACAAACTAAATTGGATCCTCATAGAATTGTCACTCGGTGGCGATACAAATACATGGATTTTTCAGTAGTGTCAGTTTCTCAATACAGGATCTGTACACTTTGATGAAAACATCAAAGCCCTTTGGAGCTTCGATTATACTACTATAATACAACGAAAGAACCCTCAATCATTAAAATACTATCACAAAACAGCTTCTCCTATAACTTGATCTTCCATTCTAAGTCTCTTCAAAATAGAAAAAGAAAAGAAAGGGAAATATATATATTAAAAAAAATTTGTAAGGAATTCACCTTGGACCAGAGAGCTCCATTGCCTGGACTAGTAATGAAGAGTCATCAGTGAGATCAGAATATCGATCCGACGAGGAGAACTCGTGGGGTTTGGACTTAGTTGCTTCTGCTCTTTGAGAAGCTTCCCATCTCTCTGCAAGACCATCTCCTTCAAGCATTCTGACTACTTCAGACATTTTGGGTCTATGGCTAGGAAGGTATTGGGTGCTTAAGAGGGCAACTTGTACCATTTCTTCAAGCTCAATTCTATCATAATTTCCCTTTATATCCTTGTCTACAAGCATTTCAAGCTTTTTCTCCTGATGAATTTTCTTTACCTGCAATCATAATCAACAATTGTCAGAGAACTGAATTCCAGACGGTAGAACAAAGGTTTCTAAAGCACCCAGAGGCAGCATGATTATAAGTAGATTGTACTCACCCAGTCTAGCATGGCTCCTTTCTGGTTCGCTGCCTTGCCAAATTCTATTGCTCTTTGGCCTGTGATTAATTCAAGAAGCAGAATTCCGAATCCAAAAACATCAGTTTTCTCCGAGGATTGACCAGTTGAAAGATATTCAGGTGCTATATGCCCAACGGTGCCTCTGACAGCAGTCGTGACATGTGAATCTTGGTGATCTAAAAGCTTTGCCAACCCAAAATCACCTACTACAGCCTCACAATAATCATCAAGCAATATATTTGCAGCCTTAACATCCCTGTGGATTATCTTTGGATCACACTGCTCATGGAGGTACAATAGTCCCCTCGCAGCTCCTAGAGCAATTCTCTTCCTGGTGCCCCAATCCAAGACTGGTTTGCCTGCCACAAATAATAAGGATCATCAGTTTAGCTACTCAAAATATTCACTTTACCAATTTAGGTTAGTGGTATTGACAATCTTAGCAACAGAAATCAAATTATACTACCTTTGAGACGCAAAGCTACGCTGCCATTGGACATGTATGGATAAACTAGAAGTCTTTCTGTTGGTGTCATACAAAATCCATAGAGCCTAAGGAGGTTCCGGTGCACTGCTAAGCTGATCATCTCAACTTCAGTTTGGAATTGAATCTCTCCTCCAATGGCATTTCCATCTTTAAGCCTCTTGACAGCTACAACAGTCCCATCATGGAGAATCCCTTTGTACACAATGCCAAAACCTCCCTTTCCAAGTATGTTCTTATTGCTAAAATTGTTTGTCGAAATCTGAAGTTCCCTAAACTGGAACCTCCTCAAGTTTCCAAGAGAAACTTCCTCATGCTGGCGATCTGATGAGCCACGGAGTTGCATCATTGATTACTATAAGGACTAATTACCATAGCAAGTAATAAGTGAAATTGAAGGGTTATATATGTTACACACCTTTAACATCGAAAAATGTCGGTTGATTGTGCCTTCGCCTCCACCACAAAAATAATCCAAACACAAGAATGATAAGTGAGGCAGAACCAACGCTTGAGCCAAATGCAACAGCTATTTTGTGACTCTTTGGTTTGTTTGAAGGTAGAGCTGCTTAAGATGTGATGAGATTACTATGAGGAACAATCCAAAGCAAGTAGCAAGTTATGAATCGAGCATCACTGAATCAGGATAGAAAATTCCAGTTTCCTTACTTTGTGTGCTATTCAAGTTCATGGACATTGGCATTAGTGCTGTCCCAAAGCATTCTGGTTCAGAACCTGTTGGGCAGATTAGAGGGTTTCCAGCAATGCTGCGAGAAAAAAGAAATGCAACAGAAGATACATTCAAAGTTGGCCTTCAAATTCACTATTCTGAGAAAGCGAGAGGAAGAGTGGGGAGATTTACCTGAATGTTTTGGTAGGAAATCTTGGTACAGGGCCACTCAGGTTATTGAATGACAAGTCACTGAAATCCACAGACAAAAACACTTTTGAGAACACATTTTAATCAGGTTATAAATCTCTGGTTTACAAGAATAGGGTCAAGATACATACAGTAACACAAGCTGGGTCATGTTAGCCAATGACAATGGGAATTCTCCAGAGAGACTGTTATTATTTAGCCTCCTAATCCAGTTCAAACAACCCAAATTAAAATTAGATCCGAAGGACAGAGATTCTTCAAGATGCAACAGCAAAGTACTTGAGCTTGATATTGTGATTGCAAAATTTCAAACTCACATGTATTCTAGACTCCTCAGATGGCCTAAAGAGGAAGGAATTTTCCCAGTAAAGAAATTATCAGAAAGATCAAGTGTGTGAAGCTTTGAGAGCCGTGCTATTTCTGCAGGAATTGGTCCTGTGATATTATTGCTTTGCAGGAGCCTGAAAATACATATAACATTCCAAAAGTTAAGACCAGTGACATATAAGGAACACTCTTCAAACTTTAGAAATGTCCATTTGTTTCTGATTACTCACACAGTCTGAAGATTTGTCAAGTTGCCAATAGTTGGAGAAAGAGTTCCAGATAAATTCTGGCTAGGAGTTCCCCTGCAACAAGACAATTTCAGCAACCTCAATAAATGATCGTTTGTTGTTTCCTTACAGCTAATTCATATTGGTTTCTTAACATTCATGCTATATATGTCTTGAAATTTTTGTACTATGAAAATACAAGATTGTAGAGGACTTACAGGCCAATGACAAGACTCTCAGGAGAGCAAGTTACCATGGTCCAGCTACATGGATCAACAGCATCTCCATCCCAATTATCAAGAACCCCATGAGGATCATGTAAAGAAGCTTTTATTCCGATTAAAGCTTGAACTGAAATATAGACACCATCGTCAAAATAAATAAATAAAACCTTCCATTTTTCTTCATATTTGAAGCTGAAGAAAAAAAGAAAGAATCTTGAAGTTACCTTCATAATTTACTCCTTTAGGAGACAACAATCCATTTGCAGTGGTCGAAAACCACAAGAAAACCACAAAATGGAGACCAACTTCTCTTATCCTCATTGCCATTGAAGTCATGAAGCGCGCAAGAACCACAAACCAAAAAAGAAATGCTAAATTTTTCAGCTAATAGCAACTGTTTTAGCTACTAGTAAAAGCAACTTTCAAATCGGATTACTTTTGCTCAAGGTAATCCTTAGATTAGAACCCACTCCCTGCTTTACAAGCCAGAAATCCATTCACCAAAATCTTGCTTGTGTCAGAACCAAGAAAAGAACCAGTTTTTTGGTTGTATAAAGGGAACTAGCATTAGCATGCTTGTCATTGAGTCAGTATAGGTTAAGGAAATCAATATAATATTTAAACGCACCAAACGTAATTAAATCTAGGCAATATTCTTAAGGGAAGGAGAGAAATGGAAATTCCCATTTCTGAGATAATCATGCATTGGCCTGGAAAGCATATATACTATTGAATTTTATATTCCTCACCACAATTGTAACAAGCAAATTAAAAGGGAACAACGCATGAGTGGAATTATAATTATTTCAAAACATCAAACATTTTTTAATGTTTGTAGGCATAGTGAAACCAAAATTCTTTCTGGGTTAGTGAGTCATCAGTCATCTTATTACCTAGAGATGGGTTATGCAAATGTTGTTGTACTTTGTACCTAAAACAAATACAACAACAGGAGGAGTATTGTCATGTCTGTGTGTACTTTACTAGGTTATGCATGGTTATCAACAAAAAAAAAAAAAAAAAAGGGGGCAGAAAGAGAAAGAGGGTAAAGGTTGTGTGATCAAATTGTATTGCTTGAGACATGGAGGAATCCTACATTCTCTAGGTTTGGCCACACAGTAAGAGACCTAAAACCCATTTTTAAAGACTTTAAATTTTAACATTTTGTGAGAATCTCGAGGTAGAAAATTGATGGTGGTGGTGGTGGACTTGGTCACCCACCATGTTAGGACCATGAACCTATTAGTATCTGTGTTGGCACTAAACATTTTCATATTACCATACGTTCATGCCGATGCTTGTCAAGTATTTTGTATGTCCAGTCACTTCTGTGCTGCAAAATGTTAAGAGGATTGCTTTTGTATATTCCATATAGCCAACCACTATCATCTAACAATCACACGCAGAGAGTCTTCTTTTTCCTTCTGCAGACTGTCATTCCAAACCAAAATCTACTCAAAAAAGAGAAACTTTTAAAAGCTAAAGCTGACATCCCACTCTTATCTTTCTATCCTTTGTTAAAAGAGTCGGCCGATACTATGGGTGAATCCAGTGGCTTGTTAATTTGGGTCTAACTCCGATCAAATCAATTAAAAATTCAATTTCTTAAAAACCAATATTGTTTCAGAGATTAAAAATGAGAAAGAAGTAAAATCTTACTATGTTTTCTAGTGATAAAATCATTAATTCCCTTTTATCCATAACGGTATAAATGGGTATGAGTAAGTTTTTTAAAAAATAATAACAAATAGAAGAAAGGTTATCATTGGCTAGTATGTGCATTCAGCATGCTTATAAAATGGGGCATGGAATGTGGTGGTGGATAGGCTTTTGTAGGGCCATTGAAGATTTACGATGATCATCTTGGAATCCAGATTTCGAGCATGTTTCAATAATCATGCGAACTTATAAATTATTAAATCCCCATACTAGATAAACGAGAGCTGATTTTCAGCCCTAGAAGAAGCCTTAATTAATATGTAGTAATTGTTCCTTGTAAGAAAAGGGTATATGATGTATTTGAGAGGGACACAAGCATCAAAATAGTCAAACGTCAATGTCACATTTATAAGAATTAGGCCATTCACCAAAGAAGCAATGTATAATGGCATTTGGTTATCATTGTAAGGAATTGCAGGTGTCTGCAAAGATTCTAGCATCTATGATGTGCTTTAAATCGCATATTGGCTCAAATTAAGTGTGTTTTAGCCAAAAACAAAAAACTCACTTGCCCCAATTCGTGATTTTGAAGTTAATTATAAAACTCGCACAACTTAATATATTAGCTTGGACTAGTATAGTAGGTTAATCTATGTTAACTCAGAATGCATCAACTTCCAGCCTTGTTCGGCATGATTTTAAGTCAATGATTTTAGACCAATAACCACTAGAAACTTACTTTCTCCTATGCAAGATTTTGGATTAAATTATAAAACTCGAACTCGAGCTAACTTGACTAATCTCACAAGTTCATTCCTGTTGACTCGGAATAATTCGACTTCCAGCCTTTTCCCAAGTTGAACTCGGCTTGGTTTTATATCAATGGTTTTAGACCAATAACCACTATAAAGGATGAAGACAACAAATATTTATGTTAAGAGGCCTGAAGCTCTAATCATAGCCAAAATCAAACGTTAAACAATCAGGGATGATTTTGAGCTCATTTATGACTGAGCTAACATGATTCCAAAGAACATAATCTAGGCAGTGTAGACATGGGAGGGATAAGAATGGCGAAGACCCCAGCAGCCTAAAGGGCTATCATATCACAAGCAAAAAGAAAACTGGAATTGACCAAACAGAAGAAAAGAACATGGCACTTTAATGCTATAAAATGACAAATATGTCCAGAGATTAGGGACAGCTGGGCTCAATTGTCTCTTTCCCTTGCATCCCACAGACAAATTTAAAAAAGAAAAAAGAAAAAAGAAAAAAGAAAAAGGGGGAGATGCTCACAACTTGGAACCATAACCTTAGATTTTGATTCCAATCATCCAAGGTATACTACTTTAGCTAGCCCTTCATTTGTCTGCATTGTATGTCCTTCTGCTTCTTTTGTCTTTGGAGACCTGACAACAGTAGGGCCCACCACATCACTTGTGTGACATGGAACTCTACATCTAGTAAGATCTTGACATGTGGCAAGGTCTCGTAACCTTCACCTGTTATAATGCCACATGTCATATACTATGATATAATTTGATTTGATTTGAAAATAACCGAGCTTCACCTAATTACATTTAATTTTTTTTTTATTAATATAAAATATCCTGTTCAATATATATATATATATATATATTTGATTAATTTCAAGAGTTGAAATTAACGATTATATAAATTTTTAATGACTATTAAGAATTCATGACTATTAGGATTACATTTAAATTTATATTAATGTTTGGGGTCGTGGTAAATATTGCTTTTTAAAATAATTTTTATTTTAAAAAATATCAAAATAATATATTTTTTTTATTTTTTAAAATTTAATTTTAACATTATTATATCATAACAATCTAAAATATTAAAAAATAAATTTAAAACAAAATAAATTTCAATAAAAAGTAAATTGACCACAACTACAAACATGAATGAAAGAATTGAGGAGATCACAAGGATAGGGATTGGGTACATGTAGCAGTGGGTCTAACCCTGTAACATCATACTCCTTCAGCCATTAATTCGTCAAGATTTAATATTTGACTACGTACAAATGATTTTCGGGACAGAAAAAAAACCCTCAATTTAACCTCTATTGTAGTATCCTATTACCAACTCAGTCTCAATCTTTTGATTTTATAAATTTTACCCCAACATAATTTACAATATTAGACCATGGTGCCATTCCATCAATCAATTGTATGCAAGGTTGTCAATTTCATTTTGTTTTGTTCGGAATGGTCGAAACATTTCATACCAATTCAAAAAATAAAACAAAACGGAATAATTTTTATCTCATTTCAAATCTCGATCCGTTTCGGATTTTTCAACCAAATTTCGACCGGAATGTTCCAGTTTCGTTTCACATGTTCTGTTCCGGTTTTTCTTTTTCCATTATAAACCACACGTGTCGTTTGATCCTTGTGGTGACAGCAACGACCAATTTTCTTTTTTCTTTTTTTTTTCTCTTTCCTCCCTTGAATTCTACAACCTCTTTTTAATTCTTCTTTTAATTCTTGGTTTTTCCCCATTTGTCAATTATAGTTCCTGATTTTTAATCTCTCAAAAAACTAAAAAAACCTTAACAATATTGTTCAAAATTGAGCCCAAGAAAAATGGTGAAATGACTTTCCCACTAGAAACCAAGATGAGAATACAAAAAAGCTCTTGTAGACTAGTTTAACAAATCTTATTTTAAATATAATTTAGTTATTTTATTAATTTTATTTTTTTCTCTAAAGAAAAGGAAAGTATATTCTTTTTAGAAATGTTTGTTTTTTTTTTACCGGAAATCACTTTTTATTAACCACCTTTCCTGAAAAACACTAAAAAGTTTAAAAAGTAGTTTTATAAAACAAACAAAGTCTTAAAATTTATGTCGAATCGTCTGCAAATTAAATGAAATTTCTTAACTACCAATAACAGTTGATGACCGGAGTGATGGCATTGTTTAATATTAATTACATTGAGATAATATTGATAAAATAGTAATTAGTTGGAGATTAAATTGAGGTTTTTCATAATTTTTTTGGAGGGTCGGAAACACATTGAAAATGAAGGGATTGCAAATTCAAAAAACTTGGCCTCCTAAAGTCTCGTTTCAGCTAGCCGTATGTCTCCGTGCTATAGGAGTGAAACAATTTTTATCATTCGATTATTCATACATAATCAATTATTTGGCGATTTAATTATATTATCATAATCTTATTTGTATATATTGTCACAATAATTATAATAATATTTAGATGTATTGTTCCTACCGAGTTTAATTGAAATAGTTATTGATCTCGTACCTATATAAAATTTAAAGCAAAACAAAATAAAAAAAATTATTTATTTTAAAAATATTTTTAAAACACAAAAATAAACAACATCGAAATGCTGTCACATATAAATCACATGATCTGAGAGTAGATTGGATACAATCCCAAAAATATAAAGACAAGCGGAGCTAATTTCCCTAAAAAAAACATAATCCAAATCTTATATAATTTATATATAAATGTAGGGAATCCAAAAATATGGTCAGGTAAGTTTGGACCTACATAGTCAAACAAAGTGGGGTGTGTCTTGTATTTAATGAACAAATTCACAGAGAGATGCCCTAATAAGGAGGAAATAATTATGCTCGCATAAGTTGTCGAGGCTTGAACGGAGGAGAGGAGGCAGAGCTGACCAGAGTCGAGGAGCCATTCGGAAAATAATTTAAGGTTTTTATTTAATAAAAAAATTTAAAAAATAAATAAGATATATTTTTTAATTATATTTTATGATGTGAAGATTATTTTAATTAATTAATAAAAAAATCAAAGTATGAAGATTGTTCACATCCGCTTGTAGAACATAAAAACAATATATATATTTTTAAAATATTTTAAAACGATTCATTTATAATTTCGGTCTACATTCATTTTAGAGAAATTTTATAATGCTCATTGAGTAAATATTTATATATAAACCCCCTTTAATATATATATATAAAAAGAGAAAAAAATATTCATATAATTTTTGATGAATCATGTGTTTTATCTTCTATTTTTTTTTATTTTTGTATTTATCTCTTTCTCCTATATAAATCCGAGATTAAATTTTCCCTAATCTTAAGCCAGCTCTGAGAGGAGGAGAGATCCATCACATCGTCTTCTACCTTGTTGATAATTAATAGCAAGTACAAACCCACTCACATGGTATATGCCCTAGACAACGCCAAGGCAGCCAAAAAGAGAGATATTCCACACCATTCAAACCAAAGTTCAGAAATCCTTGGACCCCATCTTGCTGTCCCCATATTTCACAACCCTGTGTCTGATAGTCTTCCCTTGCGCCACTATAATGGTGGGTCATTTCCCACCAAAGAAGCATCAAAAGGGTTGATCATGCATGCTGCATCATGGGATGCAATGCAATGGCTGATTATCAGAAAGTTCACTTGAAGTACCTATGGCTTAATTGGCGATATCAAAAGTTTTACAAACATCTTAATATTTTTTGCACATTATATATGCACTTCTTGTAATGTGTTCTAGCGATCCTTTTTTCTTAATACTACTTCTTGTAATGTGTGTCATTCCTTTCCAAGGCATAATTCGTGCGACCCGAGTGGAGAGCTACAGGCTTGCCTTTAAGGTTGTCAAAAACGGTTTTTTTAACATGACATGAAAAATACAATATAAACTTGGATTCTAAACTCGGATCATAAAATCGTAAATATTTTTTTAAAACTAATTATATATTGATAATTTTAGTCAAGAAATTAAATAACATTAAAATTTGATAAAATAAGTCAACAATATTATAATCAATGAGTGATCTAAATAAAATGAGAGAGATAGATGATATGAATCAATAAATTAATGACATGAAAAAATAAAGTCTCAGAACAAAATTTCTCAACATAGAGAAATCACTGAAAGATAGGAAGCACACATAAATCTAGTGACAACCTGGTTGTTTCCATCACAATAAGTCTTGATAGATCCCTTTTGGGTTGCAAGGTAATGAGTTTATATTAGTAATTAACTAACATAAATTCAATAATGAAACAAACCCCTAAACAATGTCTAATGCGCCATAAAAAATTCAAATTAAAAATAATTATTTAAAATTAAATAAATAAATAGAATAATAAAAAAAGTCTTCATGTTAAAACTCTTCCATGTAGCCCAAATTTTCAATTTTTGCATATTCCTGGCAAATTTGAGTCCTGATTTCAAACATGTCGTTCTCTCTCGTTTGAATGAATTATTGAGCTGACGATATATAGTTGAAAAATTTTAGATGTCTAGTGTCTATCCCAACTTTAATCGAAGCAAAATTCCATCGGTAGCTCTAGATATGTCCCAAACAGTACACGAAGGTTTTGTTTGACATATTTGACAATATTAGTTTACTAACTTTGACCCTATGAAATATTATGTTTCCTAACTCCATTTAACCTGAAACTTTACCACAATATATTTTCATGTATCTAATATTTTCCTGTAAAATTTCAGCTTTATCCAATACACGGTTTAAAACATATGTTCAATCTCGTAAAACTAGTCAGTAAACATTTTAAGGTCAAATTTAGATCTGACTTGGTTTATATCATAAATTTAGTAAACTCGTAAAATCAGACAGAGTTTACTGATTTTATCGATTTTGCACGAATGAAGTCCAATTTTACTAGTTTCGAGTTTTTAGTCTGATTTTGCACGTTAGATACATATTGACTCGTAAAATCATAAAATTTTAGAAGTCAACTCGCGATTTTAAAAATCTTGATGGAATTCCTCTAAAGGTTCCAATGAATTAGCACTTGAAAAAAGAAGAAGAAGAAGAATATTAAACCCCATTCAAACAGAGAGCCATTGGAAGTGAAAGAAAAAGAAAAAGGAGAAGAGGGGTTAAGATCATAGTTCACAAATGGAAGCCATTCTTCCTGAGTTCTTGTAGGCCAAACGAAAGGAAGGGGAGGAAAAACAATTCAAGTGATATCTGTATCTCTCTAATGGGACAAGGAGGAGGGAGGATCGTTGACATGAAAGTGAAAGTTATTAAAATGTTCTTAAGATGAAAGACAGTAATGGTAGCAGTATCAATTACATGGTGTGGAGGGAAAGCAAATATTAAAAAACATTAGGGCCCATTTCTTTTTTCTTTCACCAGCAATATATGATGTTCTAGCATGTTGAAAAGAACCCCCACAAGACCAGAAACTTGCTTTATAGTACCTCCTCTAGCCCCTCCTGCCCATGAGATTATTTGGTTCCATGGTCCCATGCTATTCTTTTCATCACTGTGCTTACAATGTGTTGCCTGTGAAACAATAATTGCACTCCCTTCCCTCTCTCTACTCATCTTCAGAGAAAACTCAGAAATCATTTCTTGGCTTTCTAAAGTGAAATTTCTTGGTATCATCCACAATTTGCACAAGATAAAAGTTGGTCCATGTATACTGAGCATTTTTGGAGGCCAAATGATGCTAATATTTCATGCTTTGATGAGATAAATGGCAAAAATTATCCAGTAAATTCAAATGCAATCAGTTTAAAAATATAATATATAGGCACATGAATCAAAGCCACCCTTGATTTTACCCCGCAAAAAATCACCTTGCGATTGTCTTAGATTCACTTGAACACAGGCATACAGACATGTATATATATTATAATAACAGTCACATGAATCCAAACTATCCTTCCATATAATATTAGTCTAGGCAGGCATCAAGCATTCCTGTGAATCCTGTCAGAGCAATATCAAACCTTCCAAGTGTTCATATATACAGGGCCCAAATTTCACACTGTGGCACCACCAACTCATAAACATATATATTGCAGAACTAGTTTGATTTTTGGGGTGGATAAAAACCCTAGCTAGCTAGACTGCAATGGTCCAGTTAGTTTTTGGTCCCCTACACGCTTAAATTCACAGATTCAACTGTGACACTACATGTAGGAAGAAGTAACAGCTACTAATCATCACAAAATGATGGCTATTTTGTCATACTTGTTGTAAGAACCTCAGTTGTCATCTTTTCTAAGCCCAAAAACTCCGAAACTTATCACATGAATTCTAGATATATGAATGCTAGGCTCCAAGAAGAAACTTCAACTGTTTTTTTCCCATTATAAATTCAATTCAATATTCGATCAACTTAGTGAACAATAGATACAGATCATTTGTTTGGTCACACTCATGACGTTTTGCTAATCGATGAGTCTTATTCGATCCATTTGCCTGCAGGATTTTAGTGGTAACAATAATGGGAACACACACACACACACACACACACACACACACACACATATATATAAGCATGGTGGTGTTTTGAAAGGAAATATAAAAAAGGGCAACTGCTGTTACATTTTCTATGTGCAACTCGGAAAGATGAACACTACAATTTTGCATACTCTCTAAGAATAAACAGTGCCGAAAACGCAGAATTAGCTAGCATACTTAAGTTTAGTATTAACCTAATCACCTCATTAAGAGTGGAAAAGTTTGCAATCAAGAACCATTTACAGCAAGTTTAAGTGTGCATGTGAAGTTTTTTTTCTTTCGTTTTTCTAGCAGGCATTCTGCGGAAAGCCTGCAATGTCTTACCCTCTCTAGAAACGCATTTTGAAACCCCATGCTCAACTAGAGCATCCACATTTCCATTGAGAACAAAAGCTCATGCTTTGGTCCCCCCACCTCAATTATTCAAAAAGAACAAAACCGGGAAACTACATCAAGGGAACAAGTGGTTGCTTTCCTAATCAAAGCCTAAATCGTATAGTTGGTTTTACTGAGAGTTACTATTTATGAAATTGTTTGCAAATTATGAAAGGATTTCGAATGACAGAGAATGAACTTTGTATGATAAGAAAGGCGCTTAATCAATATAAAAGCAAATATTAGATGATTCTTTGGTTTTTGTACAAACATAAATCAAGGATATATGTAATGAAAATCTACTCAGCAAATATTTCGGTTACTGATTTTAACTTGATGTTCTGGAACCTTTCTCAATCTACTAGAAACATTTGGATGGATCTCACAGTGAAGTATAAGATGGAATGTTGAAACACAATGACAGAGATCCACAACATAGGCAGACTTGCAAGATACATGAACTTTGATTGTGGAATAGTTTCTGCATTTGCAATGCATATAATGGGTAAAAATGAGCATAGGAGGCAAGTCAAAAGTAGCATTTATATAGACTTCATCACAGCTTCGTGCTAAGTGCTAACCCTTCTCCTATCTTTATGCTGTGGCTTTGGAACATTAATTTTCAAGATACCGACTCTGCTCCCGTAATCTGCAAAGAGATGATAAAGATTTTTATAATATATATGAAGATTTGACACGGAAGGTACATTTGGCTAAGAATACCAAGTTTGCAAGTATAGTCTCTATATAACACCATGTCAAATACAATACACAAAGCCCAGGTCATGCCATCCAACTTGGTACAGTCAAAGAGGGCCAAATAACAATGAAATGTTAACTTCAAATGTCTTTTACCCAAATGTCAAAGAAGAAATTCCAGTCTGCTGCTGCTTCAAAATAGGTCAGACAGGAGAGATAGAATTCACCACCCTTTATCTTGCAACCATCAAGATAGAAGGCTGGAAATGTGAGAGGGCCACTTATACTATTGGGTTTCAAGACAACTAGTCAGGTTGATCCTATTAACGGGACAGCTATTTACCTCATTAAAAAAAAATACTCTTCTTACAATGTCTGGGACAAATCAATTTGACTCCCAAAGGATGCTCTATCAAGAAATAGATTTCATAGTTAATACCAAACCTCAACTATATTGGATATTAACTCAACCTCATAATTATCAATAAATTTATAGGAGAACTACAATATATTTAAAGGTTTAGGCAACAAAGAGCATCAATCAAACACAAAGTATCAAGATGATAAAATACTTGGCAAACCACAAGACAGACAGGGTGACAAAAAAACACATTAGGTCATTGAGAAAAGATAAAGGAAGCTTTGTTTTGGGGGTAAATCTTACAATTTGACAGCATCAAGGCAGACAGCAAAGTTATTTAACAAAGTTCAAGAAAACTAAAAATAGATGCCATAACGCCAGATGCATAACAGGAATGAACTAAACAAATTTACTTCTTTCAGTAGCACAACTAACAATTGCACAGCAGTTCAAGCACAAGAAAAATGTAAAAACCCAACTACTTGACCATAACTTCAGAAGTTCAAATGCAAAGGGCGACTCATGCTATAAGCAAGCATGAAACAAAACAGCAGGATAAGAAGAAGCAAGAAATACTTCAGAAACATGAATCACTAAATCTTATTTTCCACTAGACAAAATTAATCATACACTGAAGGGAAACAGTTTCAAGCAGTATAGAAAGCGTTCGTACCAAAATTTGTGAAACAATGACATTCTGCATTGACATCACAGAATACTCTACGTCATATACTCCAACAAAAGCCTACACAGATACATCTGTAGCAGTAGTATCGTTACTAAACTTCTTGGAACAGAAGAGATTCAAAACATCAGCACGGTTCCGAATGTAAATTGGGCATTTAGACAAGAAATCTTGTGCTTCGCCATGCCTTTTGGCCTTGAAAAAGGCTTTAAACATACGAAGAGCAACAGATATAGATGGAAACTTCTTAGTGGTCATAGCATTCATAAAAGCAATGGCATCATCACCTGTTCCAGACTTTGATACGAACTCAAAAAATGGATCTATAAAGGGTGGAATGCCATGGCTTTGCATCAAACCCAACAGGTTTAAGGCATCCTTAAATGCACCCTGAACCAGTAATTTACTTATCAATACTTTGTATGTAGTCTGCCAAGGGCATAAATGATTTTGACAGACATAATCACGCAAAAGATTGCATGCATCCATCGCTCTGTTCTTGAGGCAATATGCATTTACCAACAACTCAACGGCATAACCAGCACCAGAAACTCCCTTTTTCTCAACCATTATTTTGAAACAATCAGATGCTTTTTCAAGATCCCCAGATACACAATGCCCTTCAATTAAAGATGCCCAAGCCTTGTAACTCAAATCTCTACCAGATGATTCCATATGATTCACAAATTCATTTGCTTCATCATTCTTACCAGCACTAGTAAGCCCAAATGCAATCTTTCTCTGCAAATTACCACTAGCTACAAAGCCAGCTACCTTCATTTCTCTTAAAACCTTATTGCACTCACCAAATTTACCAACATTAGTTAGAGCTTTAAGAACTGCATCAAGCATAGCATCTGTCAAAACATTCCCGTGGCCAGTAAAGATTTCCACAACTCTTGAAAACAAACCCATATCCAACTGTTTACCAACGACTATTTTCCTCAACAAATAGGTGCAACATTTAGCTGAAGGCTTATTTGCACCAGTCATTGCAAACTCGTATAAGTCTATGGCCTCCTTAATCATTTTCCTACTCATAAACCGTGCTAAAACAGTATCAAAAGTCCCCGTCTCCATTTCAAACCCATTACTCCTCATTTCATCAATTACCTTCCAAAATCTGTCAATGCAATCCTCCCTCCCCAGAACCCTAGCCATTGCATTATAACTCCTTCCATCATGCTTACACAACTCACTGTCCTCAACCCACCTAAAAAATATCAATGCTTTCACTGGCTCCATCACTAAATGCTCCAACACAATCTTCACTAAGTCACTCGAAAACTCTGCACACAAATGCTTAATTTCCCCTTCAACATCCTCTCCCCAAACCTTATTCCTAACAATCCTACTCACTCTCAAACCAATCTTTTCCACCGAGTTATCCACTGATCCCTTTGCAAAAACCCCTTTTAACTTCTCTAAATCATCATTTAACCCTTCTTTCTCAAACTTCTCCTGCACTATATCGCGCGTGACCCCTGACACGCCATGACCCTTTATCTTCATTTTGTCAACTAAATCCCAAAATTCCACAACCAAACCATTAACCCCCAAAATCCCTAACATCCAGTTATAACTTTTAGAGCTCAATCTCCCACTATGCTTCTCCAAAACCCAATCAAAAAACCTCTTGGCCACTTCCGGTTTTGATTCCAATGACTTCAAAACTTTCAAAACCAAGTCATGACTAATAACAACACTATTCAATTCCAATTCTTTACTAATATCATCAAATTCATCAAACTTGGTAAAAGCATCACAAACAAGCAAAACATGATCCGGGTCTTTTGTGGGCTCAACTAATGATGCTTCAGATGAGAAATTACGAGCAAATAATGCGGTTTTGTTATAAAAATTGGGTTTTTGTAGGGTTTCAGAGAAATGAGAGTTTTGTAGTGCAAGTGTGTGAAGTGAAGGAGACAGAGAGCGAAGTAGAGAAGGAGAGTGTTGCTGTAGTACCTGGAAATGATTGGAAATTTTGAGAGATGATAGCGGATACTTTCGGTAGAGAAGAACTCTCCATGAGTGTCTCATTGCTACAGTGTAAAGTTAGGGTTTTTGACGAGCTTGAGAATCGGAGATTTAGGAATGGTGTGTGCTAAGAAGTGAGCGAGCCAGAGGTGTGTTTCCACTTTTAGGGTTTTAATTTTAGTTGTGGTTTTTTTTTTTAAAAAAAAAATAATGTATTTACTCTTCATCTCATAGTTATAAAACCCGACCCGGTCATTAACCCGGTAAAGTAACTGGATCACGGGTTTGTGGGTCAACCCGGGTCAACCTAGATAAAACACCAAGAAACACATTAATATAGTTGTTTTGACATAAAATATCATAATTATCAAGAAAATATCACATTAATATATGTATTAGCATCAATAGATTAAAATGTGCATTTGTCTTCAAATAAACAAATCTTTAACATAATTTAAAGATATTAAAGACAAGAATAATAAAATAACAAGTTGTTCTAGAAATAAATAAAGTAACATGATAGATATAAGGTGACAACATCCAAAATCTAGTTTGCATTAGAATCCATGAATCAAAATCCTGGCTCCACTTTACATTAAAATCCATAAATCAACATCTTCAGCAGCATAAAAAAAGTAAAAGATTTTAGAACATGCTAAACACTTAACATTAGTAGAATTGTAAAAAGAGAATGGTAAAGTACAGGATCTCATTGGAATGTCAACGCTTTTCTAACATAACATCTTTACTCGGGTTGAATATAGGCATTAAGTTCTTTAGTGTTCATAGGAGCAAAATTTGAATCAAATGTCAATGGAATTGAGCCAACCTCATTAATGCCTATCGAAACATCATCATTCTCCTTTGTATCTTCATCATCACATTCATCTTCAATTTCATTTATATTTATCAAATCTACAATTAAAACATAATTAACCAATAAACATTACATGTTAAACAATAATTCATTTTCAAACAAAGTTATAACTAAAGGATCAAATCTTCTATTACCTTCATTTAAAGTATCTTGAATGGTCATGGTTGATAAATCACGGTGAAAGATTTCTACTTCTTCGGTTGTTAAAGATGATGAATTATCTTCTACTATCCAATTTTCAGTGTTAGAAAATGCCTCAAAATTAATTGGATCATAATTCCATCCTTTCCAATAATTTCTACAAAATCAAAGTATAAGTATTAATGATGCTACTTAATAATATAAATAACTTTTAAAGAATTAGAGAAAAGAAATTACTTTTGTTTTAATCTCAAATTGTAGTGGACGTAAACTAGGTCATTGAGTCTGTGATGCTCCAATCGATTTCTCTTCTTAGAGTGGATGTGCTCAAAAATACTCCAATTCCTCTCGCATCATGAAGAACTACAAGTTTGACTTAAAACTCGTATAGCTAGCTTTTGGAGATTTGGAGCACAAGTTCCATATAGCACCCACCATTCATCTATATACAAAATTAATAAGTAAGATTATGTCAAGATAATATTTTTAAATTACATTGAATATGAAAATAATAATATACCTGGAGGTAAAAGGGTGCAATCATTTCTCGCGGACACTCTACCAAAGTCATGTTCTGCATTCCTAAACAACTTCATTTCACTTGTAAGCTTGCTTAGCAGAATTGCATTTCCATTTGCATGCTTCTCAACAACATCTAGAAGTCCGGAAATGGTGTTTGTATATCTATCCATTAGATTGACATCATATTGAAATCCCGCTGCATAAAGCTTCCTATACAATTGTCCATCCCATCTAGTGTTAATGATGTCTAGGAAAGGTTACACCTTAGCCCTTTTCCTTTGAAATCTCCTCAACATTTCTTCCTTTGCAGAATGGATAGCCTCATATAAATATCTCATAGCAGGTCTATCATTACTATCAACAATTCGTAGAACTCGAACTAATGGTTCAGTCATCCTTACAATTGATGCACATTCTTCCCAAAATGTAGAGTTCAACACACTATCAACAAACTTTTTTCCTTTATTATCTTTAGCATAAGCAGAGGAGACCCATTCTCTAGATGTCACCATAGCTCTCAAATTATCTTTGTGTACTAAAATGCTTTGCAAAGTAATGAAATTAGTAGCAAAGCGAGTAGGAGCTGGCCGAAGTATTTCTTTCCCTCCAGTGAACTTCCTCATCAAATGCAATGGATAAAAATGATTATAAATATACTTTGTAATACTAGAAGCATGATCAACAACAGAATAAACTGACTGTAGCTTACCAACATCTTGGAGTATGAGGTTGATGCAATGAGCAGCACAAGGAGACCAAAATATTGAAGGAAATTCTTCCACCAACAACTTGCTAGCAGCAACATGATTAGCAGCATT
>Ga0307517_10004540_pt1 | contig 21290 bp, 15 predicted proteins | sample 23_EM_MG_FD_194515 | JGI IMG/M metagenome (GOLD analysis project Ga0307517, IMG submission 194515) | Populus trichocarpa ectomycorrhiza microbial communities from riparian zone in the Pacific Northwest, United States - 23_EM | ecosystem: Host-associated > Plants > Roots > Unclassified | place...
GTCTCGTTTTGGTTGGGGGAAGAGGGTAGTAGTATTTAAAAAAAAAAAAACTAACCAACCAACTGTTTTTGTTTTTAGAAACCATTTGGCAAAACTGTTATTACTAGGATGGCAGAGTAAGGGGGAATTTTATTGACTCTTGAGACGCATCTTAGTAAACATTTTCTAATGGTTATGGGAGAAGACATCAATCTTTTGGTCGTGTCACTAACCCTCTTATAATGGCTGAGTGTTAGGATAGTTTTTGCTAATATCACTATAGTGGGATTTATATGAGTGTTTTCATATGCAACAAAAGCTGCAGCCACCTCTGAATTGATTGTTCTAGTGAGGTTTGGAAATAACATTAACCTGAAGATTCCTAAAGCAAGTATTCTGCCTTTTTCTTCAATAAATCTAGAGTCATTCTTCCTCGTTTCGAATACCTCTTCGATCATTTCCACTTTAGGTCCGTAGCACTTTTCTCCAATATCTTATGAAGATCTGGAACTTTGATCAATTCAGCCAATTTAGTTAGCACTTTATCGCACCTTTGGTAGAAGTAGATTTTGTATAGATTTTGAGGGAATTCGGTTAGTAATCCATATTCTTCCAAAGCAGGACATATGTCTATATTTCCAAAAGTGAAGCATCAATACTCGGGGTCCTAAAAATACATTAAGGCCTTAATTGTTGAATTCTGCACGGACACCTTTGTGATTTCCACTATCTCCTATATTTCTTTAAAAACTCATCATCGTGGATGCTTTTCATATATGAGATGAGCTTTTTCAAGTCGTTTACAAAGCAACTCATATTTCTAATAGGTGGAAATTTACTATCATCCAATATTAGACAATCCCTTTCTAACATTTATAGGGATTTAAAATCCAACCTATATTCAACAAAGATTATCTCTTTAATGGTGGCCATGTTATTAGCCCTAAGTCTTGCAATTCAAGATGTTTTGAAGGTTAAGCATGTCTTAATGCAACAATGTTTGTTTATGGAACATACTTTCTACAGGCATGTTCTATGTCCTTTTACGTGAGATATAGAGGTAGGCATTATCTAGTCTCAAAAAGGTCTCTTGTTGTCCCAGTTATTACCCTCGTGAAGGAAATATAGGGGTTTAATAGTTAGTGGGATGATATGTATATCAATATCACTACCATTCTATGCATTCAGCAAAGAATTTGATGGTTTCATGAACTTAAACTATGACTAAAAGTCATAGGGTAAGTCACTACTTCCCCATCTAACATAAAATCTTCATGTGTGTGCATTCTAAAACAATATATCACAAATAAACTAGTGATGCATGAAGACATTAATCCATATCTAACATACATGCATAAGTAGGATAAAACATGCTAATATGTAAAAAACAATAAGCCAAATGCTAAATTTTAAACACATCAAATCAAGTAAACCACATAAAACACGCAAAGCCTAGTCCAAAATTGAAAAAAAAAATTCCCTAATGGAGTCACCATTCTATTGCATATGGGCGCGCGACGTAGCAGGACATCAGGATCGAAGAGTTGCCACCTAGTTGTTTGGTTCATGGTCACTAGAAGATCCAAGTGTACTGGTCTTATCAGAAATTTCAAAGGTAAGGGACTTATTATAACTAAGGAAGTTATTAGCTCCCCTAGCACACCTTACCTGAGTTAAAATGCATTGTGTAGTCTAGATATGGTTTAAAAGTTTTGATTGGGTTCTAACTGATGGTCTTATTATGGGCTTAGAATAAAGATTTAATTCCATGAATAAATCTGACATTTTGAATTTATTATGGGCTCATATGCTAAGATAAATTCTTATAGGTGCCCTAACAAGATTCACATATCCTAGAAAGCAAAATGGTTCTCCACAACTCATATATTATGGTGAAAAATACTTCCAATTAAAATTAATGAATATCTAAAATAATCCTGAAAATTTTCTAGTCAACTCCTGATATTTAAATATCAGCCTACTTATAGGTCCAACATTTTATACTAGGATGTTGACCATTAATTTTCATGAATTAAAATTTTAGAATTATTGAAATATTGGCCACGTCCTTAAGAAATTTTACAAACTTGGTGTAAATTTCAAAAAATGTAAAGAAAAATCAACATAAAGTATTTTTCTAAAACCATGCTAAAAAATTTTCTCTCTCTTTTTTATAAATAAAAATGCAATTTTTATAAAGATTGAGCCGTATGCAACAAGCAAAAATTATTTTTTTTAGGATCATGTTTGGCAAAACCATATTTTTGTTCAAAACAAATCTAAGGATGTGTTTACCAAACATGCCCTAAGCCAAAATTTCTTTATCAAAATAGTAGCAAACCAAATAAAGCCTTAAGTATTTGACCTGGTTTTGACCCGAAAGCACTAGTTCAACCATGAACAAACAAAAAACCAAGATTTAACCTAAAACTAAATCAAAACAGAGATTTAAATCAAAACAAAATAAAAACTAAAAAAAAAACGTAAAAAACATAAGATTTTTTAACAAAAACATAAAATGAAGAACAATAAATAACATTCAAACTCAAACCCAGCAACGTAAACATCAAACTAGACTAGATTTCAATCAACAAAATGCAAGGTTTTGTTTACAATCAAGCATAGATAAAAAATCAAGCATCCATTTACTTTGATTATTACTTAAACATCATGATTTTTATCAAAATAGATTTCAGTTCAAAACCAAAACCCTAAGATTAAAACCTATAAAAACATGTTATTGATGTATGAAAATCCTAGATTATTTACTAAAAATAATATACAAACTTGTAGAAACCAAAATCAAATTAAAATGAAACCTAAAAGTAACACTCAAGACAATGTTCTTCAGATGAACATGAAGAACATGAACCGGGGTTGCCTAAAAAACCCAACATTCACTGTCAAGCCTAAAAAATACATTCTAGGCCTCCAAACTAAGCTCTCTTAGCCCCAACAAGTTACATTATCATAAACAAACATGTTTGAATAAAAACATTAACAAATAACCTTAAATGATTAAGAATATGTATAAAATTTCAACTTTCAAAACTGCAGCCTTATTATCAACCAACAAAAACATCAAAACTCAATCCAAAATTGACTTTTTAAACACTTGAGACCCAAACTAAACTAAGAAATTAAGAACATGCATTAGCAACCTAGAAAAAGTTATCAAACAACTATTATTATCTTTAACAAATTCCAAAACTACTATACTTCATCAAAACCAAACACACAAATACCATTTAAACATCCTAAAAACATTAACAACAACTTCAAAACAAGATTAATCAATCAAAATAACATTTTCATTCATCAATCCATGTAAAATGCTAAAACACAAAAATAATGCCAAAAAAATTCAAAAACGACGTTAAACATTGAAAAAACATGAATAGCCAGGCCACATGGATTTCACCCTTGAGTTTGCATATAGTTATACCTTCTCTAAGCTTGTTGGTTATAGGTTGCTACTTCTCTTCTCTTTTCCTTCATTCTTTCCCTTTCACTTTCTATTCTTTCCAAAGCTTATTAGATCTTTTATGTTAGGTCTTTGAACCTTCACACTAGGGTCTTTTTATATAGACTATATGCTCATGTTTTTCATGAATAAAAGGGGAAAAAACATCATGCAAGGCTACATATATTAGAAATATTATCTAAAAATAATTTTTTTATTTTAAAAAATAAAGTTCATCCATATAAAAGATAAAAAGAATCATAGATAAATCATAAAAACTCTTCAAATTTAAATACATAACTAAAAAATAATTGTCATTTAAAACAGGCTCTCCAAAAAAATGAAATAGAGAAGGGGTACTAATTTAAATATAAATTAAATAATTTTAGAGAAAAAATTATAAAAAGAATTATTAATTTAAAAAAATTTAGAAAAAAAAAAATCAAAGGCCAGGCACTGCTGGGCCTGGCAAGCCCGCATGATTAGGCCCTTAATTTTATTTTATTTTTGCAATTAGGGCAGACAACATGTCATCAAACCTTATTTTTTTAAAAAAAAAAAATTCAGACGACGTGTCGCTTGCTGAAGTAGATAACACGTTATCTAATTTGCTCAGATTCCGGTCATTACAATGGCTGAAAAACTGGGGTTTAAGTTTTTTTACCCTAAAACCCATTTTTCAACCTATTGTTGACCTAAAACACCTATAAAATATTGTAGGAACCGAGATAAACCTATCTATGACTTCAGAAAATAAAATAAAAACCGCCCAAAAAACCAAAATCAACTCAAATCCAAAAATCAACCCAAACTCAAATTTGTTTTTTCACAAACTTTAAAGTTAAAAAAACATCTAATATGAACTCCACTCATCAAATAGAACCATTTGACACAAATATTATCCGCTTTGGTGGCTTAAATTGGTGTCAACAACACTTTTATCTCTCTATCGCTGAAATCTGGCGACCTCTCTTTCTCTCTTCTCTCTCAACTAGGGATTAAAAAATAATAAAAATAAACTTTTATACAAAAATTAAACTGGAAAAATATCGAGGTACTGCAATTATATAATCTACGTGATTTTTAAAGTTTAAGGACCAAAATGCATCTTTTGCGAGACTTATGACATGCCACCCATGTTTGATGCCCTTTTCATTTCGGTCCCTCTTTTTTCAATACCACCTTTTCATAAGAAATCAAAATCAAAATCAATTGGTCTTCAATTAGGACTAAATTGTTGAAAAAACGTTCGGGGATCAAATTTTAAAAACACAAATTTTGCACAGCCCATCTATAATAATGTGTGAGAGGATGAGCAGTGGAGCCTTGCACAGTGAAAAACTCATATCTTTTAGAGTAATACTTAATTCGGTAACAAAAAAAACTATTTTTCTTTTCTATTTTCAGAGTTTTTATTTTCCTTCTAGTTTTTCATTTGCTATAAAAAAAATGAAAAAAATGTGTTGATTTATTAAAAAAGAAAGATGAATTTCTCCACAAAAAATAATAGAGATATGCCAAGATTATAACTATTTTTTTTATAAAAAATCAAAACTATAATTTATAATAATTATTTTAATATTTTGTATTTGTGATAATCTAATTATAATACTAATATTATTCCATCAAAATTATAAATTATCATAAAAAGCTATATTTGAAACTCAATTTTTTTCTTTATATTAAGTTTATAATAAAAATTAAATTTATGATACTAATTAAATATGAAAATATAACAAAAATAATTTTAATCTTTTACATTGCTAAAAAACACTTATATATGTATATAGATTATACTGTTCATATTATTTTATTTAAAAAATATTTAAAATCTTGTATTGAAAAACTATGAAGAACCTCTGTAATGCATTTTTTAAATTTAGTATAAATTTGAAAATCTGGAAAACTAGTTTTCTAATTTCCTTGGTGGATATATATTGCTTTTGAACATAAAAATAAACAGGCCTAAATATCGTGCGGAGAAATGAGGATTAATCATACAATTTGTGTTTGTACTCTTAATTAATTTTGCCCTTTACTATTTTTATATGGTTGGTTTCTTTACTCAATAAATCTTTTTAATTTGGTCCCTCCATTAAATTGTTGTCCAATTCTTTGTGAATTCCAGAGACATTTTAGTTGTGTTTGTTTTGGTGGTTAATATTTTTTTTTTGGTAAGTTTTTGATTTTTTTTTTGTTTTAAATTATTTATATATATATATATTTTTAGATTGTTTTGATAGGTTGGTATTAAAAAAGTTTTAAAAAATAAAAAAATTATTTTAATATATATTTTTTTAATATTTTAAAAAATAATAGTTATTCAATTCCAAACATTACCTTTATCTGGCGCATCAGGTTCCGTTTCAAGAATCCGTTTCAAGAATTGATAGTTATAAGTTGAACGGAAGGATTATATTAAGAAACGTGTTGGCGTAGAGGGGCAATATGAGTAATATCAAAGACTATAGGGACCAGATATGCGGTTTCCCATAAAACAGGAATAAATAAATAAAAAAGGAAAGATAGGGTTGTTAGGGAAGTATAAAAATCAAGGGGGTTGTAATAGTAATAAAACAGGAATAAATACTGTAGTTGCATTTTAATTCTTTACTGACAGGTCCTGACATAGGCTACTGTCTCCTCCGTTCTTTAGTTGGTCACTCCTCCATTCATCGCCTCCCCTCCCCTCCCCTCCCCCTGCGCTTTCCTCTCTCTCTTAGAAAATCGACAAATTCGAAATCAAACCCTCAATAAAACCCTACCCCTAACCAAAATTCAAAAATCCTAATTTCTCACATCTCTCCATTTTCAATTCCTCTCTTCCACCCCCCGAAACCCTAGAATAAAATATATAATTCCAGATTTCATGTTTTATTTTGTTCTTCTAATCCTCAGTTTTGATTTTCGCGATTGGCAGGAATGAAGAGAGAGCTAGGTTTTGTGAGTTCACTCGGTCGGACGACCCAGTCGAGTTCCTCCTGTGTTCAACCATCTGACGATGATCTCAATAAGAGGATCAAAGTTACTAAGGTAAATGGTTTCATTGTCTATACTCGAGGAAGGAAGACTAGAAACAACAACAACAACAATCATGATTGTGATAAATTAATTGCGGTGGAGGATGATGATAGACATATTAAGAGAATTAAGAGCTTAGAGGAATCGAAAATTGATGTAGCAAATGCAATAAATGCTTCGATTAATGATGATAATTTTAAATGTCGTCAAGTTAATAACAAGACTGTAATTGGAGAGCATATCAATTGCAATAATGTCGAAAAGGGGATTTTTAAAGATGAGAGTAAGGGATCTCTGGCGATCAAAGGGGCAAACGAGATGGCCGTAGTTGTTTTTGGTAAGAATGGTGAGCCTAACAGTAATAATAGACCGAAGAGGGTTACCAAGTCAAAATTGAAGATTAAGTTGCAAGCAGTTGAGGTTACTGTTGAAGGACCAGAAGCTATTGAAGGTGAAGCCCTTTCTAGAGTGGATGTGGAGATGATAGCTGAAGGGAGTGCCTTGACGCCTCCAAAGAAGAATTTAGAGTTGAAAATGTCCAAAAAGATTGCATTGGATAATGTACCATTGACAGTTAAAGAGCTGTTTGAGACTGGTTTGCTTGAGGGGGTACCTGTTGTTTACATGGGTGGCAAGAAGGTATAATTACTTTGACACCCTATTCCCAAGTGTTTTACATCCTTTTTTTTTTTTAATGCAGAGTGATGGTTTATGATTTTTTCCCTTTTGTTTTTCTGTGCTTTAGTTTCAGGCGTTTGGTCTTCGGGGCACAATCAAAGATGTTGGGATTTTGTGTTCATGTGCTTTCTGCAATGGACGTAGAGTGAGTATTCGTGTTGCTCTTATGTGGTTTGATATCCAGATTGGTTTCATATATTGAATGATCCTTCCATGTTTTTGCTTATTTCTTTTGTCGCATTGTCACTAATGTAGGTTATTCCACCATCCCAATTTGAGATTCATGCTATCAAACAATATAGACGTGCGGCACAGTACATATGTTTTGAGAATGGGAAGAGCCTGCTTGATGTATTGAATGCATGCAGGACTGCTCCTTTGGACTCTTTGGAAACAACTATTCAAAGTGCCATTAGTGGTTTGCCAGTGGAAAGAACTTTCACCTGTAAAAGATGCAAAGGTGAGCAATTTGCTTTTCTTTCATTTCATTAAAATTCTTATCGAAAGGATATCCAAAGCTTCTTGATGTTGAATCCTTTGGTTGTTGAATGATGTAGGTATCTTTCCTTCTATTTGTGTTGGCAAAATTGGGCCTTTATGCAACTTATGTGCAGAGTCAAAGGAATCTCATCCCACCCTAACTATTGGATCTAGTATAATATCTAGGTATGTGTTTTTTTTTAATGGTTATCAGTTGCAGCTATTAATTCCTGCACTTTCTGATTTCTAATTCATGCATTTTGGTGAACTAAGCTTGCAAATTTTATTTTAATCTGTTGAAATTTGGTTGTTTAAGTTCATGAAAGTAATGTAATTCGTGGGCTTTGGTGAGCTAGGTTTACTGATTTTCTTTATTTTTTCCCCTAAAACTGGTAGTTTAGGCTCAATATGATGATGTTCTGATTTATTGTTTATTGTAATGTTTTGTATTTTGCTTACTACAATAAGGAAAGTAGGATAATTTATTCTTGGAATTCATAAAAAGCTTTAGTGGTCCATGCTTCATGGTATGTTTGAATCACCTTAGAGAAAAAATTTAATAGATGTCTTTTTTAGAATATATGATGCATCATCGAAAATTTTTAATAGATGTCTTTTTTAGAATATATGATGCATCATCTAACATAATTTTCTCCAGTTGGTCTTATTATCCTAAGTTAGATGGTTTCATGCCTACTTTTAAAAAAGTGTCAAAACCTGCCATCCTTGATCTTAATTAGTTGGATAATAAATCTGAAGACCATAACATCTGGCCAGTTTTTATTAATGCTGGCACACTGTTCCTTTAGGCTCACATTTCTGTTAATAGATGTCTTTTTTAGAATATATGATGCATCATCTAACATAATTTTCTCCATTTGGTCATATTATCCTAAGTTAGATGGTTTCATGCCTACTTTTAAAAAGGTGTCAAAACCTGCCATCCTTGATCTTAATTAGTTGGATAATAAATCTGAAGACCATAACATCTGGCCAGTTTTTATTAATGCTGGCACACTGTTCCTTTAGGCTCTCATTTCTGTTTGTTTTTCCTTTGTTATCTCTTATTAAGTTCTTTCGGGAATGTGTGGGTCTCTGGCGTGCTTCTTGCAAACTTGTGTTTTGCCTTTGTATCTTTTGGTTATGTTAATTGCAGAGAAGAGTGATCTTTTGATTCCTGATTTTGGGTGCTTGGGTATGCAAACATTCCCACAATAACATCTGGCCAGTTTTTATTAATGACCACTCTTCCTTTAGGCTCTCATTTCTGTTTGTTTTTCCTTTGTTATCTCTTATTAAGTTCTTTCGGGAATGTGTGGGTCTCTGGCGTGCTTCTTGCGAAATTGTGTTTTGCCTTCATATCTTTTGGTTATGTTAATTGCAGAGAAGAGTGATCTTTTGATTCCTGATTTTGGGTGCGTGGGTATGCAAACATTCCCTTCAGAAATTTTGCAGATGCTTTCATCAGTGGAAATTTGTCTGTTTTATGATGGGGATAAGTAAATAAACTCTGTTTGAGATGATCCTTCTATTTATATGGTTAGAATCAGGATGCTAGAGCAGACAATTTGACAATACTTGAAGTTATGGCTTTAAACATCAAAGGTCACTATTACACAAATGATTTTGATATAATGTTATGTTAAACATGCAACAGATTTCGGAAGTCAAATATGTAATGGATGTTAGGATCATTATTATGCTTTAAATGGCTCACTTGTACAAACAGCCGCTTCCTTGCATAATACAATTTCAGACTTAAGCTTTGACTGTCATGTAATGCCTGCACATGTAAACGTGACTGTGATCTCAATCTAAAACAGATTTCTTATTGCCTGTATTGCTCGATGCAATCGAAATGCTTTATGTGAAGTTTGGCATATCACTCATATTGCAAATTTAAGCCATGCTCATAGCTTTGTGGTGGTTAATCTTTTGATTAGTGTGCATCATCTACCCTGTTCATGTCTATGGTTGGGCTTCTATTACAAGCAGTGTTGTCAAAAGGTGCTTAGGTGCTTGCTTAAGCGCTACAGGCAAGGTGAGGCCACATCGCCTTTATTAGCCTCAGGCGATGAATTTTAATGAAGCGCTGCCTAGGCGAGCGCCTAGCACCTCGTGCATTTTACAGGTTTGGTCTTTGACAACACTGTTATTACTTTAAATTTTCTTGTTTTGTTTTAAGGGTGAAAAATATAATTATATATGACTACGTTACGGTATTTTATATTTTCTAATGATCTAATCTTAATTGGGAAGATATATATTTTAGAGTTATATATTATAATATAATATAATATAATATTATACATATATATTTTTTGTTAATTTATAGCATTCTCCTTGGTTTATTCGAGTGTGCACCTAACCCCTCGGGCATTTTACAGGCTTGGCGCCTTTTAGCGCCTTTTGCCTTTGACAACATTGGTTACAAGGTAGCCTTCCCTCACCTTCAAAATCCTTGGTGTAGGATCCATTTTCAAGACTTTCGGATGATGCCATGATACCTTCCCAGCATACTGACGAGACCTAATTTTCGTGCTTATTATTGAAAAATATTTGTGAATGTTTTAATGTTTTACACCAATCCTGTGTTTTATCTTTTCTATTAACACAAACAGTGCATCTTTTGGTCAGACTTGAGCTACTATTGAAGGGAGTATAGCTTTTTCTAGAGAACATTATAATGTGCTGAAGCTGTATTTTTGCACATGGGGTGATTGCTGGTGAAATATGCTCACTGGCTGCTTGCCTTACAATTGGTTTTAGATGGCTGATTGCTTTTGGTTGGCTTTTTCTTCAGCTTACCATCATAACTGATGTTCAAGTTGACATGCTATTTAGATGTCTTTTCCAGTGGATAAATTAATATATAAATTAGCCTTGCTTGTTTCATAATATTTCAAGTGCATTGATATACCATGAATGTCCAGGTGTAATAATCATGATCTCAGCTTGGCTAATTGTGTTTGAAAAGGACTCAACAAAACATATTAGGAGAAGATTCTAAAAGAATCCACATGTCATGCCATGCATGCATGAAAAGTCTTGCACCAATTCTTTGTTTTATCTTTTTTATTAATACAAGTGGTGCTTCTTTTTGTCAGGCTTGATCTACTATCATAGGGAATTTAGCTTTTTCTAGAGAACATTAAAACGGGCTGAAGTTGTATTTTTGCACATTGGGTAATTGCTGGTGAAATATGATTACCAGCTGCTTTCCTTGCAAATGATTTTAGATGGCTGATTGCTTCTGGTTGGCTTTTTCTTCAGCGTACCATCGTAACTGATGTTCAAGTTGACATGCTAATTAGATGTCTTTTCCAGTGGATAAATTAATACATAAATTAGCTTTGCTTGTTTCATAATATTTCAAGTGCATTGATATACCATGAATGTCCAGGTGTAATAATCGTGAGCTAAGCTTTGCTAATTGTGTTCAAATAGGACTCAGCAAAACATATTAGGAGAAGATTCTAAAAGAATCCACATGTCATGTCATGTCATGTCATGCATGCATGGAAAGTTTTACATCAATTCTGTGTTTTATCTTTTCTATTAATACAAGTGGTGCATCTTTTTGTCAGACTTGATCTACTATTGTAGGGAATTTAGCTTTTTCTAGAGAACATTAAAACGGGCTGAAGTTGTATTTTTACACATGGGGTAATTGCTGGTGAAATATGTTTACCAGCTGCTTTCCTTGCAAATGATTTTAGATGGCTGATTGCTTTTGGTTGGCTTTTTCTTCATCTTACTATCATAACTGATGTTCACGTTGACATGCTAGTTAGATGTCTTTTCCAGTGGGTAAATTAATATATAAATTAGCTTTGCTTGTTTCATAATATTTCAAGTGCATTGATATACCATGAATGTCCAGGTGTAATAATCATGAGCTAAGCTTGGCTAATTGTGTTCAAATAGGACTCAGCAAAACATATTAGGAGAAGATTCTAAAAGAATCCTCTTGTCATGCCATGCATGCATGAAAAGCATTTATTATACATCTCGTCTGACAAGTGCCATTAATACAGTAAATAGCTTCAGCTTTTTCTATTTTTCTATTTTTAAATTTTATGTCTCTGTGTGTATTATCAAATAAGGTTTGCTTTTTAGATGGTTATTTTGCATTTAGTACAATCTGTGTTATTTCAGCTCACCAGAACAAGTTTTAGCCTTGGAGTACTTCAAACCTGCTTCATTGTCTACTTTCTCACAAGATAATACTCTACGGAAGAAAAAAAGAAAGTCAGTATCCTTTTTTTTTGTCGTGTTTATTGTTTGCAGTGTAGCATATTAATGCTAATGTTTAACTTCTTGCTTTGAACTGCTAAGCAACTTTTTAGTTATTGTTTTCAAAGCATGTGGAAACATGCTGATGTATTTTAATTGTCATCTTGTTCTGATGTTGTACTCTGTGTTCCTTGTTCTGCTCTAGCTACTCTTTCCCTTGTGTATAAGATTCGTATCTTTGTGATTTCAGGTCTTCAAAAACAGATTTGAACAAAAGTGCTCCAGTGCGTGTGTCCTCAAGAATTCAATCCAAGATTACATTAAAGTCAGTATCCTATTTTATCTTGCTGTTGTGTTGCTTATTATGATATTGTGTTCCGGCTTAGGGTTTAATTTTCCTCTTCGGGCAAGTTCATAATCTTTATGGTTACATCAAAAAGCCACCTGTCCCACAACATTTTAGGTTGTACTCTTAAGTGGCATTTCAGTTTATGCTTTAGTTGGCAGTTTGCCATGTGCCTTTTTTGTACATTAAAGTCAGTATCCTTTTTTGTACACATGTTTAATCTGCATTAATTCAGACCAGAAGAACCAGATTTGATTGCAAAACCATCCAAAGTTGCTTCAGTACATCTCTCTCCACGAAAAAGGAAGTATAAGAAGATCTCACCAAGGTTTGTTTCATTTTTATCTTGTTGATATTCTGTTTGGTCTAGTCATGCTTTCACCTCTTTCTGGCTAGTAAATAGTTTTGGTTATTAAATTGCATGAAACATAGAAGCGTAGTTGTGATATGATATGGTCTTCATTAAAAATTATGCTTACTCATTTCCTTTTTGTCCCTTTTCAGGATATCAAAGTCAGTTTTATTGTCCAACTCCTTCAAAAATACAACACCGGGCATCTCTTCACAGAAGACATATCAGTGGAAAATAACAACAAAGTTGGTTTCTTCTTTCTTTTCCCCTCTTATTCTCTCCTTTCCTTCTTTGCTTTTGGCTTGAATGTTTCTTCTCATAGTTTTGAAACCCGACCCGGTCATCGACTCGGTCTAGTGATCGGGTCACGGGTCAGATGGGTTGACCCGGGTCAACCCGTTTCAACCCAAAAAGGAAAAAAAACCCTATATAAAACATTTAATTAATTACAAACCCTTGCATAGGCTCAATTATATATACTGGTAAAGCAGCAGCGAGGCAGAAGGTCGCAACAATACCCCCCTCTATCATGCATGTTGCCGTTGGACTCCAAGGCTTGGAGGCTATCTACTCTGAAAGATTTCACATACATGTCTTCTTTCAAATTTGAGGATTTCTAGCTAGCATCTTCAGTTGAATGTTTCAAATTAATTAAGTAGGATAAAAAAATAAAATATTTACTACTATATATAAATATATATAGTAGTAAATATATATATAAATATATATTACAGGGGCTAGTACCAAGTTGTGTATCTTAAAGGGATAACTTGATAAGGAGCAGAGAGACGAAGAATTCAAGAGAGAGGAGCTTTCAAAGATTCCACTAATAGACTAAAAATAAGTGAATTAGCTAAATTATGATACCTAACTGACTAACTGTGGTATCTGCATCAGCAATGATGACCCGAGCAATTGCAGTAATTCTGCATCAGTGCATTGTTCATCTCGTTGTTTTGGTCTTTTAGCCAAAACAACGTCGTGTGACCTTTATACATATAAAAGAAAAAAGAAAGCCGGGTCACAGCCGGGTTTACCCGGGTCGGCCGGGTCCCGGGTCGACCGGGTTTCACCGGGCCAACTCCCAGGCGGGTTTTTGCTTAGACCCGGACCGGTCCCATGCCCGGGTCCCGGGTCGACCCGCCGGGCCGGTCCGGGTTTCAAAACTATGTTTCTTCTCATAGCAGTGTTTTATGTCTTCTGTTATTGCTACTAATCGGGCCCTTGGTATCTTATTTTCTCAAGAGATCAGCGGTTGCATAGATTGGTTTTTGAGGAAGGTGGATTGCCTGATGGAACTGAACTAGCATACTATGCTCGTGGGCAGGTGATTAGTATCACATATTCTTATCCTTTTACTTTCTTATTGTTTATAGTAAATAATATAAATTCTTCTGCACAGAAATTGCTTGGCGGGTATAAAAGGGGCTTTGGAATACTTTGTCATTGCTGCAATTGTGAGGTAGTTCTTATTGGGTAAACTTCTTGACTCCTTTATCATCTGTCAGACATATTGTCAAGGACCTATGGTTTATGACTAATGTGCAGGTCAGCCCCTCAACGTTCGAAGCTCATGCAGGATGGGCTACTCGCAAAAAACCGTAAGTCTTCTTTTTTATTAGATGTGACTTGCCTTTATATTTTGAGCTATTTTTCTCCTCACAAAATTTCATGATTTCTTGTTTTTACCCCACAGCTATGCATGTATTTACACATCTAATGGCGTATCGCTCCATGACTTGGCAATTTCTCTCTCAAAAAGTCGGAAGTATTCTTCTCAGGATAATGATGACCTCTGCATCATTTGTGCAGATGGCGGGGATCTTCTGCTTTGTGATGGATGCCCAAGGGCCTTCCATAAAGGTGAATGTAAATTCTAAAGGTTATAAGAAAAGTAAACTTTTAAATTGCTGATTAACTAATCAAATTGTTACCTACAAGAAACTTAAAAGCTGCTTCTGGACACAGCCCTCTCCTATCTCTGGTTTGGTTGAATTTTTGATCTTCTGCATTAGTTTTCTTTTGACAGGTCAATTAATGCCATGCTAACAGTGCCTTGTGAATTAATTTTGAATCATATAAGTATTTTAATTAGTACATTCGCGTATGATTTTAATGTTTTATAGAAAATTAGCTTAATTAATATTAATAGTTATTATTAATTAAGAGTATTAGTTCATTTCCTATTTTTGATAAGATTCTTTTAGCACTTTCTTGCCTTCCAATATAAAGCACAGTTATGCATTCCTTTATTGAAGGTCATTTTATCATGAATAAAAATTGAGAATTCAAGTTTCACTTTGAATGGAATCTCCTCTTGTTTCTTTGCACTTATGGATTCAAGAAAAAATGAACATAGATGAATGATATTTGAGAATTTGCTATTCTACAAAATTGTTTGCTCTTGTGGACCTTAAGAACCCCAATTTCTTTGTGGATTCAAAGGCTGTCCAATTGATTCTAGGTTTTTCTGTCCTTATTGTAGCTCCAACATGAGAAATTTCTGTATATTTTAATTTTCTTGACCTATGAAATGCTTGCTTGTATTCACTATATAGTTAAGGCACAAAAATTAACAGTGTTATGAGTCCCTCATTTCTCGAGAATGATGGTCCATTTTAAGTCCTGTAAATTGAAGTTTAATATTCAAATTCTGATGTCCTTTGTTATTAACCTATTAATCTTCTTTGATGAGTCACTGTTTGGACTTTGGGCAGCTGAGAACCGAGATGACAACTTGCTAGGCATACTCGTACCAAGCTTTGTAGCATTTTCAGTTGTACACCTTCCATGAATTTTTGTGTGCTGTGTCAAAGTGTTTTTAATACCATTACTGGGGTTGAAAACATATATTTCCCAGCAATTACTTGTTCCTTTTTTTGAACTTGGTTAAAAGAAAGATCTTCCATGACTTTTATGTTGTTGTGAGAAATTAGCGGCTCCAATTAGTATGCCTAGTTTCATTGCATTATATATTGTTCTTTAAGCATGAAATGTGAGCCATTACTATCACTACTCAGCATTTGTGTTTATGCTTTGTGAAATTGACAAATTATCGATTTATTTATGATCAATTCATCTTTATCTCATAAGACTATGTAAGTTGCCTCTAGATGATTTCCTGACTGCACAATTTTATTGCCTTTGTAGGATGTGCTTCTCTATCAACTGTTCCCAGTGGCGATTGGTATTGCCAGCATTGCCAGAATACGTTCCAAAGGGAAAAGTTTGTTGAGCATAATGCAAATGCTTTCGCAGCTGGAAGGGTTTCAGAAATTGATTCTATAGAACAGATAACTAAGAGATGCTTTCGTATTGTAAAAAATGTAGAAGCTGAACTTACAGGATGCGCATTATGCAGGTCATAACTACACTGATAAACTGGAATAGTTGAGCTTATTTACTTTGATACAACTCATGACCCACGTCACACATTTTGTAATGAAAAGTTGTCGCTATAAATATGGTTTTTGGTCTTTTAATCCCTTTGGACTTGGCTGCAGCTTGATATATCTTTAGTATTTGTTTTATGCAGAGGTTATGATTTTATGAGATCTGGATTTGGTCCACGCACAATTATACTTTGTGATCAGGTAATTTTCAAAGTTGTTCATGTCTTCTTTTTTGTTGCAATTGAAATTGAGTGATTTAGATGGGGAAGTTCTTTTGTGTCAATAGTGCATGCATCTATATAATTAACTTGATGTTCACTTTTTGATTAGGTGCTTTCCTCTTTTTCATGTCATCTTATTCTTCTGGTTCCTCTATGTGGACATGGAGTTACATTTTTAATTCATTGTTGCTTGAATTTGCTTAGAGGATTGGTACGCTTATTATTTATTTATGATCTGTGCCAGTGTGAGAAAGAATTTCATGTTGGCTGTTTAAGGAGTCATAAGATGGCAAATCTGAAGGTTAGTTTGTACAGGATCTTATTTTCCTTTTAAGATGGATATCATTTGCATAAACTCATTTTCATCTGTGGCGAACATTCTAGTCAATTTGTGGATAAACATGTTGATGCTACTTGTTTGGCAGGAACTGCCAAAAGGGAACTGGTTTTGTTGCATGGATTGCAGTAGGATCCATTCTACTTTGCAGAAGTTGCTCATTCGTGGGGCTGAAAAACTCCCAGACTCTCTTTTGAATGATATAAAGAAGAAGCATGAGGAAAAAGGTTTAAACATCAGTAACAGTATTGATGTGAGATGGACGCTTCTTAGTGGAAAAATTGCTTCTCCAGAAAATAAGCTTTTACTCTCACGGGCTCTTTCTATTTTTCAAGTAAGTGCTGTCCATGTATTATGGAATATTTCTTTGGCCATTGATGCCTGAATATAGTAATCAGTGCTGCTGCTGCTCTAAATTAATAGCTGTTGACAGGATTCTGGATTTTTGTTGTTATTGGGTTTTATTGTTTTACCAATTTGAGGACTTCAAATCTAATAAATGAAAATCTTTTGTTTCTGTCTTAGTTTCAATCTTTAAAGAAGAGTGCTGGAATATCATTATGGAATTTATTTTTCTGTCCTTTTTGGAAATAGTTTTTTTGCTATGCAAGAATAGCACGTTGGCTGTGATGTGCAAGGTGCTTTTCACCTCAATGCTCAGTCAAATGCTGTTTAAAAGGAAAAAAAGAAGTGCTTTTAGGAATGATGCTCTTTCACACGAAGTTTTGATGCTTTTAGTCAGGTATCATGATCCACTGGCAGATTTGTTTTCTTAATTAAAACTGCCTTTTAAAGAATTCCTGTGCATTGGTGTTCTAATATTTAATGAATTCCTATGTGCCACCCTCACTCCCTTTTTCCTTCATCTGGGCATCAAACCTTACCAGTCCTTGACATATGAGAAATATCGCGTGGGGAATCGGAAATGCCTGGGGAAGAACCCTAAAGTCAGTCCTCTCCGTCTGCTTCCCGCTCTTTCTTTTGTTCTCATTCAAAATCCTTAATTGAAGGAATTTAAAGCAAGCAAGAGTATCATTAAGAACATAACCTGCATTGATCTTTAGTGGTCAACATGCTTATTATCATTTCTTTGATTTTTTGATCCAACTATCTTATATATATTTTTTTATAATCATCATTCTGATTGTCAATAAGTTTCGAAAGAGGATTTAAGTGCTTGTGTTGAAAAATTATGGAGCTTTTTGAAAATACAGTGCAGAAACTTGTCAATCCCCCACTGACTGCTGCAACCCAACTTGATAAACAATGCATGCCTCTGACTGCTCATTAGGAGGATGCTGTTATCACTTTTTAAATCCCTACATGTGCATGCTTGCAGTGATATGTGAAATTTGATGATTTGTTTTCAAAGTCCTCTTTTGTTGATGGTGTCATGCAAGCATTGTTTTTTTTTCCTATAACTGTGACAATGTTAATGTTAAATTTAATCATTTACTTCACAATCTTACCTATCTATATCATAATGCAGTTCTATTGTGTTCCTTTTATGTGCTTCTGTATTTTGTGTAATGCTTCATCTGCAAATAAAAGTAACCAAGATATGCTAAGCTGACGTTTTTGTCCTTTATTTTCCAGGAATGTTTTGATCCTATAGTTGATTCAACAATTGGACGTGATCTTATTCCTTTGATGGTTTATGGGTAAGCATTCATATTTTTTCTCCCATTATATACAGCATAGCATTTCATTGCCAGTTTCTGCAGCCATTAACATTAACTATTTTTCAGTAAGAACTCAAAGGGCCAAGATTATGGGGGAATGTACTGTGCAGTGTTAATAGTCAAGTAAGATATAGTTTTGTATCTCCAAGCTGGTTATATCTGGAGCTTTAGGAATGTTTATGAATTCTAAATCTCTAATTTTGCAGCTCATGTATCGTATCAGCGGGTATACTAAGAGTTTTTGGGGAAGAAGTTGCAGAACTTCCCTTGGTTGCAACAAGGAATGGTGACCATGGCAAGGTGAGGATAATCAGCTGGGCTTGATATTTAGTTATTTCTCTGGCATTTGTTTGCACTCTTAAGCTTTTTCTGTGAGCTTGAATTTAATTTTTCCAGGAGGGAGTTGTGTATTTTGAGGCCTCTCCAATCCCCAATAATTTTTAGAACACGAAATTATTATATATTATACTTTTCAGCTATTGTGATATAGTTGTGAATCTTGATTTGCTTACTTTCTCAGGGATACTTTCAATTACTGTTCTCCTGCATAGAGAAGTTGTTGGCGTTTTTAAATGTGCAGAATCTTGTGCTTCCAGCCGCTGAAGAGGCCGAATCAATATGGATCGAAAAATTTGGTTTTCAGAAGATAAAACCTGAGCAGGTATGAAAGTTTCTTAATGAAAGGCGCAATTAAATATAGTTGTGAATCTATTGTTTACCTGTCTGAAATTGATTTTTACTTTGCAGCTTAGCAAATATAGAAAAAACTGCTGCCAGATGGTGCGATTTGAAGGGACATCTATGCTACAGAAAGCGGTTCCCACCTGTAAAATTGTTAATCAAAGTATCGAGTCCATTGGATTATGTAGAAAGGAGTAATGGGGAGCCTTTATATATATATATATATATATATATATATATATATTTTTTTTTTTTTAATTTTTAGTGAGAGGGAGAAGACGGCTGATCTTTTAGTTTCTACAGTTTTGATCTTATTTTTTCATATTGATGTATAGGCTAGATATTGAAGGAAGTACATACATGTCTAGTCCTCGACGGAAGCTATTTGGGCTTACCGCTTTGTCATTTATTTCAATTGAGTTGGTAATTTTACTTTTGATTCTGAAGCTGAAGTTCAATGTACTTTTGTGCCAGTGAGAGGAAGGCATGATTATATTGGTTTCTCGTTTTTCCTTTTTTTTATAGAGAAAATAACAGATAATGATACAACCAAGAGAAAGTCCGTTCCAGAATTAATCGAAGAGTAATTTCGCATTACCTAAATCGAAGGCAGGGTACGGTGCCTGTTTCACGAGGATGGTCTCCAAGCTCGATGCGAACAGACGTGTACAAAGCCTTCCGTTTACGGTCTGCTCGGTGCAAACAGACGTGTACATAGCATTTCTTTCATGTTTTAGTAATAAATTGCAATGTCTGTCATCGTCACCTATGTAGCACCTTCTGCTTTCAACCATAAAAAGGGGAAACGCGTGCAAGACAACTACATGCTCTTTTCCATCCTTACCACAATCTCTCTGTCTGTTGTCTTAGCTTATGGACCTTCCTAAATTCAAATCTGCCCAAATCTCTTTTTTCCTTTTTTTTTCTTTTTTTTTTTTTTGGTAACCCGGGGTGTCTGGGCCAGCTTACGCGCATCACAACTAATCCCCGGGCCCACTGAACATCCTGCAAGCCCAGTGAGCATATAAGACACCACAGGGGTGACAGGCGTGCACGGTGAAGCTTGAACCCTGGTGCAGAGGAAGGGAACAAGTCCCTTCCACCGCTGGGCCACAAACCTCAAGTGCTTCTTTTCTAGAATCTACAATCATCACCACATGCACGAAGTGATCTTAATGCCCATACATTTCTTACCTGCCACGCTATAGATCTTGAGTTCCAAACCACGTCGGAAATCTATATAAAAAGGTGCTGAACAAGGCATACATGCCTCGAGATATCAACCAGAAAACCATGAAGCATTTAGCAAGGAGAATCCAGGCTTCAAATTATTTGTACTTTACCTTGGATTCTTATGGTACTGGCATAACAAACCACAATACATCACAATGCAATGCAAAAATATCCTGATAAGGAAGGTACTGATTGACAATTGTTCAACATTGAACATTCTGCCAAGGTACATGCCGAGAGAAATGCTTATTGATGGCACACATGAAACCAAGTATCATGATGACGATAGCATATGATGGCTTGTCGAGGTAGATAATTGGGATCCTAGAAGTAGAGTTGTATGTAGGGTCACAAGTGTTCTTGGTGACACTGCAGGTAATGAATATCCATTCTTCCTATAGTCTATTGTTAGGAAGGCCATAGATCCATGCGACTAGAGTGGTAGCCTCTTCATTACATCAATGCTTGAAATATATCATGAATGAGATGCTAGTAACTGTCAAGGCTGAAGAGAGAATTTTCATGATAAAAAATGTGGCTCTATCATTTATTGAGGCTGAAAATTTCAAAGTTGAGAATATTCACATCTTTGAAATCATGAATGCTGAGTGAGTTCCTGAGAACATAATATTAAGAAGGCCAAAGATTTCAAAAGTAGCAAAGATGGCTGCCAATTGCTTCCTGAAACATGAGAATCCTTTTTGGTATGATCCTAATACTAGGATGCTAGACCGAATCAATGTGATGAAATTAAAATATGTTGACCAAAGATTTGGACTTGGATATAAACCCAAGAAAGATGACTATAAACGGGTCACCAAGATCAATAGGGGAGCAAGAATGACAAAGATTGAAGGGCGAGAACCAGAAGAGGAAGAATTTATTATCCTGCCACTCCAAACAACCTTCCCAAAACTTACTCAGGTGATCAGATCTGACAATGAAATACTGAAGATAACAAACCTCTACACTAGTGCTTTGGAATGTGAAGACAGAGCATATTGAGGAGGTAAAAGTCAAAGTGGAGGATGAGATGCTGTCGTAATTGTCTATACACACCGTCGATGAAATCCCTGCAAAATCCTTTGTGAAGAATTTGGCTAACGGTGAAGTGTACCAGAATTGGAAAATAGAGTCTGTTCCTATTATGTTAAAAAAATTAATTGTTAAGAAGAGCATCGACATACAC
>Ga0307517_10004541_pt1 | contig 21286 bp, 8 predicted proteins | sample 23_EM_MG_FD_194515 | JGI IMG/M metagenome (GOLD analysis project Ga0307517, IMG submission 194515) | Populus trichocarpa ectomycorrhiza microbial communities from riparian zone in the Pacific Northwest, United States - 23_EM | ecosystem: Host-associated > Plants > Roots > Unclassified | place...
TTTATTTTATTTTTATTGGGTTGCTCTCGTCTCATGATCTGGTCACAGGTTTGACAAGTTAATCTAACTGACTTTTTTTTTTCTTCTAAGAAGTTATCTCGGTCTCATGATTCAGGTCATGGATCCTTTAAAAATTGATTTTATTTTTATTAGGTTGCTCTCGTCTCATGATCTGGTCACAGGTTTGACAAGTTAATGTAACTGACTTTTTTTTTTCTTTTTTTAATTGACTTTTTACCTAATTTCATCATTTAATGTTGTGTTTGATTGAGAATTAAGTTTTATAATTTGTTTTAATTTTCTTTTTATTAGTTTATTTCAGCTTCATTACTCGAGAACAATGCTTAATAGGTTAACTTAGATTTACTTGACTAATTTTTTATGTCATTCTCTTAATTAAAATTTTTACAAATTTTATCATTCAACATTAAACCCGACATGAGTGATTGAGAATTGAGTTTGATAATTTGTTTTGATTTGCTCTTTATAGGTTAACCCGGGTTAAATCAAGTCATTTTTTTATTTTTTTCTATGAGGTTATTTCGATTTGATGACTCAGGTCACGAGTTTGATGGATTAACTCGAATTGTTTTTTATGTTCTTTTTTAATTAATTTATTTTTATTCGATTTGTTTTCCATATGATATCTCAGGTTATGTTAACCCGGGTCACTTTTTTAAGTCCAATTTTAATTGATTTGTTTTTCAATTTTATCTTTCAATATTGGTTTGATTAAGAATTAGACTTGATAATTTATTTTGATTTGCTTTTTATATGGTTATCATAATCTATAATCTTAGTCGCAGATTTGACATATTAGCTTGAGTTGATCCAAATCAATCCAATATGTTGTTATTTTAATATTAAAAATAGATCTCATCTTGAATTTTAATTTTTAATTAAACTATGTTTTTATGAGTTGTATGAATTGTTTTTAAACCTATAAATTCAACCAAGTTATATCGAGTCAACCCTTACATGATTAAAAAAATATTTTGCTAAAAAAAATAATTTGTAATATCTAAATATTTTGTTTTCATTTAAAAAAAGTATACCCTATCCCAGCATGGCTCGGGTAAATAATACAGTAACTCTATTAGTTAATATGCTTATTTGTACAAAAATTAATAAATAAACAAACGCATATGATAATGAGAACAGTACCATCCTGGACTCGTAGCAATAGTTGATCAAGTACAGATTTTGATATGGCAAATGAAGGCAAAAAAGTCTACGTACCCCTGTCCTCATAATGAAATAAACAATCTTTTGAGTAGGCGTACATATTAATCTGTGATAAAGCCTTCTTTGCCGGTGCTGTCCAAGCATAGATTAATAAAAATTTATTTATTTAAAATTATTATTTATTTATTTTCAGATTATTTTATAAAATTAAAATTTTAAAAATAAAAAAAAATATCATTTTAATATATTTTAAAATAAAAAATACTTAAAAAATAATTATTATCACACCTCTAAATTAAAAAAACACCTCTTTGTATTCTTTTATAACAAATGGAGGAACCGGTAAAATATTTGAGATCATGTCTTAAAAGAATAGTAGTAAAGCTTGACTAATTCTATCCAACCGTGTCAAAATAAAAAAAAAAAGGGTTAAAATCCTTGAAACATTGAAAATACCTTCAAATAAAATTATTATATACTACTATACAAAAAAAAATATAAAAAAAAATAAAAAAACATTGAAGGGAGAAAAATAGCTTGGACTTGGAGACTTGAAGGTGGTAGGGGACCACCGAAAGGAGAAGAGTTCCACCACTTATCCGCAACCTGCTCCCTCTTCCACGTCTGTTCAATTCCCCACTTCCATCCTTTTTATTAAAAGAATTGGCCATGCCAAGAAAACAACGACGTTACCCTTTGACTCCTTCTTCCCCTACAATTAAATCCCCTCTTCCCTCTCCTCCAATCTTTGCATCTCTCTCTTTCTTTTTCTCTAAAGAAACAAAAATGGGGAGAGACGAACTCTGCATAACCGTACCCAGTCTTTTTCACTGTCCGATTTCTCTCGACGTAATGAACTCTCCCGTGAGTCTCTGCACCGGCGTCTCATACGATCGCTCCAGTATCCAACACTGGCTCGACTCCGGTCACGACACCTGTCCTGCCACCATGCAAGTCCTCTCCTCCAAGGACTTTGTTCCTAACCTCACTCTCCGCCGCCTTATCAACCTCTGGACCTCCTCGAACTCCTCTCCCTCGACTGCAGATTTGGAAGAGAAGGTTATGGCTTGGATTGAAGAAATTAACAACGCAAAACCCGAGAGGTGTTTGGATTCGATTGTGGAATTTGCTAGTCGTGGAGAGGTGAACCGAAGTCTTTTGGCAAGTTTTGATGGTTTTTTGGAGACTATCGTTGGTGTTTTGAGCATAAATGGCATGCAAATTCGTGTTTTGGAGTCGGTTGTCAGGATCTTAAGTTTAATTTTGCTTGAAAACGGAGTCAACGAAAAATTGCACAAACTAATCCTCAAATCATCTTCGAACTCGAGTTGTTTACCTTCATTTATTTCTATTCTGCGAAATGGGAGTTTAGAGTCCAAGATGGCATGCTTCACTGTTTTAGAATCAGTTACTACAAACAACGAATCAAAGCGATTCATTGCAGGAGTGGAGAACAACTTCTTGCCTGTTATAATTCATCTCATCAAAATAGATAACGACAACCAAGAGTTACACGACGTGGTTTTATCGTTCTTGATTGCGGTTTCTGTGGCTCGCTCCATCAAGTCACAGCTGGTTCAACTCGGAATCGTCGAAGTTTTATCTAACATGATGTCGAGCAAAAACGCTGCCATTTCTGTCGTGGAGAAGTCACTGAAGATATTGTCAATGGTTTGCACGTGTGCGGATGGACAGTCAGCGCTAAGCGGTGACCAGAAATGTGCGGGGGCAATAGTGGAGAGACTAATGAAGGTCTCAAAAACGGCAACGGAGGATGCCGTGGTGGTGCTGTGGAGCATGTGTTGTTTGTTCAGGGATGAGAAGGTGGTGGAGAAAGTGGCGAGGAGCAACGGAGTGACAAAAGTATTGCTGGTTATGCAAAGTGAAGTAGGGGAAGGGAATTATGTAAGGAGGATGTGTGGTGACTTGATCAAGGTTTTGAGGTTTGGGTGTAAGAATGTCGGTGGATTTAGTGGGGCGGTGAGCTATGAGACCAAAACTACACATATCATGCCTTGTTAAATCTTGATATGCTGACTATGTTGTTGATCTCTGGGGGTTTTGTGGATTATGTGTAATTGGGAGTTTTTCTCTCGACATTATCAAACACATGAACAGATAAAAGACTCGATTTTCCCCCTTTTTTCTAGAATTTGAACTTGTAGCTTTAGCTTCGTGTCTAATGAAAAAATTTACTCAGTTACATGACTTTATGGAATATTTTTCTAGCTCCAATACCCTTTTCAGATCAGATAATATATATACCATCTAATTGATACAGTGTGGAAACATAACAAAAGAAAGAAGGGATAACACCATATCGAGTAGTTCCATCCCATATTTTGCAACTGCTTGGCTTAATTAAGATGCCTGGAGAAAGAAAGCACTTTATGCTTTTTTTTTTTTTTCTTATTAACAACTTATCCTTTGTTTTCCAATAATTATTTTGAGAAAGCATTTGCGGCTTCCTTTCTTTCACTGGTGTTTTTTTTTTTTTTTTCAATTTGAAGTTGTTGCTTGGTATCATTGTGATGGTTTACGTACTGGGCGAAGAAAACTAATAATCAAGAACTTGTTGAAACTGTTTCTACAATTATTTGGACGAAGATTGATTTGCGTTTTTCTTTCTTGACTAAAAGATTATTTATCAACCAAAGTATTGTGGGTTTCCAATGATGCACTCTGTCTGAGTGTTTGGGAAGGAGGATTCGTAGAAGGAAAATGATTTCCAAATAAATAAATCATTCTAAAAGTCTGTGAAAACTGATCTTACAAGTGACAATCAATGAATTATAGATCCCCCAGGAGTATTAAGTAATTGATGGGAAATGATGGTTTTGAATATCATCCACGTAGTCAAAATAATAAAATGAATTTATTTGTAATTTTTTAAGATAATGTTAGATAAATATAAAATTATTTAGAGATTTATTATCTAAATATTTAATCTTCTTTACTTTGAATAATTCTTTAAAAATTGGATTGTCACAAACAATAAATCGTTTAATTGTCCGGTCTCTAGTGATAATCCACACCACCAATGAGAAATCTTCTAAACTCTTATTTAAGAAAGAGAGATTGCTATGCCTAGAGTGTTAGCTCTTTATTTTGTAACTAGCTTTTGCACCGACCAAGTTAACTGGATTATATTGGAAAAACTCTTACACTGTTTAATTTTAAACCCGATCCAAGCTAAGAGTCGGATCGAGATGTTTTTTTTTGTTTGTTAATTTCATCAATTTTTTGTTAATTTCACTCTCCTAATTTTCTTACTGGCCGGCCAAGTCGATTAGGTTATGTTAGGACAACTCCCACATAATTTAATTTTAAATTCAGGCTAGACAAGAGTTGAGTTGGAAGGTCTTTTATGCCAATTTCATCATTTTTTCTCAATTTCATCCTTATATTTTTTTTTATAGTCCTTCGGAATGTCTTGAGATCGATAAAGTCAATTAGATCATATTAAAATAACTCCCACATGATTTAATATTAAACCTGAACTAAACAATGAGTCAAGTAAGATGATTTCAAGGTTGATCTGCTAGGCTGGACTCAATAAAAACACATAATAATTCTATATAACCTAGATATTTTTTGTTATGTACAATTTTTTTATATATTTTTGTATCCAACCCAGCATTGTAGTGTGAAAACTAGTTTGTTTTTTATGACTTGGACTTGCTCAATTAATATCAGTGAAACCTTAGATGGAAAAACAGTAAGCGAAACCTTTTATAGTAGAGGTATGAATGATGGCATGCTTCTTCTTCTTCTTCTTCTTTTTTGCCAAAGTTGTAAAGTATTGGCAAAGACCATTCATTGGTACTTTTTCCAAAAGGGTGTTGGGTACATGTATACATGCTAAAAACAATTTATGTTTGAATGTCAAAATGATCACATGCATGCATCAAGTAATACATGCATGTCTTGGTGAAAGATGAAAAGAAAATGGTAGCAATAAAATCTCATCAAGCATTTCATATTCTCACATTTATGTTGCACATACATGCATGTTATATTAGGTAAGCATCATGTCGAAGATGCATGGGCATGTAAGAGATAAAATGGAGACATAAATAAACAAATCATCTTATCTCCTTCATTATCTGGGAAACATGACGACTTTTGTTTGGGTTTCCACACACGAGGCTGCATTATTTTCTTAGCCTCTAAAAAAGTTAATGGGTCTCCTCTTTGATGGGTTGGGAGGCATGGAGGCTGAGTAATTGAATGTGATTGTTGACCTTCGACTTCTTGGATCCTTACAAAAAAAGTCCACTTGTAGGAGGAGGATCAAGGGACTTCTGATATAAGTTAGCATTAATGAAGGAGGAGGAAAATCTTTTGAAGGTGTATTCTAGGTATCTCTCTTTTCATATGCTTATTTAAATTAGCTCAGTGCGGTTGACGGGCATTAGTTATAATTACTTTGTGAGGTGATTATTTATAGAAGAAAATCAGAAGCCTTTAACGCCTCCTTGGAAAGGGAAAATGTAAGGTGTCATCCATGAACTAACGGACATTTCTATTCCAATATGAACACTCGAAGGCCCAAAATTAGAAATCCTGAGTCGTGGCATGACTCCTGAGCCCAAGGTGTGATCCCCAAGCCTAAGAAGACAGGCATATGTCCGCGGAGCTGTCCTCCTACTACTACGAGTAGACTTGGGAACGGGCTTGCCTGCACTTATTCATATTTATCGAACCCGGTTTGGAAGTTAATGATTTGGTTAAGGAAATCCCAAGTTACATAAGATGATCCTAGTCACCCGGGTTAATTTAAAAATTTTTAAAAAATATTAAAGATTTTAATATTTTATATGAAAAAATTAAGAAGCAATCTATGTGGATATAGGCTATACATGTTGTAAATAATGTAGTTTAAAAAATTATTTCAAAAGATTTTTTATTCCACATTGAAAAGATACTACTATCTTATTATTCTGAGTTAAAGTATTTCAACCAATTTTTTTAAAAAACAATATAAATTTAGATTTTTATGACGTGTTTTTGTATATAAAAAAATCTCAAATGGAATTCAAAAAGTTCATGCATACATCTAATTAAATAAACCGAGAACTATTTATGTAACAAAAAATTATCAAGCCTAATCCCTACCTAACCAAAATTAATCAGCCAAACCTGTGACTCAGGTAATGGACTAAATTGGATTCAATAATTTTTTTTTATATAATTTTCGATCTAAAATAAACAACTATAAAATCAAGAAGCAAGAAAATATCAAATTGAAACAAATTACGTTGCTCACTTAATAATCAACCAAAAATTAAGTGATAAAATTGAAAAACAAAACATATGTAATTGATAAAAATGAAAAAATAAGAAAGAAAGAAAAAATAAAAATAGGTCCAGTCTCTCGAGCTAGAAAGACCCAGAGTTCCTGGGTCTCTAGAAAAAGGCCCAGGTTCGCGGGCCTGGAGCAGCCCAAACACCTAGCCTTGTTTTTTGTTTATTTTTCTTAAGGGGCAGACGATTGGTCGTCCACTCCTTAATGCTTTGAAAAAAATAGTAGGCGGCACGTTGCCTGCACTACTCTGATTTTAGCAACCTCTAGTTACTGAAAAATTAAATTGGTCTATTTCGGATCAAGAAAAACTTATTTTCAACCATATTTTGACCTAGAAAAACCAAAAGAACACCCTAAACACTTTGTTAAACATATCTACAACCTCTAATAGCTTAGAAATTAACTCTAAAACGCACAATCAACCTGAAATAAAAAACAAATATCTTGTATAAACTTTTTCCATTAAAAGAAACACATTGAGACCAAAACCACATGTTTTCTTGGTTGGAATTTATATTAACTAAGACTTTCTCTCTCCTCTCTTAAATAAGGAACCAAAAAATAAGAAAAATGATATTTGGAATCAAATTGAATCTCATAAATTGTTAATGATTGAAAGTTTATAATTCTAAAAATTGGAGGACCAAAGTATACATTTAGCCTTAAGTTTAGAAAAACCATATCTTTTTGATGTTTTTTTTTTCATTTTAGCACCCTATCTTTGAATCTTGTCTTTCATTAATAAATGTGCTTTAATTGACCATTATGTGGGATATAAAGGTGTAATAAAAAAAATAAACAGGCTTAAAAAATGAAGACAAATCATTATGGCAATCTAGAATGAATTGTTCCTTAGTAAACAATGACATGAGAAACAATATTTTCCCCATGTATTTTAGAATATTCCTTAATGAATGAGTGGGGTTACAAAAATAATGGTTTAATGACATTAAAAGTCTATCTAGTATCAATTTTAAAAAAAGAAACACTTTGTCTTCCTGTTTTAAGCTATTAAATTTTTATGATTTGGTTTGTTGGGTAGTAAACACAGTTATTAAATTCAACCTGGGCCAACCTGAGGTTGACTTGGCCAAGGAGTTAGGTCTCGGATCACACTAGTTGACTTAGAATAATAAAATAAAAAATTATGTTAGAGGTTTTAATATCTCACATTGTAAATTTTTACAACAATACATGTGAATGTAAGCTATAAAAAATATGAGGCATGCAATATAATATGGTTATTTTATATCGAAAAGTTAAGAAACAATCCATATGGATATAGGTTATATAAAAAAAAAGTTTAGTATAGCTATCCCACATCGAAAAATTAAGAAACAATTCATTTGAATGTAGGCTATATATAATTATCCCACATCAAAAAATTATGTGAGGCATGAAGTGTAGTATAGTTATCTCATTTTAAAAAGTTAAGAAATAATTCATGTGGATGTAGACTATTAAAATAAAAATATAAGACTAAATACTCATAAATTAATTTTACAATTTTTTCAAATATATATATATATATATAAATAAAGTCCAGTCTCACCTAGGCGATACTAGGTCACTTGGATTTGACTCTAGGTTACACTAGGGCTCCTTAAGGTTTTTATTGTTTAAAACCCGGCCAAATCCCTAAATTATATGGTATCGCATTAATCTGTCAGGCTAAACTGAATTTTATAAATATGAAAGTAAATGTTCTTTTATTTATAGTCAACTTAATTTTAAGTTAATCTTGATTTAAAAAAAAAAAAATATACACGAGCTTCTTAGTGGTTCTAATTTTAGAAAGAAGAAAAATTGAATAAAATTTTAAAAATTGTTATTTTAACAACTTTTTATTTATTTATTTTTCTATGTTTAATTTGTTTTTGGGGAAATTTGGGTTAGATTTAAAAAATTTCGTGAGCAACCACGCCACGAAAACCCTAATCAACGATTTTTAAATTTTGTCCCCACAACAAGTCAGCAACTTCCTGGATAGTTCTACAAATGAATTCCCCCTATCTTCAATCTCAGCTTTCTACAGCTTAATCTACGTGCAGGGAAAGGGAACCTAAAAGACATTGATACCTTGTGGCCAAGCATTATTTGTCTCCAACTTGTTGAAGTAAATATCATTTCAAGAGAAAACGATCAAGCCATCTTCAGTTCATCATTCACAAAACCATTAAGCTCTGCTTTGAATAGCTCATTGCCACAACTTACACTGCAAGTTACCATCTTCTATCCAAGAAGGAAGCCAATGAGCTAGCAAACATTTGGCCTTGCTATGGTGCCGAGGCTTCCATCTCAATCCTAATACTTCCATTCCATAACAGTATTAAGAGAGTGTTTGACAGTATGGTTATAGTTATTTTTCAAATAACTTTTCGTGCCGAAATGCATGCTAACTATGTTTTTTCATTTTTTAAAAATTATTTTTGACATCAGCACATCAAAACGATCCAAAACATACAAAATATATTAATTTTTTTTAAAAAATTTAATTTTTTTAAAAACGCGGTGCAGTCTCTAAATCTATTCATTGTTGTTGAACTGCCAACCAATTAGTTTCTTGACGCAGCTATCGATTTTTATCAACACAACTTTAAATGTCTAGTGCTGCTGCCAACCATAATCATAATAGATAATAAGAGTATAGAGAACAAATCATATTGAATATAATTTCATCATCTTGATAGAAAATTTAACAAGTTAATTTGAATTGACTCGAATAATTATTTTTATTAATTGTTTTTTTTAATTTTATTATTTAATATTAAATTTATTAAAAATTATACATCATAATTTATTAAATTATGCAACTCCAAACCCCAAAATTTCAAGCAGCAAGAAATTGCCATGCAAGGGTAAAATGACAGCGGATCTAGGAAAATAATTGATGTGCATCTACAACCCTATAAGCTCAGCCTCTTGGACCGGCTCATCCCCGCTACTTATGCCGCACTTACGATTTTCTACTCCCAAGACTGAAGCCAATAATTTTGACATCATCCAAACCTCGGCTCATTTACAGACTTCCCTCTCAGAAACGCTTAATCTCCTCTATCCATTTTCAGGTAGGGTGAGAGATAACATCTATATTGACTGCTTTGATGAAGGTGTGCCGTTTGTGGAAGCCCGAGACCTTCTTGCCATGTCTGAATTTTTTGAACATCCAGAAATCGAGGAGTCGAACAAATTCATTTCATGCTGTTCCTTCTCCAAGGAACCAGGGGATGAGGTACCCCTGTTAGCTTTCAAGTGAACACATTTTTATGCGGCAGAACGGTAATTGGCGGGCGTATATCTCGAAGTCCACGCCCTGATTATCCTTGGGTGGAATGTGGGCTGCGATTATCCGTGGGGGCATAAAATAGAACAGTCCATCCTGATTTTGCCAGGACATCATCCATCTTTCCACCAACAGATTCTTTCATAAAAAGTAGGATTCTACAGTTGAGGCGAGAACGTCTTAAGAAGATCTTTGTTTGATCACAATTCACTTGCCACACTGAGGCAAATGGCAAAAGGGAATTGTGACGAGCACTGTCTTATTTCATCTGGAAACATTTCATGGCTGCATTTAGAGCTACAACAGGCTCCTCAAGGCCATCCGTTGTATGACAAGCAATGAACATGCAGCAGCTGACAAGGTCCATTTGCCAATACGGAGATGGACATAGGGTTGCATGAACTGACCGACATATTAAGTGAAGCTATTGCGAAACTTGATCAATGGTTACTTGAAAAGTCACAAGGAGACGAAGGAATTCAAGATGTTTCAAAAAGCATAGACATGCTAGAAGATGTGCTTATTGAGGAAAAAATAGATAGGCACTCCATCACAATTTGGACTAATATTGGAGTTGATAATGTTAGTCTTGGAGCCTTGAAGCCTGTTTGGATTGGGGCTTTTGGGAAAGTTGGTGCTGCGCTTATGAATTTCACTATTTTGATTGAAACAAAAGGGAGTAGAGGATTTGAGGCATGGATCACAAAAGATAAAAAAAAAGAGGCTATATGGAGGACGATCCTGAATTCCTAGAATATGCAACTCCGAACCCCAAAATTTCAAGCAGCAGAAATTGCCATGCAAGGGTAATTTGACAGCGGATCTAGGAAAATAATTGATCTGCATTTAATAAAAAGGTAATGTTGAAAGCCAAAAAAAGAAGACGACGAGGACGACGACAATAATAATAATAAAGGGAAATATTATTAGGCAAGCCAGACAAGGCATTGGTTTTCTTTTCTTAGTCTCCATGTTTGTATGTGAAATATGTAGTCGGATTCAAATGTTTTCTTATGCAAAATACAAAAAAGAAGTTAACTCCATTTTCATACAAGATAATGACCAACTGCAAAGAACAACACCATTCTCTAATCTTAAACCCTAGTTAGCACAAAGTAGAAAAATGATCCTTATTACTGATGGTAACATCTCAAAAAAGAAGCAGCAACACCATTGGATGTTTTTCTATGGTTGATTTACTGTAACAAAACAGTCAGTGCAACTCTGAATGGTAGAGTCTGAATAAGTTGCTGAATTTCTCATAAAGAAAAAGATCAATTTAGCCGTATGAAGATAAAGATGTGCATCTAATAAAAGTAATCCCCACACTCCAGATGATTGGCTTTCTTCTAGTTACTGCTGCTTCTATGTGATTTGACAAGCTTCCAATTCTGTGAGTTATAATTAGAGAGTAAAATAAAACCATTCTTAGGGTCTCACCTTACAGCTTAATTTGTGCAAATGTTAGTTATAAGACATTTTATAAATAAAGCAATCGTCATTTGGTATGCTTAAAGAAAGACTTCATTTTCTATTCTCACATTTGCTCAAATCTTTTCATTAAAAAAATAAATCAAAAAATGCATATAACCACACAATCTCTATTCAGGTTATCCACTATAAAACAAAGAGAAACAAATTAATCAAACAATGTGTAAGTAAAGTTGCCTAAAGCATTCCTTTCTAGTTTCTAGCAACTAATAGTAAGAAAAAAGCATAAGTAAACTGCCCAAAGCTATTCCTTTCTAGATTCTAGCAACTACATTCCACAGTGTGTTTCCATACGGAACATCTTGCTATTGCAATTAGATTCAGCCGGTAGCTCGGGTTCCACTAAAAAATATCATTGGAATAAAATGAAGTTTAAAAAGGAACAGCGTGCTCAACTAAATCACAGGTATTTGAGTGAAAAACTAACAAAACGAGAATAATAAAAAAAAATAGTTAGGTAGGGGTCCTGTACAGTAAGTAGCTGATGGTAACAAAACAGTATCTTCCATTGTATCTTCAAATTTTACATGCATTCCAGTGGTCAATTGATAAATCACCAGCAATAAAACTTAATGACATTATTATCAGACTGTGAGCATATGTGGCAATCAATTAAGAAAATAAGTCAACAAACAATGAAAGTGGATTCACTGGAACTCATGCGAGAATTTTAAATCAGTATTGCAAGCACAATATCTTTCATGCTAATAATAAGAGACCAACCATGTTGAATTTTCTTATTCCAAGTGCGTACAAATGCAGAAACGAAAATTAGTTTACAACCATTTCACCAATAGAAAAAGCAACCAACGAGAAAAACAAGGGACAAGAATTACCAGCAGCAATGACAATCAATCCCCAATTCACAGCCACCAATCAAGTAGGAGCAGCATCCAACTCGCGCAACTCCTTGTGCCTCAAGTACCGATGCAAGATAGTAAGCCTTGCCGTCTCAAATGCAAAGTATCCCAAAGCCGAAAAGCAAGCACTATGAACCACTCTAGGACCCATTCCCCTAGTAAAACCTACCCACCCTTCCTCCGTCAAAATCTGCTTCACTGTCGCCGAAACACCACTATACATTACAGCTGCAGCCTTATCCACAACGTCCTTATTCATTTGGGTCATCAACCTGGTCTTAACCACATCAAGTGGTGTGGTTAAAGACGCTGAAATAGCCCCAGCCAGTGCCCCACAGCTCACACTTTCAATTGGCAGCAAACTGTTCTTTTTAGTCTTAGTCAAAACAGCAGCTTTTAAATACTCGAATGAAGAATAACTCAGAACACCAGCAGGCAAATTCCTTAACAAAGTAGCAGAATACCCTGCATAAAGACCCAAGATACCATCTTTTTCCAAAATTCTCAGCAAAACTTCCCAAGATCTCCCCTTTGCACCAGCTTGCATTTGCTGCGTAATCAATTCTTTAGGCACCATTATTGCTGATGACACAATATTGCCCATTGCACCAGCAGTTGGAGGGATAAGCACGGATGGATACTTCTCAAATTTTGACAAAATTGATTTACCAAACTCACAAGTACCAAAATACACGGCTGAAGATGCAGTAGAACCCACAATAACAGCAGATACACCACTATAAAACCCCAAAATCCCTTTATCTTGAAAGGTCTTAATCACAGCATCAAGTGTATTTTTATAAATCTGAGATGCACCCTTTGTTTGCAACTTCGTTTTAATTGTATCAAGCGGGTGCAGACACACATAAGTAAATGCACCGGCTATGCCGCCGCCACCTGCTCCTATAAGTGCTCTCTCAAAAACAGAGAGGTTTTTCATTAAAGATTGGACTTTGGGGCTGTTTCTTGAGGTGGATTGGACCCATTTTGGGCTTTTTGGTGCGAAAATCTGGGAATTTAAGGAGTTTGAGGCAAATGGGAGGGTGGTTTTATTGCGGGTTTTGGTCGGTTTTTCTGGGTTTTTAATCAATATAAGAGAGGAGAATTGAGCGAAGAGGTTAGTGAAGTCAGTTTGGATTGCTGGGTTGTGGTGATTTTGAGAGTTTGGAGATGGGAGGCCTAGAGATGCACACAGATTTGCCTCCATTTCTGAGGCGAAAAAAACACTTCTTTCGCTACCAGCCTCTCATCTTCTTTCCAAGGGTTTTTTAGAAGCCAACATTTACATGAGAGAGCAGAAACGGTGCCGTTAGAAGAAGGCACCAACGCACCAGCTACTACCAAAAGACGGCCTTTTTCTTGTGCCACTTATTTTAAGCCCACAGCATTGCAAGTCAGAAAACAAGCTCAAGATAACAAAAAGAGACTACAAGGCCGATGACTGATAATCCCAAAGGAAAGCCCATTCTTTGTATACATTTTGATCAGCTGCGAACTGCAGGTCTTTTCCCTCCAAATTCTCTCAGGCCGAGAGAAACAGATCATAGAATCAGATAAGCAAGAAAGATTCAGTTTGGGGTTCTCAAATCTTCTGTTTCTTGCAAGAGCAACTTCTCTATATCCAAATATCAGATAATCATATCTGTGATTTCAATGCGTTCGTTTTCTTTTCTTGTTTTCTTGCTCTCGTTCTTTCTCTTATTTGACTTCAGCTTTCCCTCTCTTTCCGTCTCTTTCTTGCCAGATAGAAATGTTACTCTCTATGGTGATGCACATCTCACAAACAATGCCATTAGTCTCACTCAACAACACACCTGCCCTGCTTCATCATCATCATCATCATCATCTTCTAATGGGGTTGGGAAAGCTCTCTACCTGTACCCAATTAGGTTTCTTGATCCTATAACTAACACAACCGCGTCTTTCTTTTGTCGATTCTCATTTTCCATTATTCGATCCCCACTTTGTTCTTCTGGTGATGGTATGGCATTCTTGATTACCTCTAATGCTGATTCTTTTAGTCTCTCAAAAGGGTACATGGGTCTTCCAGAACCAGCCTTAAACCCTCAAGATTCATTCATTGCAGTGGAATTTGATACAAGTTGTGATCCTTCGCTTGGTGATATAAGTAGCAATCACATTGGAATTGATGCTAACACAATTGTCTCTTTTGCTGCAATTGATGCTGTGTCAGTAGGGATTGATCTACAAAGTGGGAGGCAGATCACGGCTTGGATTGAGTACTCAGATTCATCCAAGTTGATTCAGGTGTGGGTCAGTTACTTTCAAGTCAGGCCACCAAGTCCTATTCTTGTGGCTCAGGTTGATCTCTCTGATCATTTCAAAGAGTACATGCATGTCGGTTTCTCTGCTTCGAATGGTCAGGGTTCAGCTGTTCACATTGTTGATCATTGGCGGTTCAAAACTTATGCGACTCTCTCGTCCGTGACACCTAGAGATACAAGTGATAAGGGGGATTGTTTAATGTGTTATCCAGAGAATCCAATGTACAATTACGGGCCCGGTACTCAAAATGGATGGAAAAAAAAGCTACTAGAAATGGCTTTGGGATTGGGAGGTTTGGCTGCATTTACTGTCTCCTTAATTGTAGTTCTTTTTGTTATCATTTTCTTTGCGATAAAGAAAGGAAAGGGTGTTGGCGGAAGAACTAAAGAAGGCCGAATTAATAGAGTACCAAGAAGGCTGTCAATTACTGAGATTAGGACAGCAACAATGGGATTTCACCGAAGCAGAATTATTGGTCAAGGCGCTTCTGCTACAGTTTTTAAAGGGTATCTGTCCTCTTGTGGATCAGTGGCAGTTAAGAGGTTTGATCAGGCAGGGATTGAATGTGCTCGCAATCCTTTCATCACTGAGTTTGCAACAATGGTAGGTTGCTTAAGACATGAGAACTTGGTTCAGCTTCAAGGATGGTGTTGTGAGGGAACGGTATTAGCTCTAGTCTATGAATACTTGCCCAATGGTAGCCTTAACGAAGTGCTTCACAAGAACTCCAGCTCTGCAATTTTTCTCTTGTGGAAGCAAAGAGTAAATATAGTCCTTGGAGTTGCTTCTGCTCTTTCATATCTACATGAAGAATGTGAGAGACAGATAATTCATAGAGATGTGAAAGCTTGCAATATATTGCTTGATGCAGAATTCAATGCCAAGCTTGGAGATTTCGGTTTAGCGGAAGTCTATGAACATAGTTCTGTGATGAGAGCAGCTACTATACCAGCTGGGACAACAGGATATCTCGCTCCTGAGTATGTTTACTATGGTGTTCCATCGGTGAAATCTGATGTTTACAGCTTTGGTGTGGTGATGCTAGAAGTAGCCACGGGAAAAAGACCTGTAGATGATGTTGGTGCAGTGCTGGTCGATCGGGTATGGAGCTTTTGGGAGAAAGGGAAACTGATAGAGGCTGCTGATTCAAAGTTGGTAGGGATGTTTAATACACTGGAAGTTGAGAGGATGCTCATGGTGGGACTTTCTTGTGTGCACCCAAATCATGAGATGAGGCCAACAGTTAAGGAGGCAGCTGTGATTCTTAGAGGCCAAGCGCCACTTCCTGTTTTGCCACAGAGGAAACCAGCAGTGGGATTTCAGTCTGTTTTGTCAGAGGATTCCGATGAAACACTGAATTTAGCAGGAGATAACAGTCCATGTACTGATGATGTAACATGGATGACACCTAGGACCAGTTTTGGCTAGAACAAGCTCAGAAAACATCGTGCATTTAAATGTATGCGTATGAAAAACCATCTGCAGTTTGAGTTTTAATTTCTTTTGATAATTTTCCTGTTTCTGAAAAACTGATATGATCTTTTGCTAAGTTTGTGGATCTTTTAGATCTCTATGTGTCATCATGCATGTCAAGATGTTCAAAGAATTGTATGCCTCATGGTGTATAAATGAGAAACAATTATTTTTTCAGACTTCTGTATTTAGGCAAATATGGATGCCTTCTTATCTATTCCCGAAAGGTGAAGGATAATTGAGTGCCTAGTTTTTTGTATATCATGATTTCGCAAGTTATTCGAAACCATGCTAATCAATTCTCAAGTTGTTTTCTCAAGGCATTATACTTATAACGATGATGTGCCTTTGCTGGACAAGATAAATCTGCATTTTCAATGCCATGAAGCACTCAATAATACCTATCCCAATTGCTAGGAATTGAGATGTACATTTATTTTATCAGTCAGCATATTGCAAAAGTCTTTAGTTGGCCATGGCTTGTGTGGTTGTAACCTGATCAAGTAGTTGAACAGCAAAGTCATTCTAAACTTTGAGTCACGTCTCTCAGTTCAGTAGCAGATTTCAGCTTCACAAAGTGGAATGTTTGGGGGTGTTTGGAGGTGGGGTAATGGTTGCTTTTCAAAATGTTTTTCGTTAAAAAATACATCAAAATAATATTTTTTTTTATTTTTAAAAAATTATTTTTGACATCAACATATCAAAATGATATGAAAACATTAAAAAATATTAATTTGAAACAAAAAAAATTATTATTATTTTTAAATATTTTTAAAACACAGTTTCAAACTATTTAAAATTAAGAGCAGACTGCGGTTATAATATGTATAATCACGTGCTAAATCCACTTTACCATAATAACATGTCTTGTCATTTCTTCCTTGCATGGATTTTGGTATGAGCATCATCAATGTAATTGCTGGTCACTTCAATAAATTCCTGAATTTCCCTTGAGATTTAGCTTAACTGTAATAAACCACAATGGTACACAGTGGCAATCTCAACTGTAGGCTTGATAATTATCTGTAAATATCCTAACACTCACCTTCAGGCTTCAGCTCAGCCATGGAGAGTCTGTTGAAATCACCTCCTTTTGTATCAAGAACATTCCAGGCCAGGCATCAATAAAAGGTTTTTGAATTTCCCTTTGTAATTTTGTAGAAGGAATATTTCCCTTCTTGTATAGAAATACAACAAATGCTTGACTATTATTGAAATCAATGATGTTGGTGATGCAGTCCTGAAAACCTCAAACAAAAATGGGTTTTTAATGGTTGTGTCTTGAGTTGTGGTGATTGAGCTTAAATGTGAGCTTTTCTTTTTAAGCTTGGTGTTTCTTGCAACACAAGTCTCTTTCTGATACTTGAAACCCTTCAATGTTTAAGTTAATAAATGTAAAAGAAAAAAATAATGTACAAGAAAAAATAATAATGCGAGGAGCAAGAGAAAAGTGTGTTGGTTGAATAAACTGGTGCGTGAAGCTCAACTTGCTTGTCTTGGCTTGGTTTAAATGTTTTACCAGATAACTAAAGGTATTTATAAACCTTTAGTCAAGCCAACGTACCTTATGGAGTATTGTAGGTATCTCACGATGTGTGGAGTTGTAGGTATCTCAGTGAGTGGAGCAATGATGGAGAGTGATCTTATGGTGTGTCGAGAAAACTAGATATCATTGGTAAAGAGATTGATGTTGGTTTATGGTGTTGTTATGCCATTGGATGGAGAAGTTAATGCTTCTGCTCTATACAAAGAATTTGTATGTGTGAGGTGTGTTATGCCTATATAGAGAACTTGTGTGCTTCCATAAAGAATTAGTGTGTGCGACGTATGCATTCACTAGTAGATGGTGCACGACTCCTTGAAGCTAAAAAAAAAATGCATTAAGGTGTATGCCAAAGGTGATATTGGACAATTCAAGGCAAGTTGGGAGTGAGTGAATGAGAGACTGTTTAGGTCATCCCAAAATGACTAGGATTCTAGTTGTTTGGGCTTATAATGTCCCTTTGGACTTGGCCCTACTGATTACGATGAAGCCCAAATGGTTATAATTTTTTTTGTGCACTCTCATTTACCTCTAAAGTCTTTTAAATAATGGTGTTTGAAAGACTTGACCATAAGAAATAAGGGAAATATTTATTATTTTATAATGATGTTATCTTTTTGTGGCATTTTTAAAGCTTGCAATAGAGATAAATGTTTTCTTATAAAAGAGATGAAGGTTTGATCAATTTGTTTGTTCCTTTTAAAATATAGGACATTATTATTTAAAATTTAGAGAATGCTTTGTGATCATGAAAGCAGTATTAAAGCATTATGAAAGGAGATTGCAGACTTTAATGAATTTATTTTTGGAGACATGGAGATTTTGTCATGGAGATTTTTATCAGAGACGTGAAGATTCATTTAAAGATATGAAGATATCACCATGGATATTTTTATCGGAGATATAAAGATTTTTCTATAGAGATTTTGATCGAAGACATGGGGATTTCACAATGGAGAATTGATTGGAGACATGAGTATTTTCATTGGAGACATAGAGAAACACTACTAGTTTTATTAAAAAGTTCAAAAGGCTTTCTCAAATAGAGATATAATTTTTGAACATTATTGAATCTCATGTAATTTAAAGTGAGGATCTTTCCTCATGTTGTATGAATAGTTGCATTTTCTTCTTAACAAAATATTAAAGATGACCTTTGGTAATCAATCTTTTTATCTTCTTTTTCAAGGCATGACATTCTTCAATATCATGATTGTGGTCGTGGTGAAAATGAATTATTGGGGTTTCTTGTGTTTATGTCACTCTTTATAGGATGTGGATATTGCATGAAGTATTTTCCCTTTATAGTAGCCAATACCTCAACATGCGTTGTGGTTAAAGGTGTGGTTAGGAGTTTAGAGAAAGCCATGTGATTAGGAATAGATCCCTTAGTGTTTCTTTTAGATGCTTTGGTTAGAGATTGATTATATTGGAGAGATTTTTCTCTTTATAGATGCAAATGAGGGTGTTCTTATCTAGTCACATTTTCTTTTCTACTTGAACATTGTTTTTCATCTTTTGTTTCATGTTGAGGAGAGTTCGGTCACATAGAGTATACAATCATTCCTATAAAGAGTAATTGTATACCTCGCCAATTAAGGCTTCAATGGTGATGTGTTAGAGTAGATTCTTCATGTTGAGCATTTTCTTGTTAAACATTTGGAAATATATTCTAGTGCTTTCATCTTCTTATTGTATAATGACAAAGAGCTTAGATGTGATCGTTTTTTGTTGATATACTTGTGCTGAAGTGAGAGATGAGTTTGATATAATGATCGTGAAAGTCAAGGGTGAAGTTAGGCCCGTTTGTTTTCTATAAAGTAGTTTCATTTTAGAAAATAATTTTCATGAAAAGTGGATTATTTTTTAATGTTTCGTAGTGTTAGGGAAAATGAGTTGGAAAACCGTTTTCATTGTTTGGCTATGTTATGAGAAATTAGCTAGATAATAACTTATTAATGTTTTATTTTTTTCAAGTTTATTAAAAGGATGATGACCAGATTTGACATATGAAAAAGTTGAAGGATGATGAAATTGAAAAAAATAAATTATTTCAAATAAAACAAATAACAATAAAAAGAATGAGAACCAAATCTAATAGATAAAAAAATTAAAGGAGGATGAAATAGAAAAAAAATTCAATTTCATAAATTATTTTAAATAAAACAAATAACAATAAAAATAATAAGAAAGTGTTTAGTCATTTCACTTTTTTTTTAAAGTTTTGGAAAGTGTTTTCTAGAGAAAATAAAAAGGAAAACACTTTCCTTTCTTTAAGGATAATTTTTCATTTGACTAGAAAATATTTTCCCCTTGACCAATTTTCCTTAAGGTTACTAAATATTGAAAAGTAGGGAAAATGGTTTCCAATAAACTGTTTTTTTTGGAAACAAACAGGGCCTAGGCTAAAAGATATGGTACGACACTCAAACAAATCCATGGAATGTTGTTGGGAGGATTTTGTACATAACATCATTGTTTTGTATTACAAGTTGTAGGATATTTCTTATGTTTTATATGTGCTATCTTATGTTTATGAGTTCAATATATTTGTCTAAGTTGGTCTTGGCATAAAAACAATACTCGGAGAGACAAGTGTGTAGCACTTGACGATAAAATAGGGAATCTCCGACCTGATAAGAGTGATGTTCATTCTTAGTAGCTCGTTCAACTACTAATCTAGTCTCCTAGTTGGGCCTTTTTTCTATAGAAAACATACAAGTGAGATCTAGAAGAGGATTGGTGACAATAGCTATTCTTGTATCTAGAATTTATTAAGGATTGTTCTTCATAACAGATATGATGTTTTTATAGAGTTAGAGTACAACTATTCTCATATGATTTCATGTCTGTTTTATTCCTTCAGGGAAATGGAGTTATCTTTGTACATTCAGTAGTGTATGTAATGGAGATAACTATTATGTTTCCTATTGATGGAATAAAAGATTACAAAGTTGTTTTTGTATAGCTTACACAACATTGTTGAGCATTTGCACTTGATGAGAATTGGTTGAGGTTTGAAGAAGATGAAGTTCCTATGATGGGAACATTAATTACTCTTCCATGTCTTAGAGTTTCTACGTCATTTTCTAAGGACAAAAATATTTGAATGAGGTGTAAAAAGGGAATGAAATAACTTTTGTCCAGGTTCCTATACATGGCATTACTAATGAAGTCTAGAAAATCTCAAACATAAATGGGCATTTCACGATTGTGTTTTGGGTTATAGTGATTGAGCTTGAATGTGGACTTTTCTCTATAGGCTTGGTGTTTCCTACAAAAGTTTCTTATCTGAACAAAGGACTCTATGATGCGTAAACCAATAAATATAGGAGAGAATAATGTATAATAAAGAAAAATAATGTAAGAAGCAAGCAAAAAATGTGTTGATTGAATGAACCGATACTTGAATTTTAACGTGCCCAGCTTAGCTTGGCTCAAATTGTTTTATCTAATGACTAGAGGTATTTATAAACCTTTGGTCACATTTGTGTGCGTGAGGCGTGTGACTATTTGGAGCTAAAAAAATAATTGAGATGTTTGCATGGGATAATATTGGACAACTTGAGATTCTATTTGCCATTTTTAATTACATACCTATATATTAAGTTTATTGGAAAAAAATTCTAAATGTTTGAGCTTTGCCTCACAGGGCTAGAAATGTTTTATATAGGTATGGTAGATGGAACCTCAAACATTGTTTTTTCCAATGAAGTTAGCATATAGGCATGTAATATTAAAATCCTAAAATTTTAAACTTTGATTCTAAAATAAAACAAAACATCTACTTACAAAATATAATATTGACTACAAGTGATAATTAGTAAAATATTTTGACATATATGGTTCTGACACTA
>Ga0307517_10004542_pt1 | contig 21286 bp, 5 predicted proteins | sample 23_EM_MG_FD_194515 | JGI IMG/M metagenome (GOLD analysis project Ga0307517, IMG submission 194515) | Populus trichocarpa ectomycorrhiza microbial communities from riparian zone in the Pacific Northwest, United States - 23_EM | ecosystem: Host-associated > Plants > Roots > Unclassified | place...
TAACCTGATTTATATATATATATATATATATATATATATATATATATATATATATATATAGCAATAATGAAAGAAATAGCTAGTGGGTATTCTGTGAAGTGTGCATGAGAAGCGTTGTGTAAATGATGGACACACAATTATGCCTGCAATGAATATATATGATATGAAAACTCAAATTGCCTTTAATGATGCATCCCATGCACAAATTATATCGTATATAATATTGTCCCTAATAATGAAAAAAATACAAAGTTAATCTATTATATATATATATATATATATATCCGGTACTTTCATACGTCAATTATTTGCCTCCGTGTAAGACCTATACACCTTTTAATATGTATATGATTGTTCCATATACAATGCACGTAAAATTAGGACATGTCTAATCCTTAATATACTGACTGAAATAATTCTCAGCTATATCAATTACCCTTCTCCATTGCAGTTTTCTTCGTTGCATGATGGAAGATTTGAGTTTTGTTAATCATTAAGGATATAAGTATCAGATAAATCATCAATAATCCCATTCCTAATAGTTAAAATCAGAGAAATTATCGATAATCCCATCCCTAATAGTGCAACATGGCACAATCAGAAGTTCCCTTGTACATACAGCACTGCCTCGGGGAATAATATCATTAAGAATCAATAGAGATACTCAAGACAAATCCTCTACGGTATTCAATTCTTAGAGATAAACAAGCTACGTACTAACCCTCGATTATGTGTAATTTACCTAGACAATAGCGGTACTCTTTAAACAGGCAAGAAAAGAGTAAAACAGCGAGAAAACGAGCTAGTGGCTAGGGTTTCTTCTCCAAGGTTTTGCATTTCAACCCATCCTAGATGCTTAAATGTTATAGTACTGCTTTACTTCGCTTTATTGTTGCACATATACGTTATTTGTGCGAGATCGATCATTGAAACATGACTTTCATAAGTAAAATAAATGTTGTGGTCTAAAATAGTACTGATTAATCCCATTTGTGAAGTATGAAAGGCCACTGATCATTTCAATTTATTTTGGTGGTCATAGGAAAGAGGGTGGTAGGTAGTTCTCTATATTATCTCTAAATTAATACACTTAAACCCTACACCTCTTCAATCTTGTCAATGAAAACATCCATAACTAACTAAACACCGCATTCATGACCAGTTTAGAAGGCTCAACACCTTGTTTAGACAAACATTTTTGTTCTTATACCATCCCTGCAAGAATAGATTATGGCCTAATGATACAAAAAGAGAAGATGGCTACCTAGAAATATACTTCTCACCTAAATATCAAGTTATCAGACACAATAAATACCGCTAGAGAAACGCATTTAGCTCTGCTGTTTCTGTCATTTCTCTAACACCAGTACCCTTGTCTATATTCGTCTAATTAAAACTAGTAATTCGAACAGATGTGCTTGTTTCCTATTTTTGGTTCTTCTATTTGTCTGTGCCTTTGCCAATCTTAAGTAAATGAGATATGCAAGATAAGATAGAAAGCACAGTACCATCAACTACTACTTTTATGCATTAATTGAAATAGAAAAAGAAATGTAAATACCTCTGATTCGCTATCCAGTCTCAGCTTGTTAACCAGATACTTCATTAATAGCCGAACTGTCATCCTTCCATCCCTAAGGTTTCAAATATCGAAACAAGAAAGAAAAATTATATCCATGGACAAAAAGGATTTTCAATTCCATTAGTATATTAAAAAATATTAAATCCCCCCAAAATTAAGGGAACCAAAAAAGAGCCAAAAAAGAAAAGAAAAGAAAAGGTAGAGAAGATAAAATATGTTACTTGATTCTCAGGTAGCTCTTGGATATTTGCGGCAAGAAGGGTTCTTTCGTTCTGAATTTGAACATCAAAAACAAATCACTACAAAGCAGCTAATTGGACATAAAAAAACATTTGAAAGTTAACTAATTAAGAAAACAAAAGATAGAAAGAAACAAAAACAAAATGGTGGGGCTAATCTTTCTATGTGCTTCTCGTTTGTCTTCTCTTTTCCTTTTGCACTTACTGATTTTGAGACGCTTGTAGCATAAACCAAATGCCAGAATGGGATCTTCTTGGAGGATCGATTACTTTAAAGTCGGAGCTCGGTCCTGCAAAATCCATGCCAGTACTATTTACTTGGAACGGACGAGAAAAATAGGACCCCAATGGCATCAAAGACGAAGAAGAGGATGGTGGAGAAGATGAGGCGGTCGCTATATTGTGCAACATAGGCCTAAAAGGCCAGTTTATCTCTTGATGAAGAGGATAGGTTGAGCTAGTTGCTGCTGGATGGTGTTGAAAGAATAAAGATGTATTGCTAAAATTAGTGGCATGACTTGGGACTGGCCTTGGAGGAGCTCTAAAATCAGGAACGTGAAAAACAGGACTACTCAATGGCCTCGCTTGATGTGAAATTCTACTACTGCTACCTCGTAGTAGATCAAGCTCTATCAACCCTCCTCTTCTACTTGTAGAATCAAGTACTAGCTGCTGTTGTTGTTGTTGTTGTTGATGATGATGATGATGATCGTGCTTGCCCTCATGGCTTGTTGGTGTTGCTGTTGTTGTGTGACCACCTATACTCAATTGGAGCCACCCTTCATGTCTCTCTTCTTGAACATCTTTTGAGCTTGAGCCAGCTTCATTATTAAGACTGTTAGTTCTTGATTCATCTTCAGCCATGGGAATATTAGCCACCACTAGATCAGATCCTAATAAGCAAGCTTCGCTAACACAAGAGTACTCATAACCTTCTAATCGGCTCATAAGACCAAAGCCCTCTTTAAAAGTATGGACATCCTCACCAAAATAACCACCATCACAAAGTTGATGCTGTTGCTGTTTAGAAAGACTTTGAGCAGGAACCATGGTCATATCCAAGGAGAAGCTGGAAACCCAAACCGCCTATATCGATGATGATGATTCTTGTTCTTGATCTCAAAGTAAGCCATGGATATGAAGAAGGTTTCCAAACTGATTATAATTAGTGTTAGAACGACTATATTGGGAAGAGGGATCTATAGTTGATGTTGCCATAAGTATGTGCTAAAATTATGGAATCAATAGAGAGAGAGATACCCATTAACCAGATAAGGGTTTTTATTTGATGTTTCATCGTAAACATATCCAAAGACAGCAAGGAGAATAAAACTTGCAACTTTCCATTAATTCTCTTTGTTTGGAAGCTTGTGAGATGATGAAATAGTTGCAGAAGAGAGAGAAAGAAAAGAAAGGAAAAGAAAAGAAAAGAAAAGAAAGAGAGATGGTGGCCAGTCAGTCAGTTATGTTAAAAAAATATTAATACTACTCCATAATATTTATTGTTTTTTATACTATATTCTTAAGATGGTCGAAGGGTAATATTTTTTTGACTTAATTTATAAATTAAGAATAGACGAAATATATCATGCTCTAGCCGTTTTATAATGACGAAAAAGGAATAGGAATAATAATAGTAATAAAATTTTTGGAAGGGTCATCCAGCTAATTAACACCTTTAGGCTTTAGGGCATGTTCCAAGGAGAAAATGACTAAAAAGGCTCGTTCTTTTTAGAATATCACGAAAAAGTTCCTTTTTAGCCACAATAGCAGGAGTAGGAGGATTAGATATCTTGGAGTTTTAATCAACTTTTAATAATGCTTTGCTTGTTAAGTCTTTCACGGATATTAAAAAGGACAGAAATAATAACATAAAAATAAATATATTCTTATAATTATTTTTTTATCTTCTTAAAGAATATATATGTTTATCTACACATCAAATATCAAGTTTAAAATTGCAGTTTAAAATTAAAAAAATTATCTTGACTATTTTTTTATTTGAATCGGATTTTAAAACGTGGCATACCCGTAACAAATTAATGTGTCTTGTACCTGTTTGAAAATGTAGTTGCGGTTACTTTTCAAAGTACTTTTCATTTGGAAATGCATCAAAATGATATTTTTTTTATTTTTTAAAAATTATTTTTAATATCAAAGCATCAAAATAATCTAAAAGCATAAAAAAAATATTAATTTGAAGTAAAGAAAAAAATAAAAAATTTTAATTTTTTTTAAAAATACTTTTAAAATACAAAAAAAATTAAAATGAGACGCATCCATTTTTTCCCCCCCAAAGAAACGTTATCTAAAAAACAACTAACTTACAATACAAATATCAGAGGATTATTGCGGAAATCAGACAGCTAAAAAAGACGGATTCCATCGATCCGGTCTCTCATTCATTTTGGTCCCCTTGCTTGAAAAGATTCCACGCGTCTTACCCTTTCAAATTAATAAGATGCAGTTGGTACGTTCTATTCTATCCATCACATTCTTCTATTAATTTAATATTCCTCAAGCCACATATGTATATATATATATTCTTTAGTAAATTAAAAATACATATTTTTTTTTTCTCGTCAAGAGACATGTTGAGTTTTGAATCATACGGACACAAAACAACTGTTCCATGACCTAGCTAGATTCCTTCGATTTAAATTACAGAATGTTAAGCAATTTTCTAGTTCCCAAACAACTCAGCACATGTATAATTCAAGAATCTAAGCTATTGCACAGGCTTCATGGATGACTTTAATCCGAGAGAAAAAGAAAATTATTTAGAAACAATTTTAATAAATTTATGTCACATTTAATTAATTAGCATCGGATTTGAAAAACACAGAATTAATGCTATTACAGAAAACCAAAAACAAAAAAGAAGATAAATTGATATTGCGTTTACTAAACGCAGAACATATACGTTACAATTGTTTAATATAAAAGTAGTATCTCGCTATCGAAATTACATTCCCAGATGTGTTCAAAAAATGCTTTTAATATTTTTTTAATTTTAACATATACGAGTTGAATGGCATAATGACGTTACCTGTCAATTTAAACATAAGATACTAGCTACGGTCCGTGGGATAATTTTTGTTTTTAGATTTTTTTAATTTTTTTAATATTTTTTAATAATTTTAATGTGCTGAATATATAAAAAAAATAAAAAATAATCTTAATTAATATGTTTTTAAATAAAAAATATTTTTTTAAAAGTACCTGTAACACAATGTTAAAAAATCACTGGATGAAGAAAGGAATTAATTAGAGTGTGTAAGCTGTTAATTAAGAGGTAATTATTAGAAATAAATAACATTAACTGGGGACTTTGGCATGCATGATGGTGTTTCCCCACAACCCGAGAATCGAAAAGCACACGACGACGTGGGCTTTTCCTTTGCATAAGCATGTGCTTCCCACCCTCCCTGCAACAACTGTACTGTACGGGACTCTTATAATCATCTCTCTCTCTCTCTCTCTCTCTCGAACAATGGTGTGACACCCATGCCTTATGTAAATATATATACATCACGCACACGCCTATAGCTTCTGCGTACATTTATACTCATATAGTATAGTTGTTAGAGCTTGAAAGGAATTATGTGATTTTTTTAAATGGAACAATGGGGTTCGATGCAAGGAGCTCTTGGCAGCAGCCTGATCTCTTCATTCCTGAAAAGCTGCTAATTCGCTTTTCAGACCATCAAACATGGTCTTTTCTCCTTTCTCTCAAAATACTAATAATTTTATGCCTTTTCTTTTGTTTTCCAAGAGAAACAAACAAAGGCACTTTTCAAAGAGTGGTCAATCAACGAAATCTCTAACTGAAACTCTGAATTATACTCCATTTGGGATTACATATATTGACATGCTAGCTAGCTATTGAAAAGCAGATTACTTTGCGTGCCTGGTCTTTTATAGTGGAATGATGCTATATATATTCACTGATGAGACAATTCTACCTAGCTCTATATCTCAAACTCCTAGATCAGAAACCCTACTTCTTTTATGCATAGATGGAGTATTGTTAAGACTGCTTTTCAACATTGTAGTAACATTGAAATTAGATGATATCTCGGTTTCAAACCTGCTATAATTGTTAGCTTCTTGATATCAAGCCATTATAATTTCTCGCAAATTCTTTGATTCTAGAATGGATAGATTGTTTTTAATTAGAATGATCGATAGCCTGAATATATGTTGAGCATGGACAATAAAATATTTAGCATGTTAGAGAAATATTCATCTTATATCAATGAAATAAATCAAAACAATATGACAGAATGAGAATGTTGATGAAATTTGAACTCAATTATCAAATTCAAAGATTTTTTAAGGATCTGACTGTGTACTCCAATGGGGACTAGCTATATATCATCCCATTCCAAATAAAGAAGAGGTAACCTCTGTTGACAGTGCATGGGCACGGAATGACTTGAGCTTGGAACAAAAGCATTAAAACTAAGGGGAAATAATAGTGACATTTTTCTACCTAAAATTCACCCTCAAGATTCAAGAATATGAAGCGGTACGTAGTACTGATAAGTACCCCAAAGTTTCATTTCAGAATATTTATTCTTCTATAGGATATGTTTATATATAGTTGAACCACATAAATTATATTGCATGTACACGCTTAGCAATAATGAAAACACCTACTGAAATTTATCCCAGTTCTTAAAAGAGATATATCGATCGTATGACTTTGTTAATTTCATTTAGGTTAATAATCATAAGTCACACAGCATCCTCCAATATCAGATGGGCCAACAATTTTTAAGTGATGGAGGAATTGTCTATTTCACTAATCATTAATTAGGTCTTATTTAAACCCATTACATATGTTAAGTTAATTATGATATGCAAAGCCGGCTTAAACTAACAGCTACTTGCCAATGGGCAATGGCTAAAGACCTCAAAATTAAATAAAGTATATCTGTGAATTATACTTTATAAATTAAAAATTGTTTTCACCTAACAAAACAAATCCTAAGTACAAAATGAAAATTATTCAAGGTTATTCTTGTCATATATATATATATATATATATTAATAAAATATTTTTAAAAAAATTATTTATAATTTGATCCAGGAACTATTCGGCTCTACTCATGATATGCACCATATTTTCTCAATGAGGATGTAGATCCTACTGAAACTTAAATTATTTATTGACTAGAGTAGCAACTGACTTCATTGGACACAATAATTCGAACCTCAAGTGGGACTTAAACTAGACGCTCCCGCAAACACTATGTATGAAACCATTAATCCTGGACATAAATCCAGGATATCTGGTGCAATGTCATAAGATTCTCCATTAGCCGTTTTGTTTTTCCTTACAAAAAAGAAGAATCCCCCCGGCCCCCCCTCTTTTCCTGTGATGAGAGTTGAGAGTTTTGCAACTAGCAAATTAACACTTTATAATTTGCACGTTATTATAGCAAAGAAAATCAATGGCGATGACGACACAGTACAAAACCAACAGTAAAGAAAGTTAATTTTAGCAAAAGGTGGGGAGGGTATTTTGTTGGGTCCGCAAAGGATATACTGACTGCATCGCATCATCAGTGAACAAAATTAAAGGCAACAAAACAAAAGAAAAGAAGAGAAGAGAAAACAACCAATGTCTAAACATCAAACTCCGCCTTTAGAAAGGAAGGAAGGGAAGAAATATCAAAGCATATGTATTGGTGTATACGTAATAATCATGCATGGGATCCTCTCTCTCATTACTTTTAAGACACAAAAGAGAGATGATTTCATGTATCAGAGTCCACGGAAATTATTTCAAGTTTCGTACAAAGCGGGGACCAATCAACAATAACTTTTTCAATATGCTAATGTATGTTCCCATTAGAGAAAAGTGGGGTTGGTTCTCTTCTCTTCCCTCCCACTACTAAATAGATGGAGATGGAGTAATTGAGGTATAATTATAAAAGTAATTTTGCTTTTAATCTCGTCATCATGCCATCATGAATACCATCATCATCACTCACTCCTCTACAGTGCGACCCAAAACACAATACACAAACCACACCACCTAGGAAGCTATATAGCTAGTCAATACAGTAGGCATGTCTGTGTATTTGCGTGTGTTTACTCTGAAGAAGGGAGAGAGAAAGAGTTCTGTTTGCATGTGCATGTGGAACAATGAGTGCCCATCTCAGTCCATGCATGTGAATGAAGAAGCTAGGGATAATAGAAGTGGGGGGTTTAAATTTGCTGAAAACGAGAGAGAGAGAGAGAGAGAGAGAGAGTATGCATGGCGTCTGGCGGGCAAGTGCAGGTAAGTGAGCACAGTGGAGCAAAGGCTTGTCTTCGGGCTTTGAATGCATGTGCGTACTTCCCTTCTGCTCTGCTTCAGAAACCTGAGCCATGGCCAATAATTGTCAAACCTCAAGCGCGCGTGCACACACACATATATAAACCTAAAACCTTACAAGCTCACCCCTCCTCGATTTTATAACCCCCTATGTACTACAGTTTGTGAATATCTACCTTGCATCAACAGGACCACAGAGTAACCCCATGTAATAATTAGCTTGGATAAGCTAGGCAATTACCAATCGCGTACCACCGTTGCCGCAAAACGAAAACAAAAATTCTACTAGGAAAGAGATTTTTTCAGAAATGAAACAAAAAGTATTCACGATGATGTTATTCGATCTCTTCATCGTGGAATTCAGAGTAAACTTCAGTCTGGCCCCAAGCCTAATGTAAAAGATTCATCAATATTTGATTTTTGTTCTTATAGTTTATATTTTCCAATACACCCCTGTAGTTTTCAAAACAACTAAATGCTATCCTTGAAAAAAGTTAAATATAATTATATTTAAATATTGAAAGCTCACTCTTTTCACTACTAAAAATGGGTCATTAGCATCGAATTTAGCAATATAATAATTTAGATGTTGATTTAGCAATAAATTAATAAATGAATTAAGCAATGAGAAATATGTTGCTAAAAAAGAATGAATAATTAAAAAAAATTAATATATTAAGAATCAATAATGGTTTTCCATTACTACCATGGTAGCAAAAAATTTGCAATGAAAAAATCCGTTAGTGCTAAAAAGAAAAGATTAGAATTACACTTTTATGAAAAAATAATATTTAAAAATAATTGTATGTTAATAATTAATTGATGCACGCATACCATGAAGAACAAAAAAAAAAACTCACATGAACATATCAATCTCATGAAAAAACCTTTTATTCTCTAAAAAAACCCTAACCCACACATGTCCCTTTCTTCCTTCTCTAGAAACCTCATCTGCTTTCTTCCTTCTTCAAAAACCCCATCAATCACTTTTTTAATTTCTTCTCCGGTGAATATGTGCTCCCAAGGCGCTGACAACCCCTTGATCTTAAAGGACCAGATAGCATATTAACAAGTATATTAAAGGATTTCATCTTGCAACGAACAAATTTGATGTAACAAAGATAGCAAGTATATTTAAAAACCTATATACATATTTTTTCTTGAAGATTAAGTTCTATTTGTATTGTCAATGATCTTATATTTGAGAAAACTATTGGGGTTTAGATTTTGTTCCCCAATATACTTGAACCAAATCATAAATTGCTCAGAGTAATTTACCTAACTTTTTAATATGTATATTTCTTGATTTATTTTAGTGAACGCAAACATTGGATTTTCGTTGCACAATCTCAGTCTTCTTGAATGTTGTAGGAGACACTGACAATGCCTGCATGTTATTTTTTGGTTTTGTGTCAAAAAATTTGTTCCGACTCGTAGCAAAACACGGGATAGCTAGGTAGTTATTCACTTCCTAAAACGGGTCAAATTAAGAAGTATTAAATATATAATAATAGCAATTATAAAACAGGTCCCTTATACAAAATGTGCATAAACATTATTTCAATATTTTTTTTTAAAAAAATATTATTAAATATATCATTATCTTAATATTTTAAAAATATTTTGTTTATATCAAGTTTTTTAACTGCTTGATATTTTTATATATTTTTTTAGGTTATAAAAAAATACCCAAACCTTACGCCGCGGATTAAAAAAAAACCTAGTTTTGAACTACTCAGACGAGTTTTCTACATAATCTAACCATTATTACAATGCTCGGGTGCCTTCATAGGTGCTCGATGATGGTTGTAGAAAATTTAAGAGAGAGAGAGAGAGAGATGCTTAGGAGTAAAAAAAAGAAATGAGAGGAGAGAGGAGAGAGGAGAGAGGAGAGGGTGTGTCGTTCTTTAATTTTTAAATTACTTACCAACCGCACACTCTCTCCTGCAAAGATATTGTAAATTTGAATTTGTCAACATCTTTGCAACAGTTGTTGAAAAGACATCCCCTTTTCTACCAATAAAATGACTAATCGAATGGCAAGAGACAGCTGCTGTTAGTAATTGGAAATTAGCGATAGCTTATAGCAATAGAAAAAATAGCAAGGTTGAGAAGTAGTTTCAAATCGGTTGGTTAACTAAAAATGGCAAATTACAGATTTTAACCAGAGTTTTTAAAACTGATCCGGTGATCGATCCGGCTCAAAACCCAAGTTAATCTTAATTTTTTTATAAATCAAAACGATATTGTTTTGTTTAAAAAAAATAAATAGTCAACGACTTGCAATCAGGTTTTTAACCGGGTCTTGTCGGGTCACCCGGTTCACTCGGGTTTTTAACTTTCCTTATTTTTTCTTAAACTCAGCTCAATTACAGCCCCGGATCAGCAGGATCCTAGGTCGACCCACTAGGTTTCAAAACTATGATTTTAACCAACAGAATTGCAACAAAAATTAGTGGTTGGCACTACAAGAATATTTAGATTTACCAACTGAATTTTATATTTGTATTTATATTTATAGTCCTTCGGTACTTTATTGACATGCTCACAGACAAAAATAGTCCGTTGGAAAAACTTTTGTCGGTAATTTATTGTTTGCCGGTGAGTTCATCGATAATAATTTTACAGATGGATATACTAACAGAAAAGGCATAAAAAAAAATTTACTCGTTTCATTCCATCGGTACTTCTATAATTAAATATAACATATCACCAACAAAAAAACTCTATGTCATTCCATTGGTGATATTTTTTTCTCCATCAGTGAATTTGACATCTAACTGTCAAACATACCATTTATTATTTCGTTGGTGAGTAAATAGTGGCAATGATATTTGCAGTAATTCTTTTTCAATTCTCTAGAATATACTGAAGAACTATGTTCGTCGGTAACCCCGTTAGTAAATATTTTTTAAAAAATTATTAAACAGAAACAAAAAATAATTTAAAAATAAATAATTTAATATAAAATTCAAATATTTATTACAAATTTAAACATTTATAAGTTTAAACACAATAATTCAAATAAGAGGGAGTACATGTACTACCAATCTGTGATCTCATGTCCATTACTGATCAGCGGAGTTTGGTCGTCTTAGTGCCGAGTCATTCATAATCAGCAGCAAGATAGGTCGTCTGATCTTTAACTTACTTGTCTAAAATCACCTCGAACTCCGGCATATGAGTGCTCATAACCAATTGCGAGCATCCAACGGTTGAAACAATGCAAGTCATCCGCAAGAACTCAGTCATAGTGTCAGAGAGACCTCTCACCCGATTTTTATTGGGTTTACTTGACGATTCTGCCTCCAACCATAAATTTAGATCGAGATCCGAATGGATCGAAGGATAGTCACTATATCTCCCCTTCAACCCGATATTATATTTATCCTGAAAAAATAGTTAGCAAATTCAAAAAATAATAACTTAAAAAAATAGTTAAAAACAACATATTATAAATGAAGTGCTAAGTTCAACTATCCACGAGGTATTATATTTATCCTGAAAAAATAGTTAGCAAATTCAAAAAAATAATAACTTCAAAAAATAATTAAAAACAACATATTATAAATTAAGTGTTAACTTCAACTATCCACGAGCTGTTTAACAAATACAACTATTTGTTCCTTTAAGGAAAAATAGTAGGATTTATCTTGTCTCGACAAATTAAACTTTTAAATTCAAGGTTAATTCTTTATTATGATATAAGAGTTATTTTCATCCCATAGCGGAAGATCAAAGGCTTATGTGTAAGGTAGAGTTCATGCTCTTACTCGAACTTATTTAACATATGAACTTGAATTGTGGTGGTAGGTTATTCCTTGACTTGTGAGATATCATGAAAAGTTTGAAAAGGGACAGTTCGGAGAAACCAAAGTGAAATGAAGTGAATGGGTTATTTATCCTAAAAATCAATACGTATTGTTCAATATACCAAGTGTTTATTTTCATACAAAAATTGTCTCAAGTTATATTATATTTATATTTATACTCTTTCAGTTATTAATGAATTATACTTTTCCAATAAAAAAGAAGAAGGATGTTTTCGAGTTATTTTGTATCCATCTCAACTAAAAAAAATTTAAATTTCAAAAAGTTAGATATTAAATTTAATATTAGCTATCCGAACTCTAGTATTGTTATTACAATTCCAAGCTTATATTCCATACTTTTAACGGTGTTTTAATATTTTGATGATTTTTTAATATGCAGAAAGTAAATTAAAATTTTCAGAGTAATTAAATAACCTGAATGCTTTAAATATAAAATATAACTTAATAATTTAGGATTAAAAAACTTATATTCATTAGATGATTTTTCAATTGATTATAAATATATACTGGAATTCGTTGACAGAAAATGAATTGATTATATTTATAAATAAAAACATTTTTATTATTAATTAAATATAAGTTAGGGGGGACTTTCTCTCAAGTTAAAGCTTTCCTGTAATATCAAATATTTAAAGAAAAACCTTTTCCTAGTTCCAAACAAGCTACACCAGTGTGGAATGTGGATGACTAACTTTTGTGTACTGCTGTGTTCCAATTTCAGCGAGATTGTCCACTGATTAGCAAGCAATCGGGTTTATTAATTTTGTCATGCAGGTTAATTATTATTAACACTTAAAATCAAGCAGAATAACTATAGTATATCCTAACAAAAGAAACCTGCTCATACAAAAGTTTTGCGGAAGCTATCCCAGAAACCGAGCTATGAAATGATGGAGCTGAGTAGCTGACATTTGTGCCGATACGTCGATGTCTTTTGTTGCTGTAAACCATTTCCATGCACTTGATCATTTTTTTTTATCAATCATTCCATGTAGCTTGAAAAGTGAGGAAATGGTACGTAAGGCCTATACATGTCCCCAAATGCAAGCCATGCATATGAGCCACCATGGGCAGCTTTTAGGAAATTAAATCCTCCTCTAAGCAAAGATACTTGTAACTTGTGGGAACTTAGCTTCTAAAATTTCCAAGGGGGAAATGATAATAAATAATTATAATCTTATGTGAAAATTGTTTAACTGCAGGCACGCATCTTAATCAAAAAGCTATTTCTCTACATAATTGGAAGGTGATGTTGAATAATGAATTAAGTGATGAATGATCAAGAGAAACAGGTACCTCTACATTTATCTTATTATTATATCTCACAGTTGTGTTATATTATTCTCTAACATACCATCTCAAGTGAAAGATCTGAAACTTATGGGGAGATTCGAACTCGTGACCATTTAGTCATTAAAGCTCTGATATCATATCAAATAATCATCTCAACCTTATAGTTTAAGCTGTTAGGTGAAGTTTCAGAATAAAATTTATATTATTCTCTAACACATAACGCAAAACAGAAAACTCCACACCCTTTACAAGTAAGATAGATTGATCCGAAAACTCAGACCAAATTAATAATTCATACATTGAAAGCAGATAGATGTTTTTAATTCGAAATTGACTTAGTACCATAAAGCTTAAATGAATTGACCGCTGAGATAGGGTGTGATATATAGTAAAAAAAAATCATCCCGTAATAGTGTTTCAAAGTTTAAAACTAGGTCATAGCGCGTCGACAAATGTACAATGTAACTCTCTCTCTCTCTCTCATTTCACAAACAATAGCTCATGAACATGCTTTCTTTTGTGTTCCCGTGATAAGGACTGGTATTAACTACAATGGTAGGGTTCTGTCTACACCGGCCGATGGTGGGTCGATAAAAAAAGAGAGAGAGAGAGAGAGTGTGAGAGGATCCCTTTTGCAGGCTTGTTGGATAGTCTTTTGGCATAGCCTCTCTATAGTGGGTTGCGGGGTGATCGTTCAAAAGTGAAAAGGGGGCCAACATTTCGATAAACCCCTCTTTTTTGGATTACCACACTTTGCAGTGCATGTTCCCTTTGACTACAAGAAACGCCTTCTCACTTCTACACAATATTATTCGTTTTTACATGGATGTTGATGGGGGCACTTCTTTCATAAACGGGGACTCCTTTAAGGGAATAGACACTCTTATCCTTTTGTAGTCATGATTTAACCTATGGGTAGTCAAAGGATAAAGTAAACATTTGATTGGAAAACATTAAAACATCACAAGAAAATTGAAAAATATCATATATAAGAAAGATTTAATCAACATTTTATAGGGTGACAAAATGGTGATAAGATATTACAATAGAAACTAACTCATAAAGTTTTTATTTCATCTGCATTTTGAATACCAACAAGATTTTTTATGAAATATTCATGTCTAAAATTAGCTTTTACCATCCCATTTTACATCAGAAAACCTGTTGATGTTTAAAATGATGGCGGAATAAAAAAAACTAAAATAAATAGAAACCATTGTCAATTCTTACACAAATTATTTTTCCAATAGAAATATGTATGAACATTCTGGTGGAATTTAATTTCCTGACAAAATATTATTTCCATCAAAGATTTTGTCAATGATTTTCTTTTTTTTTTATGATTTTTTGATTCAATAAAACCAATTAATTCAACCTTGTTAATCCAAAATTTGTAAAACCTATTAATTTAAACCTAAAAGGAAACAATGTACACAAATTAGAAAAACATTATAACAAATTAAATAATCCAACACATATAAATATAATGCATTATAAAATATCAATAAATATCTTATGCATTTTCAATTTTGTTACACGATAAAAGACATCTAAATCAATTCATCGTATTTTTATCAAAATGATAATAAAACATACCAATAATAAATTTAACTATTTATTAAAAAAGAGTCACAATCAACCTACGGAGACCAACTAATAATTCAAAGTAACAACTTAATAACCCATCATTTCTTAAATTTCAAAGTAACTCAATTCCTTCAATTTAAAAATTCATAATTCAATTATTATCAATCACTTCATAAAGTTGAAACATACTTAACTCTAATTCTTATCAATTCCATACAAATTTAATTTTCCCTAAATTTTCAACTAAGCTTTAAAGTTGACAAAAAAATAATAATAATTGGTACCCAACTAGTTACTTATTACTTATTCAATTCAAGAATAAATAACATCAATTAATATACTAATTATTATCAGTTACACATTAATTTGATTTTCTCTAAATTGACTAAATTAATTGGAATCCAACTAATTATCCATCATTTCTTCAATTCAGACTTATTCAATCTAAATTAATATATTTAATCATTATCAATTCCACACAAATTTATGTTTTCCTAAATTTCCAACTTAACCATAAAATTAGCAAAAACTAATCGGTACTCAATAAATTACCCATCATTTTGTTTTTAATTCTAACACGTAAGTTACAAAATCACACTCAATTTCATTAAGTGACAAATTAAATTTATTTTACTCAAATCCCAAACAAACCCTAAAATATAAATCCTACATTAATAATCTAAAGTTTTAATTCTACAACAAGTAAAATTGCTTTTAAATATTCAAGCAAGTTACAAATACTATAAACAAAAATTTCAGTAGGTTAACTTAAAATATCAACGAGTAGGTTTGCTTACTTGATGGAGTAAAGCTTTACTAGAAAATGAGCCAAGAGAGGGAAGCTTGGACCTTAGAAAAGTTGTTGCTCAAGCATCATTGGTTTACTAAAAAATACATGTTATGTAACCCTAATTTGATATATAGTGAAATATAGCTTATTGTTTTTATGAATGTAGGCACATTGTCAAACCATATTAAACTTATATGTTCTTTCTTGTTTTCTCTTTCTTGTAATATTCATCTTTATTGTTGTAGATTTCACACAATATGTATGTCATCATGTATATATTTTCAATTGAAGTTATAAAGGATTTTAGACAAAATTCCAAATTAATATCGGTGTATATTTGAGATAGAATTAGAAGAAATGTTATAGATAAACTATTATTGGTAGATTGAATTTGGGGAATTAACTAATTTATCAACAACATTTCTTAAATTTGAAACGAAAATTTTCTATCGATCCATAATATGTGTTTTTCTCGTTGTGATAGATAAATTAAGCAGGCAAGATCCTCTAGTATAAAACTAGAAGCACCTTCTTTTTATCTAAAGATGAAGGCAATCAAGCCCTTCAACCCAATTAAACTACAAGTTATTAGAGAATACTGGGAATTATGTTGACCTTTTATATCACAAGAATCAACTCGGGAATTTATGGAGAAAAATCATGCATCTATCGGAGCAGTTTAAAGGAATTGATTCATTTATTTTGTAAGGAAATATTTTTCTATGTTCCAACTCTCATGAATCACCAATTATAATTGTGGCTTAAGTGTAATTGTAGAAACTCAATTTTCACCCCGAGGAAATGGCATCATGTGGGCATTTTTTTTTTATGAGAAATCAAAGAGAATATTCTGAAATGAAAATATTCCCCAAGGCATTTATCTTTGATGAAAAAGCTGCGTGAAATCTCGAAAGATTTACTTGAAGACTATCGTGGTAGGTCAATCAATTGGATATCGATCGTCATGGTGCTCAACACTTTGATTTGCGGTTTGTCCTCATCTGGACAATCTTTCCTTTGGGGAGATTCACACAAGGGAGTTCTCATTACTTGTGAGATATAGCAAGTGTCATTACTCTTCGGAAGCAGAGTGTGTTTAATTGAATCTGTACAATCTTTCTCTAGTTTAGCCATAAGGCATTTTATTTTTAATTATTAAATATTTTATTTTAATTAATAATTTGTCAGGTTGTTCTACACTGCTTCCCCCCCACACACCATCATCAACTCACACAAACCTCATCATTTCGAAGCCCCTACGTTTCTGTATAAAAAGGATGTATGTCTATTGTCTTCCCTCTTTTTCTTGGCCGGCTGGTTCAGAGATTCGCTTTTTTGACAACACCATCCACTTTCTTCCATGTTATCATTATTTACATTTATCTTTATTATGAATTTTACTACGAAAAAGGGTACTTGCAATTACACTACTATTGACTTGGAGCTACATCACCTTTTCCCCTTCTCCTTTTACTTTTTGTGTTTCACGATCCAACTTTTACTAACACTATAACTACATTTTTGCATGAAAAAAAGAATTTTTGATAAATAATATTAAAAGGTGGTAATGATAAATTTTTAAATTATTTTTTATTTAAAAACATATTAAAATAATATATTTTTTTTATTTTTTACAATTTATTTTTAACATCAGCATATTAAAATGATCCGAAAACATTAAAATATAGTTCATTTGAAATTCAAGTTTTTTTAAAAGAACTTTTAAAATATAAAAAAATAAATCAAACATATTAAAAGATAATACGCTAATTAAAAAAATATCCACAAAAAGATGGATAAAAGAAAAACAAACACACACAAGAAAAAACTATAAGGAGAAGTGACGACGTTGAACATATGAGTTGTTATTTTAACTTGAAGCTCCTTTTATGAAGGTACAAATTAATGACTAACTTAACAAAACCCTATTAATCATCTCTATTTCTATCTCTCTCTCTCTCTCTCTCTAAATCCTATGCTATTTAATTGATGTGGACTTCTATTCCTATGCGTTATCTCTCGTTCTAACCACTTAATTTTTATTCTTTTATATATTTTGGGTCCATTTTATTTTCAACTCTATCTTCCTTGAGATGCATTTTTCTCTCTAATTCACTGCTCACATTCGCATTGGTACGTAGTGGCCTCTTGATTTTTCTCAAGAGATGACAGATTCAATTTTAGCATTTATTTAGAATCGAGCTTAAAATCTACATATAAAACGAGAACAGTTTAGGATAATTTTTTTTTAATTAACATGGATGTTCGAATTATTTTTCGTGCATCTTAATTAATTTTACGAGCTATAAAATTAATAACTATATAAGTTTTAGTGACTACCCTTTAAAATTTACTCTTGATAATTTTTTTTTGTCTCTGTGATAATGGTCATATTAATCCTTCGTTATAGTAGGTTTCGAAGCTAGACTCCCCCTCCTTCCAAACATTAATAACTGAAGTTCATTAGCTGGTAAAAACAAAGCTATTTTGTTCTGACGCGAAAGTACTTCTGCTAGTGATTTCCTATGGAAAACAGATAGAAAATATTTTTATTTTTACTTTCACACACTATCTGTGTTCGTTCATGTGACATTCAAAAGGAAATTTTCTTCTCTATTATTTTCCCAGCTGGTTCATAAAACATGATGTTTTTAATTAATGGATGCTAGCTTGTGCATCCATAGCTGATCAATGATATGATAATTAATAGCATTAATTGTATCGTTATTATACATAGTGACTCGCTTCATTTGAGTGACGAGCTTAGCACAATATGAGGGCGACCGCACCAATCAGGACAAAGCAGTATATAATCATTAGTCTCCAAATTTAATACACCTATTTTTTCTGCAATTTCCTTTTTTTTTTTTAGAACCAAGGATATTCTGAGCGCTGGTCCAGACTAATCCTTTTGCGCACCAGGTGGCAAGTGCTCCCTAAAAAGTCGGCTGCAGACGAAGAAAGGGGTCGAACCCCAGACCTCGTAAGCGACGAGAGCGCGCCTAACCGCTCCGCCAGGACCCCATGGGTCTGCAATTTCCTTTCTAGAAATACTAAAAGTATTTCTAGTACTGCAGTAAACAAAATAGGAAAAAAATTACAAAAAACAAACAAATTATACTAAAGTCACACAAACAGATATTATAAGTGATAAATTATGGATTTATAAATATTAACTGATTGATAAAGCATGAAAAGAAGTAATTATTTCTTTAATTTATATGTGAATGTTTTATGGAAAAAGCTAACATCAATCAAAGACTTTTATAGCAAAGACTTCAAACCTTTATTGCAATCCATTTTTTTCCATAATTATTTTTATTTTTATTTTTATTTTATTCTCTAGTTTTTTAATAATTATTCAGATTATTTTTAAATTAGCTACTAGATTATGTTAAAATAATTCTTATATAATTTAATTATAAATTTAAATTAAGTAAGGATTCGAGTTGAGAGGTAATTATAAGTTTAATTAAAATAAAAAGATAATCCAATTCATGTTGGAGCGCGAGCCGTAGTAAATGATTAAGAGCGATTATATTTCTCCTCGGTAATTAATCCATGCACCTCCTTTCCATTGGTCATATCTCAAAAACAAAGGAGATCAGTCCCTAAAAAGAATCAAACATGCAAACAAACTAATCAACTCTGCAGTTGTTTTCGGGAAGTGGTAAAAGAAACACTTTGTAGTGTGTATTGGGGTCAGTGCCACACACCGTTAAAATTCAGTCTTGAAAGCGTGGACTCTGCATTTCTCCATGTTTATGAGAAACAATAATGATGAAGCCCACCACCTCTCGGAAAAAACAACCACCCAGATAGACAGAGAAGGGATTCTAGCTCTACGGTGGTCGCTGGTTCAAGGTAAGAAGCATGCAGCCTCCGGTTTCCCAGACAATACCGGCAGCCTTGGGGTCCATAAAATTCCACGCTCTTAATCCTTTTTTTTTATTTTTTATTTTTGCATGGACGTGCTGGGGGTCTGTTTCTACGTGGGTCCCAATTACCTGACTGCGCGTGCAAAGCCGGAGTTCATGGGGGCTCCTCTGTGGACCCCCCTTCCCCTACATCTTCATCACCACGTATCCTTCTCCTCCTGCTCCTTTTCTTTTTTCATTGCCGCCATTTTTATTTCTATTTTCTATTGAATTTGAGAACAAAAATGTATAATAGTATTTGGTTTCTCTTTTAAAATTAGAAAAATGAATATAACTAATATAGAGAGGACATATATATTTCCTTGTTATTCGAATTTTAGAAAGAATAAAAATTATTTAAAAAATAAATTTATCTTTATCTTTATCCTTATTTTCCCCATAAATATTTTCTTTATCTTTTTTATATCTATTTTTTTTAACAAAAGATACTAATCAAATGTGTGTACTTTGTTGGTTTTTTTCCTAATTACGGTACTAGTTAGCTAGTGTATTATTATTATTATTATTATTATTATTATTATTATTATATAGCAGAGTATTGATAGAACTCATGTTTTTATTTGTTCATTGAAAAGTGGTTTTTTTAAAATTATTTTTAAAATTTTATTGTATTTATTTACTATTAAAAAATTTGGTTTGATTTTTATAAATTTTAATTTTGGGTGGAATATAATTTCCAGAAGTTGTAAAAAAATCCAAAAATATTTTGTTATTTATTAGTTATATCAAATTTAATCCATAATTTTTTTGTTTCTATATATTTTATTTTGAGTCTTTTTTTTTCAATTTTATCCCTTAAAATTTGATATAATTTGATTTTTATATCAACTTTAATCTTTATTCTTTTGATTGTTATTTGTTTTTTCTTATTTTTTTAATTAAAATTTTGTTATCAATCATGTTTGTTCCTATACTTTTGATTAGTATTTATTTTATTTGAAATAATTTATAAAATTAAAAAATAAATTTCAATTTCATCATCTTTTAACTTTTTTATTTGTCAGATTTGATTTTTATTGTTCTGATTACTATTTATTTATTTGAAATAATTTATTAAATTAAAATTTATTTTTAATTTCAACCTCCTTTAATCTTTTTTATATGTTAGATTTGGTCTCTATTATTTTAATAATCTTGAAAAAAATAAAACATTAATAAAGTTTTTTCCAACTTATTTTTTATAACATGACCGAATATTAAAAAATATTTTACAACTTATTTTTCATGAAATTATTAAATATTAAAAAAATAATAAGAACCCACTTTTCTAGAGAAAAAACCACTTTTTAATAAAAAAAAAACACACCAAAATATCAAGGTATCAAAATTACATTTTGTTTCTGTCTGCAAATCTTGAACTTCGTGGGAAGATGGGGTCCATGCATATCTTAGTTGATTATATAGTTCATGTGGGGGACGGAATATAAAACATGAATGGATTTGTCATAGTTGAGTCACGTCGACGTTTGATCTATCATCAAAAGGTCAAAAACAAATAAAACTAATAATTATAACTAGCTAAGAAAAAAAAAACATACATACATTTATATATATATATATATATATATATATATATATATATATATATATATGCACTGATAATGTTATTCATATGCGAACGTGAATCTTGCCAATATGGCTCGGCACTTTATTTGTGCACAATCTTTTGTCACATTATTGGCTTGAAACATAGCAC
>Ga0307517_10004543_pt1 | contig 21281 bp, 24 predicted proteins | sample 23_EM_MG_FD_194515 | JGI IMG/M metagenome (GOLD analysis project Ga0307517, IMG submission 194515) | Populus trichocarpa ectomycorrhiza microbial communities from riparian zone in the Pacific Northwest, United States - 23_EM | ecosystem: Host-associated > Plants > Roots > Unclassified | place...
CGTTCCATATAAGATCGACGGCCGTCGATCTTATATGGAACGTGTAGTGAACTGTTGCTGATTCCCGATACCCGTAATGGCAGTGGATTTTAGACGAAAGCATCAGTATTGAGCTGCGAAAGTTTGGCGAAAGGGCTGCGTTGGGCAAACGTTGGGAGTCTGGCGGCCCGGCTGGATCTTCTCACTACGATGTCCTTGCGATGTCCAATTTCTTACCAATGGTGTAATACTTCTGATTACCGATGAACCACCTTCACCTGATTTTCCCCTTCATCGAACTTTATCCGCTCCATCCAACGACATGAACATTTGGAATTGGAGCGCAGAAATAAAACGAGAGTGGCCATCTTATCTGTTTCAGAGGATCTGGGAAGGTTGAAAGCGCTGGCGTCCAAAGCGGTATGTTCACACTGACTTGGATGGTATTCATTCTTTAATGATTTGCGTACATGGCAGAATATTAATCTCCAAAAGCACCTCGATTCTGGGTCTGTGCTTTTCGTGGATCTATTAGCGGGATTCGAGGCACACAATGACAGGCGTTTACACGGAGAGAACGGGTTACGCAAGTCATTTGAACACGTCCGAGAACATCTCCCATCCGATCCAGAAAATCTAAATACGCTGGTGATTCTCGATGACATTTCAAGTTTGGAATGGATGGGTCTACCCTGCAGAAGTTCAACGATTCGTGCGAGCGTTAAGAGCTTTGTGTTTGAAGGTAATCTCTTCTTCTTCTTTCGCTGAATCGATTTTTTTCAGACCAAAACGACACTCTTAATCCGTCATCGACAGCAGAAACGGAGCCAGACGATCTCTTTCGGCTACTTCTCCAAATAAGCGAATACCATCTCGAAGTTCGACCTCTTTTGAGTGGTCGCAGCGGTGAAGTCACCGGTGAGGTCGGTCATGTCTTTCCTGCCTAGTTGATCCACATTCTAAAATGGACTGCTCTATATAAGATATCGTTGCATCGAGGATTCTCAGTCCATTCCCAATCTGATGGTGTCAAGCTCATCAACAGAAGTTCTGCGCTTCAGTTTAGGCTTATTGATACGGGCCCTGAATTTTTTGCGAAAGGCACAAGTGCTGGAGTTCTTTAGATCCTGCCCGTATCACTCTCGCCTATGAAATACGCGTTGACCATCTTGTCGATTAGCTGTCCATCGTATGGATCCTCAAAATGTAAACAACTTTCCGAAATCAGACCTCCACATATGTATTCCAACCTCGTCGCCACCCCATGCCGAATCTCCCGCCCAATTTTTTTTAAAAAAACTGGCGGAGTCTGTGACCAATGGTACATATAAAATGGATCCTTGCTGTCGCATTGGTGGTTAACCGGAAGATGGCTAAAAGTGACTGGCAGGTTAGCGGCCTGGGTAACGCAGCCCACTGACGAGCACGGTCGAAACCGCATATCTTTTTCATTGCACTTTGGTGGGTGCTGCGCTGCCTTGACTATCCACTTATTGGCTTCGTATAGGGATGTGCATTGGAGAAGCATCATACGTTGCCGGGTTGGACACTGCCCACTTTGCTCGTGGCCCGGGCCATCCAATCCTCATACCGATGCCTAATCTCGAATCGGTTTCATGGTATAGGGCAGCTCAAGTTCCACATATGCATCTCATGGGGAACTTAAATTACGAGTCCATTTATGGGGACATTCTTATATCCCGCAGGGTCCTACCACTATTGTCGTCCGGGTTCGCTAGGAAGTAATGAAAGTAGCCATGACCAAATAGTGAAAACAAGCAGACAAGCCTTGGTTGCATGTAAATATGCAAACACCGTTCGGGACAGATGTTCAACAGCAAACTTGAAAAAAAAGAACAACAAAAAGCTATTGGAGTCATTGCGCTCTGTCCCTTTTTTTTCTTCTTCGTTTACCCACTACCCACCGGTCTTCAATACTGTCATCATGGAAACCTACCCAAGGATACAATTTCGCCCATTTTAATCTGTCATCAACCCAAAATTCTGAGCTCTTGCAGGCCCAAACACCAACCTGGAACCTGAGCCGATCGACCAACAACCGAAAAGGACGTCCTTTGGTATATGCCAGCCACCATTCTCCACTATGATCGAGATGGTCCATACGCTCCAAAAACTGTCTGCATAATTCCTCCTTCGTATCTTTGGGAAAACCGTCAAAAGATGATTCATCGAGATTGGAGGGTAGAATCCAGTTGGGTATCGTGGCACAATCCCAGACAGGAGCAATAGTTGCCCCCTCTAAATCGATGAGGGAAATTACTTTTCCAGAACCTTCGTCAATCTAGCAAACAGAAGATTGTCTCAAAATTTATTGTTAAACGTACCATAATGTTGGAGAGGTGAAAATCATCCAGCTTCAGCGAGAAACGTTGGTTTGTCATTGTTACACCTCCGTAGACATTTGTGTTACAGATTTCGCAGAGGTTGCTCAGTTTCTCGAGAATTCGCTGGCCCAGTTTGAGACAGTCACGGTTTCCACCGAGTTCAAGAAGAGCGGTCGAAGGATGACACATAATTCGGCTTTAACCCAACTGGAAAGGTAGTCTGATACTGTGCTAAATGACCCACGAAGTCGATTCAAGGTTGATATCAGGGAGGTATCTTCAATGCGAATGAAACCATCCAGCGCGTGATAAAATGGAGTGGAGATAATTGGCCCAACGATGAATTTTTCAGGCGTAGGGGAGAGGTAAAGAGATTCGGCTTGTTCAAAACAGAGAAGAAACATCTCATGCATGTAAGCCGCTATTTCTGCGATGAATCGTTTGATAGCTGCATCAAAAAGTGAGTCGATGACGGAATCAGCAGGCACTCCAGACACCTAGCAAGTACAACAAAATCAACAGTGAGACCAAATTCTAATGAAAAATAGCCACCTTCTCCATGATTGGAAGCATCCGAATTCCATGAATATATATTTTGGGACAGGTACGCTTGTATGTATTGAATGGTGGCAACCTAAAGTAGGGATGTATCATGTTACAGCTGAGCGGGATCCACATAATACACCCACCTCAGACTCTAGTTTGTCCTTTGGAAATGCGGGACTGGCAACGCGACTGCATTGATTACTTTGTGATAACCACCTTCTGCCAACTTAACAAGTTGACATGATGTCTGAAAATACTCCAATACAGCCTCAGTCTATAGGGATAGGCTAAATGAATAAGTTTCTCCGCTCTCAGACAAGAATGTGGAATCGGTCATCTCGTTGGCAGTCCTCGCCGTTCGGTGAAGAGGAAAGTCAAGCACGTGATTGACTCCTCAGAGAGAGACTTCTGACTTTCTTCCTCGCTGTGGGGGTAACACCAAGTGTGTCTTGATATCAACAACTTGCAACAAGAGAACGTTGAAAAGACCGTCAGGTTTACAGTAGAGTTAGAATCCGAGTCGAATGTTGCGGAAGCCAGAACTGGACAAATCATAGCTTCAGCGCATCAGGGAGAGGTAGATTTGGGCGAGTCGAAATGTGTATGTATGTAACAGCAAATATCATGAGTTCCATAATGTGAAATTGAAAAACTAGAAAGATCGACGAACTCAAGATAGACATGAGCAAAACAAAGGGAATATCAGTTGCGTAGATTATAAAAACACAAAATAAGGAGTATCGTACGAAAGCTCCGCTCCGCTGAACAGACAAGATTCCTGTTGCTAACCGTCGTGCAACACAACTATTGTGGAACTGTGTAATCGGATGAAGCAGTTGCTTTATTACGGGCTGCAAGATGGATAGCAGACGAGAGAAGTGCGGAGTCAAAATCAGCAGGGGACCCTGTTGCTGGGTTGAGGCTTTGTCCGCGACCGCGGAATAAGTAACTATTGCGTAGTTGGGCAGGAGTACCAGTTGGCACAGAAGGGAAGGCGTCACAGATTGCCTTGTCGAAGAGTGGTGAAGGCAGAGAGCCAAAAGAAGACATAGACATCGCTGACAATGGTTGGCTGGCATCCGGCACTAAAAGGATACCATCGGGTGTCTTAAGTTGGGCGTGAGTCGTAGAGGATGTTGGAACGGAAGGTGCTTTCGAGATTCCCGAGGTGTCTATTCGATTCTTTAATGAAGACCCTGATGCAGGTCGATGTAGTGCAGAATCTTTGTCTGATACGGGGGGAACAAAGGACGAGAGACTTGGAATATGCGGGAGTTGTAATTGCGGGGTCGATTCTTCAGTACTTCGAGCTTAGGGGGAATTTGAATGACTGTCACGAATAAAGCAAGAAACTCTTACGCGTAACCCCACTCGCCGAACTTAAAATGCTCCCATTGGAACTCGTTCTCGCACGAGACCACATCTTCTCAGCAAAGGATGCTGCTCTCTTGGGCGAGAGAGATGGAAACGAAAAAGACAGTGTTTGTGAATGTGTACTTTGTTGATCAGTGTCCTTCGTTGGTTTACGCTCTCCAAACTCCATTGCATTATCAGGGGGGGTGATGATAAAATTTGAATCTTCTGATGATATCTCGGATGATGTCGAATTGCTGTATCGCAGCAAAGCACCCTGTTGGGACACTGTACGAGAAATACTGCCGAACCTCTTGAAACTTGGGAGCTTTGGTATCTTCGATGGAGATGGAGACTGAGAGAAATATAAGTGTCGCGACTGACAGAAGCCATTGATCAGGGCAAACCTTTTCTCGGACAACATCTTTGTCTCCCACATGACCAAATATACTACTCTTCGGTCGTGATTCGTCTCGCGAACTGCGAGGTGTAGATTGCTCAGCAGGTGTCAAGGTTTCCTGCTTTTGCGACGCCTTCGCTCTGGAAAGTGGCATGAGAAAGGTATGTTTTAATCGCCCATGAGTTGGCATATCCCGCTTGGATCGATTAGCGGCCTGAGCGGCTCGTTGCCGTTCCTCTTCCTCTTCTTTCAACTTCGCATCAAGGGATTTACTATATGCGTCAGCTTCAGCCTTCACAGAGTCGGCTTCAGGCTCGTCTATAGGAGACTCGCCGGGGAGCTCCCCTTTATTCAGTGTATCCTCCAATAACATGGCCTCCTGCAGCAGAGCAGCCAGCTCCCCGTGACCAGGACTAAACGTATTCTGCAGAATTGAAGCCCGTTTGGTACTCTTCATGGGTGTGCGCGGTACGACCTGCCTCTTTGCTGGGAGGGTGGCAGATGCCGGTGTCTCTTTGACCTTTGCATGAACCACAGTCTTAAAGGTATTAGACGCAGGTGCAGGTTCTGAAGCTGTTTTGGGATGCCCAGGACTGACAATGCTGGACTCCTCGACGTCAAAACCTACTCCGAAATTTGGCCTGTCCTCAGGTGAGGAAGGGAAGTAAACAAAATCTGACTTCCTTGTTGTATGTGAACTGCTGGGAGGCAAAAAGACTGGGATGCCGCGACCAGTAGATGGTGTCATCTTGAGTGCACGGGACACTTCGCCGGGGCTCATTTCGGTAATACTGGGAAGAGAGTTGGCCGAAGACAGTGAAGCAGCAGAAGGCAGCGTTGCTGAGTGGAATCCGCCTGGGGGAGGCGATGAGAACGACGGGGGATCAGGAGGTTGGATAGTTGGTCTGACGCGCCTGGCTGGTATTTGGGAGCGGTTTCTTGACGGTAGCTCGTCCATAACCTTAGCGGCTGGTGCCGGGGCTTCAATAGCATTTTTCGAAGCAGTGGTATCGACATCCTTGGGAGCAACCTCGGTATCAAGAGGAAGGACTTTGCGTTCGCCCGTGACTTCAAAGCTTCCAGCCGAGGCTGGTTGATCGTCGGGGAGAATTTGAGGAGTCTTAATAGGGGTAGAGTCCTTGCGAAGGTTGCTTTCACTGTCTCTCCCGTCTTCGCGCTTGCCACTGGGATGTAGCTCCAAACTAGAACTAGGTGGCTGAGAAAACGAAAATTGCGGTGGTTCCGAAACAGGTGGAGATGAAAGAACTGGGATGGATGAAAGAACTGGGATTTGAGCGGCCCCGATAGAAGTACCATCCTTGATGTTCGATGGCGAAGATAGGACCTTAACAGGCTCAACCTCACTTGTGATTTGGTTATCGGACACAATAGTAGTCGAGTTTGCCAGACTGAGGTTTCTCGGCCTGTTGACCAGAGATTCTTCTTCAAGTGCGACTACAGGAGGTTGACATTCTGCCTCTGGAGCAGATGGCCCGAAAAGGGAATCTGATGACTGCGATGGAAGCTCCCCAGATACCGTATTTGGAGATTCATGTGCGACCCGATCGCTGGAAGATACGAAAACGGCAGGAGTGGGGTCTACTGTTTCACTGAGAGGTTTCATCGGAATGGTTGTGGAACTTTCGATTGATCTTTCGGTGTTAGCGGAATCTGTCGATTTCTTCTTCGTCGGGGGTTTGGAGGCTTCTCTTTTAGCTGCTTCGACTTTACGAGCAAATTCCAAGGCTGCATGAAAAGAAGACCCTGTGGCATGCCGTTTGATAGTTGGGATGTCCCCGTTTGTAGAGGGTGACGGAGACGCTTCAGGAGTGAAGCCATTAAATTCTGGGCTGCCAGGCGAACCAATAGAACTCGGAGATGAAATTGGAGGACAAATGTCATCAAAGTCGCCATTGAGAATTGAAGCAGAAAATGACCGTCGTGGAGGAGAATTGGCGAAAGACCCAATACTCCCACCCGTATAATGGGGAGTTAATTTACCGGGTGCCTGGATACGATTCCCGTAAAGTTCTCCCTGTCTTTTAGGCCCTTCACCCGCTGCTGGTGCGCCAAGTCCAAAACTGCTTCTTGGAACAGGAACTCCGCCCTTGCGTTCAAATTTGGCAATTCTATCCTTCAATTTCCCGGATTGTGCACCATTTGTGTCAGTGAGTCCTGGGCTCGTGGCAGGAGAAGTCGGAGAACTGGTTGAATTGACGGTATTCCGCTGCTCTAATGCCGCTATCCGCTCTTTGAGGTTTGTAGGAAGCTTGTTAGGAAGGGTGGTTGTCCTGGTAAAGAAGAGACAAAGCACATTGAGTACCAGTTGGCAACCAGAAATTCTGGCAACCTACATGTTCGGCCTGGTTGAGTTCTCAACGACCTGCTGTTGATGGTTGTCGTCTGGTCCACTCTTTGACTCGTGCGATAGTGGAAAAGGAATGTAGATGAAGGTGGTCTCTTAGAAAGGTTGGAACGAGTGGAAACCTATGCGCTGAGTTGGCCACTCGCAAAGAAGAGATTCGCAAAAAACAGAGTAAACACTGATGACAGCTTGACCAAACACTATGTAGTCTAATATAAGCAACCAAATTCACACACACACACAATTGCCCCTATTCCTGTGCTAATCCACCAATCTCGAGAGCCTTTCCCAGCCAGAATTTCCGTCGTGTGTGGCGACTTATCCCCCCATTTGCTTCTCGACTTCCACGGCCATCGTATTCATGCACTTCGCCGGCTTCGTCGTCGTCCTCTACCTCCCCCTCAGACAAATCGCCTCTACTATCACCATCGGCAACAAAGTGTACGGGATGATCATCAGATCGTTGCACCCTCCGACGTTTCTTCGAGCTGGGCCGACCAATGTCGTACCTCCCACCTTCCTGATCGTATGAATTCGGGTTTCGGCGGTGATGATCATCCTCGTAGTCTGTTTCATCGTTCAGTTGCCTGTTCGTCCATGCAGACTCCACCACCCGTGAATTTCGAGGTGAAGTAGGCGTCCGTCGTCCTCGAACCTCTGCATGTTGAACGACTGAATTTCGAGGCTCTACGCCTAAAATTCGGTGTAGAACCCTTTTGTCGTACAGTTCCTGCACTAAACGCCTATGATTGATGGTCTAAAAATAAATTACATTTCAAGTCAATCGGTAAATCAAAGAAAGACAAACCTCCTGCGTCACCCCCATAACGGTGGACAAGACACTAAGATCTTCCGGATCATATCGTTGCCGTAGACGAAACCCTGTCCCTTGATGTCTCGAACTAAGGATTCCAACGCGATGATACGAAGTCATGGTCAGAAGGTTGTATGCTCCTGCAAATGCCGTCTTGACTTTGTGAAAATGATAAGAACCGCTCGAAATGTCATTGGCTGCACAGAAAAATTGTAGGCACAGGCCACATAGACAATGGAGCGACTTACAAGGTTCAGCAGGATCCTCTATGGATAAAGTGTTCTTCTTGTAATCTACGTTCCATCCTCGTTCCCTTTTATTGAAATACGTCCCACCCTCACGAAGAGAAATCCCGACGTTATCGTAGTTGAAGCGATTACCGTATAGCTCGAAAAATTCTAAGACCAACACACCGAGATTCTTCTCTGGGTCTATTTCTCCTCTTCTAATCTTCGGGTGCATCTGTAAAAAGCTGACAGCCAGGCATACCACACTGTAGCTTCCTAAGCCCCCCGTGTAAACTTCGTTCAACTTCCTTTGACGGAGGAACGCCTTGGTAATCATGATGAGGCTCCTGAGTGCCTTGCTTTCCTTTTCTTGGTCGCTTGGAATCATCTGCTTCAAGAATCCTGCTATGATGTCCCCCGAAATGAGACCATTAGCTTGGTTTATGCTGATATCAACTTGCAATCGGCCATAGGCAGAAACGAACTTGATGATAGGAACTTTGGCCTTTGCAATTATTGTGACATGCGAGGTGATTCCACTGCGCTTCAATGTGGTTGCCATGATATGCAAGACTCTGGTTTTGTCGTTTACTGCCATAGTCTCCGAAAGAACGACGAGATCGATGTCACTAGCGACCTGTCAGTTGTGTGAAAAAAGGAAGAAGGAAGAGAGTATAAAGAACATACCCTGTTGGTAGGTATAGCTTTGTCAAGTAACTCCCGAATGGGAATACTTGAGCGTCAGGGAAAGGCCCCTTGATGGTTTTGGCTATATGGTCCACTATGAGACTACGAATTTCGTCTTCGACGGGGGTAGGTGATATCCAGTCGACGAAAGAGTTGACCTCGCAGTGCAACCTGGAGTGGGTTCAGTAATGTGTAGAGTTAAATGTGCATTCTTACATCTCTGCAACGTTACGACACTTCTCCAAATCGACACCAATCATCCAAGGACATTTCTTGGATGTAATATCGAATCTTTGCTTCATGCTTCTGTCTCGGTCGTCACCTTGATATTCGTCGTATTTACGTTTGCGGTTCCCATCTCGGTCTCTGTCAATATCCCTTCCAGACCCTGGCCGACGCCTGTCATCGTCCCAATCGCGTGAGCGCTTCCCTTTATCCCACTGACGCTCAGGCATCCGACTATCTCTTTCTCTCCAAGGAGAAACAGGGCCACCATCTCCTCCTTTTCCGTTATTTTCTTTTGTATCCCGTCCGTTCTCCTCTCTGTCTGACGAGCGTCCTGCATCTTCGATCTCTTTGCCTTTACCCTTCCTATCCTTGCTATACCTTGCCACGCCCTCTTCCTCATCTGGAGAGTCATATAACTCAAACGGAATGAAATCATCTCCTCCAAATGTCGCACTTCCAGATTTCTCGAGTTCGGTAGCACTTTTCGAAAGGCCACCAACGACTGATCCGTTTAGCACTTCCGATAGCAGGGTAGACGAGTCACTAGTCGCATTTTCGTTGGTCTTGCTTCTCTTCGCGCTCTTCTGCTTCTCCGAAATCCGATTATCGTCTGTAAACTGAGTGGCAGCGGATGGCCTTCGCTCTTTGCGCTTCGCCCTGCGGCTAGACGTCGTAGCTCCACTTCCTTCGTCCTGGCCCAGCGAACCCTCACGCATTATGAAAGGCGAACGTGTCGTGTACCCAACGAGGAGTCCGGGAATGCAATTATTGCAATCTCAATAGATGAAGAGAGGAACAAAGTAATATCTTCGACAAACATACCAAAACAGGTTTGCATTCGAAAATCTCATACTACAAACGGAGAAATTGCTGAAGCTCCGGCCTGCCATGCACATGGATTGAGCTGCATTCTCTAATGCGTTGTTGGTATTTCATTTCCCCCGCCCTCATCCCAAGTTTACCGTGGGCCACGTGGAGGACACACATAACGGTGAAGAAGTCGAGGGTGACATCCAAACCTTCTGCGACCATTTCAGCTTCCAACTGCTTCCCAGAAACCAAATCAGCCCACAATTCTCGTCCTTCTTTCCTTCCGTCGAGACGCGACACCCGGCTCTGGAATGTCTTCCTGAGGTTGTCACTGGCGGGAGTGGCGTTGACGCAAGCCAAGCAACTGCAAGTGAACCCATATGGCGCAAGTTCAGTTTGCCGTTCCGCCTTGGTTTGTGCGACATCACAGTAGCTATGATAGAGTTGTTCACCGGCTTTGATGTCTCGGAGTGCAGTGAATTGAATCGAGAAGGACGGAATATTTATGGTATGCATGACATTAGGTATACAGCTAAATTTTATGTTACTGTTAATTATGTGAATGAAATTGAAAAGGAAATACCTATGGTTCAGCCGAGAGCCAATTGTACAGACGGCCGTATACCTCAGTCGGGGTCCGTCTTGACCAGTATCGGTTAACCTGCGAACACCAAAACCGTTCGTCCTCATAATTCCAAGCAAAGGCCCACTCCCGTCCGCTGTGTGACTATTGTGGAGAGCCATGTAAAGTGCTTTGTTGTTTTCATTCATGCGCTGCTGGACCGCAAATTCCAAAGACTTCTCTTCCTCGAACCTCAGGATCTTTTGCCGCTGTTCCGTGGTGAACAGGTCTATCTTTGGGTCCTTTGCCATAACCCAATTGGGGGCAACAAGAAGTGGACGTTCTGAAAAGATGATCTCTCCGCGCTTGATGTTGTTCTTTGCAAAAACACCTTGTCCCATGTCTGGTGTCGTCCTGACTTCATAAAGATCTGGAAGACGAGGTTTCGGTATACGGGCAGGATAACCTGGACTACTCAACACCCTCCCTTCGGCGATCGACTCTCTTATAACCCATTCTGTGGAACCGTCGTCATCGCGAATGGGTGGTATGGTCTTATACAAGTTTTCCTTTGCTGTGGTGAAGAATTTCTCATTAAACGAGCGATGATCTGGAAGGTCTTGTTGAAGGAGTCAGTGACAGGGACAGAAAGTAGATACTGGTGTTTCACTTTTTTCAGTGAGGTTGTCGGATGGAGGATCTAGTAGTAGGTAGAAAGATGTTGATCATGATCGGAGATAATAAACGCGTACCCCTGGAGGACTCCTTTGGCGGCCGATCATTGAGCTTGTCCGCTACGCCCTTTTTCTTGTCAGCAGCCTTCAGCAAGAATCCACGTTTCATGATTTGAAAGGATGTAGCGGAGTGCGAATTGTACTTTGTATAAGGACCTCGTGGCGGGCTCTCCAACATTCGGAAAACCTTGATTTCGATGGTTCCTCTGCGGTGCAAACCTTTGTCTGCACGAACACGAATGCTAGTCCTCTGAGTCGACATTTCCAAGAAAGGAATGACTCCCAGTTCCCGGCCACTCTGGAACCAGAGATCTCAGTGTTGGATTCGGACCAAAATCGAACATGTCAATCACGGGAGGCCTTGAGGGCACCACTACATATAAATCTGCGCTTTCGATGTAATGTCTAGCAAGAACTTTGACATTCTTAACATTGGGTGACGATGTTGCGATTCTCATCCCGCCGTCACTATGTCTCTCCAGAGGATTTCGAAGCATTTCTTTTACAATCCGTACGTTGTCTGATTTTATTTTTCTCTCTTTTTTAATCCATCTTTTCGTAAATTTAAAGGAACCCCTGGTATTAGGACACAACTCTTGAGCGTTGGGAGGTGATTCTCAAACTCGCTCACATTTGGTGATTCAAAGAGGTGAAGGCTCTTGCTGTCCGAGAGCTTGTTAAGATACCGCAGCTTAACCCCATCGATCGCCTGGCTCTCTACAGAGTTCACGAAGTTGACTCACGCCATCTTATATGGGTTGCTTTGCGCCAGAGATACCTGAGGGAATCCCGAATCCTCGGATTGGACACAACGGTCTTGATCGCAACTATGCGGGAGCAGCTGCGGGCATTGCCATCCAACAAGGGGAAAAGTCCGTTACCCGAAAAATTGGAGATGCTCGATGTGTATAAAAAGAGTTGAATTTAGAGGATGCCACCACCTCCAAGTTCTATGAAAACAACGATCAGCCGTTACTACCTGGGTGTGTACTCTTTTTGCGCAGGGAGTCCTTTCCTGATGTCACATTACAGACAACCTGTTTTCAATGATCCCCCAGATGGGGCAGGCGTGTCAGACCAACTATCCAACCTCCTGATCTCCCGTCGTCCTCATCGCCTCCCCCAGGCGGATTCCACTCGGAGACACTGTCTTCTGCTGCTTCTCTGTCTTCGGCCAAAACTCTTCCCAGTATTACCGAAATGAGCCTCAAGATGACACCATCTAGTACTGGTCGCGGCATCCCAGTCTTTTTGCCTCCTGGCAATTCACGTACAACAAAGAAGTCAGATTTTGTTTACCCCCCGTCCTCACCTGAGAAAAGGCCAAATTTTGGAGTAGGTTTGGACGTCGAGGAGTCTAGCATCGTCAGTCCTGGGCATCCCAAAACGGCTGAACCTGCGTCTGGCAGAACGTTCAAGGGGTAGGCACAGGATATTCTCACTGAAATGATATTTTGTACAACAATACTAACAGCCTTCTGTAAAACGTGTTCGGCCGTAATTCTTATGATTCGTACTGTGGAGACCGTGTTCGACAACACTTATCAGTTGGCAAGGCTGTCATTGCGTGTTGGTATGAAGAACATAAGTCCTTGAGAATCAGGTCAGTGTCCTACATCAAATAGCCGAAGACTCGCCTTAAGAGTTGCCACATACACTCCTAGATGTAAATGCGACGCATAAATTTCCACTGGCAATCAGAACCTCCAAGCTCCAAGGACTCGACGTTTCGGTACGCTTCGAAGTAATGCACCTCCACTCCATCAACTACTTTGCCCTGTCCACTCCACAATTTGACTCCTTCAACATGCATGTCGAAGCATTCCTTAGAAATCTCCGGGCCATCATTGATAATTCCCTTCCGATATGCGAGCAACTCGGTGTCGGAGGGAATCAGATTAAATTCGATTTCTAGATGCGCGAAGTCGACGATCGATAGAATCGGTTCGAAGATTCGCAGTAATTTTTGGTTTCCGTCACTCTCTATCCACTTCGTATGTGCTTGCACATCATCCCAACCTGACACAAGATAAACAATTGCGGGATCGTCGACAGCGTTATAGAATGTGAGTGGGTATTTCGACCACTCGGATTGCCACGATGAGAGTTTCTGGAACTGAGAGCGAACCTCGCTGTCATTGGGAGTATGTGGCGCTTTGAATCTGAACTTAACCAATTCTGTTACTGGCATCTTCAAAAGAGTTGAATTGCTGACAAATTCTTACCACATAAAGAATCATTAATCAGAAGCCGTCCTGTAACCACAAGTTCATTGACACACTTATAATTGTTGTCCAAAGTGCGCTCGGGTGGATCGGTCACACAAAGACAATGAGATAGCAGATTAGGCAATTCCGCAGCCTTTAGGGCCGCCGGAATCCCAAAAGAACTTCCACCCAAATAGTAACATAGGGGTTAGTAAATTGATCATGTGCCTCAAGCTTCACAACAATCAACAACCAAATTACAACGTACGCACTGAAGGTCAATCGAAACATCTAGCTCTTTTATATAACTCGAAACGCAGTTTGAATGATTTCTGTAAGTGAGTTTTGTCTTCAAATCACGACGAATAACTGTACTTATTTGTGTAGGCATTTTTCATTTTCAATCAGAAAGGGGAGGTGCGTTCTCTGAGGATGTCATTGGGCTTCAAACTTATCCTTCACAGGTCCTAATCTCAAGGTTATACAGGACTGATTTCAAGTGTGACTCGATATCTTATTTAAATATTAACCTGGCTGATGCATTTTCTCCGTGCAGACGATCCATTGCCGACGTTTTCCGGATACAAGTCGTCTCGAACAGTGACGTGCGGTCACCAATCATCACCTTGGGATCTACGAGTTTCTTTCATGTCAGGATAAACAATTTATACATCGTTGCAGTAACCAAGTATGTGTATTCCATCACTGAGTATCTTGCCATTGAAAATGTGGTCTAGAACCAACGCGAATGCTGCCCTGGTCTTCGAGTTTTGTTATCGGTTTATCAACATATGCAAGAGTTACTTTGGGAAGGTCGATGAAGAATCAGTGAAGAACAACTTTGTGGTAATATACGAACTGATTGACGGTATGTTTCTGGAATAACACACAACTACACCCGCTGAATGAATTTAAGAAATAAACGACTTCGGTTATCCGCAGAACAGCGAAATTGATACCCTAAAGTCTTACATCACAACAGAAAGCATTGTCTCAACATCGATAGCAGCGGTATGCTTCATTTGGAACTAACAGGGAATTAAATCACGAAGATGCTCTGATAGGAGGAATCCTCCAAAATCACAAGCCAAGCAACTGGAGCAATCAATTGGCGGCGTGCCGATGTACGTTACAAAAAGAACGAAGCTTTCGTCGACGTGATAGAAAATGTCAACCTCAATATGAGTGCAAAAGGTAAATTTGAGTCTTCTGGCCCGTTGACGATCCTGATTTTATAAACAAATCTAGGGAATATCCTTCGAGCAGATGTCGACGGCCACATACAAATGCGGGCTTACTTGTCAGGAACACCTGAATGCAAGTTCGGGCTCAACGACAAACTAGTCATCGACAAAAACGACAAGGGAATGAGTGATGCTGTGGAACTGGATGATTGCCGTTTCCACCAATGCGTCAGCTTAGCCAATTTCGATGCTGATCGCTCTATCAGTTTTGTCCCTCCAGATGGAGAGTTTGAGCTCATGAGGTCGCTACCACTTTATTACTCGGTTTATGCACTAATTCCTCGATATACACCAGGTATCGAGCAACATCCAATGTGAAATTGCCTCTCCGAGTCATCCCTTCCGTCATCGAAGTTGGCACTACGCAGGTTCAATATACGGTTACTGTCAAGGCCAATTTCAACAACAAACTATCTGCCACCGATGTCGTCGTGCGCATACCAACGCCATTGAATGCTGCCACTGTAGACTGCAGAACCCAGACAGGGAAAGCTAAATATGCTCCCTCGGAAAACGTGATTATTTGGAAGTAAGCAGCTCCAGAAAGACATTTATGTTCCCCAACCATCTTTCTTTGTATAGGATCGCAAGGTTACAAGGTGGCCAAGAATGTACTATCCGCGCTACTGCTGATCTGACGAGGACGACCACACGACAAGTCTGGGCCAGGCCACCTATAGACGTTGACTTTCAGGTTTTGATGTTCACGGCTTCAGGATTGATTGTGCGCTTCTTGAGGGTGTTTGAGAAAAGCAATTACCAGAGCATCAAATGGGTGCGATACCTTACAAAGGCTAGTGGAAACTATCAAATCCGGGTTAGTGAATCGTTTCCTCTTCGGACTTGTTACTGACTAACTATACCGGCAGTTCTAAATCCCTGTCTATTAACCTAGTGTGCCTGAGACAAAATCTTTGCTTATTCTCATAGAGTATATCAGTTGAGAACCATGTAGATAAAGCTAAAATATCCTTAAGGACTAGTGTTTAATTTACATTAGGTGCGTTGTAGGCGCAGGTGCAATTACGCAATTTGAGTCGTGCGGAAAGCCTCCTCACTCCCTCCCACAACAATCCCGGTTCTCTGCTGATCCGAATCGACCCAGGAACATCAAAGCCTCATGTTTTGGAGGTATACAGTGTCGTGAAACCTTCAGTCAACTTTCTGACGAGTTCTACTATTGGCAACGAACAGATTTGGGTTCCACAATGGATCGTCAATCGACAGCTTGCTCGATAAAGGGGACGTCTCGGTCGAATCAATACTAGACGAGGATGATCTTTTGCAGGAGTGCAAAGCGCAAAATACACGGCTTATCGACTATTTCGGCAGAGATAATGTCCTACAGGCGTTGTTGGGGTATGTGATCGGTCAGGTCGAGACTGAGGAGAAGGGGCGGTTCAAGTACGTATACCCTTGAACTAAACCTCAATCCGATGGTCGGCTTATTGAATCTGAAGATATCCTTACATCGCAACTGAGGTCCTATGCAGCGAGATTTGGTCAATTGTCGAGACATGTGTCAATGAGCGGGACCAACTATTACTACCCTTCTGGGAGACCGTCCTTGACAGATCCCCAGATGATATGAAGACGCAGATGACAATGGCCACGCATTTTTCCAAAATTAATTCTGTCTTTATTTCCAAAAGGCCTGCGGAAGTGAGTGATTTTACCAGGATTTCACTTGTTATCTGAACATGTAATAGATGCTCGCATTCATCCAATCTCAAGCTAACATTGTCGAACGGTTACTTCGCCATATTGAGACTCCGGCTTTTGTGGATCTTCTAGGTCGAATAATCCAACTTGATGAGATAATACCTGACTGTAATGTTCTTGAGGTGCGTTTCAACTATTGCCGCTTGAATGCATCCAAGACTATTTCTTAGTGGCTTTCTTCTGAAAACCTTATGGGACGCCTTACTAATCTCCTTTCTCCCAACCATACACCCTCAGTTCACTCCGTTGTGACGGACTTAATCAAAAATATCATCTCGATGGCCACGCCATCACCTGCAGCTGGTTTAACAGATGGGTTGCAGAATATACCAGCTTCAAATCGTTTCGCTCGCGAACTGGCAGCAAAAGAAAGCATTTCGAAGTTGTCAGATTATATGCTTCATGATTTTTTGCCGGAGAGTCACGATTTGAAAGCCCCAGAATACGAGGCCCAAGATGACGGAGGCGATACTCTGGCTCACCCGACCTTTGAGTCCTCGATGTCATCCGTTACTCACTCGATTGCGGTGGTTGTCGAACTGATCCGGAAAAATAACTCGGATTACTTCGAACCCTTCCTATTTCATACCTTGCGGAATCGCCTTATTCAGGTTCAGCAGCATTCCCAACTCTCGGGTGAAGATATCCGTGGTTCATTAGAGCAAGTGATGGCAGAGATGGTCAATCGTATGGGTGTTGTGCATTTAGGGCCAGTTCTGGAAGTTCTTGCTGCCCGGATATCCGATTTCCAAAAGTATTTGAAGGCTCCACGATCTTTGGTATGAGAACTGTACACTTTTCTCCAATATTCGCTAATCACGACTGTAGCATGGCCCTATAAAAACCACAATAGGCTGCGTGATTCCGTTTACTCTAGAAAGGTACAGGATAGTCGAGCTCTATGCCGAACTTCTTCACTGTTCCAACATGTCCCTTTTAAACCGCTCCCCGTCGTATGTCAACATGTATGACTCGCAAGGCCGCCTGCAAGGTGGTCTCTCCGGATTGGAAGAACTTGCCCAGGTTATCGCCCTAAATAGTGGCACAGACCGCCCAAATGATAACATGACCGAGGAAGATGACGACCCTCCTCCTTCGAGGGACTTCCCAGTGAGAAACCCAGCAGATATTTCTTCCTCTCCTTCGACTCTCGATTCAGATGAAGATATGGATTCAGAAGAACCTGGGAGTTCGGATGATGAGGCCATGGAGGAGATAGCTATGTATGAGGAGGCACAACTCTCACCGATTCCTATTACAAAGGCTCTTCCTCAGGTGGCGCTTGTGCCAGTATCTCCATTCGAGGCTCCTTCACTGTCTGCGGACATGAGGGATCAGGCTTCACCTCTGGATAATAGTTCCCCGAATCATGATTCTGACTCGTCCGATCTGGCATCCCGAGGATCGAGGGATAAGGAGTCCCGGAGGAGATCACGGTCACGGAGAAGACCAACAAGAGAGGGATCGACAGAAACTTTGCTGCCTATAGGGGAACAATTGAAGCGGCGTCTCCTGGAAGAAAATGTAGTTGTGGCAATAATCGTAAGTTTACTTCCTTCCATAAATAGTCGTCTTATCAAGCGCCTTCGTAGGATCTTTTTTTTGAGTTTCCCTGGAATAATTTCTTGCACAGCACTGTCTACGATATTGTGCATCAGGTCATGACTGGAAGTGTAGAGAGTGGTTATAACCGAGATCTCATCATATCCCTTTTCCGTGATGCAAAGGTGCTACACCGTATAGTTGAGGGGCAAGCTCTAAACGATGCAGAGTGGTACGTATGTTATTTGACAACATCAAAATCAAACTCACAAAATTATAGTTCCAAACCGAGGGGAGTGCGGCTAGGCTACATGGGCCATCTTATGCTTATTTCAGAGGACGTCATTACTGCCATGACTCGTTTCCCACCAGAACTCCGACTGAATATTATTCAGTATGCTCCAGAACCTGAGTGGGACCAGTTTGTCACCGGGCGATATAATGAAACAAAACAGGAGGACAACAGACTTCTTGGCGGAGGGAGACCAGTTGTCAAGTCCAACGTCCCACGTGCTCTGACTGAATGGAAAGTCGATGAAAGCGAAATCGAGGGCACTGTCTCAAGAAGTGGGGAACTTCGGAGGTCCGATGTTTTAAATTCGCCTAGCGTGAAACAGACTGCAGACTTTGGTCCTGCACCAATACCAATGGATGACGAAGACGATACTGATATCGTTCCAAGCCGTGCACCCCACGTAAGGTTATTGATGCCACCATTGCACACCACTGACAACCTGTTGTACATCAGTTCGCCCGGTATCTAGCCCAAGAGATAGGTGGTGCTTCAGATCAATTTGGAGATGACGAAGATGAAGACGAAGGCTGGCTCACACAATCAACCTTCGGACTCAGCAGCGTTCCAATTCGGAGAACTTTGACTGAACGGAGGCCACTGGGACATGGGTTCGATGTGAGTAGTCAGAGTGTGACCTTGCTAAAACTTTTTACCGTTGCCTCAGGACACCTTCGATCCGACTTCATCATCGGCCTTGACCATAACTCCGAATCCATTCAGTACAGAGGATGACGTAGGATCTCTTCATCCTGACATCTATTTGAGGGCTGATTGTTTTCCTTCCAGGATGGATTTGGTCCTTTCTCCGATTCGGCTGCCGTCAGTGACAGTTTCGCATTCACCTCGTCGTTTTCAGATGAAGAATCCTCTTTCGAGTCTTTCGGCGACTTTGGTGACTTCCAAAGCCCAGAAGATGGCGAGTTGACTCCAACAACATCCGGTAGTTGGACATTTGCATCTGAACTTGAAATGGTCACCGCTGGATTACAGCGAGTCAGGCAGGACGAGTCGATCACGACCACTGGCACTAGTGATTCGGGCTCACTGCCTGCGTCAGGATCGACGATCACCTAGAACCACGTCCATTTAGAATCTTGTTCCTTTCTAATGCTTGTTGTACTTTTGTACAGGTTTCCAGTCGTCAAAGTAGATATTTGATGATTTATGATTGCTAACGAACCGTCATTTGTTTTATTTCTATCATCCGACATCTTTATCGATTATGTAGCCTTAACATCTTGAAACTGATAACCTCCCTGTCGTTGAACAGCCTCAAAGTCTAATGTCAAGAAATGATGGTCCCCCGGTCCAAGGAGTGCACATTCGACGCGGTCCCCAGGCAGGATAGGTCCCACACCTTCTGGTGTACCAGTCAGAATGAGATCACCTTTCTGTAAGTTGTTGGTTTTAGTGAAAAGGAAAGTCATACGTTGGGGGGGAAACATGCCTGGAGCGTCATAACAGAAGAAATATGTTCGATAAGTCGGGGAATCCTGAATATCATGTCACCAGTAGAACTGTTTTGTTTGACCTCTCCGTTGACCTACAATGAAAGATCAACGGGCTGCTCATGGTCCCTTGTTTAATACACACCTTCAGAAGTAAGCGCAAGTCATGGGGATCTTTCACTAATTCCTTCGGTATAAACCGACTGATAAAATTAGAGGGAGTAAGAAATGGAGGAACAACGGATCTCGTTTCTGAACCGACCCAACTGGAGTAAAACTGTCAAAGCCTTTTGCAGCTGACCAGGGTAAACCTTCCCTACGAACTCTATCTTGCAAGTTTCGTGCCGTCATGTCCACCGCCAATGCTTGATAAATTTGCCAAGAAACATAAAAGACGAAAAGGGGGATAGAGAGGGAAAAGAAGGGATCAAGTCAAGTCAAAACATGAATACCACCAAGTGACGTACTGTAACCGGCTATGTGGGTTTCAGCATTCGCTTGTGAAATTTCTCGGCCATGTTTACCAATCACAACGCCAAGCTCGACTGTGTTCGACAAAGGATTTTTAGTTGGGAATGTTGCTTTCATGTGTGCGGTATGGTACCTTCGTGATGGGCTACGATGCCCAGAGGAATTTCCAGCTTGCCTCCGGAAGGTAGATAACTTGAGGTGGGCTTCAAGAAGAAAAAGGGTTCCTTTGGAACAGCATTGTTAAGCTCTTTAGCATGAGCTGCGTAGTTTCTTCCTATTGCCACTATCTGGAAATAAAATACATGTGTCACTGCTGCAACCAGGAGCTTTTATAACCCCGAGGAAGAACACATACCTTCTTTCCGTGGCGGACAAAAGTAGCCATCCCAGTAGGAGACTGTCGTTGTGATACGGAAACGGAGCGGCTTGGATACTACTGTGCGCTGGAAGTGAGAGAAGCGTGTCAAAACCTAAGCGCTAAGCCCCCGGCCCGGTGGTATAGCCAGGCCCTGAATCTTAGAAAACGAAACTCACTGAGTAGTGCAACGAACAGGAATTCCCTCCTTTGGTGCTGCTTGGTCACCTTGATTACATTAGGAAGCTTGGATTTGAACCCAACTATGTCGAGACGCAGCGCAGTCAAGGAGTCTTTTTTTTGATGAAATCAACGTTACGCTAATCGAAGTTGAGGCCACTTTGACTCCCGAAGTCACCCAGTTTCTCAAGAGGGCAAAAGAAAAAAATCCTCGACAAAGATGTACCAAAAACAATCGCCGCTAGGGAATTCAACATGGAAGTGGCAACTCTGGCTTTTGGGCTGCGGCACCGAAACTGGGGCAGTGAGCATTTGTGGGACATCGAAGATATCCCGTCTGTACGGGACTCGCCAACGTCATGTCTCGGTGTAATTTTGAATCTTGCTGTTATCATGCCATGTCAGTAGATGAGATTCTCGATCAGTACTCTGCAAACTTTGATCCTGTCACGGTAAGCCTCCCATCGATCTCGTCCTGAATGTGTGTTTAACGGAATTGGTGAGTATTTCGGCTACTTATTGCTGTTCTTACTTACCTGCGAGAACCTTTAGAAAGGCACTCAGAGCATTGATAGACCGGGGACACCGTCATCAGGATGTCAAAATTTGTTGCAAAGTCTCGTTCTTCCACGAACTCTCATCAAAACCGGCCAGGCAGGCGTCCATTGCAATCGGTAACGCAACCACTGTCAACGGCCGAGTGGATTACGGTGTCGGTATTGTATCGTTCGATCCCAAGGTTTTTGATCGACGCTTTCTCTCACTCC
>Ga0307517_10004544_pt1 | contig 21280 bp, 27 predicted proteins | sample 23_EM_MG_FD_194515 | JGI IMG/M metagenome (GOLD analysis project Ga0307517, IMG submission 194515) | Populus trichocarpa ectomycorrhiza microbial communities from riparian zone in the Pacific Northwest, United States - 23_EM | ecosystem: Host-associated > Plants > Roots > Unclassified | place...
GAGAGCAGGGATTGCCATAAACCCCAGGCTGAACGAGACAAAAGAAGGAGATTTCGACGGCAGAACTTGATTGAGACGTGGAGACGATGTATTCGAGCAAACTGAGAGTCATCGTCCCGTCCCACCGAATCGAGAATCGACCTGCGGAATTGGGAGAAGGTACGTGACTTGGGCGAAGCCGTAATCCCCCGTTTCCCCAGTTCGTGGACGGTCTCGACGACGACGCCGACAAGTAAACGCCGTTCATGCTAGTCCAAGGTTGCTGCACTGTACGGCTCTCATCGGTCTCACTGGTGTGCTCGCTTGCAGCTGGCGCACATACGGCAGCTCGCAACAAGCGATCGGGCAACTTCCATTTCGACGGTCGTCGGTCAGTCGGCACGAACGGCGGGGGAGATACCGAACTTGGACTGGCCACGCGCGGATTCTGATGGAAGGGGAACGAAGGGCGGACAATTGTCTATTGTGTTTTGCGATCACCGGGACATCGAATCGGTCCCGCGCCCAGCGAGGTTTTTTTTTTTTTGTGTTGCCTGCGATGATGGCCATTCTGTTTCCAGCCGTGTTATCGCCCATAAGAGCCGACACATAATGCATAAACAGCGAGCTCCCCGTCTCTCCTCTTCTCCACCGCAAGACGACAATGGCCCGCCCGGTCGTCACCTTTCCCCAGCCCCCTCCCACCTCTAACACGCTCACCTCTCATCAACGCCAACAACTCTTGAGGAGTACCCGCAAACTGACAAAACTCCTCGGTAGTGCCCCTCACCTCATCGACCACGACAACTCTGTGCCAGGTGTGTACCCCATAGCATTTGTGTGTGATGATCCCAAGTGAACCGACTTTCAGCAGCGGTTTACCTCGATCTCTCGAGCGAGCTGCAATTTGTCTCGAGCTCCCCATCCCCATCCCACCGTTCCTATGACATTCCCCGCCCTTCCTCTCCAGCGTCATCCATCTCTTCTGTATCCACCACCGCTTCTAAGATCAACTACAACACGCGGTCCCCCTCACGATCCGAGATTCATATACCACAAGATGCCCCAGATTCCCCTTCCACTAAAAAGCGTCCCCCAATGCTACGTCTCACCTCCCCAGACCGCGAACGCCCGCAATCTATATGGTCCAGAACGAAATTGGATACCGTTCCCGGGTCTCCCCCCGCCGCGAGAGATATCGACTGCTCTGAATCCTCTCCGGTTTTTGACGCCTTGTGTGAAGACTCCACCGATCATTTGCTAACCCCACTGGCATCTCCGGTTACACCATCGCTATCTCGTTCCTACACCCTCCCCGTACCAGGCAGGGGACCTGTTCCTTCGCTCTTCATTGATACCTCCGAACCTACCTTCAAGGTCACTTCGGAAGCCGCCACCCGGCGATTGAAGATGGAACGGATAAGGAAACGTTTGGGTGAATGTGTGCCCGCTGAGGCAGTTTTCCCTCACGACCCTGGGGATGACGAGAACGAGGACGGGGATTACGTGGAGGTCATCACGGAAAAGAAGCCCGCACAGGTCAATGTCGACGTCCGCCCTAGGTGGAAAACTTCATCCGCTGTTGTGGCGTTTGATGTTGTTTACGAGTGTCCAGCCAATCACGGGGACGAAGGCCTTGCAAATGGGCTGAGCTCGGCTCCCAGAACTTCCAAGAGTCGGATCCCCACGAGCCTCAGGAGCTCGAACACCTCTCTACCCAGACGGTGGGAAAAACTTGTCAAGAGGAGAAGAGGGGGGTTGCGTTTCTGAGACGGAAACATCACCTTCGCCTTCCCTTTGCCGGGTCCCTTCCATTCCGCGTTTTTTTTTTTTCCCGCCCCTTCGTTTAACCGCGGGCTCCCCGATTGGCTCCCCCCCCCCATTGAACACCCTTTGCAAATCCCTCTTGCATAAGAGCCTATTTATGCTGTATAATATTCGCGTACGCTCACCCTCCTCCATTGCTGTAATTACCACCCCCACCGCCGTCATCTATCCACCATTCGCCACGAACCCCCCCCCATTCCTCGGTATCACGTAGGATGGATGAATCCGATGCCTTTTCAGTTGTTGTAAGTTACATACACTGCTCCTCACGTTGTTATTTTACTGGTACCTATGAGGAAGTTGCATAATTGGGTTGTACAGTTTTTCCCGTGATGTACAAGCGGAGTTAACGTGTTGAATCCTTCGATAATGAATTCCTTCACCATGGCACAATTATGTCCCTGGAGGAATGTAACATCCTAACCCACTCAGATGAATGGGAGGTCCACGAACGTCCTCACGTACACGCCACCATTCTCGTCGTCGTAGGTACGGAAGTCGCCGTTGACGGTAGGAACCCGCTTTGATGTCCTAAAAGTTTGGAATGGTACGTGAGAAGTGGCGGCCTTTCTTGCATTAAGGGTGACACCCTGACTGCAACGACCTGGACTGGGCGCGTCAAAGCGGTTAGCCCTGTTGGCTAGCAACCCTTTGGCCTCGTTCCAACATGGCCAACCGCGCAGTCGGCAAGTTTTCATTCAACCTTTACAATCCCATCCCGCTAAATGGTTCTCACACGGATGGCGAAACCCAAAAATACACGAAATATACATTGGGTGTATAGTCCGCTCTCCGCAACCAATGCGGCTGTCGAACGCGAAGGAACCCAGCACCCAGATTGTCCTCTCTTTACTGACCCTACAAATCTTTGGGTCCTTAAGGGTCACAATCGAGGCGAGAGACGGGCTTCCTTCTCCGCTCAAGACCCCGCTTTTGGGTTCCTGTGGATCAAAGAAGGTGTGTTTCCAACATTGGTTTCGAATTCAAATGGCGAACCAATTCTGTCGCTAGGCCTCCAATTACCCCCCAAGGCTTTGACTCGTACCTGGTCTCTCAAGGCCTCAGGCTGGGTAGATGGCATTCCTCATTGGGCATTCACCACCCGCAGATCCCCAAAAATTTTCCAACAGAAGAGTCTTCCATATTCAAGTCCCCGAGGCCGCTGCTGCTAAGGCCACCTGGGCGGCGCATTCAATGACCGCGATCAAAAAGGGCGACTCCCTCGGTTTAGGTGCGTCGCAGGCCTCATCACGAAGGATAGAACGCGAACATCTCGGGTCAATAGTGTCTGAAGTCGGTAAGTCTGCTCTTCGTCGCTCGCAAGACTGATGGAACGCGCACGGAACAGATCAGAGCGCGTTGTTTGATCAAGGACAGGATTTAGATCTGGACTTTCCTCGCGTGGCGTCCCGTTGCCAATCCGCTTATCTCCGCGGCTTTACAACCTTCGTCCTAGCGCGATCAAGCTTCCTCACCGCCGAATCGCCATGTACCTCTATCCCGAAGTGTCTGATGTCGCCAGCGTCGCGATCGTGACCCTCAACCAGATCGGTATCACCGCGTGTTTCGTCGGCGGGATGGCTTGTAAGCTTTACGGGAACGATCGGATTCCAGGGGTACGTCCCGCCACACTCCGCCACACTCGGCGGGGGGGGGTGCTACTTCGCTTGTGTAAGAGACCTCGCTTACTGAGATCGCTTCAAGGACATCGATATCCTGTGCCTCAGGTGTTCATGGGATCAGGAGGAGCTAAAGCGCCGAGTCGTCGCAGCTAATCCCTCATTCTACCTCGTTCCCTCCAAAACCCCCGGCGCGACCTATAAAGTTCTATGGTATCGCAACTACCTCGCCCGCAGATGCAAAGTCGACCTCCTGTTCCCTGGGATCATGAACATTCCTTCAGTCCCGACCTCAGCCATCGATTACCCAGAACCCGGAAAACCATGCGCCCCATTCACGCTGGTGTTTTTGCTGAAACTGCAAGCGTGGGAAGACCACCGCGATTCCACGGAGTTGAGGTTCAGGGCCAAGGCAAGCACGGATGCGTTGGACCTTAGAACGATGCTCCCTATCGCGCGTGCGAGGGGTCTCACCATCCAGCGGAAGGAGGTGTATTTGTCGCCTTTGTTTGTGGCATCGGCAAAGTCGCGCGTGAGGAGGTTTGTGCAAGAGTGGCCGGATACACTGCATGGATGGAGGGCTTTGGGCTTTAGGGTTGACACCGCCAACGATCTGGGAGGTCCCGGAAACATCCAAGGCCAGATGTCCAGGGGTGGCCGGCTGAGGAACCTCACTGATATTTTCTCCCTATATGATTAGTCGGGCTTTGAGACTATAGGGGGAGGGGGTCAGGAGATCTTTACCAACAGAGCTCGAAGATTTTCTTCCACAGTGTAGTGTGTGAGAGGATAGAATTTCTCAAATCCCATACAACCGTATCGAAATGCGTTTCCCAGGGTTACAAACTCAGGTTTACACCGATGCCACTCAGCAGCTGAACCCGTTCAATACAAGATCTGGGAGATCAGTCAATCGGTGACAAAGCGGACATGGGGGGGGGGGGAAGGTGGAAAAAACATGAGGGGGTCGATTACTTCAGTACATCGTAATACAAAAATGCCTGGGCGAATGTGCCCACGGTACATTCTCGCCAGAAGATGAGTAAGGACCGACCAAAGAATAAATTGTAGGTCCTCTTAAACAAGTCTCTTCGTTATCTAATTTTCTCAGCCCTCCAACCTTGTCGCGAACCTCCCGGATCCATACCCAACTCTCTCTGGGGGGCTAGTTCCCGGCCCCCCTCCAACGGGACCACGACCGTTCGTTGCCCCGTTATACACCCCGCTCTGCCCCCTATCATCTTCGTTCAAATACGCCGACACATAATCAAAGTCATCCTCCCCTCCGAGCACCGAATCCCGAGGCCCCAACGGTTGTTCACTGCTGGTCCCCGGGTTTGGGAAAGGCGAACTGGTCGACCGGGGTGCTCCAGGGCCACGAGGACCACCGAGTATGTTCGTAGGGATTCCAGGAAGCGTCTTCTTCCTCAAATTCAAGGGAGCGATATCTGGGCTTCCATCTCCGCTCTCATCGTCAGCTCTCTCCCGACTCGGACTTCTGCCAGGACTCGGTCGAAAACCCACGCCCAACGAGCCCTGCCGAAGGGTGTCACCTCCCAGGCCGGCGCCGCTCGACGGCCCTCCCATCCTCGGTCGTCTGAACGCAGCCGCCGAAATCTTCTTTGCGGTAGTCGGTGTCGAGGGCGGCGAGCTCAAGCTTGATGACATCTGTGGAACCTGCGGTGGTGATGCTGGCGTCATGGAAGGGGAGGGTGGTGTGGAAAGGTTTCGAAGGTACTCCGGCGGTGTACGGTAGACATCGTCCTGTTGGGTTAGATCGGATACGGTTGAATTCACACTTCTTAGTTGAGGCGAGGTGCCGACCAGAGGTGGTGGAGGGAGTTGCGACTGATGAGGTTGTGCAAGATTAGAAGATGACGCAAACTCGTGGGTCAGCGTCGAGCTGGTGAGCTGTAGTGGTGGGGGTGGGGATGGGGACTGGATCTGGCCAAACCTGCTACCACTGTTAGGAGGAGATGTGTCGGCTGCAAAGGACGGCCGTGGTGATACGCTTTTCCTTCCCGCGAAGGGTAAGGAAGGGGAGGAGAGGGGGGATGGTGAAGTGTCCATTTGCTTGCTAATTTCTCGGGCGGCGAGGGCGTTTAGCCTCCTTTCGTCCAACTTACCGGGGCCCCCGTCTTCAATGCCCACGTTGGGGAGGGGCGGTGTTTCGTCGATTGAAGTGGGACTTTCAGCAGATTGATGAGCGTGTGTATGGGGCTCGGGCAAAGGAGGGGACGGACTCCCGCTCTGGTGTGCGGGTGACGGAGCCTCTGGGTAACGAGCTGAAGATACCGACCTTCTCACTGCGAAACCACAAATCAACTCCAAACACGGGGAACGATTAGGCACCAATACGTACCTTCGTTACTCTTACGAGTCTCCTCGGCGTACCGGTTCTCGAGTTCTGTGTCCACATCTCGGATACTCCCCCACCTAACTTTTCTATCTTCTCTGAAACCACTGCCACTGTCACTAAAGCGCTTCTCGTCGGAACGGCGACTGGGGCCGTCATCATTGGTCGGGCTCAGGTAAGATAAGCCAACTTCGTCGTCATACTCATCACTGGTCTCCAGGATATGAGTGGGTACGGGTTTCCTCCCGATGTGTGGCGGACCTGATGGGTTGAGTGGAGCTGGAGCCGAAAAGCTGTTGATTGCATATGATGGAGGAGGTTCGTCTGCACTCAGGCGAGGTGGTTCTCTGTTCCTACCCTTGTCTAAGTCCCAATTGTTCCCAAGTGCCCTAGCAACAGAAGACGAGAAAGTGTCGTCGGTGGAGGGCTTGTGCACGGGGACGAGTCCGGATCCAGAGGTGTTGGATGAATCCGTGGAGTGGAACGCGGGGGCGGTGGTAGGGGGAGGGTAGCCAGGGGTGATACCAGATCCCGAACGAATAGAACTTTGAGATAGACGAGGCGGATGACCAGGGGCAAAGCCAGACCCCCCCTGAGGAGGAAATGGTGTAAACGGGCTTGATCTGGTGGGACTCACTGGTGGCGGTTGGTCAAACGAAGAAAGACGGGTTTGCTGTCCAGGTGTGTAGGTTTGGGGTTGAGAATAAGGATTGTACTCGCCGAAGTCACTGAGCCCGTGCGGATTGGCAGGTGGGTTGTTGGGGAGTGTGGATGATGCATAAGGTTGAGGTGGGTGCATTGGCGTTTGTCGAACCGGCGAACTGGGGGACGAAGGTGGGAGTCCGGGGATATCACCGATGCGGTACTCGCTGGAGATTCCTTCACCGACTTCACCGATGAACGAGATTTTGTGGAGTTCTCGTTCGGCCTCCACGACGAGGGGTTCCACCTGGGAGTGACCGGAGTAGATGGCCCGAGGGAGACCTGGCTGGGTCTTCTCGGTGGACACGTATCCAATAATTGTGCGGCCGAACGTTGCAACAACTGCGCCCTTTTCGCTACACTCAAGGAGACCGCCAAACAGGATACCCATCCATTCCCTCGCCTTGGTGCGTTTCCAGTCACCAAGGCTGGCTTCCTCGTCCATGATCTCGACGTCGAGAGTGCGGATTTGTTCACGGAGGCTCATTAAGAGGTCTGTTTGTTGTCGAAGGTTCTTGTTTTCCGGATTCATCCTATTGAGCTTCTTGTCGGCTGAATCGGCTTTAGACATGAGGGATTTTCTGCGGCGGTGCATCTCGTCGAGCGCCTCCTCCCTGGTACGGACAGCTTTTAGACATTCTCGGATGTACGCGATGTGGGAAGCGAAAGAGGCGATTGATGAAACCCAATGGTTTAATAGGGTCGCGCATGCGGAGAACGTATCCTAGGGTACCCTCGTTGATGGCTGCATGTGACCGATAAGATGACAGTTAGACGTACCCCGAGGTCTTCGCCTTCACCGCTGGCCCACGTCCGGAGAGCTTCGGAGGATTTGCCAAAGTCTGTGCTGAGTTTCTGAAGGCTGAAAATGGGGGGTTGGAATCAGGGTGGTTGGTGTGGAGCCATGGACGCACGATTGCAGGACGAGTTTCTCGGTCGCAATGACCTCCTGAAGGGGTTTTAATTCTGGATTCCCAGCAAGGGCAGGGATAGTAGAGTTGTGGGCCAGTTTTGTCGCTGCACTCTTGAACATGATGGTTGTCGTGATCAAGGACCAGAGCGCAGCGGCACGCAGCAGATCCACCAGGCCCACTGGTATTTGTCCTGGCGTCATCACTGGGTATTACTCCGGCCAAGTACACATAGAAGAGAGAGAGATTCGCTTCAACCCTAACAGTCATCTCCCTATATCCAGCCGAATCTGATTATCTCGAATCAGGGGACCCTAGGACAACCTAATAGCATTCAATTATTTGTTGACAGCTCTTGTCACCAGTCACCTCGGAACCCCCTCACCGACCCTCTTTCTACTCACCCTCTGTTAATGCCTCACCCATGACTACCGCCTCGTCCGCGTAAAACGAGCGCAGGTATTCGCCCACGACGACGACCAACAAGAAGCAATGTCAAATGACACCCAGAGAGCTGACCAGATCGTTTACCACTTCTACACCAAACTCGTCCTCGTAGTTAACGACGCCAGGTCTCCTCAGGAGCCCAGTGAACAAGCAAAGATTGACAAATGGGTGAGCGTTCTCGCCTCTTTCCAATCCTCTCTGGGGCACTCCGTACTCATTCGTGTGCCCATGGGTGTCTCTGCTGCACTAGTTCAACCTCGAGATTCCAGAGTCCAGTCTCTTCAAGGATAATATTCGCCTCTACCGCTCAGTCTCTACCGCCCAGTCAACGCCACCATTCGAGCTCCAGGTCCTATTGTCCATTCCAGAACTGAACAATAACCAAGTCCTCGTGCATGTCGCTCCAGACTCGTCTCGTGTGCGGGTAGACCCTCCACCAAAGTTCATTCTACTCGAGACCTGGGTCATAAACTTCGTTCCCGACGGTTCTCAGTACTCAGACGACGTAGCACCGTCCACCATATACAAACTTGGCATCGCCCTCTTTCGGAGCGTCTATGCCTTGCTTCGTATTCTACCCACGTGGAAGTCACACCGTCTGCTCAGGAGGAGAGTCGGTGGAAGCGCTGGCGCCTTTACCCTCCAACTTCGTCTTCGAAGCGAAGGCCCGAGCGACCGGATTTTAGCCTTCAGTGAGTCGCAAACCTTTATCCCGATAGCAGCGTGCCGTCATTTGATGTTTCGTACTGACTGTGAATCTTATCTAAGACACGCCGTTAAGTGCCAACTCCCCGCCGCTAGCAACAGACACCTACGAGCTTCCTCCCATCCCCCATCCCATGGGTACCCTCTCGCTCAGAGCGACCTACCTCACTCAACCCCACTTCCGATTAGATGATCTAGAGTCATTACTCTCTTCACGATTCTTGTCGCTGGATGAAGGTCCCGAGTTCACACCCACTTTAATCAAGAATCAGCAACGAGATTCGCTATCGACTTCGCCGCCTGGCAGCCTTCCCCTTCGGACTGCCCTACCCAGATCCCCTCCGTCCACTACCGCAGATCGCTTTGTCCTTCCACCGACGAACAACGCGCGGGCCAATTTCCCGAGCACCGGAGGTATAGGCGCCCTGAGCATCAGTCCCGGCAAAGGTGGTCTCGCGCAGCCTCCTTCGCCACGCCCGCGGACGCTTTCTGGCCTCGACTCCGGCGCAGCGTCGGGTGTTTCTGAAACCTCATCCTCAAGGCGTTCGATTAGCTCCGCAAGGGAGGACCCACAACTCGCCTCAAGGCTACGGCGGGAGAGTTTGAGTTCCTCACCTGGTTCACCCTCACCGTTATCTGCACGACGCCCTAACATCTTCAAGTCCTCTACGTTATCAAATGCTACATCACCGTCGTTGCCGTCACAACCGCCATCTCTTCGTCTTAATTCTCCGCTTTCCGGCCGGTCCCTTCCGTCTCGACCTCTGCCACAGTTGCAAATAGGTCCTCAGAAGTCCCCATCAATACAAGCGGTCCCCCTTCCTTCTGTAAGAACCTTATCCTCTCCAGTATCGGCAATAGCCAAACATTCGCCACCGTTCCCGCCTTCAAGCCTCAGCAAGACCGAGGAGCGGAGGAGTTTGGATAATGCGGTTGGAGGTGGAACACCGTACCCTCTTACAAGCGGGAGGTACTCAAGTAGCTTTGGATACCGGTACGCCGCCAACACTGGTGCCGGAAGTGACGGGAGCCCGAGTAGTGGCCCAGAACGCAAGGAAATTGAGCGCCCGTCGGTGAGTAGCGGTATCTGTCTTGTCCCGTTCATGCCACGACACTTACATACCGCCTCCCAGAGTGCCTCGTACATGAGCAACACCACTGACGACGATGACATATCCGCGTTCGTCCAAGACATCGACGCGCGCAAACCTCTGAGGAGGGCGTTATCAGACCGGCGAAGGTACCCCCTCGGTGCGAATCCCGAACGAGCAGATGATCTTCGATCACAACCTCCCGGAGGAACCCAAGATGGAAACTCCGCAACTAGGATCAAGGGCGAGTTGTCAGGCGCTGGTATCAACGGGACAAGGGAGCCGATGTTGACGAACGTCTCGGATGTGGATCAAAGGTTGAAAGAGATGAACGATGCGTTCACGGCGAGGTTAGCGGGCTTATCTGGTAATCCGCCGTCCCCTCGAACAGGTGGAGGTACCAGGGGTGGTCTTGACAGTAGGGATAGGAGCGGATCCCGCGAGAAGGCGCTGACAACGAGGGGCGTCGTTCCACCCGAAATTTACGATCCCCTGTCGGTTGTGGGGGCTATGAGGATGCGACCCCGTCCTAGCAGCATGGGAAGTGTCAGAAGTGGGCTGAGTATCGGCTCTGAGGAGGTAATTGGGAAGTTGGAGCTGGAGGATAAGAAAAGGAGCAAAGGAGCGTGAACGAACTCACATTTGCCCTTTCGCTCTCCTTGCTCCCCTGGTGTGTCACGTTATGATTTCATGCTTCTCCATTTCTTGGCTTCGTTGTTAGTCCAACTTCGTGGTTTTATTCTTTTTGGATAATCTCCGACCTTTTTGCCAACCTTGACTTTCATGTTCGTAGATCCAGCCACCTTTTTTTTCATCCCTTTCCTCGGCCGGCCTCCCATCCCCGTCCCCAACATCATCCACTTTATGCCCCCGCCCGTTCTTGGTTTACTTGGGATCCATGACCGCTTTGGCTATCTATTTGGCTTCTGGGCGTTCATGGAATTGGACGATCCAGAGGTCGTTAATTTTACTCATAAACCCTCATCCATTTTCTCAATCCGTATCCCCTCATCTGTATTTTCTCCGTCCTCACGTCTCCCATATCCTCTCGCTTTTCCTCCCGTTTCCGTTTTTCTGTTATCCGTCTGTCTCCCGTTTCACGTTATGTAGCACGTACACTTATGTCCTGGTAGCTCTTCCCTTTCTCATCCACAATCGTTGCATATTGATGTCGACTATCTTCCATATACAACATATTTACTGCTAAACAGCTCCCTCACCAGACAAGGTATTCAAACAACAGGGATCGAATTCGTCAGAGCTACCGGCCGTGTATCATACAACGAAGTGCGAAAGATGAAGCAAAGAGAAAGTAGATAGCCTTCCTACCCAGGTTTTTCGAGTAGGTCCTCCTTATCATATCAACATCCAACGTCTGCTCAGTTAAGCAGGTTTGGTGATGATGAAATTTGTCAGATATTCAACCAGTCTCGTTGTCTCTTCTCCAACTGGCCGAATCCACTCGGGTGGCAGCGAAAATCCGTACTGGAATCAAACACGCGTCAGAAAGGGGGTGTGAGATGTGCAGCGTCAACCATTCAAACTTACGGTTCCGGTATCTCGAAGGTGAACTGCATAAGAGTATTTGATGCCCCTCCTTTGATACATCCAGTCGACGGCGTTGCCGGGGGCGCTAGAAGAGCGAGTCGAGTCAATATGGTGAGAAATACCGGGGATGTGGTATCGGGGAGTCATACATGTAGAGCTGCGAACATAGCCTTCCATCGGTGTAGGGGACTGCGTGGACCCTGGTAATAGCGGACGCAGCGCCAGCAGCAGCTTCCAGCTGGTCCTCTCCATCTTTAGGTTTGCGATGGCACGAGAACGAGTACGGGGATGAGACTAGCAGAGCCATGTGGTTCAGTGGATCTGACGGATGTAATTGCGTATGGAACCGCTACCCATTTGGCCGTAGCTCCGAAGGTCCAGGAACACATTGAGATGAGGGAGGGTCCAGACAAAGTTTGCAATATTATTCGTCTCGGGGGTCTGGAACGGTCGACTCCCCGCGTACAACTGATCGCAAGCCCCCCCGATGCCCCCGTTGGTGGGTTTCCATTTGTATTCCTGTGATCCCCAGATAAGACGTTAAGTCATGCCTTCACCAAGGTCAACGGGGTGACCTCACCCAGTTTCTATTCATATCAATGCCGGAACATTTGTCACCTGGCGAGAGCTGCTGTCGGGTCTTGTACCTGCGATACGATTGTTAGCGTTGTGATCGTGGATCTCGTCACGAGGAAGGGAACATAATACCAGAAGCGGTCTGAGGTCCACGTGTATTGATATCCGTCAGGGTTCGCGACTGGGATGATATAAAAGTCCTGCAAATTCGGGATCAATTTGGTCACACGACCACGCGACAATTGGAGCCGTACGTAGTTGTGGAGGAGGCCATTCAACGAGTAGCGTTCTGTGGGGCCTGCAACGAGCCCATGGGCGAGGTATAGGGCTGTAGAGACTGCGACCCACTAAGTAGAAGGGATGGGATCAGTAACGGTGCGTGGGCCGGATACCCTCCCGGAACCCGTACCTCTCTGGCGTGTTGCGCACCCGTGATAACCACAGCGCCCTTGGGCCTCAAGAACCCCCCGTTTTTCTCATTCGAGACAAATCTTTTAGCGTTTGAGATTTTCAGGGCAGTCATTTCCCGTTGTTCGGCGGAGCGGCCGATATTGACGAGCTCTATCAAGTCTGGGTGTTCCTTGGCCAGTTCAGACATGAAGTCCTGGATCTCCGAAAACGGATGATAGGATGAGTGGAAGGTCGAAGTCGTGAATGACATATTCCAAGGCGTTACATCGACTCCAACGGGGTCAAAGTCGAGCACTGGGAAGTCCTCGAAGGGTAACTTGATGGGTGATCGGGTCGAGTTGGATGGGAAGTAGATATCGACGTGGGTCGGGGTAGCTTGCCAGACGTCGAGGCCGTGGGTCTGGGACAAGCTTATCTTTGAGTATATCTGAGGCCCATGACACACGGGCACGCACCTGTGCCTTGTCCAACGTCTTTTCGAGTTGAGCAGGAGAAGTGACATTGAATCGCCTCACGACAGGAGATCCATTGACATCAAAGACAATCTGGTCCCTCGCGGAGCTGGAGGGGTCGCCCAAACAGAGACTTGCGAAGAGGAGACACCGGAGAGTGTTGCCGAACATGGTGACCCAGGAAGCAGGGGGCCCTTGCCCTTAATGGGAATTGTTTGGCAAAACCCTTAAAACCAAACAAATGCTTATCACACGTGATCACTCCTCCCACTGTCCAAGAAATCGAATGCTCATTGGGACGGTAGTACATCATTGTGGGCATCTATCTATAGTCCGTGCTGTCTTTACCCATCGCGCCGTGGGTATTCAAAGTCGGGGAGGCACTGGAGTCTGCGAACGTTCTCCGGGTGCATACTTAGCCTGTGCGAGGATGATAACGTCAGTGACCGCGACGAACACTAAACGAAAGTGCCAAACCATCTCATTCTCCTTCTTGGAGAACCCACACTTCTCATAGAATGCTGTACAAAAGTGTTGAACGAGGAGAAATACGGTTTCTGAACAGATGGGCTTACGTATGTTGTGGTCGCTGCAGTTCAAGATAGTCTTGTATGCTCCAAGGTCCTCGCTGATACCTGTCAAGGCCTGGATAATCCTCAAACCCAGCTTCTTGCCTTGCTGGGTCTTATCCACAGCGATGTCCTCGATATGTCCAACGGTTCCCAGACCTCTCAAGAACTTCTTCTCCATGAACACAGTCCCGGTACCCACTACTTGGTCATTCGCCTTGGAAATGATGACGATTGGGAAGTATATTTGGTTGGATTTGGGTCCTTGGCCGGCGCTTGCTTGGGTGGGCGTAGGGCGGAGTAAGCCGCCTGAAGATGGGTTGGGCGTAGATGCGGTGAACTTAAGGGCATTGAAGTGGTCCAGCCATGCGTCATAACCCGGATCCGGGGCATGCGAAAGAACTGAGAGAACTTGGATGTGACCTCTGTGGTAGTCTGTGGAGGATAACGGCCTGATCTATGGGGTCACGAAGGGAGTTAGGCCACGGGGCTGAGGGCACGGGAATGCCGGTATTGACGAACGTGGAGGTCTTCTGGTAATGCTGCCCTCACATCAGCTGGGATGAATTCTATCGGAAAAGCGAGATCCAGGTCCTTATCGTCTGTGAAAGTGGGGGTCGGGGCGGTCGTAGTGGCCATCGTGAGAGATGGTGGTCGTGAAGGAACGCAGAGAACGCCCAGCAGGGTTGACCCCCATGTAAACTGTCATGTTCGTCTCCACCGCACCAAACCAAGCCATGCACGTGCGGGACGCGCCTCTATCCTAGATCAAGTGTTACAATCTCCATGCCCGAAAATAAGATACAGGACTCCCATGCTATGTGCTACAAGAACTCTGAACGAATATATACCTTAGTTGCCGTGCTCATCACCACACGCCCAACAGACTCTGAGAGATCTCCTACTCGATGATTCAGTACGTCTCGACGAGGCCAGTAAAATGAAAGCTTACCCTCAGTCTCCCAAGGTTATGCGCAATGGCGACGTTGACGATCGTCTTTAACCTCCGCCTCGTGTCGGACTTGCTCGCTGTGAGTTGATAACTCCCAGAGCAGTGACAATGCCTGGATATGTTATCCGATTGGAGCTGTTTACATTTCGAGCAGCGCAGATCCTGGAGGGCAGCTCGTTTCTCCAATTCATGGGCGAGTTGTATCAGCGCCAGTTCTATCCCGATCCTATCGTATTCACCACCGCACCTCCCACACCTCCACTTCGCGTTGATCTCGGTGTTGCCGGGAAATAACTCGGGGTCACGGCAGAAGTCAAAGTCTCGAATCCCGTCGCAATGACGACAAGGGACGCTTGAGAGTTTCAGGGGCTCACAAGGATTTCTGAACGTGGCCTCGGCAGCGAACTCTCGTACCCCGACGAGCTCGAGCACATTGCGCTTGATCAATCCGGCTTCGACATGGTATTCTTTGGCGAGAGCTATGACCGCGCACACAAACTTGGTGTACTCGAGTGAGGGGTTTGAGAGGTGAAGATGAGATCCAGGGAGGAGGGGAAAGTCCCATTCTACAAGTTCTTCTTCGTCCATCAGAGCCGTTCTATGGCGCTCGTGGACGCTCCCGACGGCTTTGAGAAGCTTCCGGGTGAGGCGCTTTGCAAAAAACTCTCTTGTCAAATCGAGTTCTTGGGCTTTACCCGCGTGGCGTGGCGTGGCGTCTGGCGGACCGCCGTTAAGAACTCGTTTTGGAACCCGCTGGGTCGCATTGACCTTCTGGCGTATTCGGAACATCTCGGCGATAAAGTACCGAATCACGTTGGAGAAGTCCTCCTGAATGGGACGAGGGAGGAAGGTCCCGATGTTCCACCGCATCTCCATCACAATTTCACCTGGCGGGTCGACGGCGAGGGGATCTTCACAAACGACGCCTCCGAGGTTAGCTTCGTCCATGAACAGAAGGAAATCGTAGAAACGGTCCGTCTGGAGGTAGATGTGTTGGAACAACTCGTGGGAATTGACCGCCGACAGGATGTATGTTGCATAGGCGTGTGCCGTTCCGGGTGGTTTGGAGGTGACGAGAAGCAGCCGAGTGAAATCCGCGTAGATGACATTCGCTCCCAGCCTCCTCAACTCCGCCAGCATTTGGATGAAGGTCTTACGCATCAGTCCTCGGATGAACCGGTGCATGCCAGGATCGTACATGTGAGACACATTTGAACTGACCCACCGCCAGAAGTGGTCTAGCGTTATGGTGGCAGGGCAGTCGAAATTCCCTCGGACTTTATCCAGCAACCAAGTTTTGACGATACCGCGGAGGATGCTAAAGGCGTGCGGGGACATAGTTGTCTCGCCGAGTGTCATGGGTCGCTGGTCGCCATTTGCAAACTCGTCTAGGGTGTGTGACGAATCGAAAGCAGTCGCTCCTCCACTCCCTTCGAGCTCGTTGACAACCACCGAATGTAGGACAGAATTGACGGCGAGGTTCCTAACACTGACCTCCAGGCAAACATTGGAATAGCATCCAGGGGATAAAAACTCTGAACTCTGTATGTCGTCCACAGGTTGTAGGTCTTCTTCGACGCCACCGAGGTCCGGACGTGATCCAGGAGACCACCAGAGAACGATGTCTTGCTTTACCAGGCGACGAGCAAAGGTCACATCCGCCAGGAATAATGGCTGGTCCCCGTCGATATTTCCGACAGGTACGTCGAAGTAGCCTGCCAATAAAACCATCCGGTCCAGCCACTGCCCAAGACCTAGGTAACGAAGGATCATCTTTTGCGCTACAGCGCTCTGCCACGGGAATACGTCGAGGGAATGTGGTCCTTTCGTCTGCGGTAAGGTAAGGGTAGGGAACTTTGCCAGCGCGGGGATGTTGCGCTCGAAGTAAAGCCTATCCTTCATGGATGAAATCACCATGGTGTATGATCGATCTCCCTGTAGCCCGATCTCTCGCGAGACAGCTTTGAGAGCAGTAACTTCGTTGCTGTGGTAGTTGGTCGTAAATTCCTGCGTGGGCAGATATTCGATGGAGGTGCATCCTGCGGTGAGTTCGGCCTGCTTCTCGAGAAGTTGTTCATAGGTCTCGGAAAGTCGAGGGATGGGTTGGCGACGAGTGGCCGGGTCGACTATGTGGAGTTTGACCGGTCCATCGGGAGTGAAGAGAGCGAACACGTGCACAGGTGCGTTGGAAGAACATGCGTGGTAGAGGAAGATGTACTCTCCGACTTTTCCTCCGTCCAAGTACGTGCCAGAAGCGTCCGTGGCGGAGTCGAGTTGTCCCAGGTCCAACCCAGTTGTCCGGGCGCTATAAAGCGTGACACCAAACTCCTCAACGCTACATGTTTTCCCCAGCTTCATGACAGCCCGAAGCTCAAGAGGGACCTTGGCTTTTTGTCAGTGCGCCCACCGTACTCAGCACCTAAACGTTCGCACCTGTAGCTCAAAGACCCCGTCAACGTTTGGTTCATTTGTCAGGTTGACAAAGTGTTCCTGGCTTTCAATGTACAGCTCCTCGCGCACCGAGAGTTTGTACAAATTGAGGCAAGGCCGGTCGTGAGGCAGGGTGCGGGTGACCTTCTGGGCGGAGTACTCGCCGGTTTCGAACTGATCTTCTTGGGGGGTCCGGAGATGGACATAAAATTCCCGTGGAATGCGAAGGGGAACTAAATGGAGTTCCCCCTTCACCGAGAGCCACAAATCGAATCGTCCTGGGCGATCGCCTTGGCGAATTTGAACGATATCCCAACGGTGCATCCTTCTTAGATTGCGACCGCCGAACACCCTAGACGCTCCCTCGGCAGGATTAGAAGTTCCAACAAAGAGCTTGCTAAACTGGAGTAGCCGCGCGGATTCCAACCACTTGCCGTAATCCTTCTTCCAGGTGAGGTTTCCACGACGTAGCGCGGGCTCTGGTTCGGGGGACTCCTGTCTTATTTCGGCGGATTTCTTCCGTTTGACCACCGCTGTGCGAGGAAGAGGACCCTGAGAAGGGTTACCGAAGTCCTCGATGTCCATCATATCTGCATGTGGCTTCTGCTTTGGCACACCGGGTTTGAAGAAGTCGGTAACCTTGTGTTGACGGAACTTATCGTCCAACGCGGCGACTCGTCGATGTAGCCAGTCTGGATGTCGAATACGAGGGACGGGGTTGGGCACCCGCTGCATAGCCGCGGGAATGGTGATGAGTTTCTGGATGACGGAGCCTAGACGCTCGATGTAGTAGCCCCAGTCGAGGATATGACGAAGGTCGAAGTTAGTCATACTGTTGTCCTTGAGCCATTTACGAAGGTACATCCTCTTCACGCTTTCTTCTGCGGAGAATATCGCGATAGGAATGGCGCGTTCCGTGACGGGAGCTCCCATGGGTCGGGCGGAGATGATGAATTTGCAAGCAAGACCTTTATCCTTCACCATCTGGTCACCCAAGAAGTCCGCAAGACGCTTCGCAGTGCTAATGGAGGTAGACTTCTGGCCGGCGTACTCGGCGAGAGTCTTGGACATGCTCCTATTTTCGGCAATGAGGTCCACGAGTTCGTCCAGGGGCAGGCTCTCTCCCTTGCTGAACAGAACATCCAACCAACGATCCGCCACCTCGGCAACGGCAGCGTAACACTCCTCAGTCGTCGTGCCCAGGAGGTACTTCTCGAAGAGTTGGGATTGGAATATCTTGATGAGCTGGAGCTCTCCTCGTCGTTTCACCTCGAAACCCTTCAACTCCGCGAGGCTGCCGTCGTCATTGAATACAGCATACCGCTTCTTCAGTAGCTTATCCTCCTCCTTGGACGATGGTAAGATCATTGCCTTGTAGGGACCGTCCAACTCGAAGAAGATCGAGTTTTCGCTGTGAACCTTGTAGTCGCCGGTGTGGGGATCGTAGTCGTGGTATTGGTGGTTCGTGAATTTGGCGTGGACGAGGTGGTTAAGCATAGTACATGGATAGGAGAATGCGATCGTTTTCCCGTTGGCCAGCTTGAACTTGAAGTTCTCGGGGAATACGGACGGGAGCATACACCAAATACCATCGGTGTCCAACTCAAGGGGACGGCCAATCTGTTCGACAAGCTGCCTCGCCATCTGAATAATCGTTGCGCCAGTCAAACAGGTGATGCCAGCCATCTCCATAGAATGCCAACGAGCTCCCTTCCTCATGACGTAGCCGTAGAAGGAGTTGAGAATACACTTGTGAGCCAACTGGAGGGAATCGTAGAGCACGATCATCTTCTTCGCCTCGTCGACCTCCGCGAGAGACTTTCCCTCCGCCACGGTAACATCCAGATTCTTCTTCCACGTCTTGTGTAAGCCCTTGTACTCGTAACGACGGTCTCGGAACCTGCGCACGGTGTCGACGTAGAAGGGGTTCTCGCGTTGACAAATGATCGCCTCCCGGTTTTCTACTTTGGTATCCTTGATCTTCTTGTAGACCTTTCGCGAGTAGTCACCGAGGCGTTTGTGAAGGAGGGCCGTCTGTTCGCTTTCCGTCAGGTCGGTAAACTTTCTCTGTGGCCCACCAGGTTTCTTCGGCGGGAATGCCTCGTGGTTTAGGGCGTGTTTGATCATGTTAAACTCGTCCCTCCTAGCAGGGAAGAATTCACCCCTCCACGCCCACATCATCCGTCGGTCGCAAGTCTTCCCTGGTCGATTGTAGTCGCAGACAGCGCATACACCTTCGTCAACGACGGAATCAGGTTGCAACCGGTTGGACAACATGATGTTTGGATACATGGCGGCGACGTCAAGGTGGTAAATGAGAGGAGTGTCGGTACGGATCGGATTGTTGTGCATCTCCATGAGTTTGGCGGTGATAGCGGATTTGACTTCGTCGTAGTTCGTGACGTTTTCCAGAGAACATTTAGATTCTTCAACGATGCAGAAAATCAGTGCGGAGTCCAGATCATCGATTAACTAAGAAGACTGTTAGACCGTACGCACATAATTGGGTCGTGTGGACTAACCTGTTGTACAGCAGAAGGCACGATCTTGAAATGGGCAGGGATGTCGCTGCGGAACACACCCGCCTCCAGGGCCTCCACATGTCCACCGACGTATGTCTCTGAAGCCACAAGATGACCCTCGAACATATTCCCGTGCGATTCCTCGTGTCTGTTCGGCATGATCACATTTCCACGGTAGGCTTCGACCTAAGATGATTCAGTGATATGTTCCGGGATAAAGAAGGGGCATACGAACCATGAGCAAAGTCTCGCAAAGGGTGCCACTGCCCTTCCGTAGAACCTCGTCTGGGCAGAGCGCAATAATGTTACAGAGGGAGAAAATGAACGGGTGGACGTATTTCATGTAGAGATAGTAGGTTGCGACTGCATCGGATACAGAGTACTGGGCAAGAGTTTGGGGTTGTTCCATCGCGTACCTGGAAGCGGGTTCAGAAAAGGGAGAGAGAATAGAAACGGGACTTGAACGTACGGAGTCATTAGCTCTGGGTCGAGTTCAAGAGGGTGGTAACCGAGCTTCGCCGTTGTCACAGCCTTCAAACCTTGGCTACCTTGTGGAAGGTACGAGTCTCGTTTGACCCAGCGGAAACAATCCATATGCACACAACCTCTGCATTTGTACTCATCTTCCGAGTCCTTCTGGAATCCGATTTCCAGATACATATCAATCCCATGAGCCTTTGATCTCGCGTTTAGGAAGGGAAAATCGAAGAAGTCCCCGTTGAACGTAGCCATGACGGTTGGTTTGACCTCTTGGAAGTGCGAAAAGAACCGACGAATCACTGCTTCTTCATCGGGCTCGTTGTAGATGCTGAAGGGACCTTCGTAACCTTCCCTCGGAGTGTAGTCGAAGTCTTCAATGTCTTCGCTTACGATCTCGCGGTTGGTTATGAGGTATCCCTGTCCGTCAATCATGTAAGAAATCATCATAACCTGGTCAATCTCCTGGTCTGGGAATTTTAGGGGGGCCTTCGTTGTCTCGATGTCGAACGCCATAACGACAGGGTCCGCACGCTTGACACGTTCAGCGACTAGCTTGATGATGGGTTGGCCAGCATCAAATGTAACCGTATACCAGAGGCCGACCCGCATCTCGTTGTCGATCGCAACCCGCAGATAGTAGGGGACGTCGTACTCCCGAATGTCTATGATAGCGTCCCTTGGGTCCCTGTCACGACCACCGGCTGCAGTACCCCGAGTTTCTGTATCTGGGTCGTCGCCGAACTCTCCGTCGATTTCAATCCTAGTGCTAGCATCGGCTGTGGCGTTAACCACTTCGGCATAGGCGTCGACAGCGTCGCGTTTTGCGCCGTTCGCGATGGCCAAAGGGGCGACATCACGGCGAACTGTGAGGAGCTCTGAGACATTCCTGAAGCATAGCTGGAGGTAGAGCCGTTGGTGTCCCATCAGGTGGTTTGGTAGCTTCAGGTCTTCCTTGCGGCGACGAACGATGCGAGAAATGATGCCTTCGTACTTCTTCGTCAGCCACTCTTCAACCATAGTCTCCGTACCACTCTGGTTTAATCGCATAAGGGAAGGGTCATCGTAAAACAGCGAGACACACCTTGGTAGCGATATAGAAGTACGGTTCACACAAGTAAGTGACCTTGAACATGCCACCGTCATCCTCGATGAAGTAGTAATCGACGCCAGCCTTTCCTGATGGCCATTCTGGATCCTTCACCAAAGTCTATTGCGGGATATGCGGTAAGCGTTTGCAACTTGGTTCAGCTCGCGCAGCCGCACGTACAGGATGCATATTGATCAACCAGCCTTCTCTTCGTGGCCCCTCCTGAATCTTCGGGAATCCGACCCTCTCGTCGACCTCATCGCTCAACCGAACCTGCTCAAAGCGTTCCGCGAGCTGGTTTCCTTCTTCATCGCGCGTTGGGACATTCGCGGGCGCGTTTGATCCGCCTCGTCCTCTGCCGCGTCCTCGATAACCTCCACCTCTCGAACGGAACGACCCGCCGCCGCGGAAACTGCGACCACGCGATGAGCTGAATCCGCCACGCGCCATGTTACGGAGAAATCGCCTGCGACAGTGCTGTGTTGGGAGCCGTAGGGCTGCCGCGCAAGCAGCAGGATTGGCGAGGGGAAATTGATTGTGTCGCGTCCCTGCACGATCGCGACGTGAATTGTTCAGGGTAGGCCTTCGGAGATTCCCAGATCATCAAGCACCGGCT
>Ga0307517_10004545_pt1 | contig 21279 bp, 23 predicted proteins | sample 23_EM_MG_FD_194515 | JGI IMG/M metagenome (GOLD analysis project Ga0307517, IMG submission 194515) | Populus trichocarpa ectomycorrhiza microbial communities from riparian zone in the Pacific Northwest, United States - 23_EM | ecosystem: Host-associated > Plants > Roots > Unclassified | place...
TTCGGAATCTACATGTGGTACTGCCGCATCAAAGAATTTTGTATTTATGTAGACAATTAGATTCATGCCGTTGAGGATCTATTCGAAAAATACCCTCTGTTCCGATAATAACGAAGTAAGGCCGACCGGGGTCGGCATGGCCCACTACCTTCTACGTGGCAAGAAGAATACATTGCTTCGAATACGGAATGCATAGCGTTGTACAAACGAGACTCAACTACAGTTATTAAGTGAACAGGGAGGCTAATTATATGGCAGATTTGAAGGTTGCCAGCAACATTTTTTTACACTCAATGTTCAATGTTAGTGATGAACAAGAGGCACATGGAAATGTTGCTAGAGCTTCAGATGATGTTTTCTCATGAAACAATTTTACTATTTTTTTTTTCAATGTATTAGGAACAAGTTGTGGCCAGTCTTCTTGTATTTTTTCTCTTTCCCGTCTCAGTTGCTCATCTTGTGCTATGACCTTATTGCGAGCTTCTTCACTTCGCTTTCCATTTTTTAGTCTTGTGATAAGCTTTCGAAGTTCAGACCGTAATTTACTAAATGACATGGTAGATTCAAATGATACATGCAAGCATGATAGTATCCGCTGAAGAGGGCGTGATCGAACAAGACTTGTAATGGATGACAATATTTGAATCTGAAAGATATACTTTGTCAACATATATGAGACATCAGACTGGATGTGAAAGGTAGAAACAAGTTGCATGCACGCATCAGCTTCAGATTCAGCACATTCACCAGATGACAAATGAGATACAACAAGAGTGCGCAATGCATCAACATTGATTCGCAAAGGAAGTTGTATGTTGTGACATTTCGCAATATCAATCAATACAGGCTTGGTCGCATATTCAATCATTGAAAGAAAACTACTCAACGCAGAAGCGGGCGACTGGCATGATGATGAACGACGAGGGGAATGTATATTTTCACCAGTAACATCTACATCCATATTGTTATGCATATTATTGTCATTCAATGCGGCATCGGAGCCTGTGGCATCGGAGCCTACGACATCAGCGTCGCATGTAAGCAGAGGATCGGAGACGTCGGACATCTCTTGATCATGCACATTATCAAACTGAGGAACAGGGTCTTAAGATAACAGAAGTTAGAAATGTATGGCCCTACGATAACAGAAACTCACCGGTATAACGAGGGCGCACAGCCAACAGTGGAGACGATGAAAATATGAGGCGCATATCATCCGAGAGGAGTATTTGAGCATGAGGAACAGTGGTAGTGCAGTAACTGAACCAATCCCTCCCGAGCGTTACATCATAAACATTGTCAGCAACAGCAGGTTGGAGCTCGACAAGACACGAAAAGACACCAGTCGTCGTGACGACAGCAACCGGAATACCAAATTTTTGAGGTCGAATATTGTGCTGAAGGCTGAAGGAGGGGGAAACAGTGGAGACAGGAGACTGGGGATCAAATAAGCAGCTTGCGCGGTATCCGTTGACAGTAGAGGTGAAAGTAGCCATGTTGGGGGTTGAAGAACGAGAGGCGTCGAAAGGAAGAAGGGAAAGAATGAAATGGAAGGTCATAGAATGTTGAGTGTGGGAAAGAAATTCCATGTGGAGATGCTAACACAGCCACAATCAAACCGAGGAGGGAAAGAATGGAGGGAAAGAATGGAATAGAAGGTCGTGGAATGTTGAGTGCGGGAAAGAAATACTCTGAATGGTACAGCCATTTGCATATGTTTGTAACGACTACGTCATAGTCAAATCGCCTGCCAAATCCCAAAAGGTCAAATCGCTAATACCCCCTACCTAAAGGTAGTGGGAATGAAAATCGTGGGAAACATGCGATATGATAAGACGGTGAATTGACGTGAACACCATGTCGGGCTGGAAATTCCCAATTGGCACAACCTTCTAGTGTAGAAGGGTTTCCATTCGAAGGCCTGACAGCCATAATCGCGTCATTCACGGGGGCTTATACAACTCACCCACTGTTCCTGGGATTTACACATCTTAAGTTCTGAAGTCATTCGTCATATCGATGGCTGGTGGTGATTCAACGTCCAATCTGGAGCTTTATACTCGGATATTATTTGTGCGGATACCGGACCGCGCAGCGCTGGAAGAACAAAGATGTTCAATCTAAAGAAGCACTCCAGAACAGTCGACACGTTCACCAGTTGACCGGACATAAGGCGGATCAATCATGCAGGGCCAATCCGACTATGCATTGCCTCCGTTATCTCGAAGGACGACAAAAGGAAGAAACAATACACACCCATTTACAAATTTACAAGGTAATCTACAACACGAATTACTGTAAGTACACCTAAAAGCATACACAACATATCCTCCAAAAAGCGTGGGTCGTGAGCGAGCTACTAAGATCGTAAGGGAAGAGCTGTCCGTCAGTGCAAGCAAGAAACCTAAAGATGGGGGGGTCAATATGAGGGAAGAGGCTAACTAGACACGAATAGAGAAGTAAGAGGAAGAGAAAGTATACAAGGTCCATGATAGGTCAGCAAGCAAAGCACGAAAATCCCTAGGAAACGACACGGAGAATCAGAGGGTATGAAGTGACGAGGTCGGAAACGGCCATGGTATATATATCGAACATCCTAGCAGCTTGTATCTTAGAAAGAGCTGTGATGACGAATCTTCAGCCTCGATCTCTTCACAGTATAGAAGAAGAATATACGAACCAAATCGACAACCAAGCAGCGCTAGTTTCCTTCCAGAAAGCAGTGATCAGGAGACGAGGCGGATATATCTTTCCCCGCGCCCTCCACCTTTTTCAATCCTATGCCTATAGCGCCTAAAAAATGGAACTCCGAACAACGGAATCCCTCTTTCAACCACCATCAATGCTTCAGGCCATCTATCGGGGCCATCAACAACATCATAGCAGCCCTCCTGCTTAAGGTGGTTCGGACACTGCTCTTTCGCCCAGCGGATATTGATCTGCTTCAGGGATGGGTTGTATTTGAGGATACGCAATGCGGTCGTGATCATTTTTTCGTCGGTATATTTGTGCCCTTTGGTTAGGGAGAATCTTTTGAGGGACGGGAGTAGGTAGAGCTGGGTGACGAGCTGCTTCAGGGGTTTCTAAATCGCAGGAAATGCAAAATAAGAATGAGCTAGAGTGTCTAAAAATACCGAGATAGCAGGAGAAAGGAACGCACCACAGTAAACGAGGTCGTACACATAAAATGAAAATCCGTAAGATTCGGACATGCAACTAGGATCGAGTGGAAGAAATGGGAATGATCTCGACTCGAGTCAATTATGTGGATCCAGATATCGAGGTTCGTCAAGTTGGTAAGACGCCGCAGGATTGGACAGACAGTTCCGAGCCGAGTTTCGTATACGGGCTCGCAGGTCAAATCTAGTGTTTCCACCGCCTGTGGACATGGTAACTCGGCAAGTTGCTGGTATACGCCTATGAATGTATCAAGGGCAGGAAGGGCAGTTGGAGAGAGGTCCATAGGTATGGTATCTGGTGACATCCACCGCTTAAAATTCCAGAGGAATCGCACATACTTCAGCTCGAGGTGCTGGTCAAGGAATTGCCCTAGGGACGCTTCTGACATCAGTGATGGTGGGCCCAGGGTAAAATCGGATTGGTAGCCAAACGAGCCTAGGGTAAGGGTATGTAATTTGGGCCAGCATCCCTCCGTGATTCGCTCAAAATCGAATACGCGAGCAGAGGAAGAGAAGCTACAAATAGCAAGTTCCTCGAGATCCGGACACCGTTTTAGGATCATATCCCAAAAGTGGGATGGGATATCTTCGGGAGATGGAAATAATTCTGGGCGACGTGAGATGTACTGTTTAAGGTTGCTTAGGAACGTGACAAACCTGATCCTCCAAGGCCATGTCGCACAATAAGCGAGAAGCTGGTGAGATTTGAAAAGCCAAAGAGTGCACTGTCGGGATCAAGGGGGCGCGTCCCAACATTGGAAAAGACGCTCTTGAGTTCAGGACAGCTGCAAAACGATGTTTGTTGTAGGAAACCTCGAGGCAGGGTCAAGCACTTACTTTGATCGGAGAGTCTCCCACAAAGAGTCTTGGGGTAACTCTAACCCATCCCAGTCAAAGGTGTGCATACTAGTCAGGTATTTTGATATTGAATCGATCTGCTGCACCACCCAAGTCTCGCTGAGATATTCGTCCGGCCTCGGCCACGCGAGGTAATAGTTGGGTCGTACAGCGAGTTTCTTGATGTACCCACAGATGTCGCTCCGGGTCGCAAGCATCGCAAGGGTGATTCTGCAATTTTTGCTCGATTTGAGAGTGACTGTCTCATACAGGGCCGGGAGCAGGAGGGCCCGCATATGCTTTGACTAGACTCCCAAGGACCTCGATATCTGGTATGAATGATGAAAGAGAGAGACGTACCGTCAGGCTGAAACTCAGAATATCCGAAGGGGACATCAAATCGACGATCTCTCGTACTATATCTACCGGTATAGACCCAACCGACGTCGTAGTAGATAGCGTGCCATAGTTGGATGCTCGAGCTGAAAGGGGGAGATGAAAGAGCGTCTTGAGACTTCGTCGGCGGCCATTCTTTTTCAGTGAACCCCAGAGAATGTCGTATCTGAAGTCTCGTTCCATTACGAACAACGAAGAGAAGGGAAAACACGCCGCGACAGAGTGTCCTGCCCGCAATGGATGCCTCTGGCCGAGACTCAAGGCCACAACATGCGTGGCTGTGCTTCCTTCACGGACACGTGAGAATTCTTATCTTAGATTCTTATCTTTTCCATGCTTGTTTTTCCAAACACTACTGACGGCCGATTTTTCTTGGGCAAAACTCGTGAAAAAATCTATTGTGGAGGTGAAAATAACTACAAAGAGGTAATATTTAAATTTAACTCGGGCGCAAAATTCAAATAATTTCTATATATGGCAAGGCACATGGCCTTTTGCGCGGGATTTGAATGAACATTTTCCCAACAATAGGATTTGCACCCTGCAAAATATTCGGCTAACGGGAGTGAAACCCTCATGCCTTAGGCGTTCCAACGCAAGGCGCAGAGCTTGATATCCATTTTAAAATTAGCAACATATCAGACAGGGGGACGAAGAACAAGACGAGGGAGAATACGGAGCCCGAGCAGACCGACAAACATTAATTCGGGAACCTAACTAAACCTAATGGTACTCGCTATAAGTGAAGCTATAGATACATTTTTACTTAATGAATCTCTGGTAAAATATGGTACCCTTTCGACTTGGTTTCGACCGTAGGTTTACGCCGTAACACTGAAAAAAAAACAAAAAAATGATTATCGGCCATCTCGGTTTGAACAGTATGCTTCGGGCCATGTCAGATATGACAAGTAGTTCCCCCCATATCATGGACGGGTGAGAATCAAATCTATCAACACAACCAGGCTTGAACGTCGAAAGCGAGGGCCCTCAGGGAGAAAAGTTCATTGCGGCACTAGCAAGGGCGGGAGTTTCGGAAAACCCGGGGCCGTCGCGTGCACTGGCTTTGTAAGAAGGCTTTGAGGAAAGCAACGAAAAGCCCCTTTAGGAAACAAATGAATGGATATGAAATAAACTTGAGACGCACAATGAGTACCGTCTCTGTTTGTTGCTTTGCAGCAACCTTCATTATATCAGAGCATTCCAGTGGAAGATAAGCTTTTTTTGTTTAGGGCACAAATCTTCTCCCGCCATTTCATGACTGTCGACCCAAGTGAACGTCCAGTGCATGACTAGGATGTCATCGGCACGGTCGCTGAGGCTTAGCGAGTTGAGAATTTGTCAAGATTGAAGATCGCCAGATACAAGATCAGCGCTAGCAGCATTGATGGGAGCTTCGGCACTATGGAGAGGCATGTTCGCTTGGTTCAATAGCGAGGCGGCGAGTTTTGAGGAACTTTGTATTCCCTCATGCAACCGGCATTCACCGACACTCTAACATGCTCGAAATTTCATCTTTGACAGTCAGCGGATCCTGCGAGGCTCGTCCTTGAAATCCGGCAACAATCGGATGGTGTCCCGACCAGAACTTCGCGAATAGGGCAACATAAAGATTGAGCAAGCTTACAGTGCCTGTGGGTGGTGAACTAACCAAATCCATAGTGCTCTTCCGGTCTATGCAAGTATTTGAAAACATGCAACAGGTACATAGTTAATGGATAAATAACGACATTCCATACAATGATATTTAGCTAGTCCTATGTAGAGAAAGCACCAGGTACACTCTGATCACTGGTAGAACCCTGGCCAGAGGCAACAACCGCCGGCTGAACTCGCTGTTGAGCTTGCCCTCCTCCAGGCTGCGCACCATGAGCATGCCCATTCTCATGAACACCCCCGGGCACAAGCGCAGGCGGCACAGATGCCACGCCACCATACGTAGGTGAGATCGGCGACTGAAGAAAGTACACCTGCGGAGGATGAGGAGCAATCATGGGCTGATACGACGCATACCCCGGTGCAGGTGCATAAAACATGGTTGACTGCTGTGGGACAGCACGCGGCCCACGCGGAGACGCAGCCTTGCGTCTCTCTTTGGATTGTATTTGTGAAAGCTGTTCATCTCTAATCGTCGAAACTGGGGCGTGTACTGGGAAACCTGGAAATGAAGGATAGGGATAAGGCGGATACTGGTATGGATACATGGACGGAATCAAATGACTCGGTTCCGTCCTCGTATATCTGTCCTTTTCGGCAGTGTCCATCGAAGTGGCCGTACGTCTTCTTTCGGTGTGGGTGTGCGAATGGTGGGGGCGACGATGTTGGTGAGATGAATGGTGATGGCGAGAGTGCGAATCTTTTGAGTCATCATGAGATCTATGTCTCCTGCTCCTGTGTCGATCAGAGGACCGCCTGGAGCTCGGCGACCCCAAAATCATCGCCAAACTAGCGCGTAAATTGGAACGAGGTGAGTTCGCTGTCCCATTGCTTAGTGCATCGATAGTTCCGCTATTCCTGCTCGATCGCGACATAACTGAGCGGTACCACGATGCTATGGGCCTCATCTTACGCTTCCTCCGCACGCCCGCCCCCGCTCCTGGGAGATAATCGACTGTGACACGATTGTGCGAAATCCAGGGCATGCGGTACAGCGTCGTGAAGAACCTTTCCACGGGACTAAGTTGGGAGGAGAATGAAGGATCATAATATGAAGACCCCGTCGCGAATGTGTTGTGTGATGTGGGCGATGGAGAAGTTGTCATCTTGCGGTAATCAGCCGTTTGTTTGGGATGAGCGGTGACCGGAGATTGGACGTCCTCAGTAGGCTGCGGAGGCGGATTAGCCTGTTGGAGAAAGGAAGGTGGCATAATTTGAAGCTCGAGTTGGGTTGGGAGAGATGGGAATTGATGGGAACTAGGGATTAAGGATTGTGGTGTCGTTCGACGGGGAGGGACTTGATTGGCGTATGAGACGCGAGGGCCATTTGGCCCTGGTGTCGGAACTCTCGTGGGGATTTCGAGTGGTGGTAAGACGACGGTATGTGAGCTGTGAAAAGATGAAGAGCGAACAGGTTGTAAAGGGGGAGGGTCTGCAATATAAGAAAGCGCTGGCCCATTGCTTAGCTGCTGGGATACATCAGGAAGTGCGGGTCGTGGCGCAACTTGATCATTCTCGTAGTATTGGCAATTTGGATCTTGATACAGCATGACAGTCGCTCTATCCGCTTGGCTTCCATACGAAAAATCGTTGATGGGCTTTCGGGAGAGCATGTGAGGCCCAGAAGCAAGGCGACCGTGCTCCTCGTTCGCGAAGTTGTCTGATGGAACTGACACCCGATTACTTGAGAGTCGTACAACGTCGGGAGGAGGTGACTCGGGAATTGGGGGCTCTGTTGGTTCGGCTACAATGATGTCCGGAGTATATTGGACACGGAGTCCAGATCGCCCAGGTATAGCACTGGGAGTCGGGGGATTGGAACTGTAGGCGGGAAGGGTATTTCCAGTGGTCCCAGTAGCACTTGTCGAGGTGGCATCGGTCAAAAGGGTCCCGCTGCGCTGCAGTTTGTTTTTATCAGATCCCCCAGTTCCAGCCCCATACCCAAACACGGTTTTTGGGAGACGACGAATCCTCTTGACGAATCCGCCTACAAAGGGTTTTTTCTTCGAAGGACGAATGAAACCCGCGCTAGGAGTTGAAAAGATCTCGGCAGAGTTCCCGTCTTCGAAACCCTTCGTCTGGGATCCAAATTCCATTCTACGGCCATCCAGTTTCGTATCGTTGTGCTCCTCGTTTTCCCTACGGGGGGTATCCGGGACGTTTACAACATGAAGGGGTCGTTGGATAGCGACCTGGGGGTGAGGGTTTGGCAGCGGTCGAGGCCTTTGAACTGCTGGAGGAGTGTCGATAGATGGAGGATGTAAGGTTATTCTTCCGGGAGGTTTTTCTTGGTCCTGTACCCACGATAAAGTGCTGTTTGCGACGCTATGATGGGTCTGTTGTGAATTTCGTGTCAAGGTACGCTGCATCGATTCGGCTGGCTGCTTGTGCGAGGGCCCTGCACTGTTGTAACTATAGCTTCTATACTCAGCCATGTTGGAGGTATCTGGGTTTTCTTTAGTTCAACAATAAGCCACAGTTATTTGGTGCGGACTCTTACCTGTGCCGTTGAAAACGTCAGGTAGGTAGGAACGTCCAGGAATATTTAGTTGCCTCCACACAGAGGAAGCATGGGTATCTAAAGACGTCACGTAGCCATCAGGTTTCATCGCTGCGCATATTCCGGTTCAGACATCACACTCTTCACACTCTAGAGTGGTGAGGTGTAGCATCGCCTCGTGGTCAACACAAGAGGCTGAGCAGGCGTATATAAGGTTTCCTGATCATATCGAACGATATATGGGCGGTTTAATGGTGGATAAAAAGACATATGATACGTTTCATGAAGCCAAAGTGTTGTGGTCAGGTTCTGGTCCAACGATGGTGAGGGCGGTTGGTTGAGCCTAAAGTAGAAGATAAGATAAGAGATAGCTTGAATGATTGCATCGTAAGATAACATTCCCCTTTTTGGCTTCCATATGAAGTTGATCGACTGATCATCAACTTCCTATCGTAGGCTGACATCGGGAGACTACTTGGTGGGGTTGTAAAGGCACACTCCATTTCACCAGTGATATATGGAAGAATCTCGGAGAGGGCGATCAAGGTACTGGGGTGCCGATTATTATCCGCTCGAAGGATCAAGTAAATGTACTTGCTCACTCTTCCATTAGGATGCAGACACTAGGAAGAGAAAATTAGGCTTGAAGTTCGCAGAAGGACCTGTCGTAAGCAACTAGGTCGACCATATATGAGATAAATTAAAACGATCTAACCAAAATAATTGTAATCATAATCTAAGATATATCTCAGAAAAGGCATCAAAATCAGGCGAACAGGAAGGAAGATGACTGTGCCTTACAAATAAATAACATAAAGGAATGAAGATCATCACAGAGAATAGATCCAAGACTTGAGAGAATGTTGTCAGGAGTCCTATTAATTGTCGTTTCGGCGGCCTGCTCCAATTGTTATTCAGCGACTAGTAGTCAACCCTATCTCCAACATTGGAAACCAAATTTCCACAGAAAAAGCTAAACATAGACACCAGTATATGGGGAAGCAACGAAAACTACCACAAGGCTTAAGGCTACGCCATATGGCATCCAACTACCAGGTCATTTGAGGCTGGTGGGTTTTGACCCCAAGATGGAGCCAGTGCGATCGGATGCATCGGTCACGTCCAAAGAAAGACTGGAGCCAGAGTACAACACTGACAAGCGTCTAAGCTAACCAGAATCCGACAAGCAGAGGAATTGGGGATACCAGCGACGAAGTCTTGTTATCCTGCGTTTCCGAGTACGTCATTCTACTTCGGCCAATGAGCGCAATGGAACAAGTAGTAGAAGTGTTGCGATAGATATTTTCAGACGGAGGTGCGATCTGGAGGTAAGGGGGACTGTGGGGCATTTTAATTGTCAACACAAATAAACCAGGATTACGTTTTGAATGAGCTCACCGAATTCCCCGAGAAGAGCACTAATGAAAGCACCAATCGCACCGGTACGGCACCCACAGGAAACAATAGCGAAAACGATGAGCCTATATCGGCTCCGATACATGTGAGCGATATCGGCACTGACAAGAGATGTCGGATAATACCTAGAAGCTTCAAAGGAAAAGGAACGCTATTTTACCACACTTGCGACGCCTAGGAAGTTGGGATTAATTAGAACAAAGAGGGCGAAAAGAAATAGTTGAGGTGGAAGTCGGTATGACGTGCAAAGAATGATATCCTGAATGTGAGCCTTTACTCTTTCGTGAGAAGAAAGGGAGAAAGACCGAAGAAAGCCCAGACGACAACGGAGCTTTTGGGGATAAAGAGAGCCAAGCCCAAGGCTGAATCCAGAGCCATTCGTCATATTAGGTTTTCAGTATCGGTCAATGATGAGAGGGATGTCGCAACTGGTCCCAAAGATAAAGAAAATTGCACTAGAATCGATATTGCCGTAACGGTCTCTATAGAAAGTGGTCGAGTTACCACTGTCACGGAGTATCAACTCTGCTTGCAGGAGCTTAATAACAGTCGTTAATTGGAAAAGTGATAACAGGTGACTGAAGAATATGAATCAGCACTGAGGTCGCACATAGGGGAACCTTTGTAACGTTCTCACCTCCTTACGTCTCTTAATTTGAGAGCCGATAACGACGATTTGCTTCTTCCCCGCCAGCGACCATAACCACTGGCTAGTTTGCGCACAAGACTGAGTTCGGGAGCTCGCGATATTGAATAGACGCTGTAGTTAAAGTGTCGATGTGGTAAACATAGAACGCGGTTGGATGAGGTGTGTCCGATGGTGGTAAAGTTTTTCGGCGTCGAAGACCTTGTCAGTATAGGTTAGAGGACCCTCCCGCTTATCTATCCATAAATTCGAGATAAACCCAAGGAAGGCTGCTGTATGAATTTAGCAGCGCAAGGTCGTTGGAATACCCGAATAACCAATCGGTACTGGGTTTGTGTTGGCGAAACTGCCCAGGTCCTTTTATTTAGAGGCTCTCGGTTTCCAGGACCCGAGTTCATGGAAAGAATCACGACTAAAGGTGTTGACATGAACAAAGGCCGAAAAGAGCAACAAAAACATACCGAGCCTCCTCCACTTGAAAGGCAGCAAGTTTTGGCCATCCATTACTAGGAAAGTTTAAATAACGAATAGGGTGGTTCGTCAGCTCGGCCTTATCCCCTCTTAATTAAGAGTGCGTCAGTGTTCGGTACGAGCCCGGTTTTTAACGGCTTCCAGCCGGATGAGAAATGGGTGGACCTCCCCCGCATGGTAATAAATTTGACGAGCAATAAGGCGCTGTAAATAAAGATACATAAATCACAGCCCTGATGAGTGATAGGTATCTTAGCGAAAATGGTGGTAACCCTTCCCGATGCGGTCTTCGTGCGGTGGATCGAATGGCAGACAACGTTTTCGAATATCGATGCAATGGAGAACCCCGTAAGATGATGGTTTGAATGCAATGGCTCGATGACCAAGGTGACATTTGGCGTGAATTGTACGACCCGTCTCTAATGTTCAATATGAGATGAGAGCGAGGAGAAAGGCTGTCCAGCAATAGCCACCCACCTGCTAGGTCACGAAAGGCTCGTTTGGAATCTAGTCTGCCCCTGTTGCCCTGTTTCGTTCTCGTCTATCCAATTCCCTGACCAACATATCCAACCCGTCGCTCGACACAAAGGCGATGGCTGTAAGGGCGAAACCGATGGCTACTTGGAAATAGTGGATATAGAACCCAAGCCACGCGATGCCCTTGAAGATATACCACAACCATCCCACCAGTGGTACCAGTATTTTGAAGGCGAGGTAGATGCCTGCGAGACCACCAATGGCGACCCTTGCCCGACGGTTCAGGTAGCTGGCGAGAAGGAGAACTGATAGAATTCCAGCTTGAATCTTTGCCGAGTATTCGCTGATAAATGGAAGTGCGAAAAACATGGCTGGAGGTCGTCGACCTGTCGTCGCGTCGTGAAGTTCGTGGTTGAAGTATTGTTTTGTCTTGTTTTGTTAGTGTTGACAAACTGGTGCCTGCCAAGGTCAAAACCTTCACCTGGTCCTGGAACCACAAGTTTCTACTGGAATTTTCACCGCAAAAAAATCTGTAGTGCTCCTCCTTGGGTGCTCCTTCTGATCATCCTTTCCGGGATTACAGAGTTACCGCAGGAACAACACCGACGCAGAGCTTGACATGTTTTCGGATCAGATGATGACATGTCATCTCCCAGGAACATCCAGACATTCGATGATTGGCAGGGGTGAAGCTAGTGAATTCCCCATCTTTTGCTCAATACCACCACCGCCCCACGGACGATCCTAATCGATACAACGGTGAGCGCCTGACAAGCGCCTAGCAAATGTCATAAACGAGGAAACGCACCCTAATAATTCACCAATGCTATCGGCAACGCTCACGGACCGCGCCTTCGTCGCCTGGGTTGCCCGCGAATACGCATTGGTTGTGTGTATATCCTACGTCATGGTCACTCTCGCCTTCCTCTTGTTATTTTCCAGGCCCATGCCGGAAGGCCTGTCTTCCATCATCCTCCTTCAAATCATCTGTACATGTACCGCCGCGGTGTTTGCGATCAGCGGCTTTATCTACGCCCTCGCACGCTGTTCACTTTCAAGTTCGCGGAGTGAAGACGTGGTCATGGAGGATGCAGACTCTGAAAACTCAACCCTGGTGTCGCTCGAGATGAAGAAGGAAACGGTAGATGTGGTGTAGTTTATACAGGGAATTTCTCCTGGGCATGTTATTTCCATCGATGTTTCGCTGTCCTCTCATATTTTTCTCCCAGGCTCTAGGTGCAATCATCTTATTTTTATTTTTGGGAGACTGGGGACATACTTATTGGGTCTAACTTGGTGAATGGTTTACCTACGGCACTATGTACTCTGTAATGGGTAGGTTCAAATACTTGAAATTCTTTTGAACCTACCATATTTGGTGGAACTCACACACTTCGCTTGGTTGTATTATGATCACAAGTCAAAACCATGGACCAAATAGCCCCTCGGTGCTTCGGTCCATCCATGTGGAATTCCTGTTATCCTAAAGACCTTGATTCATCGACTGAAAGTATCCCCCAATTTGACAATTATCACTAATGTCTTCTCCCAGATCTCAACGACGACGGTCGCTCGGATGACTGTGGGAAACTGTTCGAGACCCTGCGCATTTCGTATTAGTCAGAGTGGGGAGAACAATAGAGGTTAGCCTTCCCCAGGCGACTGGCATGGAACCTGTCAAAACGCGGTGGTGTGACTAGCGAGATTGTGACAGTCGTGGGGGCCTCTTATTGTACTCATACGATAGTTCAGGGCTTCCCATTCCCTCCTCCCTCGTGTAGGCTGAACCTCCCTGTTTGTTGGTCTCGTCTCACCCTCCTGGACTCCACTTTCCTTTTGGGTATCCACCTCACCGTGCGCAAAAGCACAGGCACTGCCCAGCAATTTTCCACATACGGGTTTACGAGACATTCTCTTGTGCAGTAGCTCATCCGGGCACCGCGACACGGGAAAAAATCGGTGACACTTGGGTGCACGACTTACGCCTTCCCGCAGGCATTCTGCTCAAAGCCTCGTGTAGGCCGCGTTTTGAGTCCGCGCAAGATCGCAAAAGTTGGCGATACAGGCGACCAACTGCCGTACCATATAGCGATAAAACTCCCCCTTCCGAGGCACTCATGCGATCGAATAAGTCTCATGACGCCTAAGGATGCATTATCCATCGTCCGACTTCCTTTGGAAGTCCTGGAGGTCATCATCGAGTTCTCTGCACTGGACGCTCAGCTTTGTATCTCTCGGGTGTCGAAGCTCTTCCATTCATTAACCCTCCGTGCATTATATCGAAATCTCTCCTTACGCTCTCCGCGTGCCGTTGTGGCTTGTTGCCGAACGCTGGTATCGAACAGAAGAACCACCGCCACAGTGAGATCATTCGTGATCAATTACGCGTATGTGTCCTATCTCGTGGTTTAATTCAATCTTATCCTGACCCATTTAATAGACATTATCCGTCATCCTCTAATTCTTTTTTGGCCGCCTACTACTCGCTCATTAAAAAAACCCTATTATCCTTACCCGATATACATACCCTCAAGCTTCTGGTACACGACCCCTACTACGTTACGCTCCTTAATCATTGCATGTTTCCCACCCTCCGCCAATTTGAATGCCTCCTTACTCCGTCGACCCTTCTTATTGAATTTTTGAATCGTCACCCCAGGATCAATTATCTTCAAGTCTCACCACATGAAAATACTTCTGAATTTACGGTTGGTGGCCCTGCCGTCCCAACCCTCGAACTACCCCGTCTTCAGTATTTTGCCGGGAATGTACAGAGTGTCCCGGTACTTAGGCCAACGATCCTTCGAGCGGCTATCATCACGTGGAATGCTATGGACACCGACCCTGATTTGGCGTTTTCAGCACTTCAACACAGCCGGGACACCCTTGGGGTGGTGAGCTGCAGAAGGCGCGGTTGGAACCTAGACCTAATTGAAGCCATCTCCCTTCGCCTGCCGGAAGTCATCTCTCTGCATATCTCAAATGTGCTATTGGTCGATTCAAGTCCCACTGACGTGAGTGTTGTCTTCTTTTGTCTCGTCTTTGCTTACTCTGTCATGTGGTCAGACCTATCTCCAAGCTATACGCACCTTCCTCCCCCGGTTCAACCGGTTGCAACGGCTAACAATTAACTGCATCGATTACTGGGAAATGGGGAATATCACATCCCAAATCGAAAAAGATTTTGCTACCGTTACCGAATGGGGCGAGGCGTGCCCGTCTCTTGTGGAAATAACCCTGCCACGTGAGTTCGTCCCGGATATTAAATCCGACTGAAGACCCTTTTCACTTATCATCCCTCCGCATCAGACTCTAAGGAACTTTCGTGGTACAGGATCTCCGAAAACGTATGGATCCCTGATCCACAACACACCGCTGGGGGCTCTTGGTTGTACAATACCATCGTGCTGAAGCGGCACCCAAGTTGGAATACCTTCGTCGACGGGTTGGAGGATCGCCTTGAGAAGACTACTCCCGCCACTCCGACCGATTATATTGAAATTATTGCGACTGTGCGCCTCCGTCTGGGTGGCATGTTGCGAGAAAAAAAGCGTGGGGTTGCGGCCTATTCAGCACCGCGGAAAAATCAGGGTTCTGGTCGAAATGGAGGTGGACACGCGTCGTCGTCCTCGCCTCCGGGTTCAGTTTGATGTCTGGTAATCCTTTTTACTCTCTTCCACATTCTTAACTCCCTCTAACACCGACGCCGCTCTGTCATCAATTCCAAGTTTAGAACTTTGCTATTCCATTTCATTTCCCATAACTTATCGATTCATCTGGATTCACTTCACTTCGTTCTCGTACACGATACATTACACTTAGAGCATACATCACACATTCCGCATTCACCATCGCATGTTATCTTATTGTTGGACGCTTTCGCTATTTTGTCTATGGTTAGCTATTTGCAGAATCTTGATCACAAAGAATATTATAACCACCCATTCTGTCTCGTCAACTCGACCTGAATGTAGGTAAATTGAAGAAGCTCGTACACGAGGTACAATACATAGTTTTCTCTGCATTGCAAACTTTGATGGGCTGAGCAGTGTATCAATTACGACATCCAAGCACCAACACATTTTCCTGACTCTGCATCCTAGCTATATGCGTCAACATTTCGATCTACGGAGGATTTATATGGCATCGATGACATATCAGACTAGATTGGAAATGCTTTATTCTCCTGGCCTGAATCAGGCATCAATTGTTCAACCGCATATTCTAGCCAACGATAACCATTCACCCGGATCTTGTCCCCTACTTCTGCCTACTTCTCAAATATGGACAACTTAGCTCCCGCCCGGGATCTCGATATCTCGTTCGATGATGGGAACATTATTCTGGAGGTCGAGAAGACACTGTTCAAGGTCCATCGCAGCATTCTCGCCTCATTCCCCTGTTTTCAAAAGAAAATATTCGATGAAAAGGCTCAATTCTACCAAAGTTCAATGACTGTTCCAAGGCTAACATGCCATGATAATGCCGCCCACGTCAAAATATACTAGGGCCTCAAATAATGGTCAACCTCGCAGTTGGGTTTTTCAATCGCAATGATGATCAATATCATATTTCCCCATTACATAATTTCCAGATAAAAGACTCTTTGAAGGAAAGACCCAAAATGACCACTTGAAGCAATCAGCTGGAATAGCTATGATGGGTGGAAAATACGGTTGTCGATTTCTTGTTCCAAAGCGCTGTGAAAACCTTTCGGCAATCTTCCTGACCAGAGATGGGACGAACAATCCTTTTACTCCTCACGAATCATGTACGAACCTGCCGCTGGAGCGTCCCCTTTGTCGCTTCTCTCCCAGCTCAGGATTTTTTTTACCAAGAGTGCCTGTGATGGACTCGCCAAGCGCTTCCATCTTGACACTCTCTTCCAACGACCTCTTGGCTCACGAGCGATCAATCGAAGAAATTCGACGAACTCGTCAGCCAGCTCTGTTCCAAATGTTCGGATAAATAGTCAGGCTCATAAGGATTCGCGAGAAGCGATCTGGAGTGATTTGCCTAAGGTATACGGAATCGCTGGAAGCTGGGCGGAGCTAGAGGTCTCCGAGAGCAATGTCGCCTTGCACTTGCAGTTCCTTTTGCAGACGAAAAATACTGCTTCCAGAGAAAACCAGATAGTCGAATTATTAAGCCTTTAGTATTGTATGCAACTTGAGTAAATTGGCTAGAAATGGATAGCCGACAAGATTTTCAGTCGCAGGAAATGCAGAATAGGCGATCTTCATATAGCCCACAAATACGCCCAGATAATCAAGGCCACTGTGTATCCGAACCCAACAGGAGACCCGAGATGTTTGCCCAAGTTAGAAGGTTTCGCTGTAAGTTCCAGCAATCGTGAACAGGGGAGTAATCCGACCTTCGAAATTTGTGGTCGCTGCGTTCGTGATAGCAACAAGTTCGACACAATTTACTACAACGCCGGAGGGATTAGCCACCGTACAATTGATGTCGTCAGCATCAATGAATATCCCAGTGGCAACTGGGTCTGCAATAGTTTCGGCCAGGTGCACGTTGTATACAGAAGGCCCTTGTTCAATCGTATCTAATCGGAAAATTTGTGACTTCGTGCGATGTCGAAAGGCCGGGCTCTCAAGCGATTGGGGCTGACCCGGTATTGAAGGCAGCGGCAATTTGGGGCGGAAGATTGGTGCACGCACGCGACGGCAACAGCAAGAAAATTATGGACCCGAGAGGAGCTCTGAAATCAAATTCTCATGTCATTTCTTTGACAGATTCTTGAATCTCTTCCGGTAACTGAACAAGCAAGGAACGTCTTCAGACTTTTGAGTTAAGTATATAAATTTGACCAGGTATTCTTTGGGAATGACGTAAGAGTTACTTTAGGCGCTCGAGCCTGAGATAAACGCAACCGCCACCAGCAAAGCTCAAGAGCCTCTTTACCAGGAACAACCACTTAGACGGTGATAGCAGTTACGGCACCTCTATCCATGTGATAAGCGATGGATGATGTTTTTTATAGGACCTTGATCCATGACGCGCCGTCTTCCATCTCCATGCGCAATCCGAGTGATGGCCGAGTCTGTTGTGTCCGGGGAACTTCATTCCGAATATATGAACGTTTGGACTGTGATTTGACTGTGATGCTAACGAGCTAATTTTGTCAGACAAGTACACATTCGGTCATGGTACCCGGCCGAGGAGTCAAACATATTGTTTATATGCTCTTCAAAAGCACGGATTCCGAGATCATCGAGCTCTTCATCGCTTTCCTCACATCGGATTTAGAAAGTCCTTGGATCACGTGTTTGGGTCCCAATCTTATCAGCAGAGGGAAGATAAGCTCCCACGGTTCGTTGACCAGCACAGTACTGAGGTCGCTGGCCATGCCCGCCACGCCAATTTTCTGTAGCCCCAACGTGCAGTCCTCATTCACGATTCCGCAGCACCTTGGTACTATGTTAGTACCGGCCCAGGTCATTCTCTCAACACTGAACTCTGTCTGCCCGGTGCTTCTCCTGGTGTCGTGTGCTCATCCCCAGTCGATGGTGCTTCAAGAAGGAAACAATAGAGGTGGGTACCGTTTATGTTGTGAAAACTCGCAGCTAGACGACTGCATCCAGAAACATCTCAAAGATGAAATAGCTACCATCCACAAAACTCTGGGATATGACTCTGTTGACGACCAAGATGCGTGGACAAAATCGAAATCAGATGAAGTGAGAAGGTTGTGATTCATGTCTTGCGAATTCTCTGACGGGAATTCCTACTCAGGAATTGTCGGTCACCATGCGCGTGGATGATTCAACAACACAGTCGATCACAATTACCGCCACAAAACCAGTCATCAGTGAAAGTTCACCTAGTGAGTGAGATGTACCAGTCCCTTCTCGGGCTTTAAATGGCTAAATTACTTTCTAGCCCCTACTGCTCACTCCGGGACAGCAGACATTATCTATTTCGGACTGACTGGAGTTTCGATCGTTCGAAATAGCTTTGACGTCCAGAACCGTGAAGCACTCCAGAGCTTCGCATATAACGCCGGTGGCTAGCGGGTCGACCGACACGTACGGCTCCTCGCTGACACAACCGGCGACAAGCGCCTCGACATCGTCGGCTTCGGTGATCCCGGCGTCTGGGTCTCGCGGAACAATGGCGACAACACCTTCGGCCCCCCCAAGTTGGTCATCCGCGACTTTGCGTATGAGGCGGGCGGATGGCTGGTTGCAAGGCACCCGCGGTTTATGGCAGACATCAGAAACACCGGGCACGCGGATATTGTGGGGTTTGCGGATAGTGGTGTCTTCGTATCGCTGAACAACGGAGATGGGACGTTCGCCCCGTCTAAACTTGGACTGGGGAATTTTGGGTACAGTGGAGGGTGGAGGGTCGAAAAGCACCTGCGCTTCCTGGCCGATTTCAACGGAAACGGATCCCTTGACTCGGGAACCAGGACGTTTACGTCGCGTATAACAATGGGGATGGCACTTTCCAACCTGCCAAAGAGGTTCTCACCTTCTTCTGCTACGACCAAGGCTGGCGCATCGCCGAGCACCCGCGCTTTGTTGTGGACATGGCGGGAGACGGCAAACCTGATCTCGTTGGCTTTGCAAATGACGGGGTGTACGTCGCATTCAACAACGGCGATGCAACATTCCGGGGTCCCTGCAGAGTCTCGGACGAGTTTTGTCGCAACAAAGGAGGGTGGGTTGCCCAGAAACATCCACGACTCATCGCTGACTTAACGGGAAACGGGTGTGGGGATATCGTCGGATTCGGAGATGCAGGAGTGTACTTGGCGATCAACAACGGCAACGGCACCTTCTAGCCCTCCAAGTTCGTCTTAGCGAGCTTTGGTTACGCCGTAGGCTGGAGGGTAGACGTGAATCCACGTTTCGTGGTTGACTTGAACGGCGATGGGCGGGCAGACATTGTTGGGTTTCGAATACGGGGATTGACGTCGCGTATAATGACGGAAACGGCGGTTTCCGACCTGCATCCCTACTCGTCACTGGTTTTGGATCCAAGGCTGGTCCCCGGATAAGACGGTACGATGCATTGCCAATATCTATGGTTGACATGGTGTTATATGTAGCTTCTTTTTCTATCTCTTTCCTTCTTTCTTTCTTTACTGAATTGCGGTATTAATCTTATCAAAGTTGGACACTCTTATTGACATAACTTTTGATTCACTTTCTCATCCGTTTGAACAGAAACGCTCAAGTTACCTCATTCCGTGATGAGCACGAGAAACGGGCGCAAGTTCACCAAAGGATAAGATCTAGCGGGATTTTCAGTTCCATGGGGTTGTTCTTCTCTGTGTTCTATCTCCAGCTGAACTCCATAACTCACGGAGTTGATCGCAAATTTGCATTTTACGCGGTAAGTTCCTCAACAGCACCACTCTCCCTTCAATTTTGGGCTTTTATGAATCACTAGCTCTCGACCCTCAATGCCTCCAGTTTCAAGTTTGGCCGAACGATACTCCCCGCGATCGCGCATAAATTTGGAGCGTTCAATCTCGGAACGGCGTTCACCATTGGAACCGGGGTAATTGTGCTGTCAATGATAGCCGTAAAAGATGTCGTTGGGATAGTGTCATTCGCTGTTATTTTCGGTCTGTTTTCTAGGGCATGCATTGCCCTGACGCCTGCTATGCTCGGTAGGCGGTCCACTTTGTATATATCGCCTTGCTTCACCGTGCAGCCCTCCTCGCGAATGACGCAACCGAATTTGGAACACGTTTAGGTCTTTACTTTGGGCTTGGAGGTGCGTCTTAGGTGACTCTTTGCATGGAAAGGAAGCTCATTACTCCGACGCAGGTATTCTCGGACTCTGTGGTAACACCCGTTGTCGCTCGTGCCAGGGCGTCTCTTAAATGACATCATAGCTACACCGATATCCGGCGCACTTCTTACAAGTCAATACCACTGGACCCATCCAATCCTCCTAGCAGGGTCAAGTACAAAAAAAGACCAGTTGACCCCTTGGTTGACGAAATCTTCCTTGATAGATATCGATGGTTATGACTGGTATTTTATATGGAAGAGCAAGATATTTTGTATCCAAGAGGGAAGGATCCCAGATCGTCTGATCTTCTCTTGTTCCCACCTAGATGTGTACTGAACTACCGCTAGCTATTTCTTGACATCTTAGACTTCAAAAATAACGACAGGACAAATGCTTCACAGATCCAGTCCCTTCTATATCGGTCCAGAACTTGAAGCAAGAAAGAGAAAAACCTCTGGGACTGCAGTGGAGGCTCTTCCACCCTTTGAACTGCTCGACCAACCATGAACCCAACATGATTTATGAACCTCCCGATTTCCGGCCCGTATAACCGACCATGCTCCGAACGGCTGTCAGGACTAGTATTTACCCCGCTGTCCTTTGACCTCACCGTGATGGTAGTACATATCAGTTGACGTTGCATATGTTTTTGATGGAACATGATGATGAAGGATAACGCTGTTTGTGGGATCAATCTACCCAGAAGCCCCCTTTCCGGCAGAAACCCTAAGATTTCTCTTTGTCGGGTAGGAACCCCGCCACCATCAACTAAAAGAAGTTGTTTGTGCAAGTTTATAGAAACCCTACGTCGGGGATGAAACCAGACGTGCCGGGAAGCAGCCAGCCGACGTGCCACCGGGAAGTGGTCACCTGATTAATCTTGTCCAGCCATCAATTCAGACAAACTGGACTTTTCAACGAACAGAATAAATATC
>Ga0307517_10004546_pt1 | contig 21277 bp, 9 predicted proteins | sample 23_EM_MG_FD_194515 | JGI IMG/M metagenome (GOLD analysis project Ga0307517, IMG submission 194515) | Populus trichocarpa ectomycorrhiza microbial communities from riparian zone in the Pacific Northwest, United States - 23_EM | ecosystem: Host-associated > Plants > Roots > Unclassified | place...
TAAGTTCCATGAAAATGACGAGTGGAATATCTTTTAGAATTACTAGATAGACCAAGATTTCTTTCAGATAGACCAAGATCGATGAAAACAAGACTTTTATTCAAGGACTGGAAAGCTAATGTTGAGTTAAAATAATAAAAATTATCATAAATTTTTATATATATAATAAAACTAAAAGATGCTGTTTATATTGAATAAAAAAAATCTAAACTTGAAAACATAAAAAAATGAAAATGACCCTTTAGTTTTGTTTTTTTCACTTATCCACTATACCTGAGAAATTACTGTTTATTTCCTGAATTTTGATACGAGTATACGCTAAAAAAATCAACAAAAAAAAAATATGATTATTTAAAAGATTGTAATTATTTTTTATTGAAGGACTGAAAAGCTAATGTTGAGTTAAAATAATAAAAATACTTTAAAGTTATTTACTGGAGAAGAAAAACGAAAGAAATTAAAAGAAAAAACAAAATTCTTTCTATCTTTTCCGAACATCAAAACAACCAAAGGAAATTCCTTAGTGCCGCCCGAGCTCTCTTACGGACATGAAATGCTAAGTAACCTAGACAGACGCTAGTGATGGAAGACAGTTCACGCTTCCAAAGGCGTCCCAGTGAGCCCCAGGGACCACTTTGTCTTTTGTTTTATTCAATACAGTTAATAGAAACACCTCAACGCTGTGGCAAAAGCTACGTGGAAAAGGCATGATTCACTGCAGTGGTGAAATTCTATTTTTGCCTTTGAAGATATTACTGGTGTCGAAGGGTAAAATAATTTTTTCATTGGGCTCAGTTGTCGTTTAAGAATTGCCCAGGGGCATTTAAGTTTTTTCATAATTATTTTACACAGTAAAATTACTTGAATATTCCTAAAAGAAAAAAAAACACTTTAATATACTCTAGTCTAGAGACAATTTTTATTTTTTTTTACTTTTTAAAGAACAATATAATAACCTAATTTATGTTGGAAACAAAATTATCAGAGCATGGCTTTAGAGGCCTTTTCATAATATTTATTTGATGTTAGGGTAATATGATAATTTGATAAATAAAACAAAATGAAAAGGTTGTTCAGCCACTTCGCCTCCTTTAGTTGTCAAAACAGTTGTTTTGTCGTATTATTTGATTCTTTTCTGTGTTTTTTTTCTCCCTGAATAAAACATGTATGTTGATTCTATATGGTTTAGTGCCAGTTTGATTTTCTTTTCTCTTCATTTTTCTTTAATCAACCTTGATTTGCGTGTTGCCCCTAGAAAACTCACAGCAACCTTACATTTTCTTTTCCATTCAGTTTAGTTCATCTTCTTTTAATTATATTTTTTTTTTCAAATTAGAAATTACTTTCATTTCTTTCTCCAATTTGTTTTATCTCTCAGATTTAGTCATTATTTTTTTATTGTTATTTTTTGTATATGTTTTTTAATTTTTCTTTACGATTTCATCCTTTATTTTTTTCTATAAAGTTTAATCCTCATTCTTTTTATTACTATTTTTATGCTTTGACAAGCTTTTTAGATTATTTTTTTATTTTATCATCTGACATTAAATTGGTTGGAAATTAGACTTCTTGATTAAGTCTGGATTTGAGACTTCATGAGTTATTGCCTTAACTTTGTTCTTCTTGCGTTAATAAATATATGACCTGGCCCACAGCGTTGAGCCGACCACCGATGTAAGTTCACTCGAGTCTTTTTTTTTAATTTTTTTTAATTATATTTTTTTCTCGCTTTCAACCTTCAATATTCGATTCATTATAATTAGACGTTTTAATTTGTTTTGAAATGAGTTCCATGATTTGATCATGATCCTATATCTCATATTGTAAGTTTTACATATTAACTGTTATATCGATCCAATATACAGTCATCTCAATGCTTTTTTTTAACAAATATGTCATCTTATACATTAACATTTAAGTATTTTAAAAATATTTAAGCTATTATGCATAAATTGTTTTACACCAGCAGCGTATCACAGACCACAAAAAACTAGTTGAATATCTACGAACTCGCCTCATCATGTGCTATGATAATTATGCCAAAAGCTCTCTCATTTTAATCCTTTCTCTCAAATCCTTCTGCTTGGACGCAGCCCAAATGTTCAATAAATTTCAACGGATAAACAGTAACTCGATTTTATTTTCATCGGCGGATGATTTTTTCAGACCTCACCAAACAAGGCAAGTTCTAGAGGCTCGAGAAACACGTGCGCAAAATCAGGTTATCACAGGTCTTCGTTAACCCTAGATTTTTATTTAGATTTCAAAATATCTTCAATACTTGACTTTTAAAAGTTTATTAATGAACTTATGAACACTATCAAAACTCTTTTATATCTATATTTTATTTTAAAATATCATTCCCTCACAATTCTTAGTACATAATTATATGCATACTTTTTTTAAAAAACTTATTCTTGTTTATATATATATATATATATATATATATATATATATATATTTGAAGTAATTAACATGGCTCAGTAGGATGGATTGATAGGTGTGGGTTTAGGAAGGGAAAACTGTTTTTCTGGCTAACTTTTGCGTAACCAAATCATTTGTAAAATATAATGAAAATTGTTAAAAGGAGATGACCCAAAAATTCCTCTTCAAATATATTCGAGGAGACAATAAAACATTGATTGTCTAATTCTAATATAACTTTGGAAATCGTAAAAAGTTAGTTTGTTGCGTGAGAAATATATATGTTTCGCGGCTACGTGGAATACAAAATTATTTAATTAATTATTTGTTTGTTGGAAAATAAATTATTTTTTAATGTTTAATAATGTTATGGAAAAAAATTAAAAAATATTTTTCAGTGTTTGGCCTACCATAGAAAATAAGCTGGAAAATAATTTATTAATATTTTAGTCTTTTTAAGTTTATTAAAAAAAATGAGAACCACAATTTACAGATGAAAAAGTTGAAGGAGGATAAAATTGAAAAAAAAATTCATAAATTATTTCAAATAAAAAACAGTAATAAAAAAATGAAAACCAAATCTAACATATAAAAAGGTTAAAAGATGATGAAGTTGAAAAAAAAATCAATTTCATAAATTATTTCAAACATGACAAATAACAACTAAAAGAATGATAATCAAATCTGATAGATAAAAAAAATTTAATTAAGAAAATGATAAGATAAAAACAAATAACAATCAAAAGAATAAGTATCAAAGTTGATATAAAAATCAAATTCTAAGAAATGAAATTAAAAAAAAAATCAAAAAATTATTCAAAACAAAATATATAGCAATAAAAAAATTGAAGTCTGAGTTTGATATAATCAACAAATAACATAATATTTTTTAAAAAAAATTTTACAACTTATAAAAAGTGTATTCCGCCTTAATCCATTTGTTTGCTGAAAAATAGTTTTCTCTTATAAAATGGTTTCCATGAAAAATAAATTTCTAGAAAATGATTTTTTTTTTTATGTTTGTCAATGTCATGAGAAAAGAATTAGAAAATACTTTCTAGTGTTTGACTATACTATGAAAAATAAGCTGAAAAATAACTTATTAATGTTTTATTTTTTAAAAGTTTATTAAAAGAACGGAGACCAAAATTAACAGATAAAAGATTGAAAGAGGATAAAATTGAAACAAAATCCCAAATTATTTCAAATAAAAAAATAGCAATAAAAAAAATATAGGTCAGATCTTACAAATAAAAAAAAATTGAAGGATGATAAAATTAAAAAACAAATTATTCCATAAATTATTTCAAATAAAATAATAATAAAAAGAATAAGAGTCAAATTTGTTTGATTAAAAAGTTGAAAGATGATGAAATTGAGAAAAACATTTCATAAATTATTTCAAATAAAATAAATAATAATATAAAGAATGATGACCAAATCTGACATATAAAAAAGTTGAAAGATGATGAAATAAAGAAAAAAATTCAATTTCTTAAATTATTTCAAATAAAACAAATAGTAAACAAAAGAATAATGATCAAATTTGATTGATAAAAAAATCTCAAATAATAAAAGGATAAGAGAAACAAATAACAATAAAAAAATTGAGAATCAAAGTTGATATAAGAATCAAATTAAATTAAATTCTAATGAATGAAATTAAAACAAAATAAAATATATAAGAATCAAAATATTGAGAACTAATTGATATAGTAAAAAAAAATAACATGATATTTTTGAATTTTTTGCAACTTCTAAAAAATATATTCCTTCCAAATCCATTTGTTTGCCAGAAAGCACTTTCCATTTGGAAAATGGTTTTAATAGAAAGTAAATTACTGAAAAATAAATTATTTTATGATATTTGATAGTGTTATGAAAAATAAGTTATAAAATAACTTATTAATATTATTTTTCAAGTTTATTAAAAGAACGTATACCAAATTTGACAAATAAAAAAGTTAAAGGAGGATGAAATTGTAAAAAATCCAATTTCATAAATTAGTTTTAAAAAATAAATATAAATTAAAAGAATGGAGATCAAATCTAACAGATAAAAAAGTTGAAAAGAGATGAAATTAAAAAAAATCAATTTCATAAATTATTTCAAATAAAATAAATAACAATCAAAAGAATGAAAACCAAAATTGATAGGTAAAAAATTTTAATTAAAAAAAATATAAAATAAAAACAAATAACAATCAAGAAAATGAGGACTAAAGTTGGTATAAAAATCAAATTAAATCAAATTCTAAGGGATGAAATTAATAAAAAAAATTCTAAACAAAATATATAATAATCAAAAGATTGAGGACCAAATTTGATATAATTAACAAGTAACAAGATATTTATGATTTTTTCGCAACTCTTTAGAAAATGTTTTTTGCTCAAAATAAAAACAAAATGATTTTCTAGAAATCAATCCAAATTTTTCTTTGAGTGAAAATCGTTTTTCATTGACCAATTTCTATGATGGTTAATTAACATAGAAAAATTTAGAAAATAATTTTCAGAAAATCATTTTTCATGAAACAAAGAGGACTTGAAAGGAAAACATTTTTCTGAAAATCAAACTAAATTTTTCTTTGAAAAATTTAGAACATAGTTTCATTCTTAAATATCTAGTTGATTTTAAATTGTTCTCCGTATATTTCCTTTTATCATATAATTAAATTAGAATTATTAAACATAATATTATTTGGATAGATCAGATATGTCATCGTTTCAATATTATTTTAAAATATATCTCATTGATTTTTTTTTAAAATCCAAGCTATATTTTTTTAATTAATTTTTTTATTCTTTGATTTTTTTTAAACATGTCAAATCAACTCTATTATATAAAAGCAACTTCCACACCATTTTTAATTTGAAATAGAGAACAAGTCGGTAATTTTTTTTTTATATTTTACCCATTAGTCTGTATCATGACAATAGCAAAAAAAAATCTTCATAACATATAAATTATTTTTTTACATTCAAAAGTTTTTGATCCATCTATTTATTCTAAAAGAAATAAAAGTGGGAAGAATGTGAAAAACTAAAAAAAGAATGGGCAAAATCGGAAAGAATGAAAGAAATACCACTATATATACAAAAAAAGAAAAATAAAGTTTGGATAAATTAAAGGAAAGAGAAAAACAGCCCATAGAATGGAAGCAATGGCCCCTGGTTTTGATTCTCTCTCAAAGAAACCAACTGTATTTTCCTTTAAACTAAAAATAACCCTAGAAAAATCACCTGGTCTACCTTCTTCCTATTTATACCCCAATCTTCCTCCATTTTGCACTTGCCCACCCTCACATCACAAGAGATGCCGATTTTCACCTCGACATCATCTCCTTTCTCCGTTTGCCTCTCTATTCTTGTATTCTAAACACACAAATACACATAGCATCAAACTAAGTAAACAGTACCATACTTAGTGAAAACTGCGTATTCATACATACATACATATACTGTGTTTTTCTCTCTGTTTCCTTTTTTTTGTTTCTTTCCTATAAAATCTTGCATACCCATATACCCATGTCTGTGTTTTTTTAATCTTTGATCTGAAATTTTTGCTTTTGAGAAGATACCCAGATAGGAATTTATGCTGTTGTTTTGAGAGGTGGTGTTGTGGGGGTTGAATGGGCATTGAGACGAGTGTGGCAAATAAGAAAGTAAACGAAGACGAGTGTGGCTAATAAGAAAGTAAACGAAGTTCGTGAATTGGCAAAGGATTAAGGTTCGACTCCGAATTCGAATTTGAATCCAAAAACCAATACGAATAGCAAAGGAAAGAAGAGCCGGCGGCGCCGTCATAAGAAGATGGTGTCTGCATCGCCGTTGCAGAAGCTTTATAACACCTGCAATGAAGTCTTCGACTCTTGTAGCGCTGGAATTATTCCTTCTCCCGATAATATCCAAAAGCTAAAGGCAGTTTTGGGTATGTTTCTTTGTGATATTAATTCTCTTTCTTCAGTGCCTTGAATTTGATTCTTTAGAGTTGGAAAATTGGGTAGCATAATAATTGAGGGGTTTTAGAGTTTGGTTTTGATAATACTAATGCCTGTTTTATCTCAATTCTTATTGTTGTGATGTTGTTGAACTTGGCATGATTTTACTTTCTCCAGTACATTGTATGCTTGGTTATCTTCGTTACCCTCTTCCTTTAATCAGATTTCGTTTAATTAATATTTTCTTACTGTCTGAGAAAGGCCCATTGGTATCTGCTTTTTATTATTATTATTTTTTTGTTAGTTTTTTACCTATGGCAATTTTTCTATGATTTTTTAATTGAAATAAAAAAATACTGATGAAATGTACGATGTTTCTCAGCAAGAATGTAGATGCGATTTCTTTTTTGTCTTTTCAATATTTTTTATGGTCTTGACCCTCAAGGCCTTTTAGTTACTAGATTTATAATCCGTGGGGGAATGAGAAGCCTTACAAAGATGAATGAAGGCTTGAGCCAGCATGAATAGCACGACTACGCAACCTCTTCTCAATTTCCTCTAGTTCGCTATTTCAACTTCCATTACTGCTATTCCCTTCATGGACGTACTTTCATTTCTTCTGTGGTTCAGCCTTTCTTATTTTAATAGCATTCGGTTAATGCACTTCGCATGATTGCTCACACACACATGGATACATATGCAGGCACACAAGTAATATTTGACATTGATGTATACGGTCTACTTCAAGGTTTTGTTTTTTTGATGCATTTCAATAAAATGAGGATAGTGATAGGAATGAAACACGCAAGTATAAAACTGAAGAAGTGCCACCTCTTCGTTGCTGCTGATGAAAAAGTACTATTAGCTATATTTTGTTTTTGGGTTTGATATTAATTTGTCCTTGATTCTTTTTATTTAGATGACTTCAAGCCTGCTGATGTTGGTCTCAGTCCAGAAATGCCACATTTTCGAGCTTCTGTAGCTGGGGAAACTCCTGTGATCAGATACATATATATCCATGAATGTGAAAAATTCTCTGTATGCAGTCTTCTGAGGTGCTTTCTTGTATATATTTGAGGAATTGTATTTGACTTGAGTGCTCTAATTTTCAATTATCACAGATAGGGATTTTCTGCTTGCCGCCTTCAAGTGCCATTCCACTTCATAATCATCCTGGAATGACTGTATTTAGCAAACTTCTCTTTGGGACTATGCACATAAAATCATATGACTGGGTGGTTGATGTCCCTCCCAGCACATCTGCTGTGGTCAGTCCTTCAAAATGTAAGTTATATTTTTTTTTTTGTGTTTGATACTGAATTTTGTGCTGCCAGATTTTTTTGTACTTAAAGGTGAAGAAATAGAAACGCTCTATGAGGGTTAGTGTTGAACTAGAAAATGACCTGACCTTGCTAAACCTAGTATTCATCTTCCTGGTGACGAGCTATTAAACAAAGAAATCAAGCATTTAATTGAATATGCTGTGGGTCAATAAAAAAGTTGAAAAGTAATCCATTTTATTTGCAATAGTCCAGCTCAAGCATAATAATTCGTTTTTACTGGTTGTGCACTTTGTATTTGATCAAAATAGCAAATTCCATGAGAAAATTAGAGAAGAAAAATGTAAATCTAACTTTGTAAACTGAAGCTGGTGGACATTGAAAAAAAAATAAATCCCTCTATATATTTTGAAATTGGTCTTAAAGTTGTCAAGACCTAAAAAGTTTTGAACAATTCAAAAATCACAATCCTCATTTGAGCAATGTTCTAGTTCTCACTAGATAGAAAGGTCACATGATCGTTTTCATAACCTGTACTGGAAGCTGGTAGTATCTTGACCCTCTCCCTCTATACCATGAGTCTCAGTTGTTTGCATCATGGAGAACCCTAGCAGAATACTTGACTTCGGCAATTCCACTTTTCCCTCCTCTATACTTGCAAAAGAAACTAGCCTGACTTAATGGTTTTGGTTAATGAAGCAAAGCAGCCTGTTGTCCAGCAACCTGAAGCTCGTTTGGCCGAGGTCAAGGTCAACTCCAACTTCACTGCTCCGTGCAACACCTCTATCCTTTACCCCACTGATGGAGGCAACATGCATTGCTTTACAGCAGTGACAGCATGTGCTGTCCTAGATGTGCTTGGCCCTCCCTACGGATCCGATTCTGATGGCCGGCATTGCCAATTCTACTTTGACTTTCCATTTTCCAATATCTCAGGTATCATGGTGCATCTTCAAAAAGTTGATTCAAAACGTTTACATTAATGAAACAATGTTCTGACTCGGTGAAATCTTTTGAGTTAGTAAGTATTTGATAATATTTTTCTTGCTGACAATGCAGTTGATGGACTTTCCTTGCCTGAAGGAGGGAAGGAAGGCTTTGCGTGGCTTCAAGAAAGGAAGAAACCCGAGGACTTAATTGTTGTAGGAGAACTGTACGGAGATCCAACAACTGTGGAGACGTGAGCCTGCTGTCTACACCATTCTTCCCTCCATATTGTCGTTGGCTGCCCACCTATTTTCAGTAGCAGCAGATTAGCAGATCTTTTATTTCTTTTTACTTTTATGCGTATGGTTTTTTTCCTCTTCTTTTCTTGTTGAACACCACACAAGGCGCCTGGTGCCTTTTCACTATAGTTTCTGTACATAAAAGGAAGAAAGGGGACAGTCTTGTATGTGGCGCACTGGAAACAGGTTGTCAGCTCAATGGCTTAACGAGGAAATGTTCGAAGTGCACTTTTTGTGTCACCATCATCTCTATCTCGTTTCCTTTTCTAGATATAGGTAGGGCTTCTTTTTTGTGCTTTTGAATTTTTTTTTTGTGATTTTACATTATTTTAACGTATAAATTTAAAAAAATAAAAAAAATATTATTTTAAAAGAATTACAAATTTAAAATCAAAATCGATCCATGTGTATGAACAGTTTACCTGTGGTACCTACCTAGTGGGCGAGAATCGAAGGTACAACGTGCTGCCTGTGTTTGAAAAGGACAAACATAGGTTCTGCAGGATCTTTCTTTTCAGGTACTTCTGAGACGGGAAATATGTAGCTCTGCTGCATGCTCTAGGGTTTAGGGGATCCTGAGATGTCCTGATGCAACTGTTGCTATTGGGAATCTTTTTCGCTTTTCGGTGGCATATAATTACATGCCGTTATCCCTATTGAAAGAAACAAAGGGCGCTCGGTTCTATGTGCCTTTTCCCTCTCTTGACGATACATCCTACCATGAAGTAGTAGTTATAGGCTAGGTCATGCATGGTAAGTTAATAGCTTGAAAATGATCCCCCCGCGTTGTGCATGGATTCAAGTGATCATGGCTTGAATTTAGACAAATCGAAGGAAATCTGTCTTAATATGCAATGCAAGTTCTCCCTCACACGAAACACAACACCTGAGACCAGTTGGTGTGCGGCCAAGTGGAGTCATTCTTTGGAATTCCCTCCCCACAAAAGTCAAGGTGAAGAAACCCTCTTCGGCTTCAATCACGGCGCATGAATGGGTAATGGTGAATATTTTGGATTTTAAAAAAGAAAGGTTACGAGTTCTACATAGGCAAACGTTTTGACCTCGTACGCTTGCCTTGCATCGCGCAGTTCAGTTTTTGCTTTGTGTTGCCCTTTTCCATCTGCCATCTGCATGAGATATTGTAGCTAACAATTAGTTGGTGAGGTCTCTAACGAGCTAATCATCCTCACGGTCAACAAAATAATCCTTCTTGAGCTATTCGTTGTCTCAAGCTATAGACGAGATGCAAAGAACTTGAGAGGATATGCGCCGGATATTTGCCACAGACAAGAAGCCGGTAAACGAAAAGAAAAGATGACAATTTGTGATCCGTTAGCAACAATGCGGGATTCCAATTTAAACCATCATTGATATCCACCCCCCTCTATCTACTTGATCTTTTTTTGAAGGCTAGTGTGTTTGTCATACACGCCAACCACGTTTCAAACTGCGGTTAGCTGCAAAAAGCGTCATTTTTTATGCTTTCTGTGGCCAACTGCAGTTTGGAACGTGGTTGGCCGCTTAGACAAACAAGTCATTCGTCTTATCTTTTCTTCTAATGGTTATTCGATTCATTTCCTTGCTCTTCTTTCTCTGGTGCTCGAAATCTTGTGCTGAGCTGTTAACGAGACTACCAGGGCAGCCTGGCAATTTTCCCTTTGAAAAGTACTCTGGCTACATTGTAAAAGATGCCAAACATGGCCGAGTTCTATTCTATAACTTTGTTGAAGCAGAATCAGCTGATCCACTTTCGCGTCCTTGACCTTATGGCTCAATGGAGGTTTGTATTATGCTTGATATACTGTCTACCCTTTTTTATTTTTTCTTTCCAGTTTACAAGAAAAGACTCGAGCCTGAGACCTCTTTAGAAGATTGGAATGCTAGCTGAGCTACATGTTTATTGGCATGAACTTTCTGCCTTATCTTTTTATAGTAATTTTCGAATTTAATGCTGTATTACGGATATCTCCACACTAGGCCTTGATTGTTCTTCACTTGGTTATGGCGCTTTTGAGGAACATGCATGGTCCATTCCAACCAGGGAAAAATGGACTTCTTGTCAAAAACCAATCAATATTCCTGGAAATTAGGTAAGATTACAAATTGAATATTTGTTGAATGCCCTTTTTTTTGTTTTTATCTTTTTGGGAACTAGTTATAACATCATCTTGATAAATGTTGACAGAATCAAATATGCTCCACGTTGAATCACCAATTGGAGTTGGATTTTTATACTCAAACACAAGCTCCAATTATATTTCCTGGAATGACACCAGAATTTGTAATTAAGTATTTTCTTCTTGGAAATGGCTCTATTTTCCCCTCTTGATAATTGCATTGTCTTTGCCTGGTGACTTATTGATTGTTATTAATTTTTTAGGAGTGGGTCAACAACTGGGGATGATTTGAGATTTATTGTGAACTGGCTTCAAGAATTTCCTATGTACAAAGACTGATTTGTTCCTAACTGGAGAGAGCTACGCTGGTAATCAATGATTAAGTGTTTCTAGTGAGTCAGTCTTGCACATTTTAAAGGAATTATTGCACATTCTTGGGATTGAATTGAAAATATTACCACAACGGTTCTAGTTTTTTAATGAATAGGAGATATATTGATAGAGAAATTTATCTTTATAAAAAAAATAAATTTATTATGCTCATCATTATAAACTAATAGAATTCCTGAAGACATAAATCAAGTCTTTAAACAGGCTTGTATGGCTTCATTGATTGATCAAAACCATGCCCATCATCCCTTTTTATTGCATATAATGCATCCATTATCATACCCGGATTACATGTACTCGATTTAACAAGATCAATTGATGATGAGCACTTTAATTGTATTCTTGTCTAAGCATGTATTATCTTATGTGATTGTCTGTTAGACCTCTCGCTCTGTGTTTGCATAAAAATAAACATTCACGTGTTTATAGAAGAAATATGATAGTTCATAATAAATCGAACTTTTTTTTAATTGGCAAGGCTTGTGTGGTTTCACTAATAAATCAAAACCTGGCCCTCCAGCCCTCGTTAGTGTAAAGAACACATTCACTATCATAACAAACTCGGATTACCTACACTAGGTTCAACAAGATAATATGATAATGAAAAATTCAATTGTATCTTTGTCTAAACATGTATTATCTCGTGATTGATTGTTAGAACTCTTACTTTGTGTTTACACCAAAAATTAATATCCATGTGTCAATCATAGAAAAAAAAATGATTGTTCATAATAAAATAGGAGAAGGAAGTTGAAATCGATCAAGTATAGTAGAATTGACTGTGTTTAAAGAGTTTTGATCTACTAATAAATTTGAAGGAAATAGTCAACCAAGTGATCAAAAGCTATGATTGACTAAGAAAAAAAAATCGACCAAGAAAGTTTGAATGTGCACAAAGAACCCTAAAGCTAGTTTTATTAAAAGTGGGAGTCCTTAACATAATAACCAATAAGAGGTTACAAGATTAGCTTAGGGTTCACATGGTATCAATATAAAAAAAGTTTAATTTGTATAAGGTTCACATGGTATCAATATAAAAGAAGTTTAATTTGTATAAGGACTCAATAAAGTCTCATTACTTGGTAGTAACATCTGTATAAAATTAGGATTTATATGTCTAGATAAGATTCAAGCTTTTTACTAATATACAAAAGACCATATTATCACTTTGAATACTGGCCAGGCCTATGTATGTAATTTAAACTATTCTTTTTACCAATTTCAATACTATTTATTTCATTGCTTTATTTAATTTATTTACTTGCTATCAAGCACTTAAATTCCTATTAATCCTCTCTCTCCTTCTTAAAAAAACCTATCATTTTTTTGTGTGTGGTGTTAACTTGGAGTAGATAAGCTTCTCATAGGGTTTGAGTCATAGATATCCACTTTCTATTTGATTTTATGAGGTTGCTGCCTATCTCATCTTTGGATTAAGTTCTTATTTAGTGGTTTCTCCTTTTTAGAAGGTAAAAACAATTACCTGTTAGCATATTAATTAGAAGATTATCTTAGTGATCAATAAATTAGCACATTTAGTGGGACCAAATTAAAAATTTATTCTATTAATAAACAAAATTGTTTTAAACTTAAATCAGAATACTTTTTGTATTTAAAATACAAGACAATCAAAATTCTAAAAGATCATCCAATGTAAATGATTCCTTGTAAGTTTCATAATAAAAGAGATGAGAAAGAGTCTTGTTGAATGATGGGGACACCTTTCAAGATATGTTAAAATCAAATTTGAATGGTTTGCAACTTGACCTAACAATAACCTACATCAGAGAACCAAAATTATATGCAATGATTATTGATTAGTACTTAAAAATGTATTTTATCAAGGTTTTATATCATCATTTTGCACTTGAAGTATCAATAACTCCTTAACTAGAGTATATTTTATAATAACAAGTCTGATAATATAAGATACATTTAATTTATGGTAAATGTTCATTTTAAATGCAGACTTATCACATAAATCAAAGAATTGATTGATGAGTTTAACTACTGAAATTGCGAAGATAAAGAGAGGGCTAAGCTTAGAAAAAAGATGCTGGTTGAATTCAAATTGGAACACCATTCGGTTATTGGATCATAACTGGAGCTGTAGAACTTGTATTTAGGTCTGGTTTATATGGATAGAAAGCTAAGACATAGGCCTAAAACTTTCATGGGAGTCTAAGATTTAAAAGGACCATTTTCAAGATCAAATTATAGCAACAACAGAGAAATCGAAATCTGTCCTGCAGCCCAGACATTGTTCAGTGTTCAGCACATATCTCGAGTTCTAGAAGTCAAAATGACCTCATTCTTGTTTTGTTGGATAGTTGACACAATTTTCCAAAACTTTCATGAAGACTATCTATTCAAATTCTGATGTTAGCAATGACATTTTCTGTAGACAAGAAGATAAGGGTTGTTACCAAGTCAAGAGGTGGCCACCCACTCAACAATTAGTCATCAAATCAATAGTTCTGAATTTTGACCTATAAAAGGAGGCATTTGCCATGCATTTAAGCATCTTGGTTTTTAGATCAAGATCATATTCTTGCTTTTTTTCTTTGTATTTTGTAATGTTCAAGTTTTATTTTATGTTATATTAATATCTTGTTTATGCTTTTCATTTCCTTTCCTTTATTTAGTTAACTTATATCTTATTTATGTTATTATCTTGTTTATTTATGTTTCTCTCTTTCATTATGTTTAGTTAAGTTTATTATGTCAAGGTGAAAAGGTTACACTAATGGTGTAAGAATAAGTATAGTGTAAACTCAACATGGATTTTAATGTTTGATACTAACATGTTTTGTATTTGTTATTTTATTTACTCTTAATAGTTTGCTTGTTAAATGGTTAATCTATATTTATGTTGTATAACCTTTGGTACAACAAATACTTGATCCTTTTATAACCAACTGTATGGTATAACCGACACCTATGTTATGAAAGGAACTTGATTTGTTGTTAACATAAATTAACATTATGAATACCTAACAACATTTACAAGTATTAGCATTATTCGAATAAGATAACTAACATAATGATGTTAACAATTTATAATCCGATTGGAACCTCCTTTGTGTGTGGTTTCCAGTTGAGTAATAAAAAGAGTTTATACTATACTTATTTGAAATACCATTAGTGGATCCTCTAACCTTGACAATTGTTTTATCCTTATTTAATCCTTACATCGATATCCCATAAAATTCTCATAAACTCTTTGTTTATATATGTAGTTCACCTCCCTATGGTTCAACCCTAGTCTTATCGGGTTATTTATTACTTCGACACTCTTGCACTTGGGATAAGACATCAATCTTTTGATCGTGTCAATTACCCCCACCCTACGTAAACGAGTAAAATAAAATAACAACAAAGTTGATCAATTCTTCAAAGCGTTTGCAAGTTCAATCAAGAATTTAGTATGATAATCACTCAACCATATAAAAGATATCAAGAACGCCAATTTATTTATTAAAAAATAGTCTAACCTCAAAAAGTCTTTACAAAATAGTGTTTATACTAAAAAGAATCATAAGTCTAACATGATATCCCTAATGGATATGGATAATAATAAATATAACTCTAAAAGGCCCTCATATCTCTAAAAGGCCTAATAATAACTAAATGATATATAAAATAACTATCTAACTAATTTAAATAAGACAAAGTTATTTTAATAATCTGTTGGCATAATCAAATTCCAAATTCAAACATACGTTTCTCTTTTGTCTTACTGAATTAGAAGGCATGACATATATCACAGGAAAACTATGGATGTCTACTTTCCAATACAACTAGAATCACATTAAAATTCCTCTTATATCTCCATCTATGAAAAAATAGCAGTGAAAGGTTAAAACTAGTAGATTTGAATCTTCTTATTTCGGTCTTTTTGTAATGTCAAAATGCCCATCTATAACCCTTTTTTAAACATGAATTAAATTAATCAAGGCTTGTTCTTCATTATTTAATCTATTCTTGGTATCCACTTTAGCCTACGTGTCTTAAATAAGTCCATTGAAAGCCTCTTTGAACCTCTTAGCCCTAAATCTTGTCACTGAACCACTAGAACCTTTAACCGATCTCTTGGTGTTGCTTGGATCATATCATTCCCACTCCTCGAAAAGATTCATCATTTAATCATCACCTACATCAAAGAAAGAGGGATATTAAGTATTGAATGTAGTACTAACACAATATTCACTTGGTAGATCCACTTTGTAGACATTGTCATTAATCCTCTCTATGATCTGGAAATAACCATCTTCTTGAGGCTTCAATTTTGATATCTTTTATTCAGGAAAACTTTCCTTCCTTATATGCACCCAAACCTAATATCCTAGTTCAAACCTTACTAATTTGCATTCTTTATTAGTCTTGAATGCATATTGCTCATTTTTTTTTCTATTTGTTATCGTGTGTTTTTATATAAGTCTTTCACTATATATGCGTTTTGATTACCATCAAGACTAACTCTTTCATCAACAGGTAAATGAATCAAGTCTAATTATATGCAAATTCAATAAATGGTAAACAATCTTCATAGTTTTTAAGATTCTTTTGAATGATAGCTCTTAATAATTAAGTTAAATTTCTATTTACTACTTCAGTTTGACCATCTGTTTATGGATGACAAGTAGTATAAAATAAAAATTTAGTTCCTAACTTACCCTACAAAACCTTTTAGAAGTAGCTCAAAAACTTAAATCAAATACAATGCTTCATGGAACACCATGTAAATGAACTACCTTTCTAAAGAATGGACTGCTATATTCATTATCTTTAAATTCCTGTAATAAAGAAACACAAACACTAGGAATATAAAAACCAATTTCATTAGCGTTAAAGTATGCCTCATTATATAAGAGTAAAATATATATTCTTCTTTTCTCATTGTTTTTTCTTCACTCCATTAATTTTCTCTCCACACTTGACTTTCCCTTTATTTTTTTATTTTGATCAAAGCCTTTAAATTTGTCTTTAATGGACAAAACCTTACCCTTTAGTGTTTCACACTTACGACTCACCTTAGTTTTATTCAACCTCAAATCCTCACCATTATTTTGTAACAAGGCTTATTCAATTTTTTTCTGCTTTTTTTCAGCTTCAACCAATCTTCATACACTTGCTTAAGTGATAATGATGCAAATTTATATATTGCCTCAACATTTTATAGTGTATACATACTTTTAAAACCATCATACTTGACTTTTCTATCAAATTGTTAAGGTCTCCCTAATAAATAGGTGTGCAACATGCATGGAACAACATAACATAAAACCTCATTCTTATATCTACCTACTGAAAATGAGATTAACACCTATTTAGTCACCATAACTTCTCCACAATCATTCAACCATTGAAGCTTATGTAACATACTTAGTAGTAGTCAAGTTCAATTTTCTAATCAAAATTGTACTAGTAACATTAATACAACTACCATTATCAATAATCATACTACATATCTTATTTTTGATGTGATATCTAGTATGAAAGCTATTCTCCATTTGTTGCTCAATATCTTCTTCACAAACCTGAATATCCAAAGATCTCCTTATAACAAAGGATTTACCATTAACATCATATTCAACATTACTGGAATCTTTAAATGCTGATATGCTTTCACATTCAGATTCATCACTAGCTAGCTCTACTTCTCTATCATCTCTCAAAATCATAATCCTTTTATTTGGACACTCTGATGCATAATACCTAAGTCTTTGGCAACTAAAATGCTTAATCTCTCATTTATGCTTCGGTTGACATTATTTCTTTCATTTTCCTCTATTATCGCAACTTGCTTTTTAACATATAAGTGTTCAACAACTTTAGGTACTGCTATTAGCTTTATTGGTGCACTATTCTCTCTCCTAAAATTTAACTTTCAATATGAGAGGACCCTAAATAACTGCCTGGTCTTGCACTACCTTTTCTTTTTAACTATTTTTTTAACCTTTATAGCCATATGCACCATATCTTTAATTTCTAAATAATACTACAATTAAATAACATTAGGAATATCTCTATTTAAACCATTTTAAAATCTAGCCATTGTGGCTTTTTTATCTTCAGAAATATAAACTTTAATCATATATAGTTATTTTCATCTTTTTAAAATACTTATCAATACTTTTAGAACCTTGAGATAAAGATTGCAATCTATTATATACTTCTCTATAATAATGTTTGGGGACAAACCTCTTCTTCATGATTGTTTTTATCTCCTCTCATATGTTAATAACTTCTTTTCCATTACGTCTCCTACTTGTAACAAGTTGATCCCACCAAATTACAACAAGATCAATGAATTCAAATACAATTAATTTTACCTTTGTTTTCCTTGAATATTGATGGCAATCAAAAACAAATTCCACATTTTTTCCTAATCCAAATAAGCCTTTAGACCATTATTTCCATAAATGTTGGAATTTTAAATTTTATGCTATCCAAATTACAGGCTAGGCACAAACTGAAAAAGTAGAATTGAAATTCTCCTTAAATCTACGGCTTTGGATTTTAGCTAATAAACAAAGGAGGGTTAAACAAAATAGGATAAAGATGAGACCCTGAAAGTTTCGGTATAGTAGTGCGCCAAGAAAGCGAAGCAGCAAACGAAGACACCCAGTACAACAAGTTATAGTCCTACTAGGAAGAGGGTAAGTCAACACAAAATAGAGGCTTGGTTGATCTAAACCATCGTGATCATCAAAATTCCTCCCTCAACCAAAATCCTTATTTGACCGAAATCTACCACCAAACTCTCTCATTAGCTGTGTCTCATATAAGAAACTTTGGTGTGTACGAGGCTTTTTTTCATGATTAACTACTCCTTCTTATCATAATCGAAGTTTTCAGTTACACTTTCATTTGAAGGAAAAAAATGCTCGTCTAATAAACCTTTTAACCTTTTTTACCTTACAACTAGAAACATCATGTCTACTAATCATTTTAATACTCAATTTATCAATCTTTCCCATCAAAGCCTCCATCATTACCTCCAACCTATCTTGTCTTTCTACAAGATCTTTTACATTCGATTGTGTCACACTTTTTGATATCATTATGAATACTTGCAATAAAGGTTAGCAACGAAGAAAAATTTCCTCACACATTACCTCACATGTTTACACTCGATTTAATATCACTCCACTCGTGTTTCACACAATTCAATCGAGCTTTTCACTCAAATAATATCATTATGCCCTTAACCTCACTATTCGTTTACTTAGGTTCTTAAATGTAACTTAGCAACTGATCAAATAATCAATCAAACTAACATAATGATTTTATAATAGTGACGAATTAAGAATCAATAAATATATGAAACTAATCAAAACAAAACTTGAGGATAAATTTATGAATACCAAAGTAAATTCATGAGAAATATAATGATGAAGAGAAAACACAAAATAAAAGAAATGAAGTTTATGTTAAAGATTCAAAGAAAACTAACTAATTTAAGAAGTCAAGATTCAACTTTAAGAATTTTAATAAAATAATTAAAATAAAGCAAAAAAGATGTATACTACCCAAATTTAAATGAAACTAGGCAAGATAGTCCAAGAAAAATAAGAATTCAATTCAAAAATACTAAGATTTGGTATGTACTTATTCGGAAAAATCAAGAAAATATTCAAGGAACTTTCGGCCATCCCTAGAATTCAAGGGCTTGTATTCAATTATGCTCTAACTCGTCATTTCAATCAATTCTTGCAATTTTTCTTCAACTTTTCCTTTTTTCTTTTAATCCATACAATTCAAACAAGAACAATAATTTTTTTTTTACTCTAGGCCGAAACCATGAAAGATAAAAGATGAAGATCAAAAACATGATTTCTCTTTGATGTGTCTCGAAAAATTAAGAAACTAAGTAAGATAATTTTTTTTTAGATTTTAAAGGGCAAGGATAATTTTTTAAAGGGTATAATTGAATCAAAATTGGTTGTAATTGAAGGAATTAAAGGATCAAGGACCAAATTGTCAAATTAGTGATGTGAAACATCTTATAGGTTCCACTATATTTTTTATTGAACAAACTTTTATTTCTTAATGCTGACATTGACTTTAATTAAGAGATTTACAGATCCAAGGACCATTTTGGAAAAAGAAATTGAATGGATAATTTCAGCCAAGGGCTTCATTGAAGGACTTTTATTTTTTTAACTTGAATTTTGTCTTAGATTGTACAATTGGCACCTTAGAAGGACTGAAACAAAAGAAGCACTGACTTTCAGGGACTTGTTTGAACTTTCAAATCCTAGACACTATCATTTCAGAGGCGTGATATAAATCCCAGAGCAGCCCTTTGTCTTCTTCCTCATGATCAAAACTGAGATAGAGAGAGCCCTAGCCTTTTAGAGAGCCACCTAACCCCTCTTTGCCATTAACTCACACGAAGACCCTAGTACCTAGCCCCTTCACGACCTCCTAACCCAGACACCTCATCACTGTTGGTTTGCCCAATTTTAGGGTTTTTTCTAGTGATTTTTCCGTCGGTCTCTCCCAAGCATTGGTGCCATTCATCAATCCTTGCTTTGCTCTGCTATTCTCCCTTGTTTGCTTTTGCCTTATTGTTTTTATTATTATTATTATATTTTCAGCGATTATTTGGCTGACTCTTGCAAGGAAAGCATCTGCATGCTCTCCCTTGTACCAGTAATAGTGGTCCTAGTTTCTGTCCTGGCCCAATCAAAGGTTGATTATTATTTGCTTGCATCTGATGGCGAGTATTCATCGAGCTAGGAAAGTCTTTTCTGCCTATAAATAGACTTTGGGTTTTATTAGAGAGGGAAAGAAGAAGAAAAAAGAATCAATCAATAAGGAGAGTAACACACATAGAGGAAAATAAAGAGATGAAAGAAAAAAACCAGAAAGATATTGAGAGAGGTAGAGAAGAAAAGAGAAACGTTAGGCTTCAGGTCATAATCTTTGAGATAGTAGAATACTCAGTATAGAATAAAGGGAGGTCAAGGACTTGGTGTGTTAGTTTATGACCTTAGTCCTAGAGAAAAAGAAGAGGAAGAGGATATTTGTCCATTGGAGAGTTAGTGCTCAAGCCGTTGTTGTGTTCATTCCTTTCTCTCCCAGCTTAGGTACCCTTACCCAGTCTTTTTACTTCCAATGTTATTTTGCATGTCACTATATGCATGTAATCTTTGGAAACGTTATTTAATGTGTGATGTTGTATTTCCTTTTAACTTTCATACCTGCTATATGCTGCGATTAAATGTATTTGTGTTGTAATAAGTTGGTTTAACCTAATCCCTTTCAAAACAACCTTAAGTCATCCAAGTTAGGTTTTTTTAGAGACCCATGTCTTCTAAAATGAGTTTGATGTTTGTGAATCTGCTCGTGATGCTTCTGTACTCTTACGTGAATTTATTTTATGACACATTTAGGTCTTTTTTTGGTTGTTGTTTGTGGTGTTTGTCTTGCATGATTTTGGCTCGATCCATTTCCTAGCTAGACCTTATGTCACCAAAGTAGGTCTTTTAAAGGACATATCTTGCTCCAGATTGTGTCATTTCTTTCAAATTGTTTCACGAGATCCTTATCTGCTAAACCTATTTCAAGGCTGCATTTGGCCGAGAACATAACTACATCCCCATCTTGCACTTCCAACTTGTTATGCTCTCAGTTTTTAAAATATCAAATCCCTTTACTCATGTTTTTTTTTGGGCCTTGGAACAAGTTTCCAAGGCCCATTGGGTTTTAACCTGCACTAAAAAGTCTATTTGATTGATATTTTGTTTAAAAATAAAAATATAAAAAACCCATTCTTGTTTAGCTAAAGTTGTATTTTAAATGGTTTTGATTATTCACTTTAAAGCTAAAGGCACTAGAATTCTACATGACCATGATCTTAAGCCTGAAAAGAAGTAACATCCAATATT
>Ga0307517_10004547_pt1 | contig 21277 bp, 24 predicted proteins | sample 23_EM_MG_FD_194515 | JGI IMG/M metagenome (GOLD analysis project Ga0307517, IMG submission 194515) | Populus trichocarpa ectomycorrhiza microbial communities from riparian zone in the Pacific Northwest, United States - 23_EM | ecosystem: Host-associated > Plants > Roots > Unclassified | place...
CAACAGCTGCCTCAGGTAAATCAAGAATCGGGATGCCAGTTTCCGAGATTGGGAAAGTGGTATCGATGATCTTCTCGGTGTTCGTATTAAAACATCTGATAGTAGCAGAGGACGATCCAAGAGGGGGCTGGCACATCCCTTCGTCAAGTGCATACACCCCGATCATGCTGGTTAGGTTTCCGCAGTTTCCCGAGTAGTCGATGCTGCTATCACGAATGCCCACCTGAACAAAGGTGTATTCGACGTCGATGCCTTGAGCCTTTCGTTCTGGTGTTGGGGTAAATATGACCATGATTTTAGAAAGACTAGAAACGCCTCCACCCATCCCGTTGAGCTGTCTGCCATACTCTGCGTCAGGAGAACCCATGATTCCTCGAAATATAGGTCCCCATTCGGCTTGGTCTGCAGGAAGAGTTGATTTACTCAGGAAAATGCCCTTAGATGTTCCTCCGCGCAGGAAAGTGGCTGGTAGGGGGTTGGGTACGGCGCTTGTCGCGAAATTCATTCTGGAGTTCTGTAAGATCACTGCGCCGAGGCGACGAGCGACATACGGTATTACCCACATTTATTTACGAGCAAAACGAGAGTTACACCGACGACTATTTAGAAGAAAATCAGCATGGGGCTCGGGACATTCACGGGCACAATAGCTATTGCTTACCGTCATTCACCGCAAAGATCTACACCCATGAGAAACCATTGATTTTGATCGTGACCGGTTGACCAAATCGTCACTTGGATCACCATCACCCTCAAGAATCCTATCCACGAACTCTTGAACATCCTAAGTCATTTGATGGCCCGGGAATATGGGACGGGTGTCACAATTTGACTGCAATGTCTCTGTCTACAATGGCGCTTGCGTCAAACTGCAGGACGTCTTTGACTAGCCTGGCCTTCGAGAAACTTCGACCACATATATTATACCTCTCCTCGTCATTGATAAATCTGGAGATCAGGGCGCGGATCGCGTCTGATACTCAAAAGAACTGGCGGTACATATCAATACGAGGGTCTTGTCAAAGAAGAAGCGGGGTACAAAGACGCGAATATTATCAGGTAAATAATGCGATGTATAGAAATATTAGGAAATGGTAAGTGTGCCAGAAGGCTAGATATGTAAGTATGTCGTGTGTACAGGGTCTCGAAACCAAAATTACGTGAGAGTTCATTGTAGGGGTCGTAAGAGCCGTTTCGAGAATCATATTAGTATAAAGTAGCAGCGAGAAAGCAATGCAAGGGAAACAGAATGAGAAAGATTAAGGATTAGGTTGCGTGATGTGGACCGGTAAAATAATAAATGCGAAGGGGGGGGTTGGCCGTGGACTATGTCCGTTCCGAGTCCGAAAGTTGGCTCATGGTACGGTAGCGGATCCGACGCGCTTCAGCCGTAATATTCCACACCATCTGCACCAGCTCGAGAATTTGCGTATGATTGAGCCCCATTGAGAGAATATTCTTCCAGAGTCCTTGATTATGTCTGTACGTGCTTTCAAAGATTTCGTTGGGATGCCGGGCAAGGACTGTGGACATCGCGGCTGCATTTGGAAACTCCTCTACCACATTGACAGGGAGTAACTCGAAGGATAAGATGTTGGTGTCTATTTCGAGGCGCATGCCGTACAGGAGGAGAATGGGGAGCGAGTTGACATGCGGAATGGTAAGTGGAACAATCGGCAGATTTACCATGAGGACCCGAGAGCCTCCTAATGGTACAAATCGAGGTATGGGAGCTTTGGCTGGAGGAATATTGAGCTCGATGGAAAACCCGTGTTCGAATAGAGTTAGGTCGATAGGTAGCATCAAAGGCGGTACCGACGGACTTTGGTCAGGCTGTGTGGTAGCGAGGACGTGTGTAGGCATGTGGGCATCGCGAACAACATACATATCGAAGGTCGACCCAAGATCGCCGCCAGGATGTGCTGTTGGACGCACATTGAAGTGGTGGCATAGTGTATCGAGGGGTGATCCTTGCGCAAAAAAAGATGGCCGCTGCATAAGAAATATTAAGTCGCGTCGTAAAATTAGAAAAAAAAAAGTAGGCAGTTAATTAGTTGTCCGATTTCGGCAAGATAATCGGTAAATTTATTAGCCGCCGTATTAATTAGTGATGTCAACTTTATTCCCCATCAATGAGTCTCCGTCCTTGAAAATCGCCTTGGAAATAATACATTCAGTCATAGTCATCACCGTCATAACTTCCACCATCATCCTCGGAATAATATCCTTCATCAGAGAAGTCATCATATCCGGACCCGTCCTCGCTTGAAGAGTAAGAGATACCATCCGCATCATCGTAGCCTTCGTCGCTCTCGCGCGGATAATGATTGTCGTACGAAGACACGTCGTAGGATTCGACATAACCACTCGACGCCGCCATTCCCGAATCGTCAGAATGAGACTCTTGGGAGTAAGACGAGGAATTTGAGCGGGACCTGGCGGAATCGGAGGTACCTCTTGTCGTGGCGACAGACCAAGGGGCCTGGAGTCCATCTCTGGAGTGGCTGTATGGCAACTCCTCTCCTTCTGCACCATGGTTATATCTGACGAGTTCCATATAACCTGGAAATTCGGCAGGCTGGCGAGACGCGTCTGACGAGCCGTGGTTGCTGGACGCGGGGTGGTATTGGGCCTCAGGGAATTCAGGAGAGTCCTCAATCGACCGAAAACTACGATATGAAATGCTGGATAAACTCTGTGGTGGGGCAAAAAAACGATCCGGAGAAGCCTCGGTGCGTGGATCTGGCATAAATGGTGGTATATCCTCGCCAGGCCGGTGATGAGACGCACTTCGCCCTCCCAAGCGAGAAGGGTGTTCACTGGCACGCGACCAGGGCCTGCGAGACGATGATTCCGAAGATGAATATGGTTTTGACTCATTACTGCGATTCACAGGGAAATACGGAGGGTACTGGGGGAAACTTCCACCCCGAATGGAGGCAGGATGGTACCAAGCATGCGCGGGAGGTGAGGGCGACCAGCCATAGCTGGGAGGTTGCCAGATTTCTCTCTCAAGCGCTCGAAAAGCGGATTCTAAAGCTCGCCTATCTTCTGCCCAGGGCTGCCCTTCTTTAAAGCCATAAGAATATAGCTCGTTTCTCGACAGCCTACTACAGGTGAACTTGAATATTTATCAAATGATTACAGCGAAATATTCACCTGGAATAGCGACTCATAGGAATGCAGTACGTGGACGATAAACACGGATTAAATGACTCTTGTACTCAGCGAGAACAAAGAACGAAAGGACATGAGGCCAGCATGAGGGCTCATACATAATCGATCGCGTTGAAAATACATCCGGCATTTCAAGGGCACCTACACAAGGTTTGCATTTGCAGTTATTGAAACTCGATAGCACAAGACATGTATTCATGGAAGGGGGTAATAACGTGAAAGTTCAAGTAAAATATAGGCCGACACAACTGAGGCACAGAAAAACCAAGAGAGAAACGAGTTGAATATCAGGAATAACCGTGTGATGGTTTATACGGATGAATGAGTTGCGATTGGGGACTGGTGCAATAATGTGTAATGCGGTATGAATGAAGAGCGAGATCGATGATGAGAAAACAGGATCGACACAGAGCAGCCGAAATGACGTTGTAAAGAGACAAACAAAAAACAGTGACAGGGGAGACTGGTCGTAAGCATAAGCAACGGAGAAAGGATAGAGGATGTAGGTAAAACAAAGGGCATGACGGGCGTGAGTGAGAATGAGAAGAAAATGAAGAGTTTAATAATAAACAGTGCCCTGAGGGGTTTGGTCCATATTGTACATGTCGTATTGTCCAGCCTGTGGAATATCCATGTATTGAGGGTACCCGTATGGCTCGGGATAATAATAAGGCTGCTGGTACGCCGGATACGCCATCATACCAGCCATGCCAAGCTGGCTGGCTTCTTCCATCGGTTGCCCGTTTGTGTTCTCGTAAGAAGAAACAGAAGCATCAGACGCTACAGGCTGATAATATCCATTGTCCGTGGATGTTGTCCGTGAGGGTTGGAAAGTGGGTGCTGTAGTTCGTAGCCCGGACGAAGTACGAGAAGTTGACTTGCCAGATCCTCCAGAGTCTTCGGTTGGGGCACGAATTTCAATGCGAGAAGTCTGACGTGGGAAAGAGAAGATAGGCGTGCCGGTGGCAGGATCTATGAAGCCGTTAACTGGAGGGGTATGGGAAGGAGGTTGGGCAAGGAAATCTGGTGATACAGCTGATGAGTGGTGCATGTGGCTAGGGACAAATACGCCCCCACTATAGTGGTTGGGCATGAGGGGACGGGGATTATACATAGGAGGAGGGAAGTAGACAGGGCGACCAGTGGCCACTTCATATGGCATACCATGATGATTCATGGCAACGCCAGCAGGGAGAGCATGGTGGTACCCGTAAGGGGAACCATACGCAGGGGATGGCTGCAAAATAGGCTGCGGTGGAGGCGGAGGTGGTGGGGTAAAGGTTGTTTGCAGAGGAGGAAGTACGGGTCGTTCAGAGGAGGAAGAGTCTTCAATAACTCGGGGATCCGAAGTCGCATCCGTCGGCGATTGGCGCAGTACTGCTTGTTCTGTCTTTGCCAGGCGTTCAGGATCCGAAGGTTGAGGATCTACAGTTAACCGTTCCAGCTGTGATTGAACGGAGGTTTGTAGCAGAGGTTTCGCGGGCGCTTCAGATACGATGTCGACGGCGACGGGTTGTGCCTTCTGTTCAAGTAAAGCAGATGGTTTCGCAACCGCCGAATGAAGTTTAACAGAGATAACTTCTTGTACAGAAGTCGCTGCAATTTGCTCGTCGACCACCGCAGCTTGCTCCTTTCCGGCCCGTTGTGGAAGACGCACAACAAAGTATTTCTCTCCCGCGTCAGACCCTTCAAACTTCGGCATCGATGTTTGCGGAGCACGAGGTGTAGGGCCAGCCCTCACAACGTGGGTTTGTTCACCAGGAAGTTTAACTCGGTATCCAGCTCCGTGACCTGATTTGGGCTTGAGGGTCGGGTCAAAATACAGGAAGGCCTCATGTTGTTTTGTCCACATGAGTTCTGGTTTCATGACAAAGCGAACGCGAGCAAAAGGTGAAACGGTACGTGGCTTTATCTGTGAAACGAAACCTCCTCGCATACCACCTCGACCACGGCCCGGGATGAAACCGCCTCGGGGACTGCTGAACCCACCACGTTTAGGAGGCGAAACGTCATTTCTCGCGGCAAGTTGTTCCGCACGTCGTTGCTCTTCTTTGCGCTTCATGTCCTCAAAACCGTCGTGCGTCCAAGCCCGTTCAATAGGTGGGAGATTAACCTCTTGTGAAGAGGCTTCATCCTCGGCCACTCGTGGGTGAGAACCTTGAAAACCACCACGCCCGCGCAGAGGGAAACCACGACCTCTTCCACGCCCACGGCCCCTCCACCACCCACTAAGACTGCGTAGCTCTGTATCGATTAGACGGTCGTCGTGTCCCCAGAAATTGCCGATCGTAGGAACAAAGGAAGGGTCAGTCTCCAGTTTGTGTTGGTAGGCTTGTCGAACCGATTGTCCCTTAGAAAGTTGGGAAGGCGGATTATTGGGTTCCGACCCGGCTTCTTCTACAGAAGGGATTGTATCGTCAGGAGCTTGGGCGGAGGTAGCACGAGACCCTGACAAGGGTTTCGGCTTGCTGGCTTTCTTGGACTTGCGAGTTGGGATGCTCTGGGAAGGAGGGCGGCCATTGAAGTCGGTAAAATCAATCACTGGCAAATCTGCAGGCCCATTGTCTTTCTCGTCCGCAACCATTTCTGACCAATCCCCCGTAGGTGCAAAAAACGACGCCACCCCATTCACCTTCGTTGTTTCTCCTTCGATCACGGATTCCGGACTCTTGCTGTTCCTAGGAGTCGGTAAATGGGCGCGATCGTGAGGAGTTACATCTTCAGATGCAGGTTCGGTGTCGGAGTCATCCGTCGCAGAGTCTAAGGATGAAAGATCATCATCATCCGAGTCTGAATCGGTGGCAGCTTCGCGCTCGATCTCTTCATCACTGTCTAGTTCACCCCTTGCCCTCCCTCTACGTCTGACAACCCTTCTTTTCTTCGGCGGAGCAGTGGCTGCGCGTGGTTTGTGCGTGGCCACTTGAGGGACTGTGCGTGTGGACGATTGTGAAATTACAGTAGTTGGCATATCGGAAACTAACTCGACGTAGAGGGTGAGTGATTTTTGTCGGATGTGTCGAAGGCTGGACGGACCTTACTTGGAGGGAAAAAGTTGGGGAAAAGATGTTATGAACGAGGTTGGAATAGGTATCGAATGAAGCTGAAAAGGAATAAAATTATAAGGAAATGAGGGCTATTGTCGAAATTCCAAAAGAACTGACAAAGAGAGGGTTGTTGTTGAGTGGTCTGGTGGTTGTGGGAGTTGAGACGGTGGTTGTCGTCACGCTCGGGCACAGCACCGGCTCCGAGCTCGTCAGAAGCGCGGATTTAGATCTCCGCTTTATTTTCTGTTTAGACTCCCACGATATTGATACTGCTGCCTTCTCATTTATTGGAATGTGGACGTCTTCGGCTTTCCGGTTAACTTGTTCACCTCTTCTTCACAGCTATGGACCCCCAATTCCCCGAGAGCTTTAACCACAAGACCGAGAAGCTCTCAACCGGGCGCACTTATCACTTCGTTGGTCCCAAGTTGCTTAATCCTCCCCATCTCTGATATCGCCTCCAGGTAGATCAACTCCCTGAGGGCTATGATCCAAAGAGAAGCCCAACCCTCCTCTTAGTTCACGGATTTCCTGACCTTTGGTACGTGTAATTTCTAAATGTTCATATCTTAATCCTAACACTTCTCAGGTACGGATGGCGCTTTCAAATTGGACCTTGGGTTCGTCGAGGAGCCCGTGTGATAGCCCCGGATATGCTTGGATACGGTGGAACTTCAAAGCCTATCGATGCGGAAGAATACTCGACAAAGAAGCTTTGCGCTGACCTAGCTGCCCTGCTGGATTTCTTGGGCATTAATCGAGCGGTGAGTGTTCCGCCTTCATAACACATATTTGACGTTAATTAACAATTAGGTACTCATTGGGCATGATTGGGGAGCATTTACAGTTGGTAGATTTGCCCTTTGGTATCCCGACCGATTGCTTGCTCTTGTCATGTGAGACCGTTCCCGGCTGAATTTACATTGACTTATATTTATGCATCAAGGATGAGTGTGCCATACACACCGCCCTCGCGACAATATATACCGGTTGAAGAGGTTGCCCGTCGTGCTCCCAACTTGGGCTACCAGGTTTATCTTGCCAGTCAGAGATCATCCATGGAGGTTCTTGCACATGTTCGGCCAATATCTTTCTTGTTGAGGAATCTCACTCACTGGATATACCATTTACAGCTCAAGAAATTCCTCCCGTTAATTTTTAGTCCCCCTGAGTCAAAGGTCAATTTCACCATGCTTGATTCACTTGAGAACATTCTCGTCAAGCAACCAGCGCGAGGAGGTCCCTGTATTCTGAATGAGAAGGTACATTTCTGTTGTTTATCCCTTCCACGGGTGGATTCTCAACGTCTTCAAGGAACTACAATATTATTACTCAGAGCTTGGAAAGGGGATGCATGGCCCTCTAAACTACTACAGAACATCCAAATTCAGGCATGACGAAGAATTAGGTTAATTCCGTTCCACCTTTTTTCTTTGTCTCTCGCTGACCTTTCTCCAGCCTTCGGTCTTCCCGCTAACCTTCGCCCAGACCTGCCCTTCCTGCTCTTATGGGGTACCAGGGATTCAACAGTGACCCCATTTGTGATCACCAAATCGAGCAAATTCATTCCCAGATATCAAGGTGTCGCCTTTGAAGGAAGAGGTCATTGGCTAATGGTAGAGGCCAAAGATGAAATCACGGCCACCATTATCAATTGGCTAGAGGGGTTGACGTCTGCGAAACATGCCACTAAACTTTAGGAACATTTCCTCCTGTCACGGTAATTGCACTGTGCTTCGTGTACACATCCATGAAGTATCAAATGGACAGGTCTTGTTTTTCTCTCTGGAGTCTCCGACATCAAAGCTATACAAGGGTTCGTTCAACGCTATATATACTTCCTAGTTACTTCGGTCGACGGTCATAGACGCAGTCCTAACTATTATTGCTTGTTCGTATTTGGTGTTGAAGGCGTTGTGTAGTACAATACTTGGGGCTTGAAGCTTGACTTGAAGCTTGAAGACTCGTCCCAAATTAGTCCTTCTTTCCAATCTACCATGTCCACAAACCCACCTCCGACAAAAGAAGAGGATGAGATTCCTCTTCCAGAGCGCCCACCATCCCCAGCTCTCCACACAACCTTCTCTGCTCGAGGCGTCCATGTACGAATGCCTCTTTTCCGACAACCATAGGTTATAACTCATAACAACTGGTCCCACCAATTCGCATTCATGTAGGCGCCGACGTTCTCTGCTTTCAAACCACGCGACTACCGCATGCCTAGTTCGCAAGCGATGACCCATGTAGCTTGGAGTTGTGATGGGAAGAAACTTGCCGCAGTTGGAATCGACAAAACGACGCGAGTTTGGGTCCCAGAGAAAAGTGTGCGTTTTGTTTTACTTCTGAATGGTGCCTTGCTCAATAATCAACGTGTTTAACGATGGTAGATGGAGTCAAGAAGTGCGACATCATTCTCAGGTGGACACAGCGACGATGTCGACTATGTTTCTTGGAATCCAACACACCCCGAGCTTTTCTGTACATCGAGTCAGAAGGACAGGCGGATTGTCTTCTGGGATGCCCGACGTAAGCCGATTTGTTCTGCAGTTCTTGGAATAATTCATGTTCATGTTTTTCCAGAAAGTCGATACACTCAGCAATGCTCCTTGAAGGTATCACCTGTCCAAACGAGCTACGCGCCTGATGGTCGATCTCTTTTATATGTCACTGCCGGCCACCAGCTATTCTTTATGACTCTTGAGAAATCGGGTGGAGACACGAAAGAAGAATGGCGTATCTCGGATCGGGAAGCGGTATGAAATTTCCCGCCCCAACCCTCAAATGCCAACTCTATTTTCTTCAGCAAATAGGCTCCACTGCCATATTTAATCATGTCGGAGATGGAGTTGTGGTTACGCATCATCAAGAGCATACGTTGCGGGTGATGGATTTCCCTTCGCTCTCAATTCGAGAGAGTCCAGCCGCACATGTCGGAGGATGTATTGCTCTAGCCCTCGATCCACGGGGGAGGTAGGGTTCAAAATTTCCCTTCCCGACCCTTTTTTTTCTAATCTTTTTTCAAGGTATCTTGCCTCAGGAGGGTTGGATTCTATCATCAATATGTTTGACCTCAATGATTGGATAGTTGCCCGTACCATCACAGTTTGCGAGTGAGTCGAATCCTTTCAGTCCGCAAAGTTCCACTCATTCCCTCCTACAGAAATAGCATTAATGCCTTGAGCTTCTCGTATGACGGCGAATACCTAGCCATTGCAAACGGAGGGTCCTATATTGACATAGTAAGTCTTTTAATGAAACAGAATGAAGACAATGAACGAAAGATCACTGCGAACAGTGTGCAACAGAGACAGGGATTCCTCTTCATCGCGTTCCAGCTCTGGCTCCTTCACCGACGGTTACCTGGCATCCATCGAAATATGTGGTCGCCTATTGTGGGCAGACGAAGGCCAGAGAAGGTGCTCCTCCACCGGTCGCAGTGATCAGTATGTTTGGCCTGTTGGAGTAGTCAAGATGCTGTGGTGTCTGTACATTAAAGGAATATGCTGAACAGTATCGTACTCGAGTAGCTGCAATGTCATGCTTACTGCCCGCTCACAGCAGGTAAATAAAACATGGACGCCCACAATTCAAAGTTCAGGTTATGGGATCTTCCATCCCTGATGGTAATTTTGGCTTCTCGTGTTCCAGCCAGGAGTTTGGGGAGATAGGTGGATAGGTAACTGACCTAGTGATGGATGGAAAGAAATCAGCCCAACTGTCTCTCGCCACCTTTTTGAAATATGCCAAAGTAAAGAGTGAGGATGAGATGCAATATCTGAGCCATTATGTAAATCTATAATACTTCAGACAGCAAAAGAAATTTCCAATCTCTGCTTCTCCGAGATTTCTAACCTCAAATTGGAAATTCTTTCTTTTTACAGATGGGACTCACTATTTCGATTTTGGTTTTTTTTACATGCGTTGAACAGTTCCTGCCCCAAGAGAAACACCTGGGATCTACGAATTGACCTATGAATTGACCATAGGTGATATTGAGTACGACTGCAAGACTCGTCATCTTAAAAATGCATGCGACTCAGATGTGAGATGACGATGTAGATAACAGACAGCATATGTATGGCATAGGTATGTATGTAACGAACATCGAAGACAGTAATCGGTTACCGATAGCTAGGTATTTAGGGTGGATAAGAGCTTATACTGCATAGAGCAAAAAATGGACAGCAAAAATATAGCTACGACGGGATATCATAACGACGAGAGCGAAAATATTATGTGTGTGCAAAGGGACGATGAGCAATGCGAGAGAGAGGTAACAGAGTGGATGGACAGCGATATAAGACAACACGGAGTTCAATGTTCAATGAAAGCATAGCGCTAGAAAATTCCAGAGCAAAGCAAGGCGTTAGGACAGCAAAACTTTAGAACAAAAAATTAATAAAAATGCTCAAACTTTTAGGATAAAATTGTCAGACCCGCCGAGAGGGTATAATTGTGAATCAATCACGGAAACTGTAGGCGAAGCCTGTATGCTCCGAATTGGAGGGAGGCCGAACAACAACCTCTGGGAGGACCTCGGACTTGCGCAAAATGCCTCGCACCTTGCTCGTCTCTGACCGAGCAAGCGTCAGCGACTTCAAATTCTTGTTGCGTGGATGGGCACCTGGAGTGGCGTTCTCGTCCTGGCGGGCGATACGTGACTTCTGCGCCTTTCCAATGGTCAACGGGCGAATCTCGATCGGAGTTGGGTTGGTGGTGACGATGTTGCCACGATCTTGAAGAAGCGTCAGAGTTCGCAATCCTTCCTTGGGTGACGTCGGATCAGGTGGGCTGCGTTGCAGTTTGCTGGCTTTGGGAATAAGAGGTCGAACTGTCCTAGAGGACCATTGAGCGATCGAGGTCATGGCAGATGTCGTGGGCTCAGTGTTTGTCGTGGGTTCTTCCATGGGGTATGTGACAGGAACTGCTTGGGTATTGTCAGACTTGATGTATCTGATGGTAGATCGGCGGTGATCAGGCATAGGGGGAGGAGGATGACGAGAGACAGGTTTTTGTGCAACACTATTGTGAGGAGTGCTCTCAGCTTGAGGCCCAGACTGCAAGCCGGCTTCGAAGTCTTCAAACAAGGTTACAGTAGAGGCGGCTGACGGTGGCACATTAGTGAAGCTAGCAACCGATGAACGGGCTGTGTCGACATTGTGAGGGACGTCTGCTCGAAGACCGAGAGAACGAGTTGACATGGCTCTCCCCATCTTGTTGAAATTTTCTTCTTCTTCCACTGCTTCAAGTCGCGGAGGGGTGTTGGAAGCGGACTCAATTCCAACCACGGTGTTTCTTCGTCCAATGTCAACGTTGCTGGGAACGGCAGTATATTGACCAACTTTATGTTCAAGCGCATTCCGTATATCGCTACCCCATGCAGCCAAGGATTGCATTCCTTCTTTTCCGAGGCCCAAACTATTTAAATGTGTTAATCTTGAAGATCATTTTTTGAAATAAAGGAATAAGACTTGCCTCGGCAGGCTGAAATGGTTTTTCTTGTGTCCAGATTCCTTCCGTCCTCGAGGCTGGCGTCTCCTGGCAGGGGTCGAATGCACCTCAGGCGAGGAAAAGTCTTCGCCAAATTCAGCAAGCTTCTTGGCGGCCTTCTTTCCTTTGCTCTTGCTAAAAGTCCCAGGTGGTGAATAATCTCCTTTCTTGATTACCATGTCGTCACCAAATGTAAGGCCAGGAACCAGAATCGGAAGAACGCCAGCAGTCATCGCATCGATTTCATTAATATCGTGGTCACCTCCAAGAGAGAAACCAGAAGAGAAGGACTTCTTGTGGGCGAGCATGGCCAGACGAGCGGCTCTAACACTAGGTGGCGTCGGTGGCAGAGGGAAAGGAGGTGGACTAATGTTGAAGCGTTCCTGCTCGGTCTGTGTTTGAGGGCCGTTGACCGAAGAAACCGAACGAGATCGGAGATGCGACGAACGGCTGTTTCGTTTACTTGAGGCTCCTGTTGCAGCGCTAACTAAGGTACTGGCTCCTGCGGATTCGCGATTGCTAGCAGTGTTATGTCCGGCAGGTACGACGACGGTATGGGCGAGCGCGGAATAATGTCGCTGTGCGATCATAATCCTACTGGCAAAGGCCATGCTCTCATCGCCAGCAGAGTTGTGCGAACTGGTCTTCGATTCTTTCCTGAGCCTTCCAAATTGCGCACTCTGTTCCGACTGAGGGGTACCATGAATATTGACTGGTAATGAATCTTCATCTACAAATGGGATAGGGGGCATGTCGTGACCGTCATCTGAGGTCTCCTCTGGTGGAAGTACCGAGAGCTTGGGGGTGGTGGAGAGCATTCCAATAGCCCTGGCGATTTTCCCCTTGTTATCAACGGCATCACCTTTGCTGAGCCATACATCGCCGCTGCGGCGTCCTTCAACCACAGTAACACTGCAGCTGGTGCTCCGTTTGTACTCGTGAGACCATTTGCTAGACGGCAGACTTCCATGTACTTGAATGCGGTGAGGATCTGCCGGTAACGAGTTGCGGGCATCAAACAGGCCGACAGGGATGGGAAGAGGAGAGCCACAGACGAGGTTGAAGGCCAGAAGGGGTGATGTCAGAGTTACCGAGAGAACGAACAAAGTTTGTATGACAAGTGAAGGCGAACCATTCTGTGAAAGAGTAATAAAGTAAGGTAGGGAAAAGGCCTGGAAAAAAAAAAGTTAATTTCAGAGAAGATGTCGCAAAAATGCCTTGGAATACTTACAAGGGGAATCCAAATCATAACTGACCATGAAACGGCGGGCAACATGGAAACCTCGACCGTGGTACCAACTGGAGCCGCCAGCGCCGCCAATCCCTTCTCAACCTCCATGCCTCCAGGTGCATATCCATAACCACCCAATACTTGAGCATCAGCCATAGCTGGTGTGACCGAGCGACTTGAAGCCGTCATTAAAGCTGTCTGGAAATCAGGTGTGCTGAGGTTTCCGACGTTGCCTTCATGGTGGGTTGTTGGGTATGACCATGATGTTACTGTAGTATGCGAGCCATTTGAAGACGTCAACCAGGAGCTTTGCGAGCCTAGACGGGGTTTTTGGTGCTTTGGAAGAGGCGGATCCTTCCTGAAAGGGTCGGGGTCTGTGAGACCGGGGGTTGCGGGACCATAGGGGGATGGAAGAGGAGGGACAGGAGGAATTTGAACATCATTCGGACCGGAGGAACCAAACCAAAAGGATGACTTTGCAGGCACTGAAGGGTGGGTAGTCGTTTGAGGTCGGCCGTGATGAGAGGTTGTAACGGTGTGGTGAGTCGAAAATGACCAAGCCGACACGGAATTCCTTCGGGAGCTTGCGTTAGAGGTGATCCAAGACGCCCCATCGCGGATTGCGTCAATTTCTTCCGTGGCAAAGGAGGGCCTGGGCTTGTCTTCCACCTCTCTGACAGGCGGCCATGGGTCCGCCGCGTCATTCAAGGAAGACAAACTCTTCTTGATGACAAAGAGGGTCCTGATAAGACATCCAAATGCAACACTGCTCAACACGGCGATGGTCGTGGAATATGCAGTCAATCCAATAAACAGGCTGTCGACCCCGGTTCCAGAAAGGAGGCCTGCAATTGTGGTTGAGGTCACAACAAGCAGCGATGTCGGAGCCCACAACATCCAGTGTTTTTTACCAAAGGACGCCGAATGTGCCATCCGAACGTGAAGCAAGGTAATGGTAGCAACAAAAAGAAGGCATGTTTGTCGAATGGTAACCACAAGCCAGAGACGAATGGCTGAACCCGGGTCAATGGCGATGGCGACGCCTGAAGGACCATTGGTGGATTCATTGATAGTCTGCCAAATGAAGAGAGAAAGGGATATAAGGTCGAGGCCCGCGAGCCAGAGATGGCTTTTGTCGGCAGGTGAGAGAGAACGGAAGGTAGGAAGTCCAAATTCGGCCTACAATGGGGGAGATGAGCCAGTCATATTGCTCGCCAAGAAAAGAACGTACCGGTGAGACACGTTTACTGAGAGGATGCGGGGGCAGAATCGGGATAACAATGCGGAGTATAACAAAGGCTGAAGCTATAAAAGAGACGAAAGCAAGCACCAGGGCGGGGATGAGGGGAATCATGTCTTCCGTTAATCGTTTGGAGCGTGAGTTGCGTAGCTGCGTTAAGGGCGTAAGGCTTTTCGTAAAGCGTTTGGGACGCCGACGCCAGCCGAGAGCTGCTGCGGAAACGAAAGAAAGAGCCTTGGTCGTCGAGGGCAGGAGTGAGGAATCGTCGGTGTTGTTTGTCCTCTTATTTGGCTGTGGTTCAAAAAGTAAAAGGAGATGCAGTGGAGATGCGCGCGACGGTCAGGTGACGGCGTCGTTACGGCGCGTGACCTGCCAGAATGGCTAATTAATTGAAAATTCAACCGTTCCTGACGCAATACTCGAAAGTGTGTCAATCTTCATCGCCCCCAATTCTTCCAGAGGGGAAGCCAACGCGGCAAATATAAGGACAAAAACTAGGCCAGGGATTCGTCCGCAATCTCGCCCAGTCTGCCGTCTGCATATGATAATGATGGGCGCCAACCATCGGCGATGCAAGACAATACCAGGCGTTCCGTCATCAAGGCAATGGTACCAACCCAAGGACTTTATTGCTTCTATGACCGACTTCCACCACCCATTCGTCGACTTATTTTCTCTCTGAAGAAGCACTTCTGGCTCTTTTTTTTCCGCCAGCAGCGCTAGCGAGCAAGAACCCCAATAATAGGTTCGGATAACGAACCACCAAAGCTAGCCGCGACTGCCGACAGGCTTAAAATCTTACGTCCCCTTGCTCTTCTCTGACATCGCCCGCTCTATTTGCGAGGGGCATGTGAAACTGATTCGCTCTCGTAGAAGTCCGCGTGCGTTCGTCAGTAGGATGCGAGAGCCCACAAATGTGACCAACTTAGTGTTCGCCCTGAATATATCACACCAATTGATCGCCGGAGTGAATAGACTCTTCGGTTCATGAGCACGACACAAAACACAGAAGTTGCAGAACCAGACCGTCTTGGATGAAAATACTAGGATTCAGCGCTCAGCAGCCCCACGGTAGTCAACGATCGCTTCTCTGATTGAACTAGCCTATTTCGAAGCTTGCGTACCATGTTGACGAAGGTGGAGCACATGTGGATCTACGGCAAAATGGTTTCATGATTATTCGCTTAATCTTATGGCGAGTAGTATATATGAAGTTGGCGTCCTCTCGTCAGGTCCGTCCTGTCTGAGAGTAGGAACGCACACTCACTCCCTCTCATGCATTTACAAAGCTTTTGGGGCCTTGCCATCTCCCTCGCCAGCTTATATGTTGTTTCTGCTCGTCTACCTGATGGTCGCCCTCACGGAAACATGCTGCGCCCTGCCAATATTCCACTCGTCAGCCTTCCCGAGGCGGCACACCCTGTGACGAGCCGGAATGGTACAGTTCTACCACCGTACACAATGGTCTACTTCTTCGACCAACTCATTGACCACAATAACCCTTCCCGGGGAACGTTCAAACAAAGATTTTGGCATACATATGAATTCTATGAGCCTGGTGTGTTTGCTCAACGGACTTGGCAACCCCTCAGTATACTCATCAGGATTCATTTTTGAAAAGGTGGCCCTGTGATTCTTATGACCCCTGGTGAAGTCAACGCGGAAGGTTACCATCAAGCTCACTAACTGTCAAACGCTGAACATTGAAATATTTCTCCCACAGGATACTCAGGGTATCTAACCAACAGGACTATCAATGGTTTGATCGGTGAGCAGCGACGTACCAAATGCTGCGCGCAGTTGCTCATTAACTTCAATAGCCCAACAACAAAATGGCACCACCATCGTTCTTGAGCATAGATTTTATGGCCTGAGCAATCCCTTGCCAGATCTGAGCGTTAAGAGCTTTCGCCTTCACACAATTCAACAAGCCATCGACGACCTCGAATACTTTGCCAAGAACGTCAATCTCCCCATGCTAGGTGGTGACTCTATTACGCCAGACAAAGCACCGTGGATTCTGATTGGAGGAAGCTACGCCGGTACCCAGTTTTTCTTAATTTATACTTGTTCCTCTCCCATTAATATCATTCTTTAGGTGCCCTTACCAGTTGGACCATGGTGAAGTAGGTTACATCACATTCGTCTTTGCGTTAACTGAGATTACTAACAGCAAACCGGGTCTTTTCTTCGCTGGATACGCATCCTCTGGAGTTGTGGAAGCAATTTTGTAGGTCCGATTCTCCCTCACAAATGTTTATTCCTATCCTCCTCCTCCCAGAAATTTCTGGCAGTACTTCGAACCCATTCGCTTGAACATGCCTTCAAATTGTTCAGCCGATGTCCAAGCCGTGATTTCCCATATTGATACTACTTTCCGAGGCAAGAACACTACTGCCATTCAAACTATCAAAGAAAACTTCGGCTTGGGGAGTATGTCGCATCTGGATGACGTCGCCGGGGCTCGTGTGTAATACCATTCACGATTTGAATCCCTCCTCATCCGTTTGCAGTTCGTAACAACCTGTGGGACTGGCAGGCCTTGCAGATTACATCCGGAGCGGGGTCTCGGTTCTACCGATTCTGTGACGCTTTAGAAGTTAAAGATGGCCAACAAGCTCCTGCTAGCGGTTGGGGCCTTGACCATGCACTTGCAGCCTGGGGTGCTTATTGGCGAACAGGTTATCTATCAACTTGTAAGTATTACTCGAACATATAGTCTTTTAGGCACTGAAATATCTCGAATTAGTGTGTGGTACTACTGATGTCGAGTGAGTCAATGTAGCCGTGTAAATTCCCGAGTCGATCTAATGCTCGTGTAGAACTTGCCTTGGAACATATAACCCGAATTTGAAGTACTGGACTGACACCAGCATCAATAACGCGGGGCGTTCGTGGTTCTGGATTGTGTAAGTTCCCAATGACATCCAGAATCCATCGGACCTGATGTTCATTTCTGCTAGTTGCAACGAAGTTGGGTTTTTCCAGGTAGCTGTTATGTGATTGATTCCCGGTTGCGACCCACTCACGAGACTCAAAGGAGGGTGCACCGAACCACAAACCATCTCTCGTCACCAGATTAGTTCAGCCACCATACGATCTGGTAAACGGTCATCCCTCGTGGTCTCCTATACACCGTTAATTAACTTCCGCAGCGCCAATGTCAACAAATGTTTCCCTCCGCTTTCCCGGTTGCCCCGATCCCAAATACATTCCTCACCAACCTTAAATATGAAGGCTGGGAGGTCAAAAGCAAAAATCTCTTCTTTGCCAATGGCATTCGTAAGCAACCGTGCATGATTGAAGTCGGTGCCAAACATTGATTTCTCGTGAATCAGGTGACCCTTGGAAGGACGCCACAGTCTCTGCCGAGGGGTTGAACGTCCCTAGTACACCCCAACAGCCTATTGGTCTGAGTAATGGCTTCCATTGCTCTGACCTGGGTGTTTCCTCGAGCATCGATCCCACTGTCGCTGCGGTGCAACGGAAGGCCCTCGCATCCATGAAAACCTGGCTGGCGACTTGGAAACCCAGAGGTAATGGTGGTCCCATCAAGACTCCAAGAAGTTTGCCTCAACCTGCCCAGAGTGTATCGCCGCCCGTGACCCAGAAACCTGTTAACGCGTGGTTTAAGAAGGTCGGCAGTTTTAACTAGGAATCACTGTTCAACGGTCATTTTATTTCAATGATCACTCTTGAGCTTTCTTGTGTACTTGTGTGTGCTCTGCAATAAGGGTTGGGACAAACTCATTCCCGAATAAATATTGGGCCATTTGGGTGTGATCACATTCATTTGTTGAGCGGCGTCACCTTATCGCATAAAAAAACTACTTCCAGGAATATATCGAAAAACCCGATGACCTGGAAACGTGATATCAGAGATTGTGCATTATTCGAAAGGTTGTGAGAGCCTACATCCATATAATCCACCACATTGCAATTGCGTCCATTTCGGCCCCATGTATCGTCGCATGGACGATACTTCCAGACATCAACAATGGTTTCTCCAATGGAATGGGTTCCAGTCAGCTCGATATCTACTCTGTGGCGGGAAATCCTAAATAACTCTGGATGAGCCACGTAGGCAATGGTAAGCGCATCGTGCAACGGAGGCCCATCGTTAAACCCAAAAGTCGATTTATAAGATTCGGCAAAGAAAGTGATTAAAGTGGATAGAGTGTGGCGCAGGTTTGTGGACGCTTTAGGAAGGACCCCAGGCACATTTACAGAGCCTGGAGAGAGGAGTTGAGTGTGTATTTCTTCGGTGACAATGGCCGTATGGGTGACGTTGATAGGCATCATCGTCTTCTTCACCGGTGCGTTGAGTACTATTTGAGCAGCGTGGGCTGGAGGGAATACTTTAAGGACTGAGATTAGTAAGTAGAGATCGAGAACACTCACGATCGCAAAGGATGTTATATTCGGCTACGGCAGACCGATTACCCATTCCAACTCCTCCTCCCATGAACACAAACTCTTCGACAGCAGCGAGTAAATCAGGGTATGCGCTCACGAAAAGGGCGATATTTGTCATCGGCCCAGTAGACACGACCGTAACCTGTGGGCCAGTACTATCCCTCCAAGTTTCCTTGATGATCTTGGCCATGCCTTCCAGCGCCCGTACACGCGAACCATCTTCGTGTGTCGCGAACAGGGCAAGAACGCGTGGATCCTGGCTATCCGGAAGTCCTTGGACGCCCCCGAGTCCATCTACGCCGTGTATTTCAGGATCATGTTTAGCGGGTAACAGCAGAGGCTCGTGTGAGCCAGGATAGACTTGGATGTCTGAAGGTGCACCAAATGCAAGAAGACACCGAGCTGCATTTATGGCGGTCCACCCACTGCTAGCATTTCCGTGTGTCTATAGTATCATATGTAGCAAGAACGTATGATGACATTGACCTTACCGTAGAAACTCCAAGAAGGACGATGCCAGGAGAGTTGACCGCCAACATGATCGCAGTGGCATCATCGTGGCCCTATAATTGTAATTTACTTGAAATTACTGACTCGAAGTTTTGTCTTACGCACTGGGTCAACGTCCAGCCAAACGTACTTCATGGAGGGAGGAGATTGGCAGGGTTATTTTTCCCCACTTGAATTACAGAATCGGCGGCCCGGAAATGCCATCTGTCTCTGTTATAGTATTTGCAGTCAATAATTATTAAGTACCATTTACCATAACACTATGGAGAATTTGTGGTCGAAGGTGCATCATGGTATAGCAGATGTCTAAGTTATCCGATGAAAGTTAAAGAAAAGCGATATGTAGTGCGGACGATATTATGCACGATGTACTTATCCCTGTTGAAAGAATATGCCGTGTCAAGCGAAAAAAAAAAAAAAATTATCCGTGAAAGAATACGAATGATTAGTCGCGGACCTTATTCTCTAACATTCTTACAAGAATGGGACCTTCTGCATTTCGCCCGCGGCGAGAAGATCGTCATCAAATGCCTCCTCGGCGTCCTCCTCCACAACATCGTCATCATCCACTTCCGCGTCATAAACCTCATCGCCTTCTTCTTCGCCATGCACGAAATGACTATCGTCATCTTCATGGTCATCAATATCCTCTTCCTCCCCATCGTCATCATCATCCATTCCAAAGTGTATCTCATCCAGCGTTCCAGGCATGCTTGCCATACTTCTTCTCCGCACCCTCTTCCTCCGCTGCCCGTCCGGGCCGATGCCTCCCTCCTCGCCGTCCTCTTCGTCAGAGCCGGCATACGACGAAGATGAAGAGGGGGTTGGGCTCCTCTGGTACGCATTTCCGTTGTTCGCTCTGGATGAGAACCCAAGTGTCGAGCTCAACTTTTCAAATGACGACATCTGGCGAAGATGTGAGCTGCGATAGCTGTCCCCATCAGACATTCCCCCATTCGCTATCGTATTCTGGCGGGAATTATTCGCGTTTCCTCCGAGACTGAAGTTTCGTATCCGGGTTAATGTGCTCTGGTTTGAGGTATCGGACCTCGCACTGAGCGCAGGTGACGGAGGCGAAAAATCTGGTAGAGGGAATTCTTGCACAGGGGTCTTCCAATAGTTGAAGTCTGTGTACTCAGGCGTCCATTTTCGATGTATCGGCGGGAACATCTGGTCTACGAGGTCCGTCATGTGGATATACCTAAAAAATTTAATCGGCAGCCGTTCGTCGATGCGGTAGAAGTTAAACACGTACGACGACTTATACCCAGCGAGTTCTAAAAGTTCCATTTTGACTACGCCTGTCGTATCTATGGTGAAGATCCGAGCACTGGGGACGTTGACGCTCCGATACGAAAGGGCATCGGTTATTCTGTTGCCAAACCCAGCAGAAAATGGATTTCGAGCGGATTCACCAAATAGACGTTGTATATCTCGCAGACATGCCATCTTGAATAATTCCGGTTTCCGCATGATGACTTCTCTATTAGAAATATCACAATTGAATGAGCATTTCGATGTGGGTAATTAGAAATGAAGACGACAACATACCGATGCAGGGATGCCAATAAGCGATCTGGGCTCATAATAACAGGTCCCTCAGGAAGCTGATAATTATTCTGCTTGATACCCTTTAAATAGTCACGCGTTGCATCCGCCTGTCCAATCGCCCGTGAAGTGAGATACATGATCTTATACCCATTTCTTGTAATGTCGGTATAGAGTTTTGCAACGCCTAAATGTGTCCAGTCGCGCCCTATCATGGCAAAGACATGACCAAGCCCATCAGACCTACAAATTGCAGAGTCGGCAAAGAATTATTCAACTAGAATAAGCAGATGAATTACTTTGTGATAGTCCCATCAATGTCTGAAATGACGACGAGGTCCGTCGAGTCCCAAACGAATATCCGAGCCGTAGCAGCAATAGCTCCTGAGGCAGATAAGGAGAAGGTAATAGCGTTAGCGCCAGGTCTCAGATTAAGAGATTTCTGAACGGAAAAAATCGATCAATTTAAGGTAGCAAACGAGGTGGGTGATACAGCATACCAGCTGATCTGAGGTCAATCGCAATGTTTTCGCAAATTTCTTATTGGGCGCTGGCTTTGCGGGCGGAGCAGCGGGCCGCGTTGGTGTCGTCTCCTGTTCCGGTAATCGTGGGGCATCGGCG
>Ga0307517_10004548_pt1 | contig 21276 bp, 20 predicted proteins | sample 23_EM_MG_FD_194515 | JGI IMG/M metagenome (GOLD analysis project Ga0307517, IMG submission 194515) | Populus trichocarpa ectomycorrhiza microbial communities from riparian zone in the Pacific Northwest, United States - 23_EM | ecosystem: Host-associated > Plants > Roots > Unclassified | place...
AGGGTAGGGTGAGGTAGGGTGAGGTAGGGTAGGGTGAGGTAGGGTAGGGTAGGGTAGGGCAGGGCAGGGTAGGGCAGGGAAGGGCAGGGCAGAGAAGCATAGAGCAGAGCTCCCTTTACCCGTAGAAATGTTACTTGTTCCTGGAACAAGCGGTCAGTGAGACCGTGAAAAAAGCGGGGTTACTTATTCCTAGAACAAACGGTGTACGAAACCTGTTGACTCAATGGAGGACGCACACCAGAGTTATTCCCAGAATGACTCTGGTGTCAACTAGATGGAGGATGCACCCAATAATTGTTCCTGGAACAACTTGAGTGTCGACTCAATGGAGGCATGCGGGGTTGTTCGCAGAACAACTCTGGTGTCAATTAGATGGAGCACGTACCCTAGAGTTGTTCCGGGAACAACTCTGGCGCCAACTAGATGGAAGACGTACACCGGAGTTGACAACTTGAACGTCAACAAAATGGAAGACGCACCCCAGAGTAACGAATTGTTGTTCCAGGAACAACTTGATGGAGAATGTACCCCACATTTGTTCCTAGAACAATTGTACGTTTGAAAGTAGACGTAATGTATATTAAGTAAATGTATCATTTCATTATCTATGGAATACAATTATGTGTACCTACAAAGTTGAGAGGATAAGACAAGATGGAAAAGAAGAGGGTGTACTAGACGCATTATCAGAGCCATGAAGGCTATAGCACACCAAGCATGAATTAAAAGTAAAAATCTCGCCTGCAAAGGCGATGTAGGCAGCAAACGAGCGAAATCAAAAAGCTTCCTCGCCTCCTTTGCAGGAGGCATCGATAGGAGAGAGAACAGCACGTCTGGTTAAACAGACGCGCGGTGGGGTATATGAGCCACGAACGCGACTCGTCCAACCCCTGCTGCTCATGAAAAGCAACATGCAGAGACTCAACCTGTGCATGGCCGCCATCCCACGAGGGAGGCAGCGTCGAAACACAAATCGGGATGTCTGGTTGAACAGACATCCCATGGGACGAACGTACCGCAGTAGTAGCAAGTTCGATCCCTCTCGCGTTCGAAATAAGCACCGTGCGGGAGTCTGACTCCTTGCATGGGGTGAAAATGCCCCAACTCGCACTTGCGAGCGAGGAAGGCGGGTGAATAGGCGAAATAATCTGCACGTCTGGTTGAACAGACGTGCAGATGGGCTAATGCGACACGTAAAACTCTGCCTATCAACGAAAAATGTCACCCAGTAGGAGTTAAACTCCCGCTGAGTGAAAATCTTCCGTCTCGCATTTGCAAGCGAGGGAGGATGAACGGCGGCGGGCGATATTAGTGACGAACCTGCAGGAAGTTGTGGAGAAGTCATTAGTGCAGAAACAAAAAAGAAAAAAGAGCAGAACGAGCTCGTGATATCATTGCGAGCCCGTCCTGTTACTCACCTCGCTGGGCCTCCCACTTCACGGGTCCCCCCTTGATATGTAGCCCCCATCCAACAGAGAAAGGCCAGCCCACATCCGAGTACGAACACAAACCGGTCCGGCATGACGCTGAGTCATAGTCGGGTATCCGAACCTTTGTCATCAAGCCTAAATTTGTTCCCGGAACAAGTTTGGTGTCGACTCGATGGAGAGACCACCTAAATTTGTTCCGGGAACAAATTCGGTGCCCTGGAACAAATTTGGTATTGACTCGGTGGAGGACGCACCGATATTTGTTCCCAGAACAAATTTGATCGACCGAGTTATTTCATCCGGACTAGGATTAGGGATAGGGAGGGTGTAGGTAAGGGCCAGCATCAAAATCGCTCAAGTTGTTCCAGGAACAACTCGAGTGTCGAATCGATGGAGGGCACACACCAGAGTTGTTCCGGGAACAACTCGAGTGTCAACTCGATGGAGGTTGCACCCAAGAGTTGTTCTCAGAACAACTTGAGCATCGACTTGATGGAGGGAACACACCGTAATTGTTCCAGGAACAAACCTGTATGTATTGTAAGTAATGGAACGGCGAAGGGCTAGGAAAGGAGCATACGATAGAGTCGCCATGTAGTGTATTTAGAACAATCGTAGTCAAGGCGGCGCTTAACGACTAACCGTCCTTTCTCCTTGTTGAGTTAATTCACGTTTCGACTTTGCGTTGTCGGTGTCGACCATGAGATTCTGGAGGTGCCATAACCTCCAACTCAAGCTCTCGAGCCTTTGTCCTTGTTCGAGGTAACTGGTGACCTTGGTGTCTACAATGTACAAGCAATTAGCTTGATTTTTCGCATCAGATTTCTCGTAAAGGTACGTACAGTGGGTGTTAGAAAAGAATATGAGTGGGTTTTGAGGAACGAGGTGAACATGGCCTAAGATTGTGGTCTTCCCGTCAGTAAAAGGTTGAAACAGCATTGGAAGAACGTACCGATCAAAGAGAATCCACAGAAGACGGCAGTAGGCATATTATTGAGAAATCCTCTCCAGTATAAAGTCTTGTAGAGTCGAGCAAGCCTCGACAAAAGGACACAGGGCGACGAGATCACAATAAAGGCCGACTCACCATCTTTTGCGCGTCTACTCAATGTCGCCGTGTAGTGTATTTGTATTCCAAGAACAATCGTTTCGAAACTCAGGCATTCTCGAAGAACAAAATGAGCATTCATTGATGTCGGAATATATATACAGAGACTGCACTCCTCCCTCATTAACCCTTCTTGACCTTCGTCGGTTTTGAATACTTCTTGACTGTCAACTTGTAGGGATTATCAGATTGGTGGGTCGCGGGCGGGGGACTGAAATCCTCTGGTTGCTCTTCCCGTTGAACATTTACGGCGTCTAAATATTCATCAAGTTAAAATTGTTGTTAAGAGAGATTAGTACTTACGGCGGCCTGGGTATGGGTGGCTTAATGTAGGTCTTGACGGCTTGCGTTTAGATGAAGATGTACTCGGCAAGTCAGAACCCTTACGCGAAGCAGACTGTGCTCCTGGAGCAGTGTGTGAGGGCACCGGTTGAACGGTAGTAGAGGTATTTCGAACAGGAGGTAGAGAGGCGGAAATAGCGGGGGGTTCATCGTAAAACGGATGCTCATTTGACGACTGGGATAAGCTACGATGAGAACGAGACTGAGAGGGCGGACGAGAGTGAGAAGGGGAAGGAGAAAGAAACTGGGGATGAGGGGGAGAATGAGAGGGAGAGAGAGAACGCGAAGCCGAACGAGGAGGGCGAGAGCGAGAACCAGAGGCGGAATAGGAACGAGATCGTTGAGGAGACGGAGAACGCGAATAAGGAGATTGAGTAACATGAATGTTGGATGCGCCAGGTATATCGTCGTAGGGGCCTTCCGAGTCAATTTGCTTCTCAGGCGGGATTTCCAGAGAGGCATGAGGAATATCAGGAGACGTGATGGGAGAAGGTGAAGGTGGCTCCTGAGGAGGGAGAGTGGCAGATAAACGAGGGCGAGAAACTGATGTGGATTGGTGAGGATTCATTTCCCGAGTGTGTTTCGAACGCAACTGTTGAGCCGGCTTGAGTTGAGGGTCCACTGCCTGAGTGTGTTTCGAGCGTGAAGATTGAGCAGGCCTGTGTTCAAAAGGAGGCGCGAGTTGAATACTGCTAGATGGGCCGGCTCGATGAGCTTCACCCGTAGCTGACCGTTCTTCAGAAATGGTGTTGGGGCCAACCAGTGCGGTACGAGGTCCTTGAACAGATGACCGATACTTGGGATGACTTGCAAAGAGGTTCCGCTTTGGTGGTTCAGGTGATAGTAAGTCTATGGCGCGATTTTTTACATGAGGCGGCTTTGGGTTAGTAGGCCGCGCATTGGACGTATTGTCGCGATCTTTAGATGACGTAGGCACATGACGAAATCGGCTTGAAGAGGATTTGGAAGTTTCAGTAGGCGGCAGGGCGGATGAAGATGCAGCGGGTGGTTTGGGTTGAGAACCGGCAAAAGAGAGGGTGTTAAAATGCGAAGAGAGTGTAATATTTCTCTTCGACGCTCCAATAACCAGCTGGCTTTCGTTTTGAGGATTGACTATGGCGGCATCAGGTTAGTGTTTGGCAAAAAAGAATAAAAAAAGTAACATTACATAGCACGTTGTCGTCGTTATCTGAGCCTGAAGAATGTGCTCGTCGGGAGCGTTTTGGCCGTTTCTCTCCACTGCCACCTAGTTTCCGGCTTTAGTTATTGAAAAGAAAACTGAGAAATGGATGGGACGTACCACTAAAGAATTGTCGATCGCGCCTCTGTCCCGCTTGTGGTGTTCTCGGAGCATGTTCGTTCGAAGGGGCTCCATCATCCATGTCCTGAGGAGACTCGGGCCGAGATGCTGATCCTTCAGTAGTCCAAGGGCTGGGGCCTGTGCCATCGTCTATCGTCCCAACGACGCCGACATCTTCATCATCATATTCCATATCCTGATCTTCGTTAAAACTCTGGTCTTCAACACTCAAAAACCCAGAGCTTGTCGAAAGGTGTCCAACTCGGTGATATTCGCTGAGGCCAGTCAATTCATCTTCGATCATCTCGACGTCGTCTAGGGATCCCCTCTCGCTATCCACCTCCCTTTGCTTCCCCTTCTGTTTCTCAGACTTAGGGATCTGCGGGCTCTCCTGCATTGCCTTCTCTCCGTCTGACGACAATTCCTCCTGATTTCGGTCCACCATGACAACATCCCTGTCGTCCTCACGTGCGCTATCGCCAGAAGTACTCTCCATGTCAACTTTGTCACCAGATTCCTGATGAGATGCAACACGAGCCATGTGTCGGGCTACAATCGCTTGAATGTCTGACATGACAGCCTGCTTTTCATCCGGATTGAGTGTCCGCCGGGAGGGAGCACCCCCATCGTCCTTCTTCGAAGCGGCATTTACGGGAGCCGGCCTCTGGGGTTTGCTCGAGCTCGTGTGATCTGGTGCGTTGCGAGGAGCGGAATGTGGGATTTTAGTGCTGGCCCCGGATTTCTTACGAGTCGGTGGAGGAATGTTTATGCTATTGTCGCTATTGCTGTCGACGATCATAGGTGCTGACTTCGGGGCCTTGGTTGAGACTTTCCGAGTGGTTTTTAGATGGTTGCTGGAAGACGCCGGAGGTGCTGGTCCCGGTTCCACAGGTCGACGCTTCTGAGTGGGTGGTAGTGCCTTGGTCGAGGATTTTCGACTGGGTTCCATGCGGCGACTAAAAGAAGCTGTAGGCGCTGATTCCGGCTCCATGGATAGGCTTTTCTGAGTGGGTGGTGGTCCCTTGGTCGAGGATTTTCGACTGGGTTCCACGCGGCGACTGGAAGAAGCTGTAGGCGCCGATTCCGGCTCCATGGCTAGGCTTTTCTGAGTGGGTGGTGGTCCCTTGGTCGAGGATTTTCGACTGGGTTCCACGCGGCGACTAGAAGAAGCTGTAGGCGCCGATTCCTGCTCCTTGGACGAGTGCTTTTGAGGAGGTGGTGGGCGAGGAATAACATTCACGGGAATAGGCAACTTTTCCGACTGTCGTTTGCGTGTGGGCTTGGCGCCACTGGATACTGTGATTTCTTCAGTCCAGCGAGCTGCGGCTCTGCTTCCACCACTTTGGACTGACAGCTGCGCATCTGATTCAATACGGGCCTGTAGCTTCTGTCGCTCCACCGGCATCAAGTCATCGTTCTCGTCACCAAGGGTGTAGCCAGAGAGGAGATCATACATTTCTGCATTCCGGTTTTGTGAGTAGATTATCATGTGAATTGAAATGCTGGTTCTTACCACGCCCCACGTCTTTCTTCAGGAAAGCTTCGCTCATGTCCTTCTTGCCTCGTGCGAGACTGTAAAGGATAATATCCGCCGTATTGTCGGCAAGAAGGTGATAGCACCTGACCACTTTCTTCTGAGGCTGGCGATGAGCGCGTCCACGAACTTGTAGTACGGTTTGCCCACTCCAGGGCTGATCCTATTAAATACCATTAAGTATATTTAATAATTATTCGACAGCATATAACCTTACCACAAATATGACTATATGCGCAATACTTAAATTGAGGCCGACGGTCCCGACACTCGAAAAAATGAGGACACGGATTTCAGGGTCGGTACAAAATTTGCGAACAGTTCTGGCTCGCTCCTCAAATGAAATTTCGCCGTCGATATAGACGTGTTTAATGCCATAAAGAGTGAGGACCTGATGAAATGTAAGTTCGTCCGTCAATGAAAACGATAAGTGTACTGACGTTCCGTAGAAGGGGGCCCAACGACGGGAATTCTTGATAGATCAATATCTTGGTGTTCTGTTTTGGATGATCTCGAAGCACGCGAGGAATCTTCGGGAAGATGACTTTGCCGTCCCTAACTTGGATTTCAGGAGCATCATCATGTTTCAATAGATGCGAAACGAGTTTGGCGCAGACGTCGAATTTAGTTGATTTTGCCTTGTCCCAATCATCCATGGTGCGGAATTTCGGGATGGGCTCCTTCCTTGCTTTACGAGGGAAGCAGACCCCTTGTCGATATTCCAAATAGAAGGAGTGAGAAACGATGCCGAGAATGCTGTTGGAATTGGATACACTGGCGGGAATTAATTCAACTTCGTGAAATTTGATGAAGATAGGCACTCACGTTTTGCGAACTTTCGCAGCAAGATGGTCCATGATCTTCATTTCGCGGTCTTCTAGCTGGAGTTTTACCATAATTGTCTCGCACGGTGGGAGTTTGAGAAGAGGCTTTCCCTCCCAGTCGACGCTGCGAACAGTACGACGAAGTATACGGCCATCGAACTGACCTTGCATGCGACGGGCGATGGTTGTATAGCACTCCTTGATGGGATCGTCGTCGTCATCATTCAGAGGATCATAATCAGGCGGAAGGTTGCTTCTGGTGCGTCGAATTGAGGCCATGTCCTGTTTTTCCTCTTCGACGGAACGCTCCGTCAAAAAGAAAGGGATGTGGATGAGGCGACCCATTGCAGCGATATCCTGCGCAAAAAAATGAGTATGCATAATGTATATCGATAATATAACCGACCTTGGTTGAGGTTTGCAGAGGTGTGGCAGTCATTACAATCCGCACGGCACCAAGGTCCATGATGTTAAAAGCGGCCGAATGTTTGGGGCCGACGTTTCTAAATTCATGACCCTCGTCAAGGATCACGACCTGATACTTCTGACGGAACAAGGTAGAGGTGACATTTTCAAGAAAACCGTTGAGCTTGGTCGACGGATCCCAGGGAAATTTCCCTTCCTCGCTGGTAGCATAAAGAAGGCCGAAGTCTCGAGTCACAGACTAAACAGGTGATGAGAATCTCCTGTAGATATTTTTAATGCCACTTACCGAGTGAGATGCGATTATTATTCGGCGGAATGGAGGTTGGTTCGACTTCCGATAAGGTCCAAGTTCTGCCCAGAAGGCTTTGGGTGACTGGCCGGTGGTTCCGTAGACGAATAGGTCATACGCCTTGGGATTGACAAGGATCTTGCACTCCGTGGCCCATTGGTTTAGGAGAGTTCCAGGAACAAGGATTAGAACAGGGCGGTTGGGGATCGTGTCATCGTGAGCAAGGAATGGAAGACTAGCTATATTAGATCGTAAGTATTAGGGACAAAATATAGGGGAGCGCAACACACCAAGGAGCGGAGGAAGTGGCTGTTCGTTCTTTTGAAGCTGAACGGCGTCTGTAAGGCCTGAGATGACCATAGTAGCTTGACAGGTTTTTCCCAGTCCTACGTCGTCCGCGACCATCATACCGGTGCATGCTTTAGTGTCTGGTTCCGAATTAAAAATCTGGCGGAAGATAGCATGGGTACCAGCCAGCTGGTGCCAATGGGGGGCGAATGGGATCATATCTTCGTTATCCTGAGCCACGTCGGGTTCGAAAAGGTGGGCAGAGTGGGGATCCCAAGGAGTTATACCGTCACGGTGTCGGTATTTATTGAAGAGGAGAGGAACACCGTCGGGGAAACCTAGACGTTCCGCTAATGTAGTGGGCGACATCGACGATTCGATTTCGACTCCTGGGTCAGAATAACCATCGTACTCCCCAAAATTGACACCGAGTGAAGGTTGTTGGTCCTCCAGAGAGACGGCGTCGGCGATATGGGGTTGATTAGCAAAGTCGCGGTAGAGGAGGAGAATATCAGCAATGTCCTCCTTTGTCGAGAGCTCCGAGAGCGCGATTTTCGTCGCTTTAGAGATCCCTTGTAATTACATATTAGCACCATTCGTGTATACAGGTGCCAGCAGCCTACCTTTGGGGATACGCGACGATTTACCTGCAGCTTGTGCTCCAAGAGCATCTAGCACTTCCTTGAGCGCAGATTCCAGCCCTTCAATCTCCTTTTCGTCCGTGCGTGATTGCAGGACCTCGCATGCAGCTTTCCAACGCGAGATTCGTACAATGGCAGTCTCGATGGCCTCCTTCTTTGATCCTCCTTCTCGCTCCAAATCTGCAATTTGGTTCAGTAAGTGAAGGTTAGCAGACGTAAGGAATGGCTTTACCATTGAACGCCTTTCGCGCTTCCTGTTCCAGGGCGCCCATCTTCTTCTTCGCGTTCCCAACCTTGGTGACGATGGATATCCACGCCCGCTGAATTATCGCTTTGGTCATGGGAATAAGCTTGGCAGAGAGGTTACCGAGACCGTCCAGGGCTTCCTCTCCAAAGAGTTCTAGGCCAACCGCGTCGACAGCTCGAGGGATATAATGAATGCTGTCTGGCAATTCGTCTGGCGTCTCTGAGTGGTTAGCAAGGATACAAGGGTGGAGGCGCTTCTGGATCAGAACTCGCGTAATCCGGTCGTTTATTTTCCAAGATTTCCAGCCTTTGGAAATGAAGCGTCGCCAAAGTTCAGCGCCCGGCGCTGTTTGGCCAGAAGTCAAAGAAAATGAGAGGCGTGCTTGGAGGTCGCGGCCTTCCATGAGCCTGGAGTAGCGCTGGAAGTAATTACGCACGTCCTCAGTCTGGGAGGTGGTCCATTTGTGCGAGGTAGGAGCGTCGTCCTTAGGGAATAAACCACCAGGGCATTTGGTAGTCTCTTGCCACCGCGCAAAAGTCCAGGGAGCGCCATTGCACTCGTGAAACATTTCCACCAGTGCACTGTGAACGTAGTGACTGGGCATATTCCACGAGGAGAGCGGGACTTGTGGGGAAAGGGTTCGAAGTGCGAAACTGAAGGGAAGGGGGGAATGTAGCCGGATTTATAAAGAGCGCTCCACGGTCTAGGCAAATGAAACAGGCCATTTCTAGCTATCTGAGAGTACAGGATTGGCTCAGATAAAACAGTACAGTAGATAAATAGTTCCGAGAGGTTCGATGTGATATAGGATATAAGTAGGTGACACCAGAACACAAGGAGAAACATGAGAGCGAGAAAAACGGAGGTACAACTACCATAATGAAGTAGGCGATAGGGAAGCAACTTGGCATGAAAAAAAAGTGAAGGTGCAAGTACAACCCAGAATCGTACTAGAAGTTATAGTAGGATAACGTGTAAGGTGATAAAGGAGATCGTAAAGAAATTCAGTGCATTGGAAAAGCGAGAGAGCGATTACTTACTAGATTGTATGACTGCTTACGGGTGGTGAAATTTTGAAGAGAACGTCTAATTTAGATAGGTAGGTCAGGAGGTGCAGGACAAGAAACGGCGATGGGTAGGCTTACGGGAATCGCAACTACAAATGAAACATAGACATATGGCGCAATGATGGATAACGCGAACGTATGCACCCTAATAAATCTGCATTAGGAATTGGAGCGCCGAAAAAAGGGAAAGGGACGTACGAGGTGGATAAAAATGTACTGGGAACAATAGGATCCGAAGTAAACGGAATGCGTATCGATGGCAAAATCATGATAAGACTAATTTAGACCGGTAGGTCAGGAGGTGCAAGGCGAGAAACGGCGGTGGGTAGACTTACAGGCACGGAAATAGAATGAGAAGACGTCGCACAGTGATGGATAATGCGAACGTGTACAGCCTATTAAGTCTACGTTAACGATTGGAGCACTGATAAAGGGATTAGGGACGTACAATGTGGATAAATTTGTACTGGGAACAATAGAACCCGCAGTAAATGAGGGCACTAAAAAACCGACAACGTTTGATTCAGCAATGAAAAGAGTAATGTGAATGAAGCACGACCTACGAAGTGGAGATAAAGATTGTACTCGGAACAACGAATCCGATAGGGTCAGCCGAGCAAGACCAGTTGAGCGGCGCCGCGCAACGAAGGAGAGGCGGGCCACGCGATAGGATAAGCGATCCACGCTCTCTAGGGATAGGGTAAGCGAGCCACGCCCTCTAGGGATAGGGATAGGGCCAGCGGCGTCAACGTAAGTGTCGAGTTACGAGGGATGTCGACGCTCCAGCAAAAAAAAATCAGATACAGGAGTATGACTCCATGTATCGAGCCCAAATGTTGAGAGCAGGAGTCCTACTCCGTGCTATCATTGGAAGGGGGGGCACAGGGGGATGGTGGTAAAGATAGAGAAATGAACCGATCAGTTCCGAATTCTAGACCGTGGCTGTGGTTTGGTCACGTTTGGCCACGGCCGCACTTGATCCGGGAACAATGTTCAATCGATCTTGCCTCTGCACCACGACCAGTCTTCCCGCCTTCCCTTACCACCACGCGCATGCATAGAGTTCGACTCCTGTATGCTATAACGTCGGTATGATGTAAGGAGTTCGACTCCTACATCTTCACGCGCCTGGCGGATCTTCCTCGTGTTCTCGATCTCGATCTCTGCTTACCGTCGCATCGTCCAAACCACGGATGAATATAAGTCGACGAATTTCCTATCTGTACTCTCCAGCCTCGTCTCATCCGTCATTTTTCTGCCTTTCTCCTCCGCTTCCACTTCCCTACCTCTGCCATGAGCGACGACGACGAAGACGTGCAGACCTCCTTGTCCCTCTCCGATTTCTACAACCAGGCGAAGGACCTCTACAAAGCAGACCAGGCCGCATTTGTCAAGTTCGTGCTCTCCGGGCTCGACGGTGACGAACGCGTCTTCGTTGATGCCCTTCACAACTCCTTACCCGTGGACGAGCCTATCCAAGTTACTCGCGACTACGACTCGCTCCTTGCGATCTCGGATAGAATTGAAGTCGAGAATTATATCACTGTCTATCCAGTCGCCAAAAAGGAGGATACGCTCACCGCCAATGTTCATTTGGATCACAGATTCACTAAGGCGGGAGTATGTTAATCTATTTTTTTTTTGTTGTACATCGTCTGACGAAATTTGCATTCCATAGGGTAGCTTCACAGAGAGGCTTCACAAGGTTCCGAATATAGGTCTCGGGTTCTGGGGTCCACACAACCACCTCCTCCGTGTCTTTTTACCTGGCCTTTACGACGTCGACCACCCATCACCGCTGTTGTCCCAAGAGCAACAACAAACGTTCTACGAGAAAGGCCTTCGCCCGGCCATCGCCCAGCTCCTCCCAGTCGAGGTCCTCGAATGGCCACCTTCATACAGAGACGAATTCTGGCGTGCTACAGGCACCAATGGTCAGCTCAGGTTCTCCACGAGGATCATACCGAAGGATGTAGTTCCTTTGCTTGCTGACGCCATCCGTGGATGTCTCTTGGCTAATGATGTTCCGTGGCATGATGGCCTCGTCATCCTCCACCAGGTTCGTGGCGTCAAGCATTCGAGCACTCATGCTCCTACCGCTATCGATGCCCGGGATCACTTGCGGGATTTCATGGACGACAACACTCTTAATTACCGCCGGCTCAAGACCGTTGCCACCTGTTTTGTGGACGTCGCGCTTACTGTCGTCTCCGACAATGGAAAATGCCTGGCTTGGAAGACCACCTCTCATACCATCCTTACTCGCGAAATCTTGGGCGTTTCGAACGCAAACGCCGTTCGGATAACATCTTTGGGGAGTAGCAAGTACACACGTGATATGATATCTCACCTCCCCGAAGTCTCTGGTTGGCGAATTGCTCCAGGAGTTCGAGCCTGTGGGATATACGGTTGCCGTTACTGGCACGGCTACGGCACGGACAAAACACACACCGCCCGCCCCGAAAAAGGTCACCATGCGAAGTTCCTTGAATGCCCAGACGTTCTCAAAGGCAAAGCGGACAACTGGATAGATTCTTTATACCATTTAAACTGCAACGCCATCCATTCGAATTTGTCTGCGGCTCGAATGGAAATGCGGGTTCCGCTGTCCCAAGCAAAGCGCGTTCTACTTAATATCGACGAGGACACTCTACGCAGCTCTGTGATCAAGGTCCATCCGACGGTTTGGTGGTCAGTCATTCTTTATTTTTATTTACTCTTTCCCCTTGACTTAGTTCATTTTCAGGGGCATTCGGGCCATTCGAATCCTCGCCTGCAAACTGGTTCTCCGGTGGTACATGGAAGGTCACCCTTCGCTCCAAGGCCAGTCGGCCTCTTTGGTTCTGGTAGCTGGCATCGTCTGGCTCCTCAACGGCCTACACTGCGCACCTGACAAGGGGGCGAATAGCAAGCGCCTCATGGACGCGCTCCTCCCTCATGTTGATCGCGAAGACGCCGACCCCGATATCCTTGCCTATGGATCACCAACCAGAGATGACGGCGTCGATAGCGAGGATGAGAACCTCTTGCCTACAATCCGTCGGCGTGGAGATGAAATGTACACGCTTCCTTCATATGCTTATGGAATGGTTTTCACGAGGATGATCTGTGTTGGACCTGATTACCCTGTTCCTCGTCTCCACAACGATGGCTCGGCTCTTCATCCAAAGTCCTTCGCCTATTTCTTCAAGGTTCCCATTGAGGAAGTTCGCAACAACATCATCTCATCTCAGATCCGTCGACCTGCCAACGCAAATCGTGTCTCGAACAAGACAAGGCGTACCCCAATTTACTTCGACTATGCCGCCGCTGAGGACAACACTTTTGTACGGCCTGTGGAATTCAACTTTGCCGCAGAGGGTTGCTACATCCGGCCTATTCCTGTCGATAGAGGGCCAGACGCTGAAATACCTATGGAGGTAGCTTCTGATGAAGACGATATCGATGTCATGCTCACAAACCTCTGGTATCAATTCGCCCTCGACATTACGTCGAGATGCAGTAACAGCAAGGGGGCCCACACCGAATCTCATATTGTCCTCGATCCGGATGCTCGCCTCCACGTCACACCCGACACGTACACGAACCGGAACCTCGCGGCTTACTTCCGCGATTGCCAGTGGAAAGTGGTGTCGGAGCATGAGTGGATGACAATCTTCAACCTTTTGTTCCCGATGCCAGGAGAGAAGTTGTCGGCTAGTGCACAAAATTACGCCCAGATGCGGTACTACCTTGACTGGGCAAGCATCCTCCAACGTTCCGTCCCTGATTCGATATTCAAAATGCGGACTGCTCTCAAGAAGAAGTTCGACAAATTCTACTGGATGCCACATGCGTGCAAGGATCGTGTTTGGAAGACTCGGTTTATGGGTTCCTACACCAAGAGCAGTGGCTTTCCTCGGAATCAACCTTGCCCGGTCATTGCGATAGCACCCCGTTCGGAACCACCACTGTGGATGCCCATTGCATAGTTCTTTCACGTGCGCCTTCCATATTCTTCTCATTCACCCTTTGTCCCTGTTGCCACTCTCCTCTCATCGTCTGGCTGTCGTCCCGTCGTCCCATCAATCACTACCTTTGTCAGTCGTTACTTGCCCTTATTGATTCTTTACTACAACATGTCCATATTTTCTGTGTAGTAGTTTATGAATCAATTTTCTACCCTCGTATTTACAGCTGAGTCGCGCTTGTACTTGGAATAAGTATATTATCTAACACAAGTATTACCGTAGCCACCTTCGTTTCATTTACTCTTTGCATGCAAGCTCGTCACTTTAAGAATCGGAATCTTTTATTTTTTCAAGAAAAAAAGACTACAAAAAAAAACACGCGATATAGAGCAAGGGGGGCCGACAGATGAAGATGACGATTTGATACAAAGCGGCAAGGGGAGAGTGGGGCGCAAGACGAAGATTACATTTTGATATGAGGCGCTGCCCCCCAAACGACAATAGGACATATATACATTGATGAAGAAAAAGGCAGTGAGCTCGGTGATGTGTTGAGACGAAAAACTACATCATTGACATCAGTAATAAATCGAGTGTAAGAAAGAGAAACTCACCTAATGAACTCGGCTGCTGCTTGAAATGAACTCAGCTGCTAAACGCTCACTTCCCGCACGGATTCCCTCTGTGAAAGGCCGGCTACGCTTTGTCGACGATTTCCAACTTGTTCCAGTCTCCAGCTTGAACGTCCCTTTTTCGAAGGCAGATAGCCGACGCTGATACCAGTCCTCAGCCAAAGGAAGCCATTGATTACTAGCTAACCCCGACGCTAGCCAGGTGCCGTGCTTAGGGAACCAAGACGAATGCGACTCTTGATGGTTGTGAGAGTTTGACGTTGACTTGACTAAGTAGACGCCCGAAACGATGTCAAGCTGCTCATCCCCAACAGCGTCATCAACAAATTCGACGTCCCCATGCCTGCCTACCACCTCCACGTCAACGAGATTTGGACCATCAAGAACGTCATAGTTCGGAACAACTTCTACAGCCAACCTCCCCACAATTCCTCCTAGCAAGCGTATAGAACGCCCGTAGCCAGATCGTAGAATGTCATCGCGGGCAGACATATATGCGATCAAGTCCTCCCGCGTTGGTGTAAAACCATGGGGCCGCGAACCAAGTCCTTTAGTTTTCGACCTCAATGCCTTCTTGACCGGCTGGTGCTCCCGCTCCCGTTCAACGACAGTGCGGAAGGGTATACCGCGTTCAAGTAATCCGGACCCAATCTGGAGCATAGTAGTCCAGCCCATGCGATACACCAGGAGCACTGCGGTTGAGCTTGTGGTTGCGACGAACCAGGATAATTGGTCCCGCGAGCCTTTAGGAGGCCGCAAGATGTACAGCTCCTTATTTTTGTCGATAGCATTGGAGACGCGTTGAAGGTCAATGACTTGCATATCGCAAAACAGCGATACGTGCGCCACCCTGGAGATGTCCCAAGCACGGGGTAAGTCGACGTAAGACGTTTCTGCTCTGAGTACAATATTGTGGAAGTTGACGATGGAAGTTCTTACACCAGAAGAATGGTCACCCTCGTCCTTTTCATGCAGAAGGTTCTTAACTGCCAAATCCCAGCCCGTTGACTCGAGGCACAATTTCCCTTGGACGTGAAGTTGTGAATTCCAGGTTTCCCTTTCCGACGCTGTGAATCCGTGACGCTGACGAAGGTACTCCAGCAACGACAAGAACACGAAATGGTGCGCCGCGTTCTCAGGTTCTGGGTCTTGCCTGGTTATGTCGTGCACGGCCTGCAGCATCACCGGTCCTACAAGTGTATCGGACGGCTTTTCCAGCTGCTTCCAGGAACTGGGCAAGACATAGTCTAAGTAGTCTTCGTCGTCCGAGTCATCGACGCGAGCAGGCGCCCGCCCATCAGGGTATGCAGGGAGCTGCGGGCAAAGGTCCCACTGGTTCTTGTGCGGCCAAAAAAAGCGTTGATGGGCTGTGAAAAGATCCCATTCTAAAGAGCTGGCGGCTTTAGTGAGGCGAGTCCGACGATAAAAAGTTTTCACGACGAGGTCTTGTTCCCAGAGAAAGGTGACGGACTTTTTGGTAGGTCCCGTTTGTGCTTCCTTTTCTAGGTTTTCGCGAGTCTGCTTCTCCTGCGCATCTTCGCGTTGCTTTCGGCGCCGAAGCTGATCGCTCATGCGCCCGTAAAACTCTTCCCATGACTCCCCTGATCTCTGACCGCTGCCCGCCTCCACACCGGCCGTGCGGTCGATGTCAGGAGCAGCAGGAGGCGGCTCATCGGGGTTGTCGTTGCTAACGAAGGCGTCGGGGTTGTCAAAGGTAAAATTCTCGAGCCCGCGACCGTCATCATAGCCGATGTCGCCAGTGGGAAGATCAGAAAAATGGAGGGTAGGACCGAAAGCGGGTATATCGTCGCCGACAGTTGCTTGATACGTGTGCTCATAAGGCAAAATAGTGTCGGAGAAGGTGATGGCTCGCTTTCGAATGCGTTCGAAGTAATCCTGAGGGGGAAAGTAAAAATGAATTCCTGTATCGGCAGCGTCTTTCGGGTCCAGGTGGTGTCCCCACACCAGCCAAAAAGGGACGCTTGCGCGAGTAAAGTAACCTAGGAATGGACCCCAAAAGGTCACGTTAGGATTAAGGAAACCACCAGGTCGTAATCCCGGCGAGAAATTGCAGATGACGGAATCCTTCAAGTATTGCAACCAGACGCGGGGCAGAGCATCTGTCTTACGCTGGGCCAGAAGAGTAAACGCGTCGTCGAGGCAGTCGTCCTTGTTCTCCGTTAACCAGAGTGAAAGAACAAACGTGGTGAAGGCGGCGAGCATTGTAAACGCCGTAAGAGACTTCTTTGCACAATGAAGCGTCAATTCGTGGGTTTTATGAGCTTCGTTGTAACCGTGTTCGGAAGGCCAACGGGGGTGGGACAGGGCTGGGAAGTTTCGACTTTTGGGGTGCTGAGAGTAAAGGGTAAGGGCGACTTCCAGGAGGGAGGTCTCTAGGTTCCTCCAACTCGAACGAATTGTAGAGTCCAGGATAAACATGGGCTCCCCGTTGCGTACGACGTGCGTGTGGATAGATTGGGAAAGGTCATCGGGGGAGACAGCAAGTACAGAAAATAATGGACCACGATGGATGGGTTGGCGAGGATAAAAGGCGAGGTAGACGTTATCGTCCTTGAGGAGGCGCGGATTGCCAAAGTCACCTGGCCTATTCGACTCTGGGTCCGAGACAGCGGCGGAGGGCAAGTTACGAGTGAAGGGGGAAACGACAAGTCCAGATTTCGGGTGCCACATGGCGTGCCTCCAAATCTGAGGAAGCTTGGGTCTTGGAACGTCGGATTCGGATGGCATAGTCTAAAATGTACAAGCGATTAGCTTGATTCCTCGCGTCAGAATTCTTGTGGAGGTACGTACAGTGGGTGTAAGAAAAGAATATGAATGGTTTTTGAAAGAACGAGATGAATGTGGCCTGAGATTGCGGTCTTCCCGTCAGTAAACGGTTGAAACAGCATTGGAAGAACGTACCGACGAAAGAGAATCCAGAAGACGGCAGCAGGGATATTATTGAAAAACCCTCCCCGATCTAAATTCTTAAAGAGCCGGCGAGCAAGCCTCGACAAAAGGACGCGGGGCGACGAGATTGCGATAAAGGCCGACCAATCGATAACGCAGACGCGACCAGAGTTACAAAGTCAAACTTGCAATTCCGTCTCAAAAGCGTGTGGTGACGATCCAGGAAAGTTGAATGACGAGTCTAACTCGCAATTCTACACCGATGGTAATAGTGGCGGCGATGGTGAGGATGGTGAGGGTGGATGGTGGTGGTGGTTGTAAAAAGAGGAGGCTTTTGATACAAACAAAGCCAATCGATACGGGTCGGATTCAAAATAGCCGATGTCGTGAAGTTGGTAAGTAATGTGTTTATTGACTGACTCATTTGCAGAAAGTTGTTCTGGGAACAGCTTGGATGTAGCGTCTACGCACGTGTGAAATTGGTGAGTGATGTTTTTATTGAATGAGGCGGGCTAACTCGATTGCAGAAAGTTGTTCTCGGAACAACTTGTGCAACTCAGCTATACATGTGCGTGAAGCCGGTGAGTGACGGGTTTCTTATATGAAGCTGAGCTGACCCGTTCTCAGCAAGTTGTTCCGGGAACAACTTGTGAGGCAGTACTAACATATGTACAATAATTACCAGTTGCTCGCAGAGTAATTGGGAGGTCTTCGCATTGTAGTTGTTCCGGGAACAACTTGCGAGGCAATACTGACATACATACAACAACTGTCATTTGCTCTCGGAATAGGATATTGACATATAAGTAAAAGCTTGTTTCGAATATTACAAGAGCCGTAAAAAATGACGCAAGGCAATGGAAGGTCAAGTTGATAAGCACCAGGAATAGAATTCGGGTCAGGTAACGGGATAGGGTCAGGGTGGGGTGTAAGGGCCGACATCAAAACACTGAGTTATCATAGTTTGCGTCAGTAATGGTATAGTCTAATTTCATTTTTTGGAGGACCTGGGCCAGTAGTTGTGAGTCGATGGAGGACAGACGCCAGAGTTGTTCCTGGAACAACATCTGTGTTGAGTCGATGGATGACGCGCCCAATAGTTGTTCCTGGAACAACATCTGTGTCGACTCAATGGAGGACGCACACAAGAGTTGTTCCCGGAACAACTTCTGTGTTGCCTCGATGAAGGACGCGTGCCAGAGTTGTTCTCGGGACAACCCTGGGGCCAACTCGATGGAGAGACTACCCCAGACTTGTTCCCGGAACAAGTTGAGCGTCAACTGGAGGACACGCCACAAACTAGTTTCGGGAACAAGTCAACGGAGGATACACCCCATACTCATTCCCAGAGCAAGTCAAGTTCAGCTCGACAGAGGACGTAGCCCACACTTGTTCCACGAAAAATTGTACCTCCAACAGTAGAGATCATAAATATTAAAGAAATATATTGTTTCGTTATCTGCGGAATACAATCATGTGTATCTACAAAGTCGAGAGGGAGATAAGACGAGATGGAAAGGAGAAGGTGAGAGGGAGAGGTAGACAGCAAACGAATGAAATCGAAAAAGCTTCCTCGTCGCCTTTGCAGATGACGGAGGCGTCGAGAGAAGAGAGAACAGCGCATCTGGTTGAACAGACGCATGGTAGATTGTATGCGCCATTAATGCGACTTGTCCAACCATTCTCAAGAATCACGAATGCCATGTTGAGGCCAGCAAATCCGAAAAGACCACCGAAGCGAACCTCAAACAAAAAATCGAAGAACCTGAGGGCGAACGTGCAGTAATGGATGACACGTTCAAGCCTTCTCGCCTTCGAAAAAAGCACCCAGCAGGAGTTTGACTTCCTCGCATGGACCGAAAATCCTCCATCTGACCTTTTCAGGCGAGGGAGGAGGGCGAACAGAAGGTGTACAAGCCGCTAATGCAACTCATCCGATGCTTCCTGCTCACGAAAAAACCACATGTGGAGGTCAAACCTCTGCATGAGCTAAATAGCCAACATCCCGCGAGGGAGGCGGTTCCGAAACGAAAATTGGGATGTCTGGTTGAACAGACATCCCAGAGGACGAACATACTGCGGTAGCAGCATGCTCAATCGGTCTCGCGTTCGAAATAAGCACCATACGGGAGTCTAACTCCTCGCATGGGGTGAAAATGCTCCGACTCGCACTTGCAAGCGAGGGTTAGGGATAAATAAGCAGAATAATCTGCACGTCTGGTTGAACAGACGTACAGATGGGCTAACGCGCCGCTCCTGCGGCATGTATAAGCCCCCTTATCGACGAAAAGCAGCACCCAGCCGGAGTCTAACTCCTGCTGGGCAAAATTCCTGTCAAACCTGTGTGAGGTCAGGGAGCGGTCGTCAGCACAGGAGAAAGAAGAAAATAGAGCAGAACGAGCTCGCAATGATATTGCGAGCTCGTTCTGTTACTCACCTTGTTGGGCCTCCCACAGCACGGGTCCCCCCTTGGTATGTAGCCCCGATCCAGCGGCAGAAAAAGGCCGGCCCACTTCCCTCGGAGGAGTCGAGGGGCTCGCAGTCATGGTTCCAGGTCGAAGAGAGCGGAAGGAGAGAAAGGCGGAATTGGTGGTGGTGGTGGGAAACAAGAGTGGAAACCGATCCGACGTGACACTTTGTTGACGCGCGACGGGCGTCGATCATATCCAGTATATCTTTGCAAGGATTTTTTTTTCCGAGAATCGGATTTTAGATTTATTTTCCCCTCGCTCAGAGCTTTCTCCAAGTATATAATGCGTTGTGAAAAGTTACGAAGTAAGCCGTGCAACAATTGGCCTATGGGCTACATTAGGAATGATCATTTCTCCCATAAGTTGACAAGGAAATTTTTTGTTTGAAAATCGGACTTCAGATTCATTTCCCCCTCACTCGGGGCTTTCTCCTAGTATATAATACCTTATGAAATGGTCTGAAATAAGCAACGAGAAATTTGGCCTAATATAGGCTATTTCCGAGATGACCATTTCTCAAATATCTTGACAACGAGATTTTTATTTGAGAATCGGATTTGAGATTCGATTTCCCTTGGATTGTAGCTTTCTCCCAGTATATAATATGTTCCGCAATGTTGAGAAATTAAGAATTTGAAAATGGAGAAGTAGGAAAGTAGGAAAGATATAATAACATTACGAGGGGTGGGTGAATTCCTTAGCTAATTTCAAATTCAGGAATGCGAAATTATACCCTTTCTGGAAAGGTATAATGCACCCCGTATCGTCCAAAAATGAGAATTCCGAAAATCCGAGTTGAGCTCGGCGTGGCTCGGATAGTGCCGGAATTGAGATCAACGACGTTAAGGCGTGTTGATCTTTAACTCGAACCACCACCACCACTTCCGCTCATCTCTCGTTTGGCCCATCCGTGCTTTGGAACTTCAAAAAAAGGTCGGTAAGTGATTTATGAACAATTTTAAGCATTTCTGACATGTTTTTCACTAATATAGGTGATTTTTTGCGAATTTTCGAGCCCCTCCCCTCGTCGAGGGATGTGGGCTACGTTTTGAAGGAACGGGATGGATGTGGAAGGGTACGAGAACTGGAGAGGAGACCGTTTATGAGGGAGACCTGTCAGGTGCGTCGGGGAGGGTGTCGAAATGACAACACCTCCCGTTATTTCTGATTCGCAACCGCGCAACTAATATTTTGTGACTACAGGTAGTTTCGAAAGCCGTCGAAAGATATCGTTTCGACGCCCAGAACCCCTCTCCCATCCGACAACCACGCAAGCCGGCGAAACACGTCGTTTCGCCGACAGCTACTGCGAGACGCACACCATACACCGTATTGTCGAAATTTCGACAGTACAATTTGTCGAAGGCACGTCCTCGAGCCCCGTTTGGAGGTTGCGGGAGCTTGTGACATCGTCGGCGTGTATTACGGTGGGAGATATGAGTTGGTGGGTGGTTCGCAGAGGTGCGAACGCCCTCCTTCACGCGAAACGCATGCGGCGGTGTAACCCACAATGCAGCGGCGATCGGATCCCTACAGGATGGAGGGGCGGCTCCATATTGAATGCAAAGATGGTGTGGACAGACAAGGAGACCCGAACCGCACCCACCTGAGTTGACGGCGCCGATGAATTCATCGGAAGCTGGGAACGCAGGTGGCAAAGGAACGAGGTAGCACTAGTCACAGGAAAGGGAGAGCGAGAATTGGGTAAGACCAGGACGTACCATTGAGGGGACGGATATCGAGGCAACGGCGAAATGGTAGAGTGGGAGAGTTGGTGGACAGAAGATATGGGGACAGAAGGAGAGTGATGTTGGAAC